>Ga0007854_10000231_pt1 | contig 39013 bp, 32 predicted proteins | sample CryBogCBH12Aug08_FD_60382 | JGI IMG/M metagenome (GOLD analysis project Ga0007854, IMG submission 60382) | Freshwater microbial communities from Crystal Bog, Wisconsin, USA - CBH12Aug08 | ecosystem: Environmental > Aquatic > Freshwater > Lake | place: Crystal Bog, Wisconsin, USA | collected... | reverse complement strand
CCTCGCAATCTGAAGAGGATGCTTGGGAGGATGTCTTCGTGCATTGACGATTCGTCAGCTATGGCAACGGCGACAGCCTCAATCCCGCCATGCACACCAAGTGATGGTGCGATCTGAAGCACTTTGATTCTATTGGGGGATGTCATGATTAACCATGTGTCGAGGCACCTCGGTAGAGTGCCTCGAGCGCTCAACCTTCCTTCTCAAAGTTTTTAGGAATAGTTGGTTGGATTCCCACGGCCTGATTCCATACTGCTTCCGGAAGACCAGTATCCCGGCAAGCATTGACCACATCTGAAGATTGCTGGGTGTGGTATTCAGGTTCCCACCACCCATGATGTTCATCACCAGAAGCGGAACAAAACAGGCGAGCAGGAAGGCTCCCTCTTTTTTTAGATGCACCGAGGGAGCTCTCCAGACAATCCGGTGGAGGAGGACCAAGACAGCAACAATAAGCAAAAGCATCGGTAGCAATCCAGCAACCCCCACCTTGATCAGCATCTTGTTGACTAAATCATGCCCCCCCTTCTCGTTATATTCTTCTGCGCTCGATGCTCCAGTGCCAAACAAAGACCAAGTGGATGGCTCAAGGAAGTTTGTCCAACCCCGCAGACGGTCGCTGAAAGTATCTACCCTAAGAACACGGGCTCCCCAATCCGAATCAAACCTTATAAACTCGTTGATACGATCAAGACCTACATCAAGCATCCATTGCGAGCTCAGGACGCCGATGATCAATAGAACAACTAACATGATATAGAAGGCGCCTGTTCTTATGGGTGAAAGCATCAAAAAATAGGAAATCAAAATAATAAATGGAATAAGCATCATTGAACGCTGCGTCGAGAGAACCACGGCAATCATCATTACAACGCCTGCAACCAAGTATAGAAAACGGTGTTCCCTCCCCGCGAAACTTTGCCAGAGAGCATAGGTTCCATACATGGAGATGCATCCGAAAGCTGCGGCTGACCCTAGAAATCCGAAGATTCTCGCATGATCGCCTCCAGTTACCATGGATATATAGTGAACAGGAGAGAGCCCAGTCATCGCATAATCCCACTCCAATTTGGTGAATCCCAAATAATATTGCTTGATACCCCATAGAGCGGATGGAAATACGCACAGCACCTGCATTCCCAGATACTTTCTCCACTCTTTCATAGTTGGAAGGAGTAGGGCTATCAGGGGGAGTAGACTTAAATATAGGCCTACATTCGCAGCAAACTGACTCATGCTAGCAAAATCACCCTCCCCAAAAACCAACATTCCAACGGTAATCAGACCTATCACTCCCTCAAAATACCAATACCACGGTTCGACCTTCATCGTCCGGAAAACAACGGACCTCAGGAAGATCGAAAGATGAATGACACAGATGCTGATCAGAGGCGCTATAAGAACCGTAATAACCAACTCCCTTGAGGCATTGCCCTGAATGACCACGATGCGCTTGTATTCATCGCTAAACATTGCCTGAAACAGCACTATGTATAATCCGTTTCTTGGGTTGGCAAAGGCCCATAGAGCCAAGGCACCCGTCAGGAGATTCGTCATTATTGCGAATGCAGGGTCGTTCGACTCTCCTATCCAGGATCCAAGATTAAATGAACCCAGCAGTGCTAATCCAATAACACTCCAAAGGATCAGAGTTTGTTTGGTAACAGAGTTAATTTGCACAAATATTATTCTGAAATTTTTTTAAATGATCCTTATCACCGCATTCTCCCTATTATTGTTTCCTCAACCAAGAATGCGCCTTCCATGCATGGGAATGTTTTCCATACATGGAGATTAAAATGGTTCTGGGAATCAAGATCCTGAGAATTGATATAGCAATAAGCTTGAGATAAGGTAACGGAAACTGGAGCACCCCTATCAAGCCCCAGTGCCGAGTCAAATAAACCCATTTCATACGGGGATACAGACTGCTTCGCCTTGATAAGATTTTACTCCAAACTTCCGACAATCTAATCTCACCAAGTAGCCAAGAAACATTGTCGGTCTTGACTGTATCAACCTCCTCTAGTTGTACGTCGGTTACAATCAAGCAGGGAAGACCTGCGCGTGTAACCCTTAATGAGTAATCTGAGTCACCCGAGATATGAGGCATTGAGCGTCCGTCCGGAAAACCAACTTTCTCAACAGCGATTCTACTGATTGCCACTAGATTTCCGCGGCAGGCATCAACAGGAACAAGACCGCTATCCGGAAGGATTTCTTTGGAGACCAAACCCGACCATGAGTGGTATTGCGCTGGAAAATACCAGTTTTTCCCAACGGTATGCTCATTGACAAATCCGAGCGCACTTGCCATTCCACTGGACTCCTTGGCAACCCGGATGAGTCGATCGATCACTCCCGGAGGGATTGAGGAATCGTCATTCAGCCAAACCATAGTCTCTGCACCGTGCATCATAGCATATCTCATTCCCACCTCCATGGCCCCAGTCCAGAAGAGTTTTCCGGATCCAATCAAGACTTTAACCTGTGGATAGTGCGTATTTACCTCTTGTGCTGTTCCATCTGTAGAACCGTCATCAACCAACACCACCACGCAGAGGTCGAACAATCCCAATGCCTTCAGATTCCGTAAACATTTGAGTGTATATTGGCAGCGGTTGTGGCAGGGAATGAGGATGAAATCCTTTAACATGATTCTTGAACTTCCCTTGAATTCAGTCGTCAAACCTTATCACTGCGGGTACATCCACTCGAAGAATTTCCTCTCAACGATACGGCGTATTACTGTTTTTCTCTGTTGAAACCATGTTGTTGGTTTCCGAACAGGAATATTAATAGAGGTGAAATCAACATTGGATGAAATATCCGCCCAACTCACCGCAGATCGCCGACGTCTAAATATTTCTATCCCATAGGAGTCTGCAAAAGATCTCGCTTCAGCTTCTGCATCTGGAAGCTCAGAAGGTACTGGCATCGCTCCGCGCAGGGACGGATCTGAGTCCAAGATAAAGAGCCGTGATCTAAGTTTTTGGAGGGCTGGATCCTTAATGTCGATATCAGGATCAGACAGGACCTGCAAAACTGCTCCTGAATGGATTTTGTGACAATGCCACTGCTTGAATTTCGGCGACAAGGGGGCAATAGATCCATCTTTGGTACCCCTGTAAAAGTCTAAGAAAGTCAGCCCCCTCAAATCAATATCCTCGCAAGATGTTTTGGGCAATATCAGATAGCGACTGATGATATGAAATTGAGCATCTAACCAGCTCTTGAGTAATCGCGGCAAAGGAAGTTCTAATTCACTATCATGTGACTTTATAACCCAACTCTGAACTAACTTTGCTAGATGGCTCAGGCTCCAGTTTCTAAAACCATACTCCAATACAGGATAGTGCCTTAAAAAACGCCTTGCGAAAAAGCGCACCTCAGTAGGGCAATCCTTGGTGTCAAATGCAAGATCGAAGATTGATTCAAAATCCAACATTTCAAGCATTTCTTCCTTGGTCCCAGTGAAAACAATGTCATCCCAATAAAACGGTCTCTCGACGATAGCATCAAAAGTAAAAATCCTACTGCAAATGGGATTAATAATAGATAGGCGGTTCGCTTTCGTAGAATTATCTTCCATTTGCGTGAGTGTCTCAATGCAGGCTGTGAGGCGCTCACGAACCAAATCAGTTCTCGCCTTAATTACAAAACTCCCGGGCTCAACAGCTTGAAGTCCGAAATAAAGAGTCAACTTCTGTGAAAAGTTATTCCCATAGCCAACTGGATTGACGAAGGGAGTTCTTGCTGGACTATCGTTCTCCAGAATAACAATTCCAGAGCTACTCAATAGATGACGGAGGCCTTCAATCCGATCAATCTCACCCATCCATGTTGAAAAGATGATTTGTTTCAAAAAGCCGGACTCTCTCAATTTCAACGCATAGTCAAACACCCATTTGAATTCAGGACCGTCTCTGATAAGACCTGTAATAAGTATAACCCTTTCTGAAAGCATAATTTGATATTATGACGTAAGGTAAAAATGTTCTCTACTAATCAACGGGCATTACTGCTTCGAGCATTTCTGCCAACTGCGATGTATTACGGGCAATGTTAATAGCTTCACAACTTTTATAGGGGTTGCTGCGCGCATAGTCGTTAATTATCAACCGTTTTCCATGATTAAGTCCGAAAATAATCTGATGATATTTAACACCCAGTTTCTCCAATTGTTTAATGGTTACATCGCGAAACGCTTCGGTTCGTGAGGTGGTGACAATAATCTGCACCTTTCCACTATCATAGAGCTTATTGAGTACACTAATGTTTTCCTCAATACCATCGGTCTCACCCCAAATTGGTGAGAAATACTCTGCTGAGTTCAAAACAAGCACGCCATCGAGGTCCGTGAAGACTGTCCCGAATTGTGACTTGAATGTATTCCAATCCTTGATTGTGCCCCAGTCAGAATACGCAGTGCAAGGTATGGCCGTGAATGCCTTGTCCTCAAGGATCATCTGATAAACAATATGCGATATATAGAGGTTATCTAGACCCGAAAGCTGATGGTAGTATTTTAAGAATTCCTCTGGATCTTCAAAGCCATAAGCGCCTGAACAGAAATAATTACTAATAACACGTTTTTCTACAATATTGGTAATCAAGTGATTTTCGTTTATGGAAGCATAACTCTTATTACTTGGATTGATGGAAGAAACAGTATTTAGATCGACCACAGAAACAAAATTTCCATTCGGGACATTGAGGCAAAAATAATTATCAGAGTCCTTGATAAAAAAACGCCCCTTTATGTTTTCCTGCTCGATCGTTCTTGCAACTGTTTCTGGCTGGGATTTTGTTTCCTGATCAAGTTCTACAATTTTAAGTTTATTACTTAGTCCGATGCGGTCAAATTGCTGCATAATGCCCTCACGGCAGCCAAACTTTTCCATGTGTGAAGCGAGAACAGTTAAATAAATTCTCTGAAGATTAGGAATTTTCAAACCACTAATAGCCTCAGCAATCATGAGATTTCCGCTTGGATGGGTAAGAAGCCACTTCGGCCTCATATTGGGAAAGCGTGATGACTGTCCGGCTGCTGGAATAATGAGATTCATGTTATACTTTTTCAGTTATGCTTCTGGTTGAAGGTTATTGCCTTTGGGCGAGCATGATATTAATATTATTAGTAACTATTTTTCTAATGTTTGATTCTTTACAGTACGGAATTATTCTCATCATATTTAACAGTTGAAATAAAAAATAGTGCTCTCTATACCACTCGTAGCTGAAAAACATATTCTGAATCATATTGTCTAGATAGCGGAATATAATAGCTATTTTTGTTTTGTCGTATTCGGGTTTATACATTTCGAGCGACCATGAAAACCATGTGTCTTGTCTAAGTTTGACGAGATCCTGAATTGGTGACTCGACGAATGAATCGAGAAAATCGATGAAATATATTAGAGGCCCTTTGAACAGCATATTGGAGAAAGTAAGGTCCCCGTGGCAAGGTCCCACCGGCACTATAATGGGTTGAGCGGAGAGCGAGATCACCAGCTGAGTATAACGTTGGTCCACTCCGTTCATCTCAAGTTGGTGGGCTTTTTCAATAATTTTCATACTGACATCAGACAGGACAGAATTTTTTATATTACTAGATATATAATCAGCAATAATTCCCATAAATTGATTGATTTCTGCCCGATTAGAATCAATAAGAAATTGAACAAAATCCTTTCCCGCAATATATTCCATATCTGCCGAATAGCAGTTATTTGAGCTCTTTTCAGCAAGAATTTCGGGGCTACGAATATAATACGTTTGTAGTGAATCGTGAAATATTTTTTGTTTACTTATTTGTTTGTGAAGACGGATTGCACCGGGTCCAGTTGAAACTTTTCGTATTGTATTCTCATCAATTAATTCTACACCGAATCCTGAATGGCCATTAATCTTTATCACTCTTTTCTATGTTTTATTCTTTTCTTTGCTTATTTCTAACCCCTTCCAGCCTCGAACAACGACCCACCAATTGTTAATTGCAGTCTGGCTGACCCCCTGGCCAAGGATTAATCCAAACAATCCCCAATATGTTGCGCCGAGTGCCATCAGAGCAATTGATAATACAGCAGTCATCGCATACGGAATTATGAACGGATTCTGATTCTCACTCAGAACCAGACTGAAATATTCTCCCTGATGCTTATCACATAGGAAAAAAAGGGCTGCCATAAGTAGGAGTGGTGTAGCCGGTAAATGTGTATGAGAACCAGCTAACTTCAGGAAATATGGTCCGATGAAAATAATGCCAACGAGAGCCAATCCGCATATAGCCATGCTGCAGTAAAGTCGCTTCAGGAAAATTGATCTTATCCCAACATAGTTTCCCATGACTCGTAATCTTGAAATCCCAGGATAGGCAACAAAAAGAGGCGTTGATGTAACCTGGTAAACGATGGAAAAAAGTGAAAGGGCCAGTCCATATCCAGCAGTGACTTCCAATCCCAGTTGTTTCGACGAGATGATGACGCTTGCTTTTTGAAAGACATACATACTTATCAGCACTATCCATAATCTCCAACTCATGGGCCAAAAGACCTTTAACATGCCAAAGTCTGCTTTGAGATAGTCAGAAACTTTGCTTTTTAGTACAAAATAATATTTTGAGATCGTTCGTTGTGATACGCCAGAAACCAACAAAGCGATGGTGTAAGACCAGATGCCTATCCCACATACTAACCCTATAATTACTACGAGGATGTAACCTAGCTGCGCATAAACTCCAATCACGGCACTCAACCTCTCCTCTTTTATTCCCATCAGAAAATTGCTCCAAAAACCTGTTGCAAGAGAATGTGAAGCTGCACAGGCGTAAATAATCCAAGCGAATATAAAGTGGGCTGACATGCCCGAGGCAATGATGCTTTTACTTATAAATATTCCTCCAGGAATTATTAATAATAATCCGGTAATAAAACCAATAATCGTGTAGATTTTCCTCACGGTTGATACAAATCTTGAAAAAAGACCGATGTCTGTTTTTCCATCCTCTGTACTCTCTGGAATACCGGAAGATGTCAGGTGTTTGGCGCCGGAATAGATATAAGTTGCCTGCCGTGAAACTGTTGCCCCCATTCCTAGGTCCATGAACATGGCTATTCCTGCAACAGCTCCAAAGGTGTAAAAAAGGCCCATTTCATTGGCCGGAAGCATCCTGAGAGCAAGAGGCAATGTAATTATATTCCCACCAATTCTCAATCCATTATAGATAACATTCCAGAAACTAGCACTGGACATCAGCGACTTGACCCATTTTTTATGCGCTGGTTCTGACTGAGTCATTTTCTACGAAGCACTGAATTGAACCTAAAATAATACCGGTGGATAACTGTTAGTTATATTTGTTATTAAATGCATTTTTTTAAGGTGTAGCATTATTTAGTTAATGAATATTTTTTGAATATTACATTGTAACAGGCTCCTCCATTGAGTCGCTCAGCAAACTGGTGACGGGCAATCTCGCGGAAACTCAGTTGCGCTAGAAATTCCACAACATCGTTCAGTTGGCAGCAGTTTTTATAAAGCTCAAAATCTGATGCCTCCACTTTTACAAACCGAATATCATTTAAAATATCACCTGCGCCCTTTAACACCAAAAGTTCCGCACCCTGAGCGTCAATTACCAATGTGTTATAAAGAGCAATATTAATGCATTGTTTTTTTAATAAATCAGAAAGCGTTATACTTTTTAGTTTGATTTGCCTTTCGTACACCACATCAGGCCAGATCTCCTTGTGATGGCTGAATTCTAGAATTGAAGAAGCTGCACCGTCATTATTTGATACATTAAACAAATATTCGACGTCGTTCTTATCAGTTACTAGCGAGCGAATCGCCAGATTGTTAGGATAACCCTCAATATTTTTGCAAAGCATCTCATATACCTCGGGTATCGGCTCAATCCAAACTACGGGAAGATTATATGCCCTGTAGATTTTTCTCTCACCTCCAGTGCTTGCGCCGACATGAATCACTCCGGTTGCACATTTTAAAAAACTATCGTGGTCTTTGAAAAATAGGGTTCGAATTTTATGTGTCGTCCTTATAATAAAAGGTGACAAAATAATCGATTGAAATATCTTTCTCGGTTGCATTGGAATTAGGATGTTAATAATATAATAATAATATTGGGCCACGCAGTCATTTATCAGATACCTCTCTTAGATTAACTAGGTCCGCGAAATCCAAAGCCATTTTTGCTGGGCTGAACGATGCTCATTGACTGCCTCATTTATCAGCGTGAGAGAACGTGCAATTCTCGAATCATCCATTTTTGAATGAATCCACTTATCTCGTGATTCTGCAGTGAATTCTCTGATCTGATGGCTTCCCGAAAATCGATTTTTTATAAGCTCTAGCATGGAAGGACTCCCCTCACCTTCATGGATTTCAACCACCAGATCACATCTTACTAACGCAGGACATGAAATTGGATCGATAAGGGATCTCTCGAATCCTTCTATATCGCAAATTATCAGGGTCCTCTCCTTCGCATACCTACTGATTTCCGAATGGGAGCAATATCGCCCGATCGTGAGACGTGAGCTGACGTCATTTAAACCGGCAAGCCGTTTCGTCTGACTTCTGGAAAGAAAGTCTATGTCGTATGCAAAGACATGTGCCGATGGAATCCGCCATGCCAATCCCACCGCATAGTAACCTTCTGCGCATCCAACATCGATAATTACCTGATAGTTTCTCCTGATAACTTCATCAAATACTTCATGTAGTTCTAGTTCATAACACCCAAGCCACTTGGGGGTTATAGGACCCCAGACGATTTCATTAAAATATTTCATCCCCTTAAACGGGCCATAAAGGATCTCGATAGGCCCATTTTGATACAGGATTTTTTGGAAGTTCTTATGAAGCTTCGAAAAGCGCCCGTGAAACAGGTACCGATTTTTGATTGACCGGCATGCGTCGAGTTGGCTTGGAGCAACAAACTCAATAAGTCGTTTTATTTTTTCCTTCATATAAATATCAAATGGCTCTCGAACTTATAAATGTCCCCTCTCAAAGATAATGGTTCTCTTTTACTTCAACTTCTCTTTTTGCCTGAGTTATTTCTACGGTGCGGCATGCTGCCGCCCTTGACCGTCCGGGATACCGGGGACATGTGACCGTTTCGAGTTGTAACCGAGTTCGCCATTAGGCGACGAAAAAATCAGGTGAAGGAATGATAAGTATCCTTCTGTTTTGTTGATTTTATATAACTGCGCGAATTCATAATTAATTCATCTGTTTAGAAATCGACGAATCAACGGAAGGAAGGTTCTAGCACGACTGTGCCACTTAGCGGCGCGTCCTAGTCGCATTCCGAGAACCTCTTGGGTGGAGGGGGACAATCCTGAAATTCTTTTTTTAAGCAGAGTGATTCGCTCTGCAGATCTCCCCAGTTTAGGCAGCAACTGCTGGTCGAGAAACATGGCAACAAAGGGACGAAGCTCAAGCTTGGCTGTGTAGCGTGTAACGCGCTCTCCGTCGTTTTTCTGTGGAAAAATTGCCTCCAACTCGACAAGCCGACGAAGTCCCTGACTAGCTGTACCTGTGCTTATCTCAAGGCTAGCGACTATTTCCTCCATAGAAAGTGGCTCAGGAGAGGCAAACAAAAGACCGTAGATAGAGCCAAGCGATGAGGGATTCCCGAAGAGTTCCGCTAAATCCGCAAATATCTCAGCCATCTCCTGCTTAATCTCCTCTATAGATTCAGATGAGTCTTCTCCAAGAGTCTTGGACGGGGAACTTATTCCGTTCATAGGCCTCATTAGAGCAGAAGAAAGAGTAATTTCAATTCAAAATGAAATGAAACTACAGTTCCGTTTTCATCCCCGCCAGTTTAGTGCTACCAATTGAATATGGTCACTATCACCGCTACCTATGACGGCGGTCTTCGCTGCACAGCTACCCATTCCCCATCTGGAAATGAACTGATCACCGATGCCCCCGTGGACAACCATGGTAAGGGGGCTAGTTTTTCCCCCACGGACCTTGTGGCTGCTGCTGTCGCCAACTGCATGATGACCGTCATGGCCATCACCGCCGAGCGTCACGGGATCGAACTGCAGGGTACCACGGTCACCATCGGCAAAGAAATGAGTAGCGATACCCCGCGCAGAATTGTGGCTCTCCGATCGGTGATGAGGATACCTCTCCCACTGAACCATCCACAGCGCACGCTTCTGGAATCTTCGGCAAGGGCATGCCCAGTCAAACAAAGCCTGTCGGCGGAAATCGATACGACAGTTGAATTCGAGTGGGTGGGGTGAAAACTATTGTATCCAAAGGAAACTGACTCCGGGATTCGCCCGCTCCAAATCTGGATCCCGTCTGAGTTCCGGCGCCGCAGTGATCATCTCCAATGAAACAGGATGGAAGATGGAAAACTCCTCGCCTAAAGCGAAGCCAAGGATATCGCCGTCGCGCTGATAGTCGGCAAAAACTTTCCGGAGGCCGGTTCGCAGCACCCCACCACGACCGCCAGATCCATAGCCATGGATGATCTTGAGCACAGCAATCCTGTCTCCGTGACATCGCCGCACTTCAAGAAGCAGCCGCCTCTTGGCCTCTTCAAGTGTCGGTAACCCCTGCTTGATCGTTACGACACGGAGGGTCATGGGCATCCCCTATTTTATCTTGAATGTCATCTCCCCCCCCGAAATGTCACCTTTGATGGTTTGCCCCTCATGGATTTTTCCATCCAGAATCTCCATGCTGAGCGGATCGAGGATTTTCTGCTGTATGACTCTCTTAAGCGGACGTGCACCGTATGCAGGGTCGTAGCCTTCCTTGGCAAGATAGGCTTTGGCCTTTTCACTAAGTTCCAGTTGTAGTTTCTGATTGCCAAGGCGCTTCTGAAGACGAGCAAGTTGAATATCCACAATTTTCCCGATCTCCTTGTCGGAAAGTCGGTCGAAAATAACCACCTCATCAACACGATTGAGAAATTCCGGACGGAAATGTGACCTGAGTGCCTCCATAACCCGTCGGTTGCGCTCCGTTAAGGTGAGCTCTTCCATGATGAACTGGCTGCCGATGTTGCTCGTCATAATAATGACTGTATTTTTGAAATCGACGGTGCGTCCCTGCCCATCGGTGATTCGGCCATCGTCTAGAACTTGTAGAAGGACATTAAAAACATCCCCATGTGCCTTCTCTATTTCATCAAAAAGAACGACGGAATAGGGCTTGCGCCGGACCGCCTCACTGAGTTGCCCCCCCTCCTCGTAACCCACGTAACCCGGAGGAGCACCGATGAGTCGGGCAACGGTGTGTTTTTCCATGTATTCGGACATATCGAGGCGTATGATTGCGTTCTCGTCGTCGAAGAGGAATTCAGCGAGGGCTTTAGAGAGCTCGGTTTTTCCGACTCCGGTAGGGCCGAGGAACATGAAAGAGCCAATGGGACGGTTCTCTTCCTGAAGGCCTGCACGGGCGCGGCGGACAGCATTGGAGACGGACTTAATGGCCTGACCCTGACCGACAACCCGCTCGACAAGCCGCTCCTCCATCTTCACAAGTTTTTGTCGTTCACCCTCCTGTAGGTTGGAAACGGGAATGCCGGTCCAGACGGAGACCACCTTGGCGACATCCTCCTCGGTCACTTCCTCCTTCAAAAGCGCGGACTGCCCACTTTTGGCAAGCTTTGCATTGTGCTCCTCAAGCTTCGCCGTCAGATCAGGAATGCGACCGTACTGAATCTCACTTGCCTTGGCAAAGTCCCCCTTGCGCTGTGCGATTTGGAGTTCGTTCTTCAACACCTCTATCTGCTCGTTGATTTTCTGCGACTTTCCAATCTCCTCCTTCTCCTTTTGCCATCGAGCCTTGAGCCCAGAAGCTGTCTCCTTTTCTCCTGCCAGCTCTTTCTCCAATTTCGCAAGGCGTTCCTTGCTAGCCGCGTCCTTCTCCTTGCGGAGTGCCTGGCGTTCCATCTCGAGCATCATGATTTGTCTTTCCATCTGGTCGATTTCGGTCGGCATTGATTCGATTTCGATTTTGAGGCGTGAAGCAGCTTCATCTATGAGATCGACCGCCTTATCGGGAAGAAATCGATCCGAAATATATCGATGGGAGAGCACTGCAGCAGCAACTAGGGCCGCATCCTGAATGCGGACTCCATGGTGGATCTCGTAACGCTCCTTCAGTCCCCGCAGTATCGCAATCGTATCCTCGACACTAGGTTCTTTAACTGTAACCGGCTGGAAACGTCGTTCGAGCGCAGCATCCTTTTCAATATACTTGCGATATTCATCGAGGGTAGTGGCCCCGATGGTGCGGAGTTCGCCACGCGCAAGTTGTGGCTTCAGCAGATTCGAGGCATCCATTGATCCCTCTGCAGCTCCCGCCCCGACAATCGTGTGGAGTTCGTCGATAAATAGGATGATCTCCCCCTCTGAGGAGGTAACTTCCTTAAGGAAGGCCTTGAGACGATCCTCAAATTCTCCCCGAAACTTGGCGCCGGCAACCATGGCGCCGATGTCCATTGCAACCACTCGTTTATTCTTGAGCGATTCAGGGACATCACCGCTGACAATGCGTCGGGCAAGACCTTCGACAATGGCTGTCTTACCTACTCCGGGCTCCCCGATGAGAACGGGGTTGTTTTTGGTGCGCCGCGATAGCACCTGCATGGTACGGCGGATCTCCTCATCCCTGCCTATGACGGGGTCGATCTTCCCTTTGCGTGCCAATTCCGTGAGGTCGCGGCCGTATTTCTCAAGCGTCTGGTATTTCCCCTCAGGATTCTGGTCGGTAACGCGCTGACTGCCACGCACCTCGACAAGAGCCTTCAGGAGCCCCTGATATGTAACTCCGTTCTCATGAAGGAGTTTTGCAGTTGAGTTTTTCTCCTGAGTTAACGCCAGAAGGTAATGCTCGGCCGAGAGAAACTCATCCTTGAGCTTGGCCATTTCTCGCTCAGCGGCATCAATCGTCTTGCGCAGTTCATTCCCGACAAATGGTTGCGCCCCGCCATGCACCTTTGGAAGTGAGGCTGCTGCCGATTCCAGCCTTGCCGTAAATGACTGGATGGGAACGCCCATTTTCTCGAGAATGGGTCTGGTGAGCCCCTCACTCTGGGCTAGGAGGGAGAGCAAGAAAAGTTCATCGCCAATCTCTTGTTGACCATACCCTGTGGCGAGATCAACCGCACCGTTGAATGCCTCCTGCATCTTGGCTGTAAATTTGTCGGGTTTCATGGGATTTATTATTGTTTTCGAGGCGGAGTGATTTTGATCCCTTTGCGTAGGAATGTAGGCACATCAAGATCCTCTCCAGCCATGATCGTCGGTTCACTTCTATCGAATCGCCCGCGTTGATAAGGATCGAGATTAAGTGTTCCCTGTGTCTGCTTGGCTGCGGTCTTTTTCGGTGGTTTTACTTGCTTGGTTGTATCCGCAACCTGCACTTCCTTCCCCCCATTTTTTCCATGCTGCGCACCATCGGACAGACTCAACGGTGGATCTATCGGTAGTTCCGCGGCATTTGCAGTGCCCCCTTTCGAACTGGCAATGATGAAAAGTTCCAGAGGAAAAGTCGTGGATTCTTCGGCTTGAACACCCACTTTCACGTGGCAGTTCTCACCGGCAATTCGTTCAATCTCAGCCACAGCCATTTTCACTTCTGCAAAGGAAAGATCTTTGGGACCACGCACAAAAAGCAAAACGGTCGGGGTGCCAACCAGTGCTGATCCCTTTCCTGGAAGGACTAGGAGAGGACTTTTGAGCGTCCGCTCAAGGGCTTCGTGAAGTCGGTTTGAACCCTTAGCCCTTCCAAAACCAAAGTGAGTCTGCGATCCGGGCATCCCCAGAACACCTGAAATATCACTCCGGGTTATTTTCACGGGGCCGGAAGTCCCGAGCATCCCCTGAAGAGCCAGAAGGGAGGCAAGGAGGGTGCGGTCGGCAACCTTAAATGCCTCCCCCACGGCTGTAGTTGATGGAGAGCCACCTGAAAGGGCCTCATTGTCAATGACAGCGACAGCATCACAATGTTCGTAGAGTTTTTTCAGGGAGGATGCAGCGTGTTCCCTCCTATGCCTTCCCTCGAAAGAGAAGGGCAATCCAACACAGGCGAGCGTTGTAATCGCTTCGGCTTTGGCACGAACTGCCAAAGCAGGAAGTAGGAATGAGCCGGTCTCCCCTCCAAGACCTCCGCAGAGGAGAACTGCGGGAGCCCCTTTGATCACCCTTCCAAACTCCTCGTCTATTGCCTGAAAGCCTTTCCTTGGATCGCCCTCCGGCACCAGAATGCGGTCGGGAATGATGGAAGACCCTAGAGAATCGGCATCGTTGTTGATGACAAATAGTCCCTTCACTCCGGGATCTTCCAAAGCCATAAGATCAAGCACAGTGATCCCCGCGTTTCCGACACCGATCAAAAGAGGGCGCAAAGTTTGCGTATTCATTTGGACTTACTCCTGAAAAGGCCACCCAATCCTCGAGAGACACGCTGAAAAATGCTCTCATCGGGGAGGTTTGAGCTAACGGCCATGGCGTATTTTGTTAAGCCAATGGCGGTCGAAAATTGCGGGTTCTCGAAAGTCTGTGTAGCACCCCCAACATTTCTGGCTCTGGTGAGTTGTACGGGAAGTTGAAATACATCCTCGGCCACTGAGGCGATTCCGCGCAGTTTTGCACAACCACCAGTGATCATCACCCCAGCGCCAAGCATTTCGAACAACCCTTTTCCAGTTATTCCTTCCCCGGAATTCTCGATGTCGCGACGAACAAGATCGAAAATTTCACGCACCCTAAGGTGTATGACGGTGTCGAGTGAGACCCTGTCAATCTCGCAACCAAGGAATCCTGGATCGTTTTTTAGCGTAATTATTCCTCCTGAAGAATTCAAGGGATCAGCAGCGGATCCTTCCTGAATCTTGAGTGTCTCCGCCCTAGCGATCGGGAGCCTCAACCCGATGGATATATCGCTGGTGATATGATCGCCACCCAGCGCCAATACGCCACTGCAACGCACTGCACCATCGTGATAGACCATGTAGTCCGTGGTCCCGCCTCCCATATCTATTACCAGAACCCCCAGATCCTTCTGATTCTGAGTGACGACAACCTGAGCGCTGGCCAGAGAACTCAAGACGACATCCTCGACCACAAGATTCAGCGCCTTAATGCAGTTAAACGTATTGTAGATTCGTGTCTTGATCCCATGCACGATGTGAAAGTCGGCTTCCAGACGCCTGCCAGCCATGCCGACAGGGCTTATGATATTATGGTTACCGTCAACATGATAGGCTTGCAGAATGGTGTGCAGAAAGATATTGGGCGGCGGCAGGGCCACTTCCTTGGCATTTGTCTCCACCGTCACAAGATCCTCCTGCAGGATTTCATCGCGTTCGTCGGGAAGCATGAATGTCCCCCTGTTATTGAAACTGCGCAGGTGGGATCCTGTGATAGCCACCCAGACATTTCCAATCTCGACATTGGTTTTTTCCTCCGCATCGAGCAATGCTTCGCGGATGCACTCAGTGGCGGTAGCCAGATCGATGATCTCGCCTTTGCGAACGCCACGTGACGGTGTCTCTCCGACTCCAAGGATGCTGATCGTTCCGTCACTCCTCCCCTCGGAGACAATGACGCAAATCTTTGTCGTCCCGATCTCAAGCCCTACATAGATTTGGTCGCTCGCCATGGCTTTGTTTATACCAGTTGATCTAGATTATCGCAGGGTGTTCTTTTTGGGAATGGAAAGGGGCGTGATCCGTGTACTGCGTGTCTCCGGAGTCAGAACAAAAGTCACTGGTGTGTTATGGGCAACAATGAGGTTGGCGGTCTCCAACTTCCTGCCTGTTTCCTGACAATGTGCAAGCAGCTTGCGTAAACGCTCGAGCTGGCTTGGGAGATCATTGTTCCCGAAAGTAAAAAGGGCGTTGGAAGCATCCTTTACAACTGCAGCATATGACTTGCTAACATCAATAGAGCGGATTTTAAAACTCTCCTCAGGAATTTTGGAGAGAGCCTCCTGAAGCCTGATGGCAAAAGCGAGACGCTCGTTTTCCAGACGTTTGCCGAGGGATGCTTCCACACGATCGACACCATAAAGAACGGGAAGATTGATAAATTCCTGATCAAGCCGTGCTGCGTGCATTATTACGCCGTCTCGATCGCACAGGAAGCTCTTCCCGGGAAGAAATGTCTCAGCACCCTCATCAACACCAGATCCGGCAATGAGAAAAACCGGGATCCTCCGATCAAGGCTTATCCTGATGGTATCAGGGAGTATCCGTTCAACACTGGCCGCCCGAACTTCAGAAATTGAAGTGAGCTTCCGTTCGGCTTCATCCAGATCAAGACGAAAGAGGTTTTTCCCCATAGAAAATCCGGTAAGTGCAACCAGTTCCTCCTGCGTCATTATCCCATTAAGGTGAGTTTCAAGATGTTTGAGCGAATATTCAGCATTCTGAAAAAAAAACTTTTCGATGGCGAAACGAGACCCCACTGCAAGCAGCGCGAGCAGGATTATTAATGAGAAAATCTTCCACAGCAACCCGCCGGCCTTGCGATAACGTTGCCTGGTCATGCTTGCCGTGCGGACATTCAACTCAAGAAAATGATGACGCGCGGCCGAATGGACTGACTTTCGCCGGTTGCCAGTAGTGCGACGAGTGTTCATGTGCGTGCAGCAAGAGAGAGTGATGCGATTTTGCAGCAAAGGGAGACAAAATCGAGCCCCGAAGCGGCAGCTGCCTTGGGCAGAAGACTCGTCTCCGTCATGCCAGGAATCGTGTTGATCTCAAGAACCGTTGGCCCGGAGGGTGGCAAAAGCACGTCCACACGACAATAGACCTTAAGGCCGAGGGCTTCATTCGCAGCAAGCGCTACGGATTGAACTGCTTCTGTTTCAGCCACAGAAAGCGGCGCAGGGACCAGATAGTCGGTGGCTCCTTTGGTGTATTTGTTGGTGTAGTCGTAGAATCCGGTGCGGGGTTTAATCTCAACAACGGGCAATGCCTCTTTTCCCAAAATTCCTATGGTCAGTTCTCGCCCCTGAACCAACTCCTCCACTAGGACCTCTTCACCGTGAAGAAAACAGTCGGCCAATGCGGGTGCAATATCTTCCACGGTATGGACGAGATGAACACCCACGCTTGACCCCTGACGCGGAGCCTTGATCACCATGGGAAGTGGCAACGACGGAAACTCCCCCTCCCTGATGATTTCCCATCGCGGTGTGGGCACGCCCGACTTTTCCAACGCCTTCTTCGTAAGGATCTTGTCGAAAGCAACTCGACTTTCGTCAACGCCCTCTCCCGTATAGGCGAAACCTTGATTTTCCAGAAGTGCCTGCAGCCTTCCATCCTCACCAAAGGTTCCATGGACGAGATTAAAAACAAGCTCGGCCTCCTCAGGGATGATCACCTCGGTTCCTGTCATATCTATTTCCGTGACTTGTGCTCCAGCGGAGAGAAGGGCCTTGGCAACGCAAGAACCAGAACGCAGCGAGACATCTCGCTCTGATCCAGGGCCTCCCATAATGACTATGAATCGGGAACAATCCAAACCGAATGACTTGAGTATATTCATGGGGTTAGTTCGAGTTGTTCGCAATCCTCTCCGATGATGCGCACTTCGGTTTCAAGCTCGATGCCACGCTGAACCTGAGCCTCCTCACGGATACGCTCGATGAGAGCAAGCACCTCCGTGGCAGTTGCACCTCCGTCATTAACTATAAAATTAGCATGCACTTCGGAGACACGCGCAGCTCCAACGGATCGATTCTTCAGACCCATTTCTTCGATGAGTCTGCCTGCCGAAAACCCCTCCGGATTCTTGAAGATGCAACCGGCACTCGCTGCCACCGGCTGGGTCTTTCTGCGATGAATAAGAGATGCCTCCAAAAGAGCGTCGATCGATTTCCTAGAGGAGGGAGTCCCCCGCAGAGTTGCTGAAACTGCATAGTGATCGTGGAGTACGGGCACATCCCGATAACGGACCTCAATCTCTTCGGGAGAACGGGAAATGATGTTGCCATCCCGATCGGCAAAACGAATCCGCAGTACCTGTTCGAAAGCCTGAACCCCCATTGCCCCGGCATTCATTCGAAGAGCGCCTCCGAGATTACCCGGAATGCCATCCATCCACTCAAAACCTGTGAGTTCGGCATTACGCGCCACAGCGGCTAGTTGTTTGAGCTTCATCCCTACACCGGCTGTAATTTCGTTTCCTTCAACAATGCACTGGGAAAAGCACCCACGCGCCAGATGGGCCACCACGCCAGGAAATCCACCATCACGGACGATTAAATTAGATCCGCGCCCCATCACCAAAAATGGGATTTCCTCGTCGTGACAGAAGCGGATCAGTTCCGAGAATCCATCTTCAGTTTCCGGCTCCACCCAGAAGCGTGCAGGTCCTCCGACCCTCATCGTTGTATGACGGGAAAGAGGTTCGGACAGGCGGATGAGACCAACCCCCATCGCCTTTGAAATACGCGCCGCCAGCGCGAGCTCACGAGCAAGAATGGTTCCCGCCTCATGGATGTTTCCAGCACCGAGTGTCAGAACCAAATCCCCTTTCTGCAAAACCGCGGCGGCGGCCCGTGCCGCAGCAGCAACGGAGACGGCGGAAGAAATTCCCGGATGGCCGTTTTCCTTGACGGACGAAATGATACTGCCGGAGTCTATTCCTGAAATCGGGGCTTCACCGGCAGGGTAGATGGGCGAAACGAAAACAAGGTCAGCATCCCGGAAAACCTTGCCGAATTGGGACCGGAGTGCGGCAGTCCGGCTATAACGATGCGGTTGGAATAAAACTATCACCCTTCCCTTGTTTGGATCAATTGCCTGACGTGCAGTGGAAAGCGTTGCCGCTATTTCTGTAGGATGATGGCCATAGTCGTCGTAGATTTGGAACTCCTCATCACGATACTTCAATTCCATTCGGCGCTTTGCGCCGCGAAAGGCTTCAAGGGAAGTTGCTATCGTTGCAAAGGGAATTCCCAAATCGGTTGCGAGCGCAATAACAAGGAGTGCATTGTGGGCGTTATGCACCCCCGGGATTCCTAGCAGGACACTGCCTAGGAGTTCATCTTTGCGAAATACGGAAAACCGGGTGGTAAAACCATTCTGCTCCAGCGCCTCGAAGCGATAGAGGCAGTTAGCACCAGTCCCGACCGGTATACTCTGCTGCAGTTGGGAGCACACCCGAGATGCTCCCGGATCGTCCGCGCAATAGTAGATGTTGCCTGTAGACTGGCTCAGAAGGCGTTTGAAAACCGCATCAATTTCATCCAGCCCCGAATAATAGTCGAGGTGTTCGGGCTCAACATTAAGAAGAAGAACGTGATGGGGGTGGTAGTGGATAAGAGTCCCATCGCTCTCATCCCCCTCGGCCACAAAATGTTCTCCTTCTGAATCCCATCGGGCATTCGTTCCCAGTATAGGAATCTCCGCTCCCACGTAATGGGATGGCTTAAGCCCCCCAGCTCGGATAACGTGTGCAGCCATCGCTGATGTAGTGGTCTTCCCGTGCATGCCGCAGACTACAATTCCCCGCTTTGCTGTCATGACTGCGGCTAGAACTTCAGCGCGGCGGGCCATTCTTTTCCCCGTTGAGAGAGCGGCATCATACGCTTGGTTCCCAGGATGAATTGCCGTGGAGTAAACCACCAGATCGACGTCCCGCACAAGTTCTGCGCTATGCGGAGTTGCAAACTTCAATCCCTTGCGACGGAGCCGCTCCACCTCCTGCGTGTCTACCTTGTCCGAACCGCTAACCTGATGACCGAGGGCCAAGAGGAGGGCTGCAATACCGCTCATTCCGGAACCAGCAACACCTATGAGATGAATCCTTCGCGAAGATGTTCCCATCAAGAAGGCAGCCAAATCATCTGTGCCTGAGCGAGCTTGGTTATCCCTCATAGAGCAGCCCCCTCAAGAACATTTGCAACACGAATCGCTGCCCCCCTTGGCATGACCACCGAAGCCGCTGTGGCCATACGCTCCCGGCGCCTTTCGTCAGTTAGTAGATTCCTGATCAAAAGTGCCAAGGCTTCTGGTTCTATCGTCTTTTCCTCTAGCAACTCGGCGGCCCCTGCATCGCGAAACGCCTCGGCATTCCGGTGCTGGTGAAAATCCGAGGCGAATGGAAAAGGAATCAGAATCGACGGAAGTGAAAACTGGGAAAGCTCGCTCAAACTCGCCGCTCCAGCGCGGGAGATAACCAGATCTGCTGCAGAGTAGGCCTCAGCCATCCGGTGGTGGAAGGACAAGACTCGAGCTGGAATTGATTCTCTCTGGTAATTGATTGCAGCCAGATTGTCATCTCTCTCTCCGGTGAGGTGGATGATCTGGATGGGCAACTCCTTTAGGAAAGACGCGGCACGGAAGAGAAGTTGATTGATGCCTGCGGCTCCCTGGCTCCCGCCCATCACTAGGAGGGTGGGTAGAGCCGGATCAAGTCCCAAGGCGGCACTGGCCTCGACTCGGGACAAGGGAGTTCCCAGATCCCTGCGCACAGGCGTGCCGGTCACGATACATTCGCTTTCTGGAAATGAGGATTCACATGCTTCTAATCCTAGGAGAACCCGGTCTGCCCAACGTGCAGCAAGTCTATTTGCCCTGCCAGCAATGGCGTTGGACTCATGAAGGTAACAGGGTATTTTCTTGATGCGGGCGGCAAGCAATGGAGCTGCCGACGTGAAGCCACCCATGCCTAACACAACAGAAGGCCGGTATTGAGTGTAGAGTTGGCGGCAGGTGACAAAACTCTCCCAACCACGTTTGAGGAACCTTGGAAATGCTGGGGAGAGTATCGAAGGCATCCCGATGGAAGGGAGTTTCTCCCTCCGGAACTCGGGGTGGTCACGCAATGCCAGCGTGTCGATTTCCTTCTCGGAAACAAGCAGGATAACCTCATGACCACGCTCATGGAGCGTCTCCGCAACGGCAAGCCCAGGAAACAGGTGTCCTCCAGTGCCCCCACAGGCGATGATAAATTGTTTTGGAACCGCCATTCTAAATCCGTGGGACGGAGCGCGTAGCCAGCACAATATGACGCTCAGGAAGCGGAGCAATAGGGATGCCGATGCGGTGAATGTTGACTAGAATTCCTATCATAAATAGAGAGACCGCTAGATTGCTGCCACCGTAACTGATGAACGGGAGGGGCATGCCCTTATTTGGAAGCAAAGAAGTAGTCATGCCAATATTGACTGCTGCCTGAAGGGAGATCAACAGGAGGATTCCCATTGCAAGCAGTTTTCCGAATCTGTCCTTCGCATTGGCCGCAATCAACCCGCCGCAAAGGATGATCAAAATATAGCCCAAGAGCACAAACCAAGTTGCCCGTAATCCCAGTTCCTCGCCAATCATTGGAAAGATGAAGTCTGTGTGGGCATAGGGGAGATAAAGAAACTTCTGCCGACCCTCGCCGAGGCCGAGACCCTCGAAACCCCCAGAACCGAAGGCAATCAGAGCCTGCCATTGTTGCAGTCCTTTTCCAAGTTTGTCCCCTTCCGGATTAAGGAAGGTGGTCATCCGGGCGGCACGTTCCGGAATGAGCATCGCAACACCAATCAATCCCGCCAAACCGGTTCCGAATAAGGCCGCAATGATTCCCCAGTTTGCCCCTGCAACCAGACAGAGGGCGAGAGTGGTGGCCCCAATCAGTGCACTAGTGCCAAGGTCAACCTCAGAACCGATCAGACCGATCAGGACACCTGCCGCAGCGAAAGGGATTAGAAATCCCTGCAGAAACTTCCGTGGTTCTGTCTCCTTCCTTGAGAACCACCATGCGAGAAAAAAGATCGCAGCAATTTTTCCAATTTCACTCGGCTGAAACATGATGAAACCAACCTTCACCCAGCGTAGGGATCCATTAATTCTCATTCCCACATGAGGTACGAAGCAGAGCGCCAGAAAGAAGACCGCTACTCCAAACCAAATCCGCCAACTCCGTTGCCAAATATGATAGTCGATCAGTGCTCCGGCAATGCACCCAGCCATTCCGATGCCAAGCCACAATCCCTGTCTTTTGACAAAATAATAGATATCTCCGTGACTTTCCTGTGCAAACGCACTGGTACTGAAGAGCATTACTACCCCCAGTGTCACCAACCCCACGACCGAAAGGAGGAGGAGATAGATGCTACTTCTCTGCATGGGTCGGCTACCCTCTGCTATTTAGAGGATTTTCTGGTTGAAGCTGGGATATTGAGCTTCTGACCGATCTGAATCCTTTTGGGATCAGTGATCCCGTTGGCCTTCATTAGTTCTTCAGGAGTAATCTTAAAGCGTTTGGCTATCTTGTACGGACTGTCGCCTTTGACTACAGTATATTCCTGCAACGTTGCAGGAACTGACTCTGTATTAGGGGATGTGTTTGTTTGTTTAGCGCCGACGGCAACAGATGCTGCCGTTGATACGTTCCCAGGTAGTTGCTGGACATTGACCGCCGTATTAGCCGACTGAGTCGATACAGCATCACTCGCAGGCTGAGGTGGGGCTTTTTCGGGGATCTTGAGAGTTTGGCCGACGCGTAAAACTGAGCTCTCACCTAGACCGTTGGCCTTCTCAAGATCGGGAATAGTGACACCAACATTGGAGGCAATACGCGTGATTGTGTCACCGGACTTCACAAGATAGGTCTTTGCAGTAGCTTGCGTCGACGCACCAGCAATAACCTGCCCAGTTGCCTGCACTGAAGAGGGGGAATCCTGAGCGGCGGCTTTTGAGAGACTTCCCGTAACTCCCGCGACGCCAAAACTCATGGCCTTCTGAAACGCGAGTCTGGCACTCCCAAAAAAGCCTTTGGATGGCTGACTGGACACCTTTGCTGTTTGGCTTAGCGAGTTTTCCGCAGCGTCTGTAACCTGTGCAACCACAGGAGAGTGAGGTTTTTTAGGGGGTTCGCTACCCGGCTTTTCCTGTTTTGGCTCTTGTTGGTTAGAAGGTTCCGGCACCTGTTGAACAGGGGCGGTTGTCTTTGCAATCTTAAGATTCGAGGTTTTTCCAGCCTTCATCGAGTTAAAGGCATAGAGCCCCCCAACTGCTATAACATGGAGCATCAATACGACCATGAAGGCATGAGAGAGTTTCATGTTTGGTTCGGGACCATAGTCTTCATATTCCGCATGATGCGGGTTCATTGTCGCTGTACGGGCACGCAGTCGTCGTGTGCGTTTTGGGATCAGTGGTTGCATAGATGATGTGTGTTGGTAGTGAGTTTATTGTTGGGTTTGGAGTGAAGAAGCATCGACGACGGAGCTCCGCGAGTGATCGGGAAGTTTTTCCACCAGCCTGCGGAACAATTCTCCTCGTTCAATGTAGTCGCGGAACATGTCAAAAGAAGACGTCCCCGGAGAAAACAGAACGGTGCAGCCTGGTTCTGCTTTCAGGGCCGCCAGTGTCACCGCCGCCTCAAGGCTTTCAACTTTTGCAAGTGGAAGGGGAGCCCAGTCTCTGGCAATACGGTGCTGCATTTCTCCGATCAGGATCGCAAAGAGAACCTGCGACCTTACCAGTGAAGAAATGGGGGCATATTCAAAACCTTTATCCTTTCCTCCGGCGATGAGAATCAATCTTCCCTTCACTGAACGAATAGCCTTCTCCATTGCATCAATGGTTGTGGCTTTCGAATCGTTGATCCATCTGACCCCTCCCTTTTCCCCTACGAGCTCACAGCGGTGTGCGGGAGGTTTATAATCACGAATGGAAGCCACCATTTCTGATAGATCAGCTTGAAGGGCAATTCCGCATGCGAATGCCGCCATCAGATTTGCAGCGTTGTGTGGACCGCGAAGTTCTGTTTCCGAAAGATCCAGAAGACGCTTTCCATGGTGAAGGATCTCCATGCCCCGTAGCGTTAGATCAGCCTCACTATCATTTTCGTTGGCACTAAAGGTGATCTTTCGACCCTTGAGATGGGGGAGTTTTTCCGCGCTAGGCACTACTACCCAATCCTCTTCTGTCTGGTTTTCGAATATCCTGAGTTTTGCATCACGGTATTCCTGTAGAGATTGATAGCGGTCCAGATGATTGGGACTAAAATTCAGCCACGCGGCCACTTTTGGATGAAAGGATTTTATGCTCTCCAACTGGAAGGAACTAACTTCCACGACGAGAAGATCCCAAGTGTTGTCAGTGAGCACCAATTCGGACATTGGCGTCCCGATATTACCACATGCGGAGGTACGTAAACCTGTCCCTTGGAACATGCGGGTAGTCAGCTCGGTGGTCGTAGTCTTCCCATTCGTACCGGTGATGGCAATTACGGGGCATTGGCAGAGGGTAAATGCCAGTTCGAGCTCCCCGATAAACGGAGTTTTCTTGGCGGATGCATTTGCAATCAAGGGAGTATTTTCCTCAATGCCCGGGCTTATAATCCCAATGTCATATCTTACTGGGTCGGTCTCAGCCTCTTTTCCGGTAAGCACCGTGATTCCCTCATGCCGAAGTAGGTCCGCTCTTTCCCTCACCGCAGTCGACTCACCGCTGTCACAAACCGTGACATTGGCACCACAGCGCATCAGAAGTCGTGCAGCACCCATGCCACTTCGACCCATCCCGAATACGACAACCTTCTTGCCGCTATACTGATTGAAGTGTTGGCTCATTTGAAAATTGGAAATCTTATCTCAGTTTCAGCGTGGCAATCCCAAGAAGGCCTAAAACAATTGCCATGATCCAGAACCTGACGGTGACTGTGCTTTCCTTCCAACCCGAAAGTTCGAAGTGGTGATGGAGAGGTGACATCTTGAAAATCCTTTTCCCGGTCAGCTTGAAACTCGCAACCTGAAGGATGACCGAAAGGGCTTCTGCGACAAACACGCCTCCCACAATCGAAAGGAGCAACTCCTGTTTGCAGCAAATCGCTAAGACTCCAAGCAACCCACCGATGGCCAAGGATCCTGTATCACCCATGAATACCTTGGCCGGATGGCAATTCCACCAGAGAAATCCAAGTGCAGCTCCTGCCAACGCAAGGCTGACGACGGCGAGTTCCGCAGAAGCAGCATAGTAGGGTATCTGTAGGTAAACAGCAGCCTTGTAGTTGCCTGCCAAATAGGTGAATACGCCGAAACAGATGCCAGCCATGACAGTGCAACCAGCAGCCAGACCATCAAGTCCATCGGTTAGATTCACCGCATTGGACGATCCGACTATGATGAAGAGGTAAAAGAGATACGTCCAGATGCCCAGATTCATGATCGGTCCCTTGATGAAGGGGATGTAGAGCTCCTGCGCCTGTTTTGCGACAGAGGGATTTAGGAGAAAAAAGGCGGTGATGCCCGCTGCCAGAACGCACTGAAGCAAAAACTTAAGTCGACTGCTTATTCCGTCGGAATTTTTTTTAACAACCTTGAGCCAGTCATCGTAAAGGCCGAGCGCACCAAGATATAACGTCGTAATCAGGGCAAGCCAAACAAACGAATTATCCGGCCTTGCCCACAGGAGCGTGGAAACGAGAACCGCTCCAATGAGAAGTATCCCTCCCATTGTTGGTGTCCCCCTCTTACCTCCATGAAGTTCGTTGAGTCGATGTACTTCCTCAGCGCTTCTGATCGGTTGACCAAATTTCAGCGAAATCAAGCGGCGAATGACCGTGTCGCCAAACAACAGGCAGAGAATAAATGCAGTCAATCCAGCACAGAGCGCGCGGAACGAGATGTACTGAAACACATTGAGTGCCTTGATGATGGTAACACCGTGAAACAAAACACTAAGTCTGGAGAGATAGTAGAGCATCAGGCGAAATTGTTTAAGACCTCCTCCATTCGCGCACTTCTGCTAGCCTTCAGAAGAACCACGTCTCCCTGTTTGGCAATTGAGGAAATCATAGCAGCGGCAGCAACATTGTCAGGCACCGACGTCACGTCACGGAGACCGGCTGCATTCGCAGTCACTGCCATCTCAGACGCCTCTGAGCCGACGCAGAGGAGCATGTCGAGTGTGCCTGCCGCAACAGCCCCAACACGCCCGTAGCCCTCGTGCGCATGCGAGCCAAGTTCCCCCATTTTTCCAAGAACAGCGATTTTTCGTCCTGTTCTTGGCAATGCGGCGAGAGTCTCAAGAGCCGCCACCATCGACTCAGGGTTGGCGTTGTAAGTATCATCAATGAGAATGACACCCCTTTTTTCCATTCTGTTGAGGCGACCTGCAGCGAGCCTTGTACTTGATAGGGCTGCAACACACTCCTGCAAGGGCACTCCGCACAGCAGGCCAGCACCAACCGCAAGCAGCGAATTGGTTATCATGTGCCTTCCGGGAACAGGCAAGTAAGCTTCGCTGCGCCCGAATGCACCCTCAATTTCAAAACGACTTCCTTCAAGATCATGGGTGATTTTTGTCGCCCGAAGTTCCCCTGCTTCACATCCCACCTCCAAAATACTTGCCGCAGTTCTGGATCTTAGTTCCTCACGGAACTCATCATGAACTGTTATCACCCCATGACCATTGGCTGGAAGCCTCTCAAACAGATCTCCCTTTTCTCTGGCGATCTCCTTCTGGCTCCCTAGGTGCTCGATGTGTGCAGTCCCTATGTTGGTGATAATTGCAATTTCAGGGCGTGCAAGACCGGCCAAGGGAGCGATTTCCCCACGATGATTCATCCCGATTTCCCACACACCCACTTGGTCCTCCAATCCCGCAGCAAGGATGGATAAAGGCAGTCCGATCTGGTTGTTAAGATTCCCGACCGTGGAAGAAACACGAAATCGTTTCCCTAGCACAGCCGCCGTGAAGTCCTTGGTTGAGGTTTTCCCACTGCTTCCTGTAACCACAACGGCTCGGGCGCTTAGTAGATCCCTCCATGCAGAAGCCAGCATTGTCAGGCCGGTTTGAGAATCTGGTGTATAAAGAATCCCGAAATCGCGGGGAAGCCCGGCAGGAACCTCCGCGTCACAGAGGGCTCCTGCTGCCCCCTTTGATGCAGCCTCTGCAAGGAATAGATTGCCGTCAAAGCGTTCTCCCCTGAGGGCCACATACAGATCGCCTGGGAGAATCTCCCTAGTGTCCTTGCATATGCGGGTTGCTATCGATTCGGGACTGCCGGCCAACTGGGTGGCACGGCTCATTTCAGCTAACTTTGAGAGCGTAAGAGGATTCATGGTCAATACGCTTCGGCTGCAGCCTTCGTTGCCATTGCCCTAGCAGCAACCGAGACATCGCTGAATGGGTGAGTTCCAGTGTTGCTTTCCTGATACTCCTCATGCCCTTTGCCGGCAATGAGCACAATGTCGTTGGGGCCAGCGAGTTCCACGGCTCGCATGATTCCCCTCTCCCTATCCACGAAACTTTCGTGAACCGCATCTCCAAGTCCACTCTCAACCTCGCGTATAATGGCCATGGGATCCTCACTCCGGGGATTGTCTGAGGTTATAATTACCTTGTCAGAGTAACGCTTTGCCGCGGCAGCCATGAGAGGTCGCTTTGATCGGTCGCGATCGCCACCACATCCGAAAACCGTCAGAATCCTTGCGGGTTCAAGTTCCCTGAGGGCTTTGAGTGCGTTTTCAAGGGCATCGGGCGTATGTGCGTAATCAACAAAGACCTGAAAGTGTCTGCGCCCAGGAACGCGTTCCAAGCGACCGGGGACCTGTGGAATTGTTGCCGCAGCCGCCACAAGCCGCCGTAATTCCAAGCCCATGGCCGAAGTGGCCGCAAGTGCCCCCAGCGTGTTGTAGACATTGAAGAGGCCGATCAGGGGAGTCCTGACCAGATAGCTCCTCCCCTTAGCATCAAGTCTGAAAGTTGTTCCATTGGCAGAATAACGAATATTGCTGGCACGAAAATGAGAGCCGCTGTTCTGTCCATAGCTGATGATCGGGATGCCGGGAATCCGATCCAAAAGCCGGTGTCCATAGCGGTCATCATTATTGATAATGGCTTTCCCCTTCTTGCTTTTCTGCCTTTTCAACCCTGAGAAGAGGAGGCTCTTCGCCTCAAAATACACCTCCATCGAACCATGATAATCGAGATGATCTTGGGTGAGATTTGTAAAGACGGCCACGTCGAATTCTACATTCTGCACTCTCTGCTGAACCAATGCGTGGCTTGATACCTCAATGGCTGCCGCACGGAAACCACCGTCACGCATCCGGGCGAGCATATTTTGAAGGTCGAGTGATTCCGGTGTAGTGCGCGAGGCCGTCTCCACCTCTCCTGGAAGGATATATCTGACTGTGCCAACCAATCCACAAGCTCGACCGACAGCATCACAGAGATGACGTATAATCCATGTTGTTGTTGTCTTCCCGTTGGTCCCCGTTACCCCTGCTACGGCTAGGGAGGATGACGGGAATCCATGAAAGGCGGCTGCTAGGTCTGCCATGGCTCCACGTGCGGAAAGCACCTCCACGGTTGGCACGGGGAACCCTTGTAGTCTTTCCTCAGCCACCACACCCATGGCCCCTAGATCTACCGCACCTTTTGCAAAACGAACTCCATTTTCTTTCGCGCCCGGGAGGGCAAAAAAAAGATCTCCTTCTGTGACTCGCCTGGAATCGTAACACAACCCTTGAACATCATTCTTCATCTCTCCGGCGACGGAAATCACTGGGGTGTTTAGAAGTAGAGACTCAAGCTTAATGGTGCCTGCGCTCATCGGATGCTCCCCGGTATTGAGCCGGCATTACCCGACTGCGCCATCACGGCGGCAGACTCGGGTTGCAGATCAAGGTAACGAGCCGCCTTACCACCGATTCTCGAGAAGACGGGCGCCGCGACAAGTCCCCCAAAGTTTGCCTTGCCGATCGGGGCATCATCGACAATCACAATTCCCATCAACTTCGGATGCTCAGCAGGAAAGAAGCCGGCAAAGGAAACGATGTAACGATTATCCAGATAACCACCGTGAGGACTGATTTTCTGCGCTGTGCCCGTCTTGCCGGCAACGGTAAACCCTTCAATACGTGCAAGTGGCGCGGTCCCCTGATTGCTCACCACGCTTTGTAAGGCATTGGATACAAAGTTGGCTGTCTTGGTTCTGACTACCTCGCGAAGAGGCACCGGGGCTTCGACGTTATCCCCCTCTCCTCGACTCAATACAAGACGTGGCTTCATCAGTTTGCCGCCATTTGCCACTGCCGACATCGCCATCACCATTTGGATTGGTGTAACGGCAACCGACTGTCCCATCGCCATGCGCGTCTTGGTGAGCATGTCCCATCGCTGCGGCGGATTCACCAATCCAGAAATCTCGCCATTGAGTGGAATCCCCGTCTTCTCACCAAATCCGAATCTCCTCACATAATCATAATAAGTGTTGTCGGCCATCCGGAGCGCCATCTTGGCGGAACCGATGTTGGAAGACTTCATAAGAATGTCGTGAAGGCTCAACTCACCATATCCAATGTGATCTTTAAGAATCTTGCCCCCATAGGAGAAATGGCCGTTCTCACAGAAGATTCTGGTATTCTCATCGACTATCCCCTCATTAAGGGCGGCATCGGCGACAACAATCTTGAAAGTCGAACCGGGTTCATACATGTCGGTGATGGCCCGATTGCGCATCTGTTCTGGCTTGGCCTCGTTGAAACGGTTTGGATCGTAGTTCGGTCGGCAAGCCATGGCCAGAACCTCGCCCGTCATGGGATCGGTTAGTATGGCCGTGGCGGACACCGGATGAAGCTCCTTGTAAGTTGCATCAATCTCCCTCTCCACGATCGCCTGCAGCCCCATGTCGATTGACAGACGGATATCGGAACCGTTCTCCGGAAGTTGCTCCTGCCCCCGGTAGATGACGATCTCTCGCCCCTTACGGTCATGTTCTATCATTCTGAACCCGTCTTGGCCGCTGAGTTCCTGATCAAGTATCTTCTCGATCCCATCGGCACCGTGTCCCGTGTGATCTACGAATCCAAGCACATGGCAGAGCATCTCTTCGTTGGGATAACTTCGCTCGGCCCCCTCCTGGAGGTAGAGTCCATGAAGTCCTGATTTCTCCATAGCGTGAATCAGACCTTCAGCTTTTTCCTCGCTTACCCCTTTGCGGATTACCACGTAAGGACGTTGAGTGGAGAGTTTTTCCGTGAGTTCCTTCACCGTCATGTCCAAAAACGGTGCAGCCACACCTGCCACTGCGGCCGCGTTCCGTATGTGAGTTCCATCTGCGTAAACAGTCTGGACCGGAATATTTACGGCCAACTCCTCCCCGTTGCGGTCAAGAATCCGGCCGCGCCGCGCGGGAATCGGAATGCGGATGGAATGTTTTTCGGCTGCTTTGAGAGAAAAATAATCGTGCTGTGAAACCTGAAGATAAATCAGCCTCCAAGCAAATAACGTGAAAATCAGGACCAGAAGTCCACAGACAAAGCAGATGCGTCCCCGCGTTTCACTCACCTGTTAATGGCGCGCTGGGGCACCCCGAGACCGAGCCGGCTATCCGGATCGCGCGAGGCGGTGCGCAAAACCCCGTCGGGTTCGGCCTGCAATGCAGGTGTGACGCGGGCTATTGCCGTGTCACGAATCGGCTCCAGCTTGAAATATCCATCATCTAGGCGCCGCTGAAGCGCGCCACGAGAAGTCATGGCTGTAATTTGCGCCTTCAATGCCTCGTTGGTTGCTTCGATCTCCCGCAGCGCAGCCTCGACCTGCCGTGTCTGGTCGCCGACGGCGTGCTGCTGGTTCTTCAAATAAACAAAGAAAAGGCCGGCAAGGCCGATCATTAAAACAAGACCGAGCCAGCGGGCGAGAAAGTTGATTTCGATCGCGTTTGAAGGGCGCCGACGGTTCCCGTTCATATCTTGGCTCCAGTTGATGCTCCGGAGCACCGTTCCACTATACGTAGTCGGGCACTGCGCGAGCGGGGGTTGGATGCAAGCTCCTCTGGCGAAGCAGTGATCGACCGGGATGTGACCAGATCAAAAAGACGCTCAGGATTGGGACGTGGTGCTGGCCATGTAGGATCATCGACTTCAAAGACACTGTGACGACGGAAGAAATGTTTCACAATCCGGTCTTCCAGCGAATGGAAGGTGATCACGCCCATTCGACCCCCAGGCACCAGAAAGTTTGAGAGAACAGGCAGAGCCTTCTCCAACGAAGCAAGTTCGTCGTTCACTGCGATGCGAAGCGCTTGAAAAGCCCGTGTGGCGGGATGACGCGCCCCGTGGTGCCCCGCTGCTATCAGATCAGCCAACTCCGCGGTTGATTCAATAAGCTTCTTCTCCCTGGCTCGTACAATGCGAGCCGCAAACTGAATAGCACGGGGTTCTTCCCCGTATTTTCGGAAGATTTCTGCTAGTTCCGAAGCAGAAGCAGAATTCACGATGTCAGCCGCTGTAGGCCCCACCACTCCCATGCGCATGTCGAGTGGCCCGTTGCGTTGAAACGAAAACCCGCGCTCCGGGGTATCAAGTTGATGTGATGAAACTCCCAGATCTAAGAGAATGCCGTCGAGGTGAGCGATGCCGAGCTCTGCAAGAGTCTTGGCAGCATCGGTAAAATTTCCCTCCACTGCGGTGAAGAGCTCGCCGTAAGGGGAAAATTTTTCCCGGGTGTGAGCCACTGCGTTGGGATCACGATCAAAACCGACAACCCGCGCCCCGCCCTTCAGCAGCAGGCCACTATGGCCTCCCCCCCCCAGGGTACCATCTAGGATGGTGCAGCCTGGAACGGGGCGCAGGAATTCGGCGACCTCGTTAGCCAGAACAGGCTCATGGCAAAAAGAGGAAGTCATAGAAAGTGGGAAAAGTGATCGGGAGGAAGTTTGAAGATCGTGGTGAGCTCGGTAGAATCGGTTTCTGCGGAGTTTGTATTGGAGGCGCGTCATAGCTTCACGGCGGTTATAGGCCGATCAGTTCTGCCACCTTGCGGTAGGATGCTGATTCCGCAGCACTGAACTCATTCCAGCGCTTGGCATTCCAAATTTCAAAACGGCTTCGCCCACCGACCAGCACGACATCACCCTTGAGTTTCACCGAGTCACACTGCTCTTCCGGGAGAAGAATCCGACCATGACTGTCGGCGGAAATAGCGCGGGCTTGCCCGTAAAATATGCGGATTGCCTTGCGGCGTTCTTGGGGAGAAATGTCGCTCTGTTCGATGCGCCTTTCGATTGAATCGAACTCCTCCGGCGGCATTGCGATGAGGTAATCTCCCGTCGGCCCAGGGATGGCATGAAACTCGTCCGGCCCGCCGTTTAACCAAGCTGCCGGAATCGTGACACGATTCTTCACATCCAGTGACCGAGGGAAGGTTCCGGCGTAACTAATCGGTTTTTGTTCGGTTTTTGGCATGGGGCGCTAGCGGAAAAGTTGGCCACTTTTCTCCACTACGCCCCACTTTTACCCACCAATGAAGAGAAGGGTCAACCGGAAAAGAGAAGAAACACGAAATTCACCTTGGCCAGTTGGACAAACCGGCAACTTGAGAAAGCGCTCTCGTGCACTTTTCCCCTGTGACCACTTTCACTAACAGCGGTTAAACAGGAATGATATTGAGCTGATAATTTCGTGCTCAGAAAAGGGCGGCAGGTAATGCGAGGAACCTCGACATTTACACTGGAAAAATGAACCTCTCCCCACGGATTGAATAGCACACCCGGCGCGTTCGATGCTAACCGGGTATGTTTTTCAGCAGTTCTGCATTCGTTGGGTATCGGCGGATGAAAAAAAGCAACCGCTCGATCGCTTCGATCGGCTTGTGCCCAGCGAGTCCACGGCGGATGATATTAATTTTGTGCAAATCCTCTGCGGAGAGGAGTAATTCCTCGCGACGCGTTCCGGAGAGGAATATGTCGATTGCGGGATAGATCCGCTGGTCACTGATCTTGCGATCGAGGACAAGTTCCATATTACCAGTTCCCTTGAATTCTTGGAAGATAAGGTCGTCCATGCGGCTATTCGTCTCTATCAACGCGGTAGCCATAATAGTGAGTGATCCTGCTTCCTCGGTGTTGCGGGCAGCTGCAAAAAGCTTACGGGGAATTTCCATGGCACGCGAATCCATGCCACCGCTCATGGTGCGCCCACCGCCACCCATTGCGTTGTTGAAGGCGCGCCCGATACGAGTCAGCGAGTCCATGAGAACAAAGACATCCTTTCCCTGTTCGACGAGGCGCTTTGCGCGATCAATGGCAATCTGGGCGATACGGGTATGGCTACGCAGGTCGCTGTCGTTGGAACTAGCATAGAGTTCGGCTTGTGGAACCGTGCGCTTGATTTCTGTCACCTCCTCGGGGCGTTCGTCCACCAGCAGGATGATAAGTTTCATCTCTGGATGGTTCTTCACCACTGCATCGGCAATGTGTTGCAGGAGAGTGGTTTTTCCAGTGCGGGGTGGAGCAACGATCAGGCCTCGCTGGCCCTTCCCAACCGGCGTCATGAGATCGATCACACGGGTGGTAAAACGCTCGGGTACGGTTTCCAGTCTGATGCGTTTGTTGGGGCTGATGGTAGTCAGTTCCTCGAAGTATGGAATGTTGATGTATTTCTCCGGGGCTAAACCCTCGATCTCTGTAGCGCGGAACAACTGGAGTCCACGAGGCCCCCTCCTGGTCTCGCCTTTGATGAGGACTCCGTCACGCAGGTTGTGCTGCCTGATGACCTCGGGAGTAATGAAAATGTCGTTCTGAGTGGCTGCATAGGCACGCTTGGCCTCACGGAGGAAGCCAAAACCTTTGCCGGAGAGTTCAACGATGCCCTCTGCATAAGTTGGCTCCGGAGGAGGGCCATCCTGCGGTACCGCTCCACCGCTGCCGTTGGCGGATGGTTCGTTAAACTCATCGGGGCCGGGGCCTGAAGCATGCTGATTGTCAGGCGCACGGTTTTCCTGACGGTTGTTCCTGAAAGGTCTCCGGCCACGAGGGTTGCGGCCACCTCCACGGCGCGGTTGATCGAAGTTCCGCTCACGGGGAGGCCCTTGCTGCTGGGGGGCACCAGGGGCGTTACTCTCTTGAGGCACTGAGGGTCCCGTCGTAGCGGGCAAAGTTTTGGATAACTCGTCGGATTTTGGCTGCTGGTCGTCGCTCATTGGAAAATGGTGGCTGTGGGATGGGGAAATAAAAATCGTGTGCGATATGAAATCAGGACCTCTTCTTGCAAGAGGACGACCAAATGAGGTTTGGGAATCCTAGTTATTGTATTTTAAAGCTGATTGTCGGGCAGACTTTCTTCTGGTGCTTTGACTTCCCTTGTGTGGAAGAACGAACTGTCGCCAGTTGTCGGAGACCAGATTCTCAAAAGCTGGCGCTCCGCCGTGACAACGGTCGGATCCTGATGGGTTGGATGCTCTGCGTTGGTGTTGAAAGAATCTCTAAGACCGTGGTGCTGGAGAAATCATGCTCTCCAACAAACGTAATGGGAGAAATCCTAGATGACCTAAACTTGAAGGAAGCAAATCATAGGGCCGGATGATGTCAATGTCCTTTTTAAAAATTTGTTGAGTCGTTGAGTGCTTCGATCCACCAATCAAGCATCCACGAACAACGGAATGTCGGCCTTGCACAGTTCAACCGCAATGCCCTCTCATCAAAACTCTCTTCCCGTCCCCGGTTCCAAAAGATGAAGGTTTTTCCCCTCATTTCGGAAAGCCTTCTTCGCCTCCTCGTGATCAATGGAAATAAGGGGGAATGTATCATAGTGCACTCCTATGATTTCCCTGCATCCCAACCAACTAGCGGCGATCACTGCATCGTTCACTCCCATGGTGAAATTATCCCCGACACAAAGCGCGGCGAATTTTAGCGGACCGGTCGCGGCAACCAATTTGATATCACAAGTCAGTGCAGTATCGCCGCTATAATAGAAAGCTCCTTCAGGGGTATCAACGCGGAATCCTCCCGGTTGTCCGCCATAAGTGCCGTCAGGCATGCTGCTGGAGTGAACCGCCGGAGTATAGGTGATCCTTCCGAAATCAAGATCGCAGCCTCCTCCGGAATTCATTGGACGCATCTTCTCCAAACCCCTGGCTCCAAACCACTGAAGAACCTCGTAATTCCCTATTAGAGTCGCGCCGCTCCGCCTTGCGATTTCCTCGGCATCGGCAACATGGTCGGCATGACCGTGAGACAGGAGGATGTAATCGGGCCTGAGAGATTCCACATCAACCGAGGCGGCCAAAGGATTAGGTCTGATAAAAGGATCAAAGAGGAGTGTCTTTCCTCCACTTTTGACCGAAAAACAGGCATGACCGTAAAAAATGACCTTCATGACAGGGATTCTCTCCAGACAGAATCGCCACCGCCAAGAAGTATTCGCAAAAAAAGAGCATTCCTTGGAATGCCCAGCTTGATCCTGTCAAGAACCCAACGCTCATCATTTTTCTAGCACCCTGACACTCTTGTATCCACTCTGAAAAAGTTGAAACTCGATCCTAAGAATAGAATTACCGGCATTCTTGCACCACTCTTTGCCTTGAAGGGGAGGCATGATCTCGGCGTCGGGGATACTGAGGCGCTTCAGGAAATCATCGAATGGGCGGCGGGCAACAACTTCCGGGCAGTCCAGATTCTCCCGGTCAATGAGACGGGAGGAGATCACAGCCCTTACAATGTCCTGAGCGCATTCGCGATTGATCCCTCAACGATCACCACCCATCCATCATGGCTTCCCGAACTCACTGCGGGTGACTACCGCCGGATCACCGGTCATCACGATCTCATCCGCTTGCGAAACGGCCCAGTAAACTATGATGCGGTAAAACTCCTCAAACGCGAACTGATGGAGGCCGCTTGGAAGCGTTTTTGCAACCGCGACGGTCGCGGCAGCCGTTCCAAGCTCTTCACGCACTTTCTGGAACAGCACTACCAATGGCTACCCGCCTACACCCTCTACAGGGTTCTGCTTGAAAGGAATAACGGCGTTGAAGACCCCGGGAGATGGCCCTCCGAACAACGAACAGCAAGGGTTGCGAGGACTTGGCTTGGAGAACTTCCTGCAAAAGAACGGGCCGAGATCGAGGAACGCCGCCTTTTCTTTGCCTTTATCCAGTGGGTCGCCCATTCACAATGGTCCTCAGTCGCGGATCTGGCTGAAACTCTCGGCGTCGCACTGATCGGGGATGTCCCGGTGGGCGTCGCGACCGGAGGAGCCGACATCTTCGCATCTCCCGAAGAGTTTGATTCAACCCGTTCGTGCGGAGCCCCGCCCGAAAAGGTATTCAATTCCGATCCCTTCACCAAGCAGTGGGGGCAAAATTGGGGTTTTCCTCTTTACCGCTGGGATCTCATGGCCAGAAACAACTTCTCTTGGTGGCGCCTCCGACTCCGCGTCCTGCGATCTATATTCCACATGTTGCGCGTAGATCATGCTCTCGGTTTTTTTCGAATCTACAGCTTCCCGTGGCCGCCCCATCGCAATGCTGAATTCACCGGACTTTCCAACTCCGAGGCCCGGTCAAAAACCGGCGGTCATCTTCCCTGTTTTGTGGATTGCGATGATGAAACCCCAGAACACCGCTCCCATAACGAGCGTCACGGCGAGGTCCTTCTAGGTATCTTGGAGCAGGAAATCGATACACATCGCTTCATAGCAGAGGATCTGGGGGAAGTTGCACCGTATGTCCGCCCTGTGATGGCAAGGATGGGGCTCCCCGGATTCAAGCTACCGATGTGGGAACGTCTTCCCGACGGAACCATACAAACCGGCGAATCCTACGACAGGGTGTCGGTGGCCACTTATGCCACCCACGACCACGCTCCGATAATTACCCAATGGGAGCAATGGCAGGCCGGCATGGCACGCAACGGTGACGAGGCCTCAGGGTGCCGAAAAATCCTTCAGGAACTCCTAAGCTTTTCAGGACATCCGGAACTTGATCCGGAAACCCCCTTCCCCGGGGCGGTCCATCGGGCTCTCTTGGAGGGGCTCCTCAAATGCAATTCTTGGATCGCCATCCCAATGATCACGGACCTCTTTGGCACCAGTCAGCGTTTCAATGTCCCAGGCGCTCTGGGATCATACAACTGGACGGCACGGATCGAGACCCCCGTCCAAGAGTGGAATTTCCTTAATAAGGAGCTGCTCTCCTGGTGGAAACAGTCTGTCTCACGGTTCGGCAGGTTCTGACCCAAAGGTCGGATAATCTCGGACAAAACGGGGATCAATACTTGCAATCAATTCATCGGGAGTGTAGGACACTACTTCTCTCTGGCCCCCGACAGATAACAACTTCGCATCATCCCATGGCCAATCTCACCAAGCGCGATCTCGTCATCGCCATCAGCAACGAAACCGGACTCATCCAGAGTGAGGTATTTAATGTCATACAGCGCACTCTCGAACATATCACCGATGCCCTGGCCAAAGGGGAAGGCGTTGAACTCCGCAACTTTGGTGTCTTTGAGGTTCGTCTGACGCGTTCCCGGGTTGGTCGTAATCCAAACCAACCCTCCATTGATGTACCCATTCCGTCCCGTGCAACGGTGAAGTTCAAAGCTGGCAAAGTCATGCGCCAGCGCGTGTTGCTTCGTACCGAGGAGTTAAAGAATTCCTCAGGAACCAACGGCAAAAATCCGGCTTAAACCCCCTCCGGACCTCCCCCTCCCTCAGTTTAACGGTGCCCGACTCTCCCCGGATACGTCTCCAAGGCGTCACTCAGAACAATCTCAAGGGCATTGACCTCGACCTTCCCACGGGGTCGCTTATTGTTGTCACTGGGCCTAGCGGTTCAGGTAAATCGAGTTTGGCATTCGATACTATTTACGCGGAAGGACAGCGACGTTACGTCGAGACCTTTAGTCCCTATACGAGGCAGTTTCTCGACCGGATGGACAAACCTCAGGCGATAGTCATCGAGGGAATCCCGCCCGCAATTGCCATTGAGCAGAGCAACAGCGTCAAGACTACCCGCTCCACTGTCGGCACCATCACAGAAATCAATGACTATCTGAAACTCCTCATGACACGAGCCTCTGCGGCTTCGTGCCCGGAATGCAATCGCCCTGTCTCCCCGGAATCTGCCGAGTCAATTAGTTCATCACTTCTTGCCTCCCTTCATGGTCGCCGCCTCCTCGTCACCTTCCCTGTCACAACACGGAGCGAACCAGAGGAGGGAGAAGTCGCTCCGAAGCTCCGTACCCCGGCCGATTTCTTCACCTTCCTTCAGGAACAGGGATACCTCCGTGTTTGGATCAGCGGAGAGGTCCATCGAACCGACGAGCCGGTAATTCTTACCAGCCTGCCCGCCATTGTTCCGGTAATTCAGGATCGCCTCGAAATCAACTCCTCTGACCGTGGTCGGCTTACCGAAGCCATTGAGACAGCCCTTCGATTGGGAAACGAAAGGGTTACACTAATTGATCCTGATACCGGCGAGATTTTTCCACATTCCTCAGGATGGCATTGCGCCCACTGTGACATCGACATTAGGCCGCCCTCCCCCGGCCTCTTCAGCTTCAACAACCCGCTTGGAGCATGTCCTGCTTGTCGCGGTTTCGGAAGAGTCATCGGTCTGGACTATGACAGGATCATGCCGGACCGCTCACTGAGCATCGCGGCCGGTGTTGTAAAGCCGTTCCAAAACGGCCAGTCCAGGGATTGCCAGCGAGATCTACTGAGGGCCTGCGCCATCCGTGGCATTGACATCCATCTTCCGTTCGAGGAACTCCCCGAGGAAGATCGGCGTTTTGTAATCGAGGGAGAGGGGGGAGTCGATCTCTCGAACGAGGAACTGTGGAGAAACAATCAGTGGTACGGCATCAACGGCTTCTTTCAGTGGATGGAGAGGCGAACCTACAAGATGCACATCCGCGTCTTCCTAAGCCGCTACCGTGCCTACACATCGTGTCAGATCTGTCATGGCGGTCGCTTTCAACCGCAGACGCTCAACTTCCGTCTCCCGTTGGCGGGCGAACCGATGACCCTGCCCGGGATTGCGGCGCTTCCTGTCTCGCGACTCGCTCCGTTACTGCGTGATTTTCCACTGCCAGATGGCGATGCCGGAACTCTGATGCTGCGTGAACAGATCGTTTCTCGCTTGAGTTATCTCGAATCAGTCGGCCTCGGCTATCTCACCCTCGACCGTGCCACAAAAACCCTTAGCGGCGGCGAAATCGAGCGGGTCAATCTGACCACCTGCCTAGGAGCCTCCCTCGTAAATACC
>Ga0007854_10000229_pt1 | contig 39392 bp, 34 predicted proteins | sample CryBogCBH12Aug08_FD_60382 | JGI IMG/M metagenome (GOLD analysis project Ga0007854, IMG submission 60382) | Freshwater microbial communities from Crystal Bog, Wisconsin, USA - CBH12Aug08 | ecosystem: Environmental > Aquatic > Freshwater > Lake | place: Crystal Bog, Wisconsin, USA | collected... | reverse complement strand
TGGAGACATGGCACGCTGCTCTTCAGGATGTTGGGGTTCGCAGCATGTAAGCTCAAGTTCACTTGATGAAATCTCCATCCGGCGGAGTTCTTCGATGGCTGATCGCCAGCGTTCTCTGCAGCGTTGCAACAATGGTGCTGATCAGTCCGTCGTCGTGGGGAATTACAAAAAGATACTCGATCACGAATCCCCGTCCGGTGTCGGGCTATCAATATCGAGCGGAGGCACCAGCTTTTTTTACTGTTGAGCCGGCAAGATGGTTTTCCTGCCTCAGTGATCGAAATTATATTTTGGAGGATGGGGTGAGAATGGGTCCGGATACGGATCGGGATAACATCTCCACAACAGGGCATGGACTCTATGCATTCGCAGACGGCGGAGGGGTCTTCTTCTCCAGTTCAGACAATACCGAGCCACGATTGAATGGCCGCCGTTACGAAATTGTCACGTCTGGAGTACATGTTTCCGACCCCCTTATTCTTCTGTTGATGGCAGGAGCCATTTTCTGTCTGTATCGATTGGGTGGAATCCCTGAGTTTCAGGCCATTCTAACTTCTGACGGATTGATCGCTAAGGGGATGAGTGCTGGATCGTTGATGGTGGTCGGGTGGATGATTTATTTGCTTTTGCAGCAACCCGTCCAATTTGCAGAAGGGTTTTTTCAAAGTCTATGGTTGCCCGTACTGTGGTCCTGTGCGGTTGGTGTTCTGGCACCTTCCCGTCTCATTGTACTGCGAATAACGAGTTATGCTGCACTGCTTCTTCCTGTTGTCGCTTCCTATGTGCATTACGCATTGGGGCATGCCAGTTATCCATCCTTTCTGATAGGCGGCATTATCCCTTGGTGTGATGCTAGAGCTCACTTTGTTCAGGCAGCTGAAATGATTCGGGATGGAAGCACTATTTTCCCTATGAACGGGCGCTTTCTCTTTCCTGCCTATTTTTCCAGCATTCTCTCCATCGCAGGTTTACGAATGGATCTTGCCCATCTGATGGTTGGAATCCTGTTTTTTTCAGTTCTTGCTCTTTCATTGAGGGCTCTCGTCCAATGGGTGGGATCGGTGGGATGCGCTCTCTTCATTCTCATTATATGGATTTATTTTCGTGATCGCTGCTCATGGTTGGTGATGACGGAGAATTTAGGGCTAACGTTTGGTCTTCTTGCGCTCCCGTGGATGCTTTTTATGGTTCGGTTGAGAAGCATGCTGATGCTGCTCGCTTCCATACTGCTCATGAGCATGGGCTTTAGTGCCCGTCCTGGAGCTCTCTTTGTACTTCCAATGATGGTTCTCTTTTCCGGATGGTGCGGCTGGAGGGGGTGGTGCCTGAACTGGGTCAGACCATATTTCCGAGTTGCAGCCGCATTAGTGATGGCCGCGACAGTAGTGTTTGTAGGGCTTACCTCAAACAACCTGTTACAATCATTCGTTTTCCGTGGAAGCGTTATACCGTTTGGCAACTTTGCCTTTACGCTGAACGGACTCCTTACACGGAGCAACTGGTCCCGCAGTTACACTGAGAGCAAAGCTAATGTTCCTCAGGTTATGCATCAGGATCTGGAGATCATTCGATCACACCCTGCTGCTCTTTTCCAAGGCATAGGACGGGCTTATTCACACGCATGGAAGAGACGTTTTCTATTCGATTTTTCCTCCGAGGGAAGGTTGGCCGGCGTTCTCTGGTTATTGGTCATCCTCGGACTTGTGGCTCTTTGGAGAAACAAGCAACTGAGGGATGAGGCTCTTTGGATTTCTTTGATTCTCCTGGGGATTCTGCTCTCTATTCCTTTTGCCCCCCCGTGGGATGCATCCGAACGGCCCTATGCCGTGACGATTCCTTTTCAAGCATTTCTGGCAGCACTAGGGGCTTCCGTTCTGGCTGCTTACTGCAGCCGCCCCCCACCTTTTTTGAGAATTTCCACAATTGTTCATCTCAGATCTATCACGCCGGTTGCTGTTGCATCTCTGATCGTTATAGGCCTGAGTGTGCCCCTCCCTATCCTCCACGCTCTGATAGTTAGGCAGTCTCATCCAGAGACGTTTTCCAATAACCTTCCAGGGAGATATCTTATCGGCTCATCGCTAAGCTTGGATCGGTATACCTACGGATCATATAAGGACGGAATGCGGCTTTTTGCCGCACTGGATCCAGATGGTGCCTCGCCCTTTCTACAAACAAGGACTGGCTCGTTTCTCGGCATCAACTGGGATGATTTGGAATGCTATGCGTTTCTTCCAGGAGTGTGTGAGGTCAAGGATGTTCGAGGAGTCAAAATGGATGTACGACTAATCGGAAAATAGGAAAACGGGGCACCAATGCCAATTATTCCTTGTCTCCACACCAAGCGTTCCTTCTGAATTAAAAAGACACATTGAGATTTATCCGGCTGTTCCCTAACTTTTAATACGCCATATGCCAGACCCGATTTTTGTTACCGGTGGCGCCGGATTCATTGGTTCGAACTTTGTTCTCGACTGGATTGACCTTGCAAAAGGTACCGTCGTCAACATCGACAAGCTTACCTACGCTGGCAACCTTGAGAATCTTGCCTCCCTTGATGGAAATGCCCGACATGTTTTCGTCCGTGGCGACATAGGTGATGCTGGGTTGATTGCCCGACTGCTGGCAGAACATCGACCGCAGGCCATAGTTAACTTTGCAGCTGAGTCTCATGTTGATCGTTCTATTCACGGTCCTGCGGAATTCATCCAGACCAATATTGTTGGTACATTCAACCTGCTTGAAGTTGCGCGTGCCTACTGGGGCGGGCTCGCTGAAGAGCAACAAAATAACTTCCGTTTTCTTCATGTCTCTACTGATGAAGTCTACGGATCTCTGGCAGCGGAAGATCCGGCGTTTAAGGAGACCAAGCAGTACGAGCCCAACAGTCCTTATTCGGCAAGCAAGGCTGCTTCAGATCATCTTGTCAGGGCCTATCATCACACTTACGGACTCCCTGTGCTGACTACCAATTGTTCTAACAACTACGGTCCGTACCACTTTCCAGAAAAGCTTATCCCTCTCATCATTCATAATGCTCTCGCTGGGAAGCCTCTTCCGATTTACGGCGATGGGCGGCAGGTCCGAGACTGGCTCTATGTTAAGGACCACTGCTCCGCCATCAGGTGCGTTTTGGAACGGGGAAGGGTGGGGGAGACTTATAATGTCGGTGGTTGGAACGAGAAGCCCAACATCGAAGTCGTCAATACCCTCTGTTCCATCCTTGACGAACTGTCGCCCCGAGCAGATGGCAAGGGCTATGGGGAGCAGATCACCTATGTGACAGATCGACCAGGACATGATCGCCGTTATGCCATCGATGCTACGAAGATCAACCGAGAACTCGGGTGGAAGCCATCCGAGACCTTTGAGACAGGCATTCGTAAAACGGTACAATGGTATCTGAATAACCAAGAATGGGCGAAGAATGTAACAAGCGGCGCCTATCAGAAATGGGTCGAGAAACACTACCGAGGGTAGAAACCCCATCCTCTCGTTCCGGCTTTGTCTTGCTGATCAACCCTCCTATAGTCTTGATCGGTACAACATCCCTTCATTCCAATGACCCAACGTAAAGGAATTGTTCTCGCTGGTGGATCCGGCTCACGGCTTCATCCCCTTACGCTAGCTGTCAGCAAGCAGTTGATGCCTGTCTATGATAAACCGATGATCTACTATCCGATTTCGGTGCTGATGCTTGCTGGAATCCGGGAGATTCTAATCATCTCCACGCCATATGACCTGCCTGCTTTTCGACGACTTCTTGGAGATGGGTCGCAATTTGGAGTGAGGTTTGAATATGCCGAGCAACCCAGGCCTGACGGCCTCGCGCAGGCATTTCTGATCGGAGCCGATTTTCTTGATGGATTACCTGCGGCGTTGATTCTCGGGGACAATCTTTTCTACGGACATGACCTCACTGAAATTATTTCAGAAGCTGATGCTCAGATCGACCACGCTACGGTTTTCGGATATGAGGTAGCCAATCCCAGCGATTACGGAGTAGTTGAATTTGATGCCGAGGGAAGGGCTATTTCCTTGGAAGAGAAGCCGCCACTTCCAAAGAGCAATTTTGCGGTCCCCGGACTCTACTTCTACTGCTCTGATGTCGTGGAAATTGCACGTGGTTTGAAACCTTCACTACGTGGTGAACTTGAGATTACCGATTTGAACAGGGTATATCTTGCGATGGGTCGCCTGCGTGTCCAGAAGCTCGGTCGAGGTACCGCATGGCTTGATACCGGCACCCATGATTCACTTCTGGATGCCGCACAGTTTGTTCAGGTTATCCAATCCCGCCAGGGACTACGACTTGCCTGTCTTGAGGAAATTGGTTTCCAGATGGGATTTCTTGATGAGTCGTCATTTGAGCGCTCAATCGCCAAACTTGGAAAATCAAGCTATGGGAGTTATCTAAGATCTCTGCTCGATCGGCGGAAAAAATGAAGAAGATCGAAACCAAAGTCGACGGAGCCTATCGCCTTCAACCCAAGGTTTTCGGGGACCAGCGGGGGTTCTTTTTGGAGAGTTGGAACCGACAGACTTTTGCCAGTATTGGAGTGGATGTAGAGTTTGTTCAGGATAATCACTCCAGATCTGGGAAAAATGTCCTTCGGGGCCTGCATTATCAGGTCGAGCGACCGCAGGGAAAACTCGTCTGGGTCACCCAAGGGGCTGTTTTCGACGCATTTGTGGATCTTCGCCGAGGTTCTCCCACCTTTGGAATCTGGGATGGACATATTCTGAGCGAAGAAAACAAAGAGAGGTTATGGATCCCACCGGGATGCGCACATGGATTCCTGGTGCTTAGCGCGACCACAGATTTCCAGTACAAGTGCACTGAATACTATGCCCCTGCGCTTGAGAGGACACTCCGATGGGACGACCCGGAGATAAAAATTGATTGGCCCATTGCTGCTGGGGAGCATCCAATACTTTCTTCTAAGGACAGTGAAGGTATGTATTTCCAGGAGGCTGAAAAGTTCCAATAATTTTGTTTTTCTTGAAAGACTAGACCCGTGAGATGAGCCGACAGAATTAGCATAGAGGTTGATGGAGCGAGTGAATCCAAGATCGCTTTGAATTCATTCTCACTCTGAGGAGCCCCTTTGTAGTGAATTTATGGTGTCGCCAGTTGAAGGCAGAAATGGGAAGATTATCTTACTTCCGGCACTCAGGTCGCATGTTTCCACATCAAGAGAACCGGACAACCACCATTGAACTTTCATGCAGGCCCCCCAATTGATTGGGAGAGGCTAAGGGCGGCAGCATGCGCAAGTAGCTCGCAGAGAAGATGCTTTACTAGGTTCTTCAAAGAGACTGATTCGAAGAATCCATAGGCTCTGTGTTAAATGCAGGATGTTTGTGGAAAAATTGGTAAGGGGATCTGAAGTTACTGAAACGATTTAGTGATTGTAGCTTTGATGCATCGGCAATCGAGCGGAAGTGTCTGGTTTGTTTTCCCCGAGTGGAGAGGTAATATTTGAGAATGGAAAGTGCTTTTCTAACATGGGCATTTAATCCCCTGTAATTAATAAACATCGATTATTGCCGTGACGGTTATATTCCTCGCTATTCGTGAGTGTAACGCATCGTCTGGTTTTAAATAAGTTCCTAATAAGCCAACCGTAGCTTCTATTAGACTCCTAGGAAATGGCAGTGAATCAAAGTATTAGAAAACCAGATGTTTTAATGCCCGAGTATGCTTCGCAACGAAGCATGATGTTAATGACGGTGTACGTTTTGCTCTTGATAGCCGTTTTTTTTCGATTATGGCAGCTCGGAACAATCCCAGGCGTCAATGGTGATGAGGCATGGCTTGGCTGGAAGGCCTTCGGCGTTGAACACGGCCAAAAAATGAATTGGGCAACCAACAGCGGCAACCTAACAAACCCATTCTACATTCTGCCGCTGATTGGACTTCACGAGATTTTCCAGCCGTCAGTTTGGCTGCTTCGTTCAGTCTCTGCCATTAGCGGTTTGCTACTGCTACCCTTAAACTACTTGATATGTAGACGTGCGTTTGGACCCCTGACAGCCATTATTTCAACACTGCTTTTCGCGGTTCTACCCGTGAATATTGTTTACAGCAGATTTGGCTGGGAACCCTCACAATCTGTGTTGTTCGCTGTCACTGTACTTTACGTGACGCTAATATTGAGTGCAACACGACGTCATTTATTAGTCTGTTTTGTATTGCTTGCAGGGACTTTTGTTATGGCCCTCATTGTTCACCCGACCAATTCTTTTCTTTTTGTGTTTGCTGTGGCTGGAATAGGAGCCCGTATCGTCAAACCAGAAGTCTCCGCTAGACGACTTGTGGGGTTTTTTGGACTTCTTCTCATCGGCTGCGCTGTTTTTGGATTTATTGCCGTCTTGAATGCCCCAGGAGGAGTACGTGAGGAAATAGTAGGTCGCCTTGACGGCATGTTATGGATGCGTGATTTTCGCGCATTTCTGCTGGCGTGGTTAAGGATGTTTGACGGGATTAATTCACTCTCCTTCGTTCTTGGTTCATGGCCCAGGGCAACGGAAACAATGTTCAAAAACCCTCGCCCTTACATTTACTGGCCTGACTCATTGGCCCTGATTGCGTTTACAGTTTCACTACTTGCAATTTTGAATAGCCATAGAGCAAACAGTAAATCAAGTGATGAGGGGAAGCAGGCGCAGTGCGATAAAACAGCGCGAATGGATAGGGTATTACTGGCCGGATTTCTCAGCACGTCTTTCCTTTTCGATATTCTTAATGGTCCCGGCAAAATTGCTGTGTGGAATGATCGGTACGGATTATGGATGGTGCCTGCGGGTGTATTGATTCTCTCAAGGGGATGGGTTGGTCTGCTGAGATTATTTCCGCTCCGAGGAGGGCTGATAAACGGATGCGGCTTGTTTTTTTGTGCTCTGCTTCTCCTGGAAACATGGTCTGGCTACTTTCTTTATGCGCAAAAAACAGGTGGAAATTCAGGATTGGATGTCCGAATTGGCCAACAGGAAATTCATATGGAAGCAGCACATCAGCTTGAGATTGCTGCCAAAACATCAGGTGTTGGCCATCCGGCATTAATTTCCTCGGATTGGTTTGCCTATTGGCCGATTGCTTACTCGCTGATGACAGACCGTGACTGGAAAAAATGGGAAACCGTTCTTGAAGAACTTTATCCCCGTTATCGAAATCAGGGAAATTGGGATCTGTTGGAAGCAGTTAAAGAAGGGCGGGTTGCTTTTGCGGACTTTTCAGGATCCAACGCATGGGAAGTATGGGACCGCGTTGCTGAGGAGGCAAAAATTACCTACCGGAAGTCCTCAATCAAGGATGTAGCGGGACGCCCGGTGTTGATCGTAAAAATTCCCGAGCTATGGTTTCGACATACAGAAGCACCACACTCATCCTTCTGAAATCCCGTGAGCCGCACACTTCTTGTCATTCCAAATTATAACGACACACGTAGATTGCGACCGTTTCTGGGAGATCTGCTTCGCTTTTTGCCAGCCAACTTTTCGGTTCTGGTCTCTGATGACGGATCGGGAAAAAAAGAAAGGGAGGAGCTTAAGGACCTCATTGAAAAAAGCCGATCACTGACGATCGGTCCTGGTCCTACCCTGTTGGATCCGATATTTGCTCCACGAAACACCGGCAAAGGTGGAGCTGTTCATCGCGGTTGGGAGCACGGCAACGGATTTTCGTTGATCGCGTTCGCTGATGCGGACGGTGCGGTTAGCGCATCGGAGATTGTCCGGGCTGAAATTTTTCTTCGATTTGAGGATTCTGGTGCTGATGCAGTATTCGCCAGCAGGATTAAGATGCTTGGACGCTCCATCCAGAGATCATTGGTGCGTCACTTGACTGGACGAGTCTTTGCCACGCTTGTTTCCATCGTAGGTGGGATACCCACTTATGATACACAATGCGGTTTGAAAATCATCAAATGGGAAGCATATCAGGAAATTCGCCCATACTTCCAGACCCGAGGCTTCGCATTCGATGTCGAACTCTGTATGCTTTTGCTCACGATGGGGAAAAAAATCGTGGAGTTTCCAATTGATTGGCATGATGTCTCTGGAGGCAAAATCAACCTCTTTGCCGATTCAATTCGGATGGCCGTTGAGGTAATTCAAATCAGAAGGCGTACAGATTCATTGAAATCAACGTTGAAGGATGGCATCCGTCAGCATCACTCTCGACCGACTGTATCATCTGCTCATCATGTCATTTGACCTAGCTTATAAATTGCGTCTCTTCACGACGCTAACATGGACAAATTTCAAGATGCGTTATTATGGCAGCATTCTTGGGTACGTCTGGTCGTTGCTCAAGCCCTTGGCGCTTTTCTGTGTTCTCTACATCGTTTTCACCGTCTACATGAAGATGACGGCCCCCCATTACAAGCTGTTCCTTCTGCTCGGTATCATAATCTGGGAGTTTTTCTCCCAAGCCACGATGCTCGGGATGATGGGGTTCATCGGAAACTACACCTTGATTAGAAAGGTCAATTTGCCTCGGATCATTCTGGTTGCATCTGCCGTATCATCTTCATTCCTCGCCCTTCTCGTAAACCTAGTGATATTCGGGATTTTCGCGATCTTTGATGGCCTTTCCTGGAATATTAGGATGTTTTGGTTTTTTCCCTTACTTCTGGCATTGTACCTCTTGGTGTTGGGAATAGGACTGATTTTAAGCATTATTGTGGTCAAAGTTCGCGACATGATCAGTCTCTGGGAGGTTGTCATCCAATTGGGATTCTGGCTGACCCCTGTTATGTATCCCATGAGCAGAGTGCCGGCCGAGTGGCGCTTTTATCTTTTTCTTAACCCCATGAGCGGGATTCTTGAATATTCGAGATACTTATTAGTTGGACTCGGCGGGGTAACGAAAATGGGGTTCTGTTACGTTCTTGGCATCAGCCTGGTCGTTTTTCTCCTAGGTATCCTCGTGTTTAAGTGGAAAGAAAGCGAGATGGTTGAGGATCTTTAAAAAATCTAAAAGCTGAAATTGATAAGTTAAAACCCAAGAAGTCTTATTCAAACTCGTCCTGCCACTTCCGACTCAGTACCGATGTCTTCACCTGCAATAACTGTTCGCAATCTCTCCAAGACCTTTCGACTGCCTGAGGAGCGCCGAGGGACCCTTAGAGAGCGACTCATGAAGTTCCATCTCAGAAATGAGAAAAAACCTCGCCGCACCCTCGACAATCTGAGTTTTGAGGTACAACGGGGCGAGTTCTTCGGAATCATCGGCCGCAATGGGTCTGGGAAATCAACCCTCTTGAAGATTCTAGCGGGAATTTATAAGCCAGATAAGGGTGGTGAAGTCTCAATCCACGGGCGCATTGCCCCAATGCTTGAGCTCGGGGTCGGATTCAATCCAGAGCTTACAGGCCGAGAGAATGTATTCCTCAACGCCACGATTCTTGGCCTGCCACGCAGGCAGATCGAGGAGAGGTACAATGAAATCGTAAGTTTTGCGGAATTGCAGGATTTCATGCAGCTTCAAGTAAAGCATTATTCAAGCGGGATGTCCGTGAAACTCGCTTTTGCTGTCGCGATGCAGGTGGACGCCCCGATTATGCTGCTGGATGAGGTTCTGGCTGTCGGAGATTTCGTGTTTGCAGAAAAATGTTTTGCTCTCTTTGAGCGCTACAAAAGAGAAGGCAAGACGATCATTCTTGTGACGCATTCCGCATCTTCAATGGAACGCTTTGCAGACAGGGTCATGCTCATTCACGAGTCGCGCCTGACGGCCATCGGCAATCCCCATGAAGTGCTGGAGACCTACCATAAACTTGGGTAACACTTCTCCCTAGGCCAATAACCTTATGACGAAAACAAAGACATCATTGCAGAACAGAAGCTTTCTGATAACGGGAGGGACGGGATCATTTGGAAAACTGTTCGTTCAAACCATTCTTGAGAATCTCAATCCTTCGCGGGTGGTGGTGTTTTCCCGTGATGAACTCAAGCAGTTCGAAATGGCCCAGATGTTTTCCGATGCCAACTATCCATCAATCAGATATTTTATCGGAGACGTGAGGGATGAAGCGCGTCTGCGAAGAGCAATGGAAGGCATTGATATTGTTATCCATGCAGCTGCCTTGAAACAGGTTCCAACAGCAGAATATAACCCATTTGAATGTATTAAAACGAATGTATTGGGCGCACAAAATGTTATTGAGGCCTGCCTTGAATCAAACGTTACGAACGTTGTAGCTTTGTCGACTGATAAGGCGGCGGCTCCAATCAACTTGTACGGTGCTACGAAACTCTGCTCCGATAAGCTCTTCACGGCAGCTAATAATATTCGTGGTCATAGAGACATTCGATTTAGCGTGGTCCGATACGGGAATGTGATGGGCAGTCGTGGGTCCGTTATCCCTTTCTTTTTAGAAAAAAAGAGGACGGGGATACTACCGATCACTGATCCAACTATGACCAGATTCAATATTAGCCTTCAGGAAGGTGTGGCGATGGTTCTCTGGGCGCTGGAGCATGCACGGGGAGGAGAAATCTTTGTGCCGAAAATTCCAAGTTATCGTATTACTGATCTTGCAAAAGCAATTGGCCCTGAGTGTCAGCATCCGATAGTTGGTATTCGTCCTGGGGAAAAGATCCACGAGGAGATGATCACAGCAAGTGACAGTTTCAATACCGTTGATCTAGGAAAATACTTTGCAATTCTGCCTTCTGCCGGAGCTCATACAGTAGAAAGCTACTGCACGGATTTCGGAGCGAAGCCAGTGGCCCAAGGCTATGCCTACAACAGTGGATCGAATCCGGATTTCCTGACCGTAGAGCAACTTCAAGAATTAATTTCCGAACAGACTAACCAACTGAGTCTTCACCCCTGATGATTCCTTACGGAAGACAGGAGATTACAGTAGCAGACATTGACGCCGTGGTAGCGGTGTTGAAGTCCGACTATCTGACTCAAGGGCCGGCTATTCCTGCATTTGAGAAAGCCGTTTCTGATTACTGCGGGAGCCGGTATGCAGTGGCAGTCAACAGCGCAACCTCTGCACTTCATCTTGCCTGCTTGGCCTTGGGGCTTGGTTCAGATGACTGGCTTTGGACAAGCCCAATCACTTTCGTTGCATCGGCTAATTGCGCCTTATACTGCGGTGCAAAAGTGGATTTCGTCGACATTGATCCCAAGACCCATAATCTCTGTGTCAAGTCGCTACAAGAAAGGCTAATTATAGCCGAGAAAGAAGGCCGACTTCCCAAGGTTGTCATGCCCGTGCATTTGACGGGTCAATCATGTGACATGATGGCTATCCATGCGTTGTCGCTGAAGTATGGTTTCCGAATTATTGAGGACGCCTCTCATGCAATTGGAGGAAAATATAAGGAGGAGAAGATTGGCAATTGCTGCTTCAGCGACATCACGGTTTTCAGCTTTCACCCCGTTAAGATCATTACTACCGGAGAGGGGGGGATGGCTCTGACTAACGATGCAGTATTAGCTGAGAAGATGACGATCTTGAGAAGTCATGGCATCACAAGGGATCCATCTATGATGACACACGTGCCAGACGGTCCATGGTACTACCAACAAATTGACCTTGGGTTCAACTACCGCATGACTGACATTCAGGCTGCTCTTGGGTTCAGCCAAATGACAAGACTTGATGAATATGTTGCTGGGAGGCACGAAATAGCCCGTCGATACAATGAACTGCTTGCCGATCTAGCAGTGACAATTCCATGGCAGCACCCGGACAGCCACTCAGCGTATCATCTTTATGTAATTCGATTGAAATTGGGTGAAATAAAGCACAGTCATCTGCAGGTGATAGAGGCGATGAGAGAGGTTGGAGTAGGTGTGAATCTCCATTACATTCCCGTCCATACGCAGCCATACTATGAGCGAATGGGTTTTAGAAGGGGAGACTATCCCAAGGCCGAACAATATTACTCAGATGCGATCAGCTTGCCAATTTATCCAAATCTTCAAGAAAAAGAACAGTATCAGGTAGTCTCTGTCCTCAAACAAGCACTGCAGGCATGAGAATTGCAGTAATTCCAGCACGTGGTGGAAGCAAGCGCATCCCGCGAAAAAACATAAGAGATTTTTGTGGCAAGCCAATGATCGCATGGTCGATTGAGGCTGCCCTAAAAAGCGAGTGTTTCGATCATGTCATTGTTTCTACGGATGACGCTGAAATCACTGAAATAGCAAAGAAATATGGAGCAAATGCACCATTTCTGAGACCATCCAGACTTTCAGATGATCATACGGGTACGTCACCTGTTGTTGCCCATGCAGTTGAGTGGTATCGAAATCAAGGGGTTATGCCCGATCCCGTCTGCTGCATATATGCAACAGCCCCTTTTGTTACTCCTGAAGACCTGCTCCGAGGATTAGACATCCTCACTGAAACTTGTGCAGACTTCGCCTTTTCCGTTACCAGTTTTCCCTTCCCTATCCAGCGTGCTATCCGGCTTACACAGATGGGGCGTATGGAAATGTTTCAACCTGAATATTTTGAATCTCGCTCTCAGGACTTAGAAGCAGCTTTCCACGATGCAGGTCAGTTTTATTGGGGCAGGGCAACCGCATGGTGTTCTGAGAGGCCCATCTTCTCTTCAAACTCAGCCCCGGTGATATTACCGCGCTACCGAGTGCAAGATATAGATACGGAAGAGGATTGGCGGCGTGCCGAGGTGATGTTTGATTGCATTTCACCTAGGAGGCTTTCTTGAACTGAAGACCTAAGGCGTTTGAATTTTGCTGAACTGAATATATGAGATCCGATAAAATAGAGCTTGGCGGCTTGATCACTGGCATGAGGCAGGCATACGCCCGTGGTGAAAATGCGATGGCTTGGGCAAAGGCTAATTCCAAGAAGCATAAAAATACGGTGTTCAGCACATTGGTTGCCTATGATCTTCAGGCTGGAACCTATGTTGAATATGCAAAGAAAAACTCTGAATTTACTAACAAATGGTGTGGCGAAATTGCTTCGCTATTAAAACCCTATATTGAACCCGATGACCATTTGTTGGAGATTGGTGTTGGTGAAGCAACTACGCTTGTCGGTACTATCAAGTCACTTGACGAACCATCTATTGTTGCATTCGGATTGGATATAAGCTGGTCCAGAATTAAGGTCGCCCAGCGTTGGGCGGCGGAAAACTCAGCAAAAGCCAACTTCTTTGTCGGAGATCTCTTTCAGATTCCTCTGGCCGACAACTCAGTGGACATTATCTACACATCGCACTCTCTGGAGCCAAATGGAGGAAACGAGCTGAGTGCTATCACCGAATTGCTCCGCGTGGCGCGCAAGGCAGTTGTGCTGGTCGAACCAATTTATGAATTAGCTGATAAGGAGTCTCAGGAGCGCATGACTGAACATGGATATGTACGTAGCCTCAAATCCACTGCCGAGATGTTTGATGTGCGTATTGAAAAGTATGAATTGCTTAATATTACTGCCAATCCAAAGAATCCTAGCGGTGTGGTGGCAATAAAAAAAAATCATCAACTTCCGAAAAAGCACATAAAAAGCGGAGAAGCATCATGGCAATGCCCAGTTACGGGTTCTCCTTTGTTGGATAAAGGCCACTACTTCTATTCTGGGCAAGTAGGACTAGCCTACCCGGTGCTTTGTGAAGTCCCATTATTGCGTAGCGAACATGTTGTTGTTGCATCTAGACTTGGCAGCTAGAAGGGTGGACCGAGTTTTTATAAGAACTGATGAATGACGACTGACTCTGTAGGCAAATTGCAGGGTAGAACTCTACTGCTTCGAGTCAATGCGTCGCAGGAGATTGGAACGGGTCATTTTATGCGTTGCCTTGCCTTAGCCCAGGCATGGCAGGATTGTGAAGGAGTAGCATTTTTTGCAACTAGTGAGATGCCTCTCATTTTGAACTCACGACTGCAGAATGAAAAAATATCTATCCATAAAATAGATGCGGTTATAGGAAGTGAAGCTGATGCCAAACAGACCGCAGACGAAGCGCGAAAAATCAAAGCTGATTGGGTTGTCGTAGATGGTTACATGTTTTCTGGTGAATACTATGCAGCCCTGAGATGCCTAGGTTTGCGTGTCTTGGCAATTGATGATATAGCGCATCAAGCACGATATCCAGTAAACGCTATTCTCAATCAAAACCTAAGTGCTAATAAATTTGCTTACAAAGACAAGATCGACTTTTCAACGGACTTACTTCTTGGTCCAAAATTCAGCCTCCAGCGCCGGGAGTTTCGTAATGTGCCTAGAAGGGATTACCGCCAACCCGATGAAACTATGCGGGTGTTGTTAACCTTCGGAGGTGCCGATTCAGAAAATCTAACAGGGCTAATTCTTACTAACCTAATCCATTCAGCTAAGAGTTCGTTGCGAGTCACTATTGCTGCAGGGAGCCTCAATCCAAATATTTCTCAGATAAACGAAACCGCAAGAACTGCGCCCTTTCCATGTGAAGTTCATGTGGATGTTGACAATATGGCTGAAATCATGTCATGGGCGGATGTTGCTATAACTGCCGCGGGGTCAACAATCTGGGAACTGGCAAGCATGGGGGTTCCTTCACTGATTGCTGCAACCGAGCAAAACCAAATCGCTGGACTCACCGCGTTGGCAAGGGTACCCTACTTTCGCGCCATGCTTGCCCATGAGCTTGTTTCAGCAGATATAGGACAAGAGATCATGCGCCTTTTGTCATCGACAATGGTGAAACCTAACATTGAGTTTGATGCATGCGGGGCAATTCGTGTGGCAGAATATTTGCAGTCGTATAATAAGGTTAGGATGTAAAAGTGATCCTGTTAAATGCACCGAGTAATGAAAAATAATAGCGCTTTATTGATCGCTGAAATAGGAATCAATCACAATGGTGATATGGATTTGGCTCGACTAATGATCGAGAAAGCTGCTGAGGCTGGCGCTGATGCTGTTAAGTTCCAAAACTATCTTACAGACGATTTTCTTAGCGATCATTCCTTGACATACACTTACAGAAGTCAGGGAGATCAGGTTACAGAGTCACAATACACCATGTTCAAGCGTTGCGAGCTTTCGGAGAAAAATCTCGTATTTCTGAAAGAAAGCTGCGACCAAGCGGGAGTGCTTTTTTTTAGTACGCCTAGCAATACAGAAGGCGTAGATGAACTTAGCAGGCTTGGGGTGCCCTATCTGAAAAACGGCTCCGATTACCTCGGACATCTTCCTCTTATCAGGCACATGGCAAGATCCGGAATCCCGACCATCTTATCCACGGGGATGGCTCTCGAATCAGAAATCGCTGAAGCTGTAACGGCATTCAAAGACTCCGAAGGTAAAGAACTCACCCTGATGGTGTGCACATCATTATATCCAACTCCTAAGGAGCATGTAAATCTACGACGTATCCCATCATTAGCGAAGAAGTTTCGTTGCAATGTTGGATTCAGTGATCATACCAATGGATGGGAAGCTGCTGTTGCCGCGGTTTGTTTGGGAGCCACAATGATTGAGAAGCATTTTACATCCGATAGGAATCTACCTGGACCCGACCAGTGGTTTTCGTCAGATCCTAGTGAATTCTCAGAACTGGTTAGAAGAGTAAGAGATGTCGAGTTGATGATGGGCAGTCCCGAGCTGGGGCTCACAGCTGCGGAGAGCTCAGCCAGAGAAGAATACCGTTTGTCCTGCGTAGCAATTCGTGATCTTCAGCATAATCACGTGGTTACCGAACGAGATGTTGCATTTCGCCGACCTGCCGCGGGAATTCCCCCATCCCAAGCAGAACGGTTGATAGGTCGGAAACTGCGTAGGGATATATGTAAAGGCGAGCCGTTCAAGATGGACGATGTCTTATAAAATATTTTTACCTCAAACGGAATGCTACCTGTTAATGCATTAGTATTTTGGACTAATACCGCAGCAACATTGAATCGGTGAAACGAGGGAGAAAAAATCGATGCTAAAGCTCAAGCCGGTCGAGGCGATTGACGAACAGCGCTTGTTCGAATGGAGAAATCTGCCAGAGATAATCGAACGGGGGTTCCGCAGCCGGGCTGTCTCCAAGGAAGAGCACGCCAATTGGTTTGCGGAAGCACTCAAAGGAGAATTGAGGAGGCTTTGGATTATCATATGGAATGGTGAACCAATTGGTCAGTTGAGATTCGATTTGGTTGATTCGGATGATGCGGAAATTTCCATATATCTTGTCCCGACATACATGGGACGTGGGATTGGCGTCCAAGCGATCAGGGAGGGATGCAAAATGATTAGGCATCAGATGCCAGACATTCGAATTGTTGCAAGGGTGGCGATGGAGAACAAAGAAAGCCTCTCCGCCTTTCGGAAGGCGGGATTTTCAGAGGAAGTAGAATCCAAATCTAATTCCCCAGGCCTTCACATTATGATATGGAAGTCCTTTCAAACTGTTCCACACAACCGCCTCACATTTGGTGAAGAGGAGGAAAGTGCAGTTGTAAAAGTCATCAGATCAGGGCAGTGGACGGCAGGTGCCGTAGTTAATCGACTCGAAGCATCCTTTGGGATAAGAGCAGGTGATTCTCATGCAGTTGGTGTTGGATCAGGGCTCGCGGCACTCAGACTATCCCTATTAGCGCTTGGAATTGCGCCGGGTGACAAAGTCATCGTGCCTGCTTACTCCTGTGTTGCTTTGGCAAACTCAGTTTTGGCATGTGGAGGAGAACCTGTTGCAGTTGATGTAGAGGATGGCTCATGGAATATCTCTGTAGACGCCTGTGCCTCAGCAATCAGGAGTGTTTCTGGGATCAAGGCGGCAATAGCCGTCCATACCTTTGGGTATCCTGCGCCGATTCGTGAGATCCAGAAGTTGGGAATCCCAGTTATCGAGGACTGTTCACATGGTTTTGGAATTTCACCTTTGGGCAGTCTGGGAGAATTGGCAGTTGTTTCCCTTCATGCAACAAAGCTAATCGGTTGCGGAGAAGGCGGGATGATTCTGACTCAAGATTCGCACCTCGCCAAAAGAGTAAAGGCCGCAAGAGATTATTCGGACAAGCCCGCGGTAGCTTGGCGTCTTAATGATAGGATGACGGATTTGTCGGCCGCGATAGCCGAGTGCCAGCTTGCTAGGCTCCCCTCAATAATCTTTCGGCGTAACGAATTGGCTGCTCGTTATAATAAACTGATGGAGACGAATGCGCAGAAGCACGGCTTTTCGCTGCCCAATTCCGTTGAGGGGCGGCTCTGGTACCGGTATTCAATCCATACTGATGTGTCGCAACCATTAATTGATCGCCTGCATGGCAAGGGCATTCATGCGGCTATACCCGTGGAAAACTGGATTAAAGAAATCGCTAGTTTTCCTGTTGCTATGAGAGCCTTCAATGGGAATGTCTCAATTCCCCTTTACCCATCGCTGACATTTGTAGAGCAAGACGCTGTCATTTCTTCACTGAGCAGCAAATTGATTTAATGTAACTCTCATGAATGAAAAAAACCAGTTTCAACAGATAGCCGATTTTTACAACCGCCGTGTAGTGAAATATGGCTATGATCCACGGTCCTGTGACTACGGAAGAAGAGAATCGCAGGAAAAAAAATTCCGTGTTTTGTCTGAGGCTTTCGACTTCTCCGGCAAAAGCATACTGGATGTGGGTTGCGGCCTTGCTGATTATTCGGAATATCTTTCTACAAAATTCTCAGATGTAAAATACTCCGGCGTGGATCTTTCGCATGAAATGATTGCAAAAGCCAGGAATGCATTTCCAAAACTAGATCTTAAAGTTGCCAACATTCTCGAGGAGCCTGAAACAGAAAGCCATGACATTGTGAGTGCTAATGGGATCTTCTATTTGCTTGGCCTGAAAGCTCCCAACCTTATGAAGGAGCTCATTCGGGTGATGTTCCTACGCTGTCGAGAATGCTTAGCATTTAATTCACTTAGCACATGGGCCACCGTTAAAGAAGGTGATGAGTATTACGCTGATCCCCTTTTAGTAGTCGATTGGTGTCGCCAGTTTACCCCTTGGGTAACTCTGCGCCACGACTACCTTGTGCACGATTTCACAGTCTATCTCTACAAAAACAATCCTCCGCAATGATTGTCAGCATCAACCAACCGGCATATCTGCCATGGCTGGGATACTTTGACCGAATAGCAAGTTCAGATTTGCACATCGTCCTTGATCACGTGCAGTTTGAAAAAAACAGTTTTATAAACCGCAACAGACTGCGAACTAAAGATGGGGACACATGGCTTACAATTCCTTTGGCAACCAAGGGACGTTTTGGTTCATTGCCTATCAACAAGCTCGAATTTGCTCAGAATGTGCCGTGGTCGCGGAAACATTGGTCTACTATTGATATGTTGTATAGAAACGCGCCATATTTCAATAGTTATGCATCTGTTTACAAAGACCTTTACGCATGTGAATGGACCGACTTTATTTCGGCGATTAAGAGTTTTCTTAAACAATATCTTTCAGACCTCGGCATTAATACTCCAATTGTTTTTAGTTCTGAATTGAACATTACCGGTTGTAAGAGTGAGCTGATTCTGAATCTTTGCCGTTCAGTAGGTGCGAAGAAATATATCTCGGGTCCTCAAGGCAGGAATTATATCGATGAGAGCTCTTTTTCAGAACTTAACATAAATATTGAATATCAAGATTATAAACATCCACGCTATGTCCAGTGCTATCCTGGGTTTCAGCCATTCATGGGGATTCTCGATTTGTTATTCAACCATGGCTGCCAAAGTCTTTCCATTCTCAAAAACACATATACCCTACCATCATGAAAATTCTCGTTATTGCGGCACATCCGGATGATGAGGTTCTTGGCTGCGGCGGAACCATCACACGTTTTGCATCTGAAGGAGCGGAAGTATCGATACTTATTCTTGCGAATGGATTGACATCTCGAACTGATTTCGATGCCACGCAAGAGAAGAAATTACTTTCTATCCACCATGAACGAGCCCGCCGTGCTGCTAATATTCTCAGAGCAAAAGAAGTTAACTTTGCGGGATTTCCTGACCAGAGACTTGATACATTGCCATTACTTGAGGTTACCCAGAGAATCGAGAGGGAGATTAATCACATCAAACCCGAGGTTGTTTTCACTCACCACGGTGGAGACTTGAATATGGATCATTCAATAACCTTTAGAGCGACCCTGACCGCGACTCGTCCGGTTACTGGTCACTCGGTTAGGACGCTCTATTCCTATGAAACCCCTTCATCAACGGAATGGTCATTTGCTCAATTCGACCCTCAATATAAACCCAATGTTTTTTTTGATATCAACTCGACACTTGAGCTAAAAATAGAGGCGATGCAGGTCTATGAAAGTGAAAGCAGGCTCTTTCCACATCCACGATCTCCTGAAGTATTACGAGCAATAGCATATCGTTGGGGTAGTTATGTGGGGTTGCCTGCAGCTGAAGCATTCCAGTGCATCCGCACTATTAAGTAACGATCTAACATTATTATGCCAGATTCAAATGTCATAAATATTGCGGTTGTTGGCTGTGGGTATTGGGGGCCAAATATTCTGCGGAACCTAGCAGCGCAAAAATCCACTAACATTAATTGGATTTGCGACCTTCAAATAGCTCGGGCAGAATTGATCGCTACCAACTATTCATCTGCCAAAGTTACTAATAATATTGGTGATCTTCTCGCTGATTCAAGCCTGGATGCAGTTGTGATTGCGACTCCGGTCAGTAGCCACTATTCAATAGCAAGGAAGTTTTTGTTGGCCGGGAAACATGTGCTAGTAGAGAAACCAATGTGCACTTCGGTAGAAGAATGTGATGAGCTAATTGAAATAGCCTCTCAAAAGAATGTGGTGTTAATGGTTGATCACACTTTTATATATACTGGTGGGGTCAGAAAAATGAAGGATATGGTTGCTGCCGGAGAGCTTGGGGATATCTATTATTTTGACTCTGTTCGCGTTAACCTTGGACTGTTTCAGCACGATGTGAATGTCCTCTGGGATTTGGCACCTCACGATTTAAGTATTATGGACTATGTGTTACAAAGAAAACCTACCGGTGTTTCGGCCCATGGTGCATGTCATCTAGCTGGCAGCAAAATTGAAAACATTGCGTATCTTACTCTCCTGTTTGAGGATGACACGATTGCCCACTTTCATGTGAACTGGCTCGCCCCCGCAAAGATTCGAAGGATACTTATTGGTGGAAGCAAAAAAATGCTTCTTTTCGACGATCTCAGTCCTGATGAAAAAATTAAAGTCTACGATAAAGGTCTGGTTCTAGATAACAAGACCGATAGTTATCAGGTTTTGTCTGGGTACAGGATCGGTGATATACATGTGCCTAAACTTGATACACGGGAGGCATTATCATTAGAAATGGAGCACTTTGTGGATTGCATTCGAACGAATAAACATCCCGAATCAGACGGTGATTCAGGTCGCAGGGTTGTTGCCACATTGGAGGCGGCGCAAAAGAGTCTAGCGAGGAATGGAGAACTTATCCCTTTATGAAACATCAGAATATTGCAGACGACGTCGTACTTGGTGAGGGCGTCAAGATATTCGACTTTGTAAACCTTTACGGATGTGTGATTGGTGATCGTACAAAGGTGGGGGCTTTTGTTGAGATCCAAAAGGGCGTTAAAATAGGCATTGATTGCAAAGTCTCTAGCCACACATTTATTTGCGAGGGAGTTGAAATCGGCAACGGCGTATTCATCGGTCACAATGTTTCCTTCATTAATGATAAATATCCACAAGCAGTAAACTCAGATGGAAGAATGCAAACCGACTCGGATTGGAATGTTGTTCCAATCAAAGTTGGGGATAGGGTATCTATCGGGACCAGTGCAACAATTATGTGCGGGGTGGATATAGGCGAAGGCGCAATCGTTGGAGCCGGAAGTGTTGTCACAAGAGATGTCCCAAAGTGCGCAATTGTTGCCGGCAATCCAGCAAAGGTTCTTCGCATGCAACCACTCCAATAAATGACATTTGCTTAAAGTAATGAAAGTACGATATCTAGACCTTCCTTCACAAATCGCTTCAATACGAGGGGAACTGGAAGAAGCGATCAAACGAACGATTGACAACTGTAGCTTTTGTCTAGGGCCTGATGTTTCTGACTTCGAGGCGAAATTTGCGGAGTTCTGCGGAGTCAAATACTGTGTATCTGTAAACAGTGGCACATCTGCGCTCCACTTAGCCATGCTTGTAATGGGAGTGGGACCAGGTGATGAAGTTATTACTACTCCTCACACTTTTGTTGCGACAAGTTGGGCGATTTCCTATGTCGGAGCGCGTCCTGTTTACGTGGATATCGATGACAGCACATGTAATATCAATCCCGTTCAGGTAGAAGCCGCGATCACCAGTAAAACAAAGGCGATTCTTCCAGTACACCTCTATGGCTTGCCATGTGACATGGATCCGTTACTGAAAATTACCGATAAATATGAAGTGCCCTTGATTGAAGATGCCGCGCAAGCACATGGGTCATCTTACAAGGGACGAGTAGCAGGTTCTATAGGCAGGGCTGCGACATTCAGTTTCTATCCTGGTAAAAATCTAGGAGCTTTAGGTGAGGGAGGGGCGTTTGTTACGAATGACAGGCAATTAGCTGAGCATGCACGATCGCTGAGAGAGCATGGATCGACTAAAAGATACTATCATGATGAAGTAGGTTATAACTATCGAATGGAGGGGATTCAAGGGGCGGTACTGGCGGTCAAGTTGAAGTATTTGTCAGATTGGAATGCCTCACGTAGGAGGGTATCCCAAGTTTATTCAACACTTCTTAAAGACACTCCTCTTAAATTGCCAAGTGAGCCAATTGGCTATTCTAGTGCATGGCATCTTTATGTTGTTCGTCATCCGAGAAGAGATGAATTAAAAGATTTTCTATTAGAACAAGGAATTGAAACCGCCCTTCACTATCCAGTGCCGCTTCATTTACAGAAATGTTACGCTAATCTTGATTACAAGAAGGGGGATTTTCCTGTTGCAGAGCAGGCAGCATCAGAATGCCTTAGTCTTCCGATCTATCCTGAATTAGCGGATGATCAAATCGAATATATCAGCCAGAAAATCAAATCATTTTTCAACGTATAATATGAGAGCATTAGTGACAGGAGGCGCTGGCTTTATTGGATCACATCTTGTTGAGTACTTGGTATCCCAAGGTGATCAAGTCACGGTGCTAGATAACTTCAGAAATGGAAGAGAGAGCAATCTGGCTGGTGTCGATGTCAGGATAATACGTGGTGATATTACCGATCCCCTCACCTGCCTTCGCGCATGTGAGGGCATTGATATCGTTTATCATCTAGCTTGTCTTGGAGTGCGTCATTCACTGCATAACCCAGTTGAGAATCATCAGGTCAATGCTCTGGGTACACTCCACATTCTGGAAGGAGCTCGGAAATCGGCCGTCTCGAGATTTATTTATGTCTCTACGTCGGAGGTGTACGGCAGAGCACGTGAATTTCCGATCCGGGAAGGAACTGCCACATGGCCACTTACAGTTTACGGTGGTAGCAAATTAGCTGGTGAACATTATGCACGTGCGTATTTTGAGTGTTTTAAGCTTCCTGTTGTTTGTGTCAGGCCATTCAATAATTATGGTCCGAGGTCGCATTTCGAGGGAGATGCAGGAGAAGTAATTCCACGATTCATGCTTCGTGCTCTATCTGGCCTTCCTCCAGTAATCTTCGGAAATGGGTCGATCACGCGTGATTTTTTATATGTCGGTGACTGCGCATCTGCTCTACACCGTATAGCTGGGTGTGATGCCCTGATAGGTAGTGTTGCAAATTTAGGATTTGGACAGGAAATCACCATTAATGATCTTGCCAAAACAGTTCTTGCGGTCACGGGACATACAGAGCTTAGTCCTGTGTTCAAAGCAGACAGGCCGGCCGATGTGCCGCGGCTGCTTGTAGATACGTCCCTTTTGCATCGGACAATTGGTTTCAAGCCGGACGTTACGCTTGAACAGGGAATCTCAAAGACACTTGTTTATTTTAAAAAACTGTTAAGACATGATCCAGCCTGCCTGAACCAAATTGTAGATATAAATTGGAATCTGGATAATCAGGAATGAAAATCCCTTTTGCGAAGCCATCAGTAGGAGAGGATGAAATTCGTTCTGTAACGGAAACTATTCGTAGCGGATGGATTACGCAGGGGCCGCGCGTCGAGGAATTTGAGCGAGAATTTGCTAGGTATGTAGGGGCAAGATATGCGGTTGCAACATCGTCATGCACGACTGCACTGCATTTAGTTCTTAATACAGCCGGTGTCGGCGTTGGAGTTGAAGTAATTTGTCCGACGCATAGTTTTATAGCAACTGCAAATGCTGTGCGCTATTGCGGTGCCAAGCCTGTATTCGTCGATATAGACCAAGAATCGCTCAATATTGATACAGAGCTTGTTAAGGAAGCTATCACACCTCGAACCAAGGTAATACTAGCCGTACACCAAGCGGGTCGACCCGCCAACCTACAAGCACTAAGTGAGCTCGCAGAAGCACATGGAATTACACTCATCGAGGATGCAGCATGTGCTGCAGGAAGTACATATAGGGATATGAAAATCGGCGGCAACAATTACTCATCTGGGGTCTGTTTCAGTTTTCATCCTCGAAAGATTTTAAGCACAGGTGATGGAGGAATGATAACCACCGATCGGGAGGATTTGGCAATTGCCTGGCGACTCTTGCGGCAGCATGGGATGTCCACAAACGACTATCAGCGTCATAAATCGCAACAGGTGGTATCAGAGAACTATATTGTACTCGGCTACAACTATAGAATGACTGATATACAAGCCTCTATAGGACTTCCTCAGTTACGTCGCTTGGATGAGCTTATTAAGGAAAGGAGATATCTGGCACATGTCTATAATGAAGCGCTTAGAGATGTTAACGGAATCCATGTTTTTAAGGAGCCTGAAGATGTACTATGGAACTATCAGACCTATTTAATTCGTTTGGAGAATGAAGCCGATGATCTGAGAAATAGACTAATGCAGAAGCTGTTCGATGAAGGGATACCAACAAGGCGCGGAATTATGTCGATTCACCGGGAACCTTGCTATCAAGAGGAATACGGCCTCCAGTCATTTGCCAAGAGCGAAAGATCTAGTGACCAGTGTATCTGCCTTCCGCTATATCCTGGTATGCATGCAGACGAGGTAAGATGGGTTGTGGAAAGGATTAAAGACGCAATTTGCAAACTAGAAAGAACGTGCTAATCACCTAGACGATGGCTGCCATAAAACAAGATAATCCATACAATCCATATGCTTGGATTGTTGGAAATCCCGAGATAGGAGAAGGGTGCTGGATTGGAGCATTCACGCTGATTGACGGCATAGGAGGACTTCGCATTGGCAAGGGATGCAACATCAGTACTGGCGCACAGATTCTCAGTCATTCGACGGCAAGAAGATGTGTAACCGAACAGAATTACAAAGAAATCGATAAAAAGCCTACGATTATCGAGGATCATGTATTTGTAGGAAGCGCAGCAATCGTTCTAATGGGAGCAAAGGTAGGTCACCATTCAATCATAGCAGCTGGAACCGTTATTCTTGAGGATCAGGAAATACCACCATATTCACTAGTTGCAGGTGTGCCAGCAAGAATTGTCCGAAATATTGAGGGGGAGGTTGAAAATTGGAAAAACAAGAACGACAACTAATATCCCTGATTGTCCCTGCATTTAACGAGCAGGATAATCTACCATTACTTTACACGAGGATCTGTGAGGTAGATTGGAACAGTCGAGGATGTGACATAGAAATTATCGTCATTGATGATCATTCAACAGATGATAGCAGTTTAGTACTTCAGAAACTCGCCAAGGAGGATTCGAGAGTGAAATGGATAAGATTTTCCAAAAACTTTGGAAGTCACCAAGCTTTCGCTGCAGGGGTTGAGATCTGCTCTGGAAATGCCGCCGTTTTGCTTTCAGCAGATCTTCAAGATCCTCCAGAATTCATATTAGAATTAATCGAAAAATGGTTTAATGGTTACAAGGTAGTATGGGCAGTTAGAGAACATCGTCGTCAGGAGAGTATAATAACTCAATTATTTTCACGGATGTACTACTGGCTAATGAATCGATTGGCGTGCATGGAAATGCCTCCAAGGGGAGCCGATTTCTTATTAATAGACAAAATGATCATTAGGTTACTTCGTCTTCACCCAGAAAAAAACACTTCTATAATCGCTCTTATTCAATGGATGGGTTTCAGCCAAGTATGGATACCCTATACAAAAATGCCGAGAAAGAGTGGAAGGTCAAAATGGACCTTTGTAAAAAAACTAAAACTAGCAATAGATTCATTTATTAGCTTTTCATATTTCCCAATAAGGTTCATGTCCGTAATGGGAATTGGACTTTCTACACTTGGAATCATTTATGCGGCATTATTGATCGTTAGAAGAATTATAACTGTATGTCCAATAGAGGGGTGGACTTCTCTCATTTGCGTAGTACTAATTCTCTCAGGGGTACAATTGCTAACTCTTGGCGTACTTGGTGAATATCTATGGCGAGCCTTCGATGAGACACGACGACGCCCTCGATATATAATTGAGGGAAGTTCCGAAGGGGTCATCCAACAAGAACCGCAAAGCCAAACCCAACTCTGAACAAGAAAATATTATTTTGAGTTACTTAAAGAGAGGTTTGTTAGGCAAACCATTTCTTAAAAGATTATAGTCGACCGCTTAATGAGAATAGTGAGCGCCTGACGAATGGGTTTTCTCAATAACTCGTATAATCACATATGAGATTTGATAATAACCGAGTATTTATAAGATGATAAACACTAAGGAAAAAGATGAGTCTGAAACCAATCTAACATGCTATGCTTCTTGGGCAATAATCTTATTTGTAATCACGGCACTGGAAAGCATTGTTATTCATATTATTTCTGCACAGGCATATCGATCTCTTCCAGTCTTTATCGAGATATACAGCATTCCGATTTTTATTGCCGAGATTTCACTGATTTTACTTGCTAGATGGAAATCCTATGAGCATGCCACTCTTGTTTCCATTCTTGCGCTGTTCCTAGTAGCGTTAACGACCTCATCAATATTATATTGGCTCGTATTTGTTCTAATAAATTTATTTATTGCTTACAATCTGACCCTGCTTCGCGATAATCTCGCAATACGTATAAGAGATCTAATGTATATTAGTATCTTATCATTGCCACTCGCTGTTATTTCATTAAACTCCCCTGATATTCAGCTTGATATATCAAACTGGAAGGCAGTTCTGAGCGGGAATGTGCATCAAGACACTCTTTTTCATGCAAGTATCGCATCTATGCTCGCCGACTTTGGCAAGGCATCAACTGGGCTTCATGGATTAGTTCCAATTCACTATCATTTTTTGTCACACTGGTTATATGGTCACTTAGCTAGGTGCTTAGATCAGCCAATATATAAATTCTACTGCATAATCAATAGCGCCTTTGGAGTCCCGATTCTTTTCAGTTCTTGTATAGGATGTGCCGAGGTGATTTTGCCATCGCGATCAAAAAGAGAAGTTTATCTAAAAATCACATTCTTGATTATATTACTTCTTGGTTTTTTTGGTTATAATAACGGAACCCTTTTTGATAAATATAAACTTAGTAGCGATTACTCATCAGAGTCATTTAATTTAGCTCTCTTTTTTCTTGTTATATTTATAACGCTGCTAAATCGAATTAACAAATCATATGATTACTATATTTGTTTTATTCTTTGCGTAGTCATAACGGTTGCAAAAGTTAGTGTCGGCGCCATAGCATGGAGTTTTTACATCTTTTATTTACTCGCTTTAGCAAGAATCTGCGTATCAAAGAGGATAGGACTGATTCTTGTTTCAGCTCTGGTCGGGTATCTGCTTATAAAGCAATTATCCTCAACTGGATCAAATGCGATTGGCGGAAAGAACCTATTTTGGTTTTTTATCTGGAGTGGAACATCCGTTGGCAATTACGGTACCGTGCCATTTTTTATCAGCTTTATCAAATTCACATTAATTCATCTTTTTTATGGATTTCTATTGCTTGGCCTAATTCCACTTACTCTAGTTGGGAAAATTATTCCTGGACGTATATGTTTCGAAGCGTTGTATCAGGTTGTTATTACTATTATAATATCCATCGTCGCGATTGTGTATCTTACTGGAGTTAGGACGTCGGTAGGTTATTTCACCGACATTACGCGTTGGGTGTCGATACCTTATTTGATTGTTATAATTCCAAGAGCAATTGTTATATTAACAAATAATCTATTAATTAAAGATTATCGATTCTTTAATTTATTTAGCACAAGAAATAATATATGCATTATTGCAGCATGTGTAATGCTGTTTGGCGCTATAGGTATGTTGTTTAGCCTTAAATATGTTATTTCTAGTGTAGTCAGGCTGAGAACTCGATCTGAAGAAGTCGCATTAACTCCTATATCAAATTCTGCAGGATGTATTCGGCAACTAATTGATATAAGCAGACATAAATGGACAAAGAAATATGCCGTTTATGTTCCGCCAACTGAATATTCATTCTGGACGTGTAATAATCGTATGACTGTTGCTGCATTTATTGTTCCCGCGTTGTCAGAGCGCGTTGCACTGTTTGCACTTCCAACCGAGGAACATCTTGGTTGGAATGGGGTTTCGAATATCCACACGCTCTTCTATGGATTTGATAGCTACAATATTAATCTACCAAAGCAGTGTAGTACCGTATATTCTGAAAAAGAGTTGCTAAAGGTAACAAAAGACCTTGGTTTTTACGGTTATATATCTGTAACGTCTAATAATTGGCGAGCTCATAATATTCAATAATTTCACAATGGTACGAAAAAATGTACTTTTTACAGGACTGTACCCAATGTGGCATTACCATTTCTCGTCTGAATTGGATATAATCCAAAAGCACATTGAACTAAATCAGAATGTAACGTTACTTGTTTGCGATGGAGTTCTTCATGCATGTGAGGCGAATCCAGACCATGTTCTCGCACATTGTCTAAGATGTATTGGGATCAGAAATCATGGACTTTCCCTGCTCTCTTCGAGAATTCATATACTCCCACTGATTGATGACCATAACACAAAACTGCGAACACATTTTTTAAATATAAATGATCTAAAAGAATACCATGTTGATCAATTTGATGTTGGTATGGCTGTTTACTCATCACTTGTTGATTATTCTAATGAAGTGCTCCCTGATCCCAAGGTACATGCTGAACACATTAAAAAGCTCATCACTGACGCAGTTGACACTTATACATCCGCACTTAATTATCTTAAGAAGAATAAGTATGATCTAGTATATATATTCAATGGACGTTATGCTGCAGCGCGCGCCTGGGTTAGAGCTTGTGAAAAACATGGTGTAAGATTTCGAATACATGAACGCGCAGGAAAGCATGATCGTTATACCCAACTTGAGAATTCATATTTGCACGACACTTCAATATATGCATCACTAATTAACAAGCACTGGGATGAATGTGCTGACATCACATCAAGATATAGAGAGGCTAGTGAGTTTTTTGAGGAACGTCCAAAGGGAAGGCTTGGTACATGGCATTCCTTTGTAACAGATCAAGATAAGGAAATATCCGATATTCAAACTAATCCAGAGCTAAAACAATATATAATATTTTCTTCAACAGAGAGTGAATTTTCTGCAACAGAAGATTTTTACAAGCCGCTTTTATTCGAAAGGCAACTTGAGGCAATCGGTAGAATTGCCAAATATATATCCTTAAATCTAAAACACGTAAGGCTCACACTTAGGGTTCATCCAAATTCTAAATCAGATAAAGATCGTTGGTGGGAATCTCCATCGCTAACTGAAATTGAGAAACTAATCATTATTCCTCCTGAAAGTAAGATTTCCAGTTATCAACTTCTAAATATTGCAAATCTGGTAATTACGCTGGGCTCCAGTATAGGAGTCGAGGCCACGTACTGGGGTAAGACATCTATTTTATTCGGTCAAGCATACCACAGAGGAATTAAAGCAGTATATGAACCTAATGATTATGGTCAGTTGTGGCAGATGCTCGAAAATCCCCCACCTCCTCTTCCTGTAGAGGGCGCTTTGAAGTATGGATATTACTTTCGAACTGCTGGTGAACCATTTTCCAACATAGAGCCAGTTAACTACTACACATTAAAATTCAAGGGTGAGATTCTTGAAGCACCTCAAACTGTTCATCAATGGCTAGGAGAGTGTGAACGCCGAAAGCCAGTTGTGGGACTGAGAAAGTGGCTCCAGAATATTGGTGATCGCCGACGGTTTAAAAAATTATTCAGATCATGTGGATATAACAATATCCGCTCTTGCTAATCTATCTCAGATGAGTTGTTTGACTAGGCCATCAAATGTACTCGCTAAAAATGTAGTGCTTTCTTCAACAAACTTATATAACAATGCATTCAAATCAATCTGCTTATCAGCTGTAACAAAAGGAGATTTTATTGTTCGAAAGATCACCGACTTTCAAGATATTAATCTGGGGAAATAGACACCTCGTTAATGATCAACGTTTGCGTGCAACAGTGATGACTATACATGCTGACTCTAACTGGGGCGAGTTGCGTATGAGAATCCTATGACTGATAAGTTCCCGGTACTACTGCTGCTTTTTAACCGTCCAGATCTTACTGAAGGCGTTGTTAGAAAACTAAAACACTATTCCCCCAATAAGCTTTATATCGCAATTGATGGTCCAAGGACATCACAGGAGGGAGAGGCCGCACTATGCCTCTCAGTAAGGGAGATGGTGGATAAAATGGTTGACTGGCCCTGCGGAAAGGAATGGCTGGTACGCGAGTGGAATCTCGGCTGCGGTCCAGCCGTGAAGACTGCACTCGACTGGTTTTTCGAACACGAAGAATCAGGAATGATTCTCGAAGACGACTGTCATCCTTCGCCGGATTTTTTCCGCTTCCAACAGGAGATGCTGCAATCCCATCGAGATGACGAAAGGATATTCATGGTTTCGGGTAATAATTTTCTTCCCGAATGCGTGGAATCGCGAACTCCAGTTTACCTCAGCAAATACACAAGCATTTGGGGGTGGGGAACATGGCGACGCAGTTGGCTGGATTATCAGTTCACTTATTCCGAAGATGAGAGCACGGATTGGCAGCATGTCATACAAACTGCCGCATGCTCGAGTGCCGAGAGTGTCTATTGGATGAAGGAATTCAACAAGTTATGCGGGGTCAAAACTCCCCACACTTGGGATATCCAACTTCAATTCTCTGTTTGGAAACATGGAAGGAAAAACATTTTCCCATCTAAAAATCTTGTCACCAACCATGGTCTTCGATCCGACGCCACTCACACCCGTAATTTCAATGAACGTTTGTTTAGAACAACCCGTGATTTTAAGGTTGATTTATTGAATGGGGCGTTGCCTTCCTACGATCCAGACATCGACCTCATGCTGTTCTGGCTTCATGTGCTTGAAGGAAATCCCAAACGCTTTAAGCAATTGCTTTTAGATGCAGATCCTGAATCTCATAAAAACATTGAAGCTACCTTGGATGCTATTCGTTTAAGGGAGGATCCATCCCTCGCCGATCTCATCTCGTTAGCAAATAAGTGGGTGAGGAAACAAATTTCCCGTGTTTATCTTAATTTAAGAAAGAAGTGACGACCAACTTGGCTGCGATTGCCCGTCAACTAGCTTTTCATGAAAATCTCCATCGTTACACCATCTTATAATCAGGCCGTTCACCTGAACGAGACGATCAATTCCGTCTTGAATCAGGGGATCGAGGATCTGGAGTACCTCATCATCGACGGCGGGTCGTCAGATGGTTCTGCGGAGATCATTCGAGAGAATGCCTCCAGGCTTGCCTACTGGTGTTCGGAACCAGACGAGGGGCAGTACCAAGCCATTAACAAGGGTTTTGCGAAAAGCACTGGGGAAATCATGGGATGGTTAAATTCTTCTGATGTTTATATGCCTTGGACGCTTAAGACTGTGGAAGACATCTTTACCCGTTTTCCTGAGGTCAATTGGATCTCATCAATGCGCAAAGTCTGCATTACTGAGGAGGGAGTATTTGAATGGTTGGACGAACTTCCTGGATTTTCCGGACGGCGTCTCGCCAGAGGCTTGCATGGAGGCCCTGACAACGGTGATTACATCCAGCAGGAAACATGCTTCTGGAGACGTTCCCTATGGGAGAAAATCGGTGGAAGCCTTACTGACAGATACCGTCATGCCGCCGACTTTTGGCTTTGGGGTGAATTTTTCAAGCATACACGGTGCACTGGCGTGGAGCCCCCTCTCGCCGCGTTCCGTTTCCACGGGGATCAGCGCAGTACTGGAGAAGGATATGCAAAGGAAGTTCAGGAAATCATGGGCGAGCTTTCTCTAAGGGCTAATTACAAAGCCCTGATTCCAGGCTACCAGAATGTCATCAGATATTGGGTCCCGTCGAACAACGGCAGGGGGGGGTGTTCCCAACTCAAGTTAGTGAAATACTACGACGACCGATTTTTCGCGATCATCAGCTTTTGGTCCGAAGTAGCCAAAAAGGGACGATGGGTTGCCGCCGCCTTGACCTACTCTCCTTTTGCCTTATGGAGGTTCTGCAGACGGGGATTTAAACGTTGTGAATAAGTGGTCGAAAACCTCAGTCAGTAAGCTTCCCGCAGAATCTTCTCCATTCATCCCGCAATGCCCTCTGAAGATACTGAAGTATACCTCCTTCGTACTTTGCCTTCATGGACTCCAGTTGTATCTGATAAGCATTTTCTCGAATGAGCCAATCCATTAGCGATTTTTGGGAATTATCGTAGGATTCGAACCAAGCAAGCAGCGATGCTGCAACAGGATCGGTCATTGAGGCCTGCCTAAGTGCTTTTATTGTCCGAGTTGCAAACCTCTGATGCCGTTCCATCTGGGTTCGAGGAGTAAGGTCGGGATGTCTCGTTTGCACATAAAACCGGGCGCATTGTCGGGATGTGAAAACGATATTGGCTTCTACAGAAGCAGTGAGCCCCCAAGCGGTGTCTCCACAATGTCCGAACTCCGTGGGGAAAGGATGCCTATGGAGGAAAGAAGTACGGTAAAGATTGCTGGCGCTGCTACCCAGAAGGCCATCAGGAAGGCATCCACAAAACAGAGGTATCGCCTCGCATCTTCCTAAGAGACGATCCTCTACGTTGAGGTTGGCGAAAGACGCAGCGAGACGGTTGGAGGGCATCACAGCCTCACTGGGAGCGGATCCGTCATGGTTCATCATTTCCGGTGGTGAAATAACGACATCGGCATCGTGACGGAGAGCGACCTCCACCAGATGATTCAATCCATCGATGGTGATCGGATCCTCCACCGTGGTGATGTAGCACCAGCAAGATGTGGATTCAGAAATCCCTGCGTTCCAGCTCTGATAAAGGCCTGGAGGGGTATGGATAAATTGCGCTCCAAATGGAGTGAGAACTTCCTTAGCAAGTTCGATTGAACCATCGGTGGAGCCGCTATCAACGATAATGAGTTGTTGAACCAAAGGAGCCCATTGAGTGACGCTTCTCAAATGTCTCTCCAGTCGTTCCCTGCAATTGTAGATCGGAAGGAGCGCCGATACTGGAAGTCTCATCTGTTCAAGGAATTCTATCGTCAAAAGGTGTTTTGACAATAATTGCCAATGTCATCGAAAATGAAGCCATGTGATTTCAGATAGAATCACGCTGAAGCGCAGGTTTTTTCTGCCATAATAATTATGGTAATTTTATATTAATGATTAACACAAAACATCTTTTGAAAAACATTACTTATATGTTGGTGGTTTGTGTTTTTATAGTAGGGACATTTCTCTGCTTTTACAAAGAGTGCCTCCGGAGTGGAGTTCCGCTGGCTTATGAAGGAGATGCTTTTCCCGTGATGATTAGTATCAAGGCTTATGCCACGGGGGAAAACAATCCGATTACCCCACGATACTTTCATCAACTGAATGCGCCGTTTATTGGCTCTTGGAGTGATGTTCCATCGGAAAAAATGCTCAGTTTTACAGCGGGTCAAATAGTCCGATCCCTTGGAATGGTAGCGGGCACGACCCTCTTTGTACTCTTGCTTCAGATTTCTGCAGGTATCTCCTTCTTTGCTTGCGGCAGGCTTCTATCCCCAGAAAATAGAGGCCGCGCCCTTTTGGCCGCCTGTGCGATTCTCTTTGGTTTGGCCCCTTATGCATTTCAGAGAAATCTTCAGCACCTGACTCTGACGGCGTATTGGCATCTCCCGCTGCTCGTGCTGACACTGATCTGGTGCGGATGGCCGGAACGGCTAAGGCTGCAGTTCAGAAATGGATTGCTGCTTGGTTGTCTCTCGGGATTTATAGCGGGAAGCCTCAATCCGTACTATCTTGGGCCATTTTTGATCTTGTTGGCACTCTTGGCACCTGGGGCATTCGTTGCGAAGGAGTGGAGGAGAGTCGGAGCCTATGTTGCGATTCTTGGATCCGCGATTGCAGGATTTTTGATCCAAAACATCGATACCTTCATCTATGTTGCCCAGCATGGAAAAAACCATGTCGCGGTATGCAGGGATCTCTGGTGGTTGGACAAGTTTGGTCTTTATTTACCGGATCTCATCTTTCCAAGAGCTCATCAGAACGAGCTTATCAACAAAATTTCCTGGACTCTCTACCACTCCCACGTGCCGCAGCAACTCTGGGGTGAGAGTCAAACGGCTTATATCGGCGTAGTCAGCGTAGTTGCGTTTGTGGGAATGATGTCATTAGGCATTCTCCAGATCAGCGCTAAGAAATTCGAAAAAATTTCCCCGTTTTTTTGGCTGACCTTGGGAGTTCTCTTTTTTTCGGTGGCGGGTGGGGTCAATTATCTGTTCGGAGCCTTCGGCCTCTTGCTGCTCAGGGCGACAAGTCGCTCATCCATACTTATTTCGTGCCTGGCACTCTACTTTCTATGCGACAGGAGGGCTTTAAGGGTAAGCCGTCCGTGGATGATTCTGATTCCGGCGTGTCTGGTTGCTTTGGGTATCTGGGACCAACTGCCGCGCTACCCCATATGGGAGGAAGCAGTCAGGCAAAGATCTTGGAATGATTATCGCAGCGACAAAGAATTCTTCCGATGCTTGGAAGAAAAATTGCCGCCGCGTGCGATGGTCTTTGAAATGCCGGTCAAAGAGTATTGGGAAACGGGACCGATTCGTGAGATGGGGGACTACGAGCACTTTCGACCCGTTCTCCATACCAAGGAACTCCGGTACAGCTATGGAAGCGTGAAGGGGCGAGGAGATGTGGAGTGGCAGAAAGATGTCGCAGGGAAAAATCCAAATGAAATAATTAAGGATTTAGAGCGTTTCGGATTCTCTGCGATCCTAATCAATCGGAAGGCTTACGAGGACAATGGAGAAAGTCTGAAAAGGGGATTGAGCAGTGCCGGAGCTTATCTGGAGCAGGGAAACAAGGATTTTCTGATCTTTATAATCAAACCTTCTGCTAACCCGTCGCTTCCCACCAAGAGACTATGATTCGTTAGAGAGAATATACGGCCGTTAACAAACCCCCAGGAGTCCCGTGGGATTTCATTCCTGGATCATCCTTGCAGCTAATGAATCTTTGTATAAATCCGAAAACCGGGACCTCCATGGGGACTCCCCAGTCGTTCGAGCAACTTGAAACGAGGGTCGCGATCGAGTTGTTCAACCATACGCCCGGCCATTGATGCGTTTGGGAGAATAGTTTCGATACTGGGAGTACCTTTTTCCGGAACGACCACAATATCGGCCCAATCAAGATTCTGACGCACGGCTTGCCAGTCGTTTTCAAAAAAGTCCTTGAAGACAAATGGTTCGCGATTCAGCAGTGAGTACCATTCGAGAGTTCTCGCATTGATCATTGTGTAAGCGGTGATCCAGACCTTGGTGGCCCCGCTGTTCATATATTCTTTTCGCACACTTCCAAGAACGAGCTCAGGGCTGCGCTGCAGCCAGACAAAGGTTTCAGAATCCGAGCCGGCTTTCTCCCTGAAAAAATCAATAGAAAGCGGAAATTTAAAAGTGAAAAAAACCACTACTGCAAAAGCACAGAGAGCCATTCCAGAAGCCGGTAGATATTGTGAAAAAATAGCTGTAATCAAACCCGAAAGCGCTGCCAATGTTGTGATGAGTAGCAACCAGTGGAAAGTCATGCCGAAGTAGTTCTGGTTCATGGGATTGACCGCTAGGCCAAGATAGGCGCCCGATGTAAAAAACAGCAGCGAGAGCAGGGGGACGCCGACGGGCCACGACCCACTTCGGAGAAAGCGAACGACCAAGCTTAGGAGTATGATGACTAAGTGGGGCTTTAGGGAAGCACCCATCATGATCCTTCCAGGGTAACCGGTGACATGAAAGAGCAGCCCTGTAAGCAAGTCATCATGCCGGAGCCAGATGGATGACGGCGAAAAGGCGACGGCTCCTATGTATCCGGTGATGTGATGCCAATCGAGGACGTAGTGTGGGAGGGGAGGAAGAATTCCAAGAAGTATGAACCACCCGATTGATAGTAAATATTGACGCGGGGTGATCCGCAAATCTCCTGCTAGCACAACTCGTCTCAGATGAAAAAGCCCGCAGAGCCCCATCAGTCCAGCAGTATATGGAAAAACTGCGGGCTTGATGATAAAGCATAATGCAAAGCAAAGGGCGGAAGCTGAGACGAGCAGTGGATTCCCTTCCTTGCGGCTCCAAGTGATAAAGAGCAATACTGCCAAGGCTCCCAACTCGGCAACGTCGACCTCCGATCGGAATTCCAATATAGAGAGTCCAGCGATGGGGGAGGCTGCCAGCAATAGCATGCATGCGGACTGAATCCATGGAGCAATCCCCTGCAGGGCAAGATGAAGGGCATATAGAATAAGTCCGAAGAAGATGGCATTGGTGAGGTAGGGGGCCCAAGCATGTAGGCCGAACAGGGCAAAGGAAGCCATGGCTATTGCTGAATGACCGGGAGCGTGCGAGGGATGACTTAAATAATCTTTGAAAACGGATGCTGCTCCCTGCTGATACCAAATTTCCAATCGTCGGGCTCCATCCACCATGGAGTGGTTGTCATCGAAGTAGACAGGCAGCGCCAAGCGCCCTTGCCTAGCTGACCACTGCAGGACCAGCGACGTATTCAGAAGCGTGATTAGAAGACCCACCCAGAGGAGCTTCCGTTGAAAAAGAATCATTTATTAGGATGGGATGATCGGCGAGATGAGACTTAGCTGAAAAACACTCGCTGTATTGAGTGCGTAAGTTACTTTTCTCAATCTATAAGGAGAGTTCAAGTCATCACTTGGTCCATCTGCAGCGGTGTGCAACAAAGCACCACTTCTTCTAAAGTGCATGCAACATTCTATCAGCTCGATGCCTAAAAAGTCGATTCAAGCAGCCGTAGGGATTTTTTCTGCTGCACTCCTGCCAATCCTTGTCGCTTTTACTCTGAACATACCGCGTGTCGCGCTGGGCTGTTTTACGGATGCCGTATTCTATCTAGCCTATGCTCGGCATTTTGGAGACTTGGTGCTGCGTTTCGGATTCCCTTATTACGCCACGCGCTTTGGGGGGATTCTTCCCGATGCTCTGAGTGGGATGATTTTCGGGGAGATCGACGGAATCTGGATTCTGCGCTGGATATTATCATCAACTGTTTCCCTATCTCTCTTTCTGTTTTTTAGAAAACGATATGGATTTTTAGCCGGGATCATTGCTTCAATCCTGTGGAGTTTTAATCCGGCAGTGCTCCGTCTAATCTGCACAACCTATGTGGATTCTACATCGGTCCCATTTCTTATCCTAGGATGCGCCCTTTTTGCCGGAGGCCTAGCGGGGAGATGCGGGGAATTCATTGCGGGAGTTCTGTTCGCTCTAGCCTCTTCCGCGCACCTATACGCGGCCTTTGCGCTAATCCTGCTGACCCCATGGCTGATCAGTTCACGCCGCCAAGATTCAAGAGGTATAGGGCATCCCTTGGCGTGGATGGTTTTCGGTCTTGGTTCCACTTTCACGATCGGATGGATCTGGTATTGGGCAGTTTGGGGCATGCCTGCGCTCTTTAGCCCCACCATCGAGTTGATGAGGGGGTTGAATAGCGGTCAGGCTTCTCTTTGGAAGAGGCCCCTTGCGGAGGCTTTGCGCGATACACCTGCATGGTTTGGGCCGGTTGCGATGCTGCCTGCCATTCTCTTAGCAGCTTTGAATGGAAGAGGCCTGATCCGGGGAGCTGCATTCTCTCTGCTGACAAGTGTGATGTTTTTCTGGTGCGGAGACATTTTCGGAAGTGCCTATGTGCTTTCGATGCCGTTTTATTATTCCTTTTTGTTACCGGTGACGATTCTTGCTGGCGCAACTCTCTGCGGCAGGTTGTTGGAATTACAAAAACCAATCACCCGTGGGTTGATCTTCGGAACTCTTGGAATTGGAATCGTGACACCACCGCTTCTGCTTCATTTCGGGCTTCAACCGATGTCAGTCGGTTTTTATGTGGTGGCGTTACTGCTCGTGCTTGTCCCCGTCTGGGGTCGCCTGTCAAATCGTTCCTTGGTGATACTGAGTATCTTGGGAATTGCAGCATTATCTCTTTTAGTGGGCTCAACGGGTATTTTTTCACAATTCTTTGGATCTTATCCGTCAAAGGATATCCCTGTTTTGGAACTGGCTCTCGCACTTCAGAAGGAGATTCCGTCGGCTCGCAGAGATGGGGAAGTAATACGTTTTTGGTATGATGATGATCACGACAAACAAGGTGGATCGGATCGAAGAATGATTGGATCTTATTGGCTCCATACTTTTGGGAAACTCACGGGAGAAAACGAAAAGTTTGTTCCCTTTCCAAACATGAGTTCTGAGGATGCCGAGGCTATAAACAATTCTGGGGTGGACCGGATTGTGCTTTTTGATCAGGATACCGGAAAGGTGACAGATGCCTTGCAGAAAATCCGGCAGGCGGGCCTTTCCTTTCGGGAGTTAAGCAGGGGTATCCTCCATTCTCCCAGTGATTCATCGAGAATATTGGATGTGGCTGTTTTGGAGCGCAATCAACCCGAATTAGAAGGGACGAAAACGGCCATCGACCTGCACGGATTGGAACTCAGAAGTCATGGGAAGATTAACTGGATGGTGCCGAATGTTCTTCTCAACTCCGGACCTGAGAAGTGGGCCTGTTTTGCACAACTGCCGTTGGGAGATCTGAAAAAAGGGGATAGAATTCATGTTCAGTGCAGAATCAGGAAGGGATATGTTCGGTTTGTCCTGACAGGAGGGGGTGCCGATGTCTGGCATGTCGAGAGATGGCCGATTGACGGAGAACAGGAAGTTTTGCTGACTGCCCCAAAAGATCTGAAGGATGCATCTCTTGACTTCCGCAACATGTATCCGAATGGATCCCGTAGCAGCTTATTAATCGAGGGCGTTTTAAGGAACTAAGAGATGGAGTTTGCAAATGCCATGTTGGACAGCAGAACGCCCCTTCTGATCACAGCAACTTTTGATGAGGGAAGGACTCCGCATGTCGCATTGACAGGGATCAAAGAACGTGTGGTGAAACACATGGAGGGACTGATTGCATGGCTGAAGGATCCGTCGATAGATAGGATCGTGTTTGTCAAAAATTGTGGTGCAAAAATCCGCCCTGCGGTGCTGGAGAAATTTGCAGGAGATTACGGCAAGGAACTTGAATATCTGCAGGTATCATCCGCATCACAGACAGTGTTCCGTGGGAAGGGGTATGGTGAGGGAGACCTCATCAGGCAGGCGTTGCAGGGCAGTAAGATTCTGAGAGAGTCGGACAATTTTTTTAAAATCACCGGAAAACTTTATTCCCCTGATGCGCCGCGTCTCTTCACACTCCAAGCGGAGGGGGAGTTCTTTCTCGGACCTGCGGCAGAAGCCCGCGACGCGTGGAAAATCCGAACACTGCTTGCCCCCCTTTACGGGTCCGAAGCCGGCAGTGCTGCACTTGGTGTTGTACGCCGTTATTGCCGCATGCCTTGGGGATTGATTGCGGCTGCACCAACGGGGTGGGTCGATACGCGCTTCTATAGGGTAAGACGGGATTTTTACGTCGATGTGCTCCTGCGTTCCTATCTTCGCGTTCAAGACGCGCTGGGATATACCCTCGAAAATGCCGCCTATGATGATCTGAAGGCCTGTAATTCCATCAGTTTGATCAAGGAACCTCCTATTATTTTCGGGACATCTGGCACTCTCGGCACTACGGCCGGAGAGTTTTCCGATGAGATTCGGACTCTAGCCAAGGAGTTGGCAGAGAGACTGATAATCTAACGAAAAAGCTGGTCACACTTTTGTTGTGAAGAATGGAACTTTCTTTGCAATAAACATGTCGTTTACCTCCAGATTGAAATCAATTCATGAAGCTTCTTAAATATCGCCCTGACATCGATGGTTTAAGGGCGGTGGCCGTTTTGGGGGTAATT
>Ga0007854_10000228_pt1 | contig 39516 bp, 46 predicted proteins | sample CryBogCBH12Aug08_FD_60382 | JGI IMG/M metagenome (GOLD analysis project Ga0007854, IMG submission 60382) | Freshwater microbial communities from Crystal Bog, Wisconsin, USA - CBH12Aug08 | ecosystem: Environmental > Aquatic > Freshwater > Lake | place: Crystal Bog, Wisconsin, USA | collected... | reverse complement strand
TCCTAGTGGTCCTAGTGGTCCTACTGGTCCTAATGATGCTGGTGCTACTGCTACTGCTGCTGCTTGTGCTGCGGCTAAATGTGCTTGTGCTAACTGTGTTGACGTTGATGCTTGGTTTGTAGGAACATAATCATCAGTACTAAATATAATACGAATTTGATCATTTCTCTGATCATTTACATCATTTTCTCTTAATCTTCTTCGTTGTGCGCTCGTAAATAGATCAAAGCGATTTCTTGTTTCAGAACGAATATAATCTAATAAATCGTTTACAGAACGAAATCTATTTCTATCACCATAAAGAATATCTGGAAAATAATTATGTAAATCATCTAGGAGAGCAATATTATAATATTGTTCATATGATTGATTTAGATCCATTTTACTAATAATATTAAATAAAAATATTATTTAATTTTTTTCAAAAAAATTAAATGGTTTTAAATCAATACATATGTATCGCATAATATGGCTACTGGAACCGGCGGAATAGTTAATGTCGGATTTACATGTTATGCTAATTCAGTAATACAAGCATTTCGTCATTGTTATAAAATATATAGTCTATTTCAAGAAGAAAATTATACTAAAATATTAAAAGATGACTGTAAATATAATGATTTTACAAAGCAATTTGCTAATATAGTTCAAAATCTTGGAAAAATTAACAATAATTCTTCAGTAAGACCAAATGGTTTTTGGAACGAATTTAAAACAGCAACCGAAAATACTTGTTTTGATCATCTTACATCTAGAGAACCTCATGATGCGCATGAATTCTTAATGTTTCTGTTAGATTCTCTACATGAATCATTATCACGAGAAGTAACAATGAATATTACAAAATGTGAACTAATTTCTGAAAAACAGAAATATCAACAAAAATCACTAATTGCTTGGAAAGAACAATTTGAAAAACATTATTCTCCATTTGTTGATTTATTCTTTGGAGAATTTCATATTCAAATTATTTGTCAGAAATGTAAAAATGTATCAGATAAATTTGATACATTTAATACATTAAAAGGGGTATTTAGTTCTGATAATAACATTACAACAATTATTGATTGCTTACAAGCAGATTTAAATGAAGAAATGTTAGATGATTATGCTTGTGATGTCTGTAAATCTAGAACAAAAGCAATTAAAAAAATAAGAATTTGGAAATTGCCAAAAAATCTTATTCTTGTATTAAAAAGATTTACATATGATGGTAAAAAAATTAATACTCCGATTAAACCATTTGATATTTTACACCTAGAATCTCTATTTTCAGAAATTTCTCCTAATAAAAAAAAAAGTAACTATGTTTTACAAAGCACTGTAGATCATCATGGAAGTATTCATGGGGGACATTATACAGCACAAGCAAAACATAAAGAAGAAAATAAATGGTATTTATATGATGATCAAAATGTTAACGCATTAGAGAATCCTTATATTGGTAATTCTACTTATATTCTTTTCCTTGAACATGTATAGAATGTCTCTTTGTACTCGTAATCGTTGGGGCACTGGTAGCAGTAGTAGTTGTGGTGGTTCTTCATCAAAAACAGATGAATCAAAAAAAATGGATGATAAATTAAAACAAATGATGGCAGAACGAGCAAAACAAGATACTAGGTGGTTACCAAATCAAACAGATGCGAATAAACCATCTAAATAAATTAAAATATTTTTTATAGAAATGTTAGGTTTATGTATGATTGTAAAAAATGAAGATCATATTATTGAAAGAGCATTGTTATCTGCTCTTCCACAAATGGACACTTTTTGTATTGTAGATACTGGTTCAACTGATAAAACAAAAGAAATTATTCAAAGAGTGAGTGATACATTAGGAATAAAAGGTTATATATATACTAGACCATGGGTTAATTTTGGACATAATAGAACAGAAGCTTTAGAGCTAGCAAGAAATCATATGTCATGGGCATTTATGTTAGATGCGGATGATGTCTTAGAAGGAATTATTAATAGAGAACTTTTAAAAGAAGATATTGGTGGATATACTATTCAGATTAATGAAGGTTCAATAATTAATAATAGAACTTCACTAACAAATTTAAAATATAATTGGAAATATAAAGGTGCTTTACATGAATACCCCTATAGCACTGAAATAAATAATATACAGTATCTACCAAATACAGTATTTATTAAATCTAAGCGAGAAGGTTCAAGATCAAATGATCCTCAAAAATATTTGAAAGATGCGTTAATATTACAAAAAGAATATGAATTTAATCCAGATTCTAATAAAGGTAGAACTCTTTTTTATTTAGCACAATCATATAGAGATGCTGGATTAAAAGATATGGCAATAAAGTATTATAATTTACGTAGTATATCTGAGGGATGGATTGAAGAAAACTATATTAGTTTTTTAAATTTAATTCGGTTAACAGATTCTATTGATGAGAAACTAGATTATGCTTGGTTAGCTCAAGAAGTTTGCCCAACTAGAAAAGAATGTATTTATGAGATTCTACAATATGCTAGAAAAAAAGATATTTTTCAACAAGAAATTTATGCGTTAGGATATACATTTTTTAATATTGTATCTAATAAAAGTTCATTATTTTTAGAAGAATTTGCTTATGGTTGGAGTTATTTTGATGAATTTGGTCTTCAAGCATTTTATACAAAACACTTTATAGAAGCTTTACAGTCATTTGCTATAGCAAAACAAATATGTCCTGAAGAACATAAAGAAAGAATTCAAAAGAATATTGAGCTTTGTTTACAAAATCTTCCATCTATGCCAGAAAAAAAGGAAGAAGTTTTAGAAGAATTTGATACTGATTTATTGGAGTTTGAAAAACTAGAATTTGATAATAAATTAAAAATAATAGCAACAATGACTACAATTCCTTCCCGAATTGATAAAATTAAAGATACAATACAAACAATCTTAAATCAAACAATACCAATTGAACATTTAGAAATAAATATTCCTTATAAATGTATAAGAACAAATGAAGAATATATTATACCAGAATGGTTAACTAATATGAAAAATGTAAAAATATTTCGCACAGAAGATTATGGTGCTATTACCAAAGTAGCACCAACTTTTATTCGTTATAGAAATAATTCTGAAATATATATATGGTCTGTTGATGATGATTTAATTTATCCAAATAATACTTTAGAATTATATACATATGGATATACTCCATTTTTTAATGAAGCTAGAGGATATTGGTGTTTTAATGATACTTATGTAGAACATGGATGTAACGTTAAATTTTTACAAGGATTTTCATCAATATTATATTCACCAAATATTATAAAAAATGATTTTGAAGAATATTTAACTTTTATTTTAGAAAATAAAGAATGTAAAAATGATGATTTAATGATAGGTAATTATTTAGCAAAACATAATATTTTAAGAAAATTATATAGACCATATACTATTAATTTTTTAGATAGTAACGTATTAAAAGAATATGGAAATACTAAAGATGCTTTAAAAAATATCTATAATTATTATGATGAATATAATAAAGAAACATATAAGTTTTTAAAAGAATATAATATGTATTATTTTAAAGAAGATAGATTAAATGATATCTCTGGGGAAATAATTAATTAAATTTTCTTTTTCTTTATCAAATTCTTCCTTTGTAGTCGCAAATGTTAAATATCCATATTTATCTCTATTATCAAGATATTGATTAATATTTAATTTTCTTAAATTATCACTAAAAATAATATATTCATGTCTATTAGAATTATCATCATATTTAATAAAATATGTACAATATATAACTTTTACATTAATACATCCTAATATTTCTCTATTTAATAATTTTAAATATTTATCATCCATTATCATCTACGTCATAGTGATAATTTGAATAATTATTTGAAGAATTTAACATAGGAGCAACAACTCCTAAACCTTTTACTTGAACCATATGTATTAAAGTATTAGGAAGTATAAAATTATCACAATCTACTACAAAATAATGAGCATTTTTTTTAATAGCATATTGAATAGATTCTTGACGAATTTTTCCTAAAACTCTAAATCTAAAAGAATTCCAATCATGATGTGTATATTTTTTTAATTCTTTATCTATTGAACTAAAATCCCAAAATATAGATTTATATTCATCTTTATATTGTTTTATAAAATTTCTATTGTATTATCATTATTATCATTATTATCATTATTATCATTATTATCATTATTATCATTATTATCATTATTATCATTATTATCATTACTTCTTATATATAATAATATTTTATGTTTAGGATAATTTAAATTATATATACATTTTAAATATAATGGCAATACATATGCTTTATCTTTTGCTAAAATAGCTATTAATATATTATCATCCATTATATTTATTTTAATAAAAATCTTTAACCCCAATAATAATGTAAGGCAGGGCAAATAAACATATTGGTAAATCCTTTTGCTCTTATTGCTAAATGGAAATTTACATGTTCAGCACATACTGGATAATTATATCCAGAATTATTTTTATAAAATATATTATCCATATATATTCCTAAACTACAACCATTATAATGAGTTTGACTAGGTTTTTCAATTTCAAACTTACTATTAAATTCTTTTAGTTCATCAGTAATATCTGCTGAATAAAAGCAATCTTTTATTACTTTTGTGTTATAAATAGCAAGTCCTCCAAAAGCACTTATTACTGGTATTAATGGACCATTGGGTTCATACTTATGTTGTATTTTTGCCATATGAGCATCAGACCAGAAAGTTTCTCCTAGAATTTCTGGTCCATAAGGTAACTGTTCAGAACGAAATTCATATCCATCATAATAATGTCCATTTGACATAACACCATTTGCAAATAAAGCATGGATTTCATTGTTTATATTCATTTGTTGTATTAATCCAGCAATAATATTTACATCTGGTAAAATCTTAATATCTAAATCCATCATTATAACAAAATCTGATTGTTTTTCTTTTATCATTTCTAGCAACTTATTTCTGGCAAAAGATATTTTATGAATTCTACAAGCTTCGTTCTTAAAAGTTCTTGCTGGAAAGGAAAAAAAATATTCTTCTGGGTAGTTTTCAGATTTTATTGAAACAAAATCTAAATAATTTTTTAATCCATATAATAATTCTTTTGTTTTATCTGTACTATTATTTTCATATAAACATACTTCTAGATTAGATATTACTTGTTTAAGACTTAAAATAAATGTAAATATTTGTTGTATATGATTTTCTATATTTCGCACAATTCCTCCTAATATTACTTTCATTAACTTAAATAATAATATATTCTTTAGATTATATGAGTAAAGAGGATGGTTCTAAAGATGCAAAGCAATGCCCATGGTGTGCTCGTTGGTGTTTGAAAGATGCTGCGTGTGATTATATTTTTGCGTGTGGATTAGATACACGAGATGGATTTATAAAAGGTGCTGGGTGTGGTAGAAGTTGGTGTTGGGTTTGTGGAAAAAAATACTGTAGTCAGTACATAGATATTGCTACTGGACAAAAGCTATCTTCTGCTAAAGATAACCATAATCCATTTTGTTGTAAAACAGAGTTAGGATTTAGCGAAGAAACTTATTGTAGTGGAGGACATAATCCTCATTGTGGAAGAAGATGGTAAACATATTATATAATTTTAGCATTTATATGTGTTTTACCTGATACAATTGCTTTAACGACCCTATGACGTCCGTCAATAATTTCATACACTGGTTTCATAATTCCATCTATTTTTCTTCCTCGCCCTTCTTTTCTTAATGTAACAGGTTCTCCTAAAGAATTTATATTATTACTAAGTCTTGTTAAAGGAAATCCTTGTTCTCCTCTTTGTTTTAAATATTTATTTAATACTGTATTTGATGCTCCTAGATTTCTTGAAGCATCTAATATTGGATCTGTCATAAGTATTTGTTGTAAATCAATTGATTCCGTTTTTTGTAATGTTCCTCCTTTTACACCAAAGAATTTTTTTGTTTTATTAACAGATTTTATTCGCTTTTTTATATTTTCTTTTGACCCTGTAAGAGTATGAATTATAAATGGATTTTTTGTTGTTATATTATGTTTCTTTTTACTAACTGAAAATTTTATTCCTCCTCCTTTTCTATTCATCTATTTTAAACAAACATTCTTTGATAAGAAACATCTTCATCTTCTTTCTTCTTTAAGAATAATTGTATATGTTCTTTTTTAAGAATAAATGGAAGAGTAAAATTAGGTATATGGAAAGGCATATCTTTTGAATTAAATAATCTTAGCATATTAATCTTTTGAACAATTTGTTCAATACATCTTTTAAATTCACGCACACCTGGCTCTTCTTTTGCGTAAGTTTCAAGAATGTATTGAATAATTTCTTTTGTAAAACTTACCTTTTCATTTAAATACACTTCATTTAGAGCGTTCGGAATTAAGAATTTTTCTGCGATGGTAACCTTTTCAGAAACCTTATATCCTTTGAGTTTAATTACAACCATGCGATCAAGTAATATTCTATCAATCTTATTAATATCATTACCGCTAAATACAAACATTACTTTTGATAAATCAATAGGGATACCAGATAAATATTTATCTTCAAAATCAGAATTTTGGACAGAATCTGTTAAATGAATTAATAAATTTTGAACTTCTTCCCCTTTAGGAGTTTGTGAAATTTTATCTAATTCATCAAATAATAATACCATTGACATACTTTTTGCCGCTACTAATGAATTTACAATTTTACCACAATGACTTCCTTCATACACAAGTTGATGACCAGTGTATGTTGTAGCATCACTATCTCCACCAAGACTAATAAATTGGAAAGGCCAATCTAGAGAACGTGCTATACCATTTTTAATAAGGCTAGTATTATGAGTTACTGTAAAATCACCTATTAGATAACGATGGTTACCATCTAATGTAAACCCATAATAGTCATCATATCCAGATTCTTTTACAGTAATACCAGATACAAGAACATCTTTAATTTGTTCTCTTATTTGTGCTTTCTTACGTTCTATTTTAACAGGGATTGTATCGATATTACCTGAAATATGAATACTAAAACATTTACTATATTTTTTTTCTCCTTTATAAGTCCATGATGTTTCTTTTTCTCTTGAATATGCAGCAAACCCTAATGAACGAGATAAGTATAATATATCATCTCTCAATTGTTTAATAATTGTAGAAATTTGATATGTTTTAGAATAGTAAGATCCATCACTATCAATTAATCCAGCAAGAACTTGTAAACGTACCTTACGACTATTTATTTTATAAATATCAGGTATATGTTTATTATTTATCATATTATATTTTTTTAATGTCATTAATAATATGTTATCTTTTTTACCAGATGTAATTGCCCTTATATAATAATCATATTTACTTTTATAACTAAGCATTAAATTAGATTCTGGTAATGCATTTCTTAAATATAATAATACTGCTGAATCTTGATTTGATATCATAGAATTACGTGACGATCCATCGCCTAACCAAAGACCTATTATGTATGGGTCAAAATCTGGATTAATATGAGGAAATTCAACACTTGTGCGATATGTTTTTAAACGTTTCTTAATATTAGATGGCATATTTAAATAATCTTTAACACTAATTTCAAGAATATTATCATAATTTATTGTTGTAATATATTTATCTGCTTCTTCTTTTGTATGAAATGTTTTATATTTAAATTTATTTATTTTACCTATATATTCTTTTACTTTATATGCATTTTCATTTACTTTTTCAATCATTAGATTACCACTATATTTTAAACATAATATATGTTCTGAATTAACTCTATATGTATCCCCTTTTACTGGAATAATATCATACATAGTATCTTTACCACGCCCAAGTGATAATACTTTTCTCGGGGCAGAATCATCTCCCATAATTTCATCCCCTACAAGGATATCTTGAACAAGTTTAATAGAACCATTTGCCATAAGAATAGGTGTATCTTTAGCATGACATTTGCCAATACCTGGCTCACCCACTAGTAATAATGATAAGCCTCGTGAATTAGGATTTGTTAATTTAGTAGCAATAAACTGAAGAATTTGTAACTTTGCTTCTTCTTGTCCATATATAGCATCTGCTAAACATTTCTGTGCTCGCATCATAAAGTTGCTGCATACTTCTGGACCATCTTCAATTGTTGCTGGTAATTGTTTATAAATACCAATAGGTAAACTTGTTAATTTCTCTAGCCATGAACGCAACTTATAATATTCACTTGTGGATGGTTCCATGTTTTGAAGATTATTATACTTTGAAAGAACCATTGTTTGTATTTCTGGTGAAAGATTCATTGTTAAAATTTTAAAGATTAATGATTGTTCAGAAGTATTTGTTTTTCGCTCTAATGCTTCAATCATTTGTTTTTGTTTACTTAATTCTAGACTTTTGAAATGATCAATTTGATCATCAATTGTATTATGTTCTGGTGTTTTTGTTATAAGTTTAACAAAATTTTTAACATATACTGATTCCTTTTTCATATTATGTCTTTTTGGTATCATTCTTGTCATATTTTGATCCATTCCAATACTAATACTGATGCCAGGCATTTTTGCTTCATCTTCAATTTCCATATTAGATTCGTCAGCATCTTCGTCATCGTCTGTATCTTCATCTGTGTCTTCATATGTTTCTGTAGTTTCATCTTCAGATTCTGATTCTGATTCAATATATTTTTTAATCTTCTTATTTGCTTCTATAGCAGCCTTTCTTTTGGATCTTTTTAATACTTCTTCATCTTCAGATATTTCTTCTTCTGAATCATAATCGTAATCAATTAGATCACGAATATTTCCATAACTATCAACACTATCATCATCGTCGTTATTATTAGGAATTGATTTCTTTGGAGCCATTTTTTTGTTTCGGGAAGATTCATTTTTCACAATTCGGTTTTTAGAATTCATCCTACTCCCTAAAATGAATTTACCTTTAATAGAAAATATTGATTTTTATAATATAATATTATAATATCAATATTAAAAGTGGATATAATTTAATTTTTTGTATTTAACGACGATTGCTTCTGTTGCTTCTGTTGCGTCTGCTGCTTCTACGCATTGTAGCATTACGCTTATTCTTACGACCACGGGTAATATTAGTAATTGCACGATTTGTTGCTGTTGCGTATGTTTGGCCTACCTTGCCAACAGTGCCTACTACATTACCAGCAACCTTTCCTACAGCACGCCCAACCGTGCGGGCAGAATTACCAGTTGCCTGAAATGCTCTGCGAAAAGGTGAATATAAGCGAGAAACTAAAGATAATGAACGAGATTTACGTGCCATTCTATTATATTATAAGTTTTTTACGCTGGTGCTGGAGCTGGGGAAAGAGCCGGAAGAGGTGATGGGACAAATGGAGTGCCAGTTATAGACATGTATAGACCTTTAGTAGTAGATGTCCCAATAAACGCATTATTTATGCTATTTACAGCATCTTGTAAAGTTCCCGCAGCTTGTTGTTGTAGTGATACAGCGGATTGAGCAGAAGTAGCAGCGGTTTGAGCAGAAATAGCTGCTGCGTTTAATATATTTAAGGTATCACCGTAGGTTTGTAAACTAGAAATTAAAGATATTTCATCTAAATTCGGTAAATTGCTTGCTATTTGGCATGCATTACTGGGTGCGGGGGCCGGAGCTCCACCTCTTTGATTAAACATTGAGTTGTATGTAAATGGATTCCCAGCAGTTTGAGTTATGTATGTCGGATTATAATTTGTTTGATTTTTTTTCTGCCCTCCTTTCTTTACTTTTCTTGTTTTTGACTTACGTGCCATCTACTTATTGTAGATAATCATTAATATTTAATATTAAAAATCTTGATTTATTTGAAATACTTGTGTATAAATCTTTATTCTGTTGAATCATATCAATTGGTTCCTTTACAATTGAAAGTAACATTTTACGAATTTCAACAAAAAAAGGATCTTGTTTTCCTTTTAACACTTTTGCAATTCTTAATAGACAATCAATATATTCTTCATTTAAACTATTTCTATTTGGAAGTTTACCTTGTATTAAGATCTGTTTGAAAATAATTTCAAAAATATTTACAATTTTGTCGGTTGATAAAATATGTAATAATGTTAACTCTGATATAAATTGACTATACCCTAAACGATATTTTTTTTCAATGTTTTTTGATACAAAACTATTATAATCAACTGATGATACATCATCATCATTATGAAAAATATTCATATAATTTTCATGAAGTTTGTTCATTTCATTAAGAACGATTGGATATTTTGCCGAAGCCTCGCCTAATAGTTTTGCGTATAAAGGACAAAAGATTTCTTCACTTGTTGCTTTTTTAAATACAAGTTTAACAAAATCTTTTACAAATTCTTCAGCCTCCTTTAGTGTAGTAGTATCCTTTAAATCATTACTAGATCCTAATACTTGATATAAAAAATCACGAATATCATTATATGTTGAATCACTAAATTTGTTTAATTTAGATAATATAATTGTATTAAGAATCTTATCTTCAACTTGAGATTCATTATTTTTATATTTACTTACATATTTTACACTATTACGGGTAGAATTTTCTGACCAATTTGGCAATTGTGAATAATTTTTAATACTTCCAGATTCATAGCGTGATCTAGACTCTATTTCACGACGTTTCTGGGCGGGATGTTTTAATGGAGTTTTATCTAAAGTTCTCCAACTGGGGACATATTGAGAATCAAGTAATCCAGATAAATTCTGAACCTTTTGAATAATATTCTCTGGAGGTCTATTAACACTAGCCTCCAGAGAAAGTAACTCACTCAAACATCCCTTTTTCATCATTCCTAATACATGTGTCATTTTGATTTAGGGAATTTTTACCTATTTATACAATGTTCTTGCGGTTTAAATCCTATTGTCTATTTTATTCTTAAAATTAGATGTTAGTAGATTCGGGATTAGAAAATATTTCTAATATACTTGATTTGAAATGTAAATTCTCAAAAAAGATTATTGAAAATTTAATTAAAAAACAATCTAATTTCCCAAATATAAATGAAATAATAAAGAATCAAACAATTATACAATCTTTAAAAGATAAAATATTAGATTTTAATGAGTATTATAAGCATGAAAAAATGTTGGAATTCTTTTTTTCTTCAGATGAAAATAGTCTTAAAGAAGATACATTAGGACAACTTATATTTCAACATGATGATTTAAAAATATTTAATTCAATCCCATTTTTATTATTATTTTTATCACAATTTAAAATCTTTTTTATTCCTCTTCTTTCTGTTGCGATGCCAATATTAGCATATTTTCTTCCATATTTACTTGTGAAATATGTATGGAGAATGCCTATGAGTTTTTCAATGTATCAAAATATTATGGGAAAAATGTGGTCATTTTCTTTTGAATCTCCTCAAAAAATTCTTCAAAATGTTTTTACAATATTTACATTTTTACAATCTATGTATCAGCCTATACAAAATGGGCTTCATTTATATACTATTGATTCTACTATTAAAACTCTTGGAGTATCCATATATAAATACTTTGATATTGTAAAGAATTTTAAAGAATTATTAAATGGTATTTATACTATTTCTAATCATTATGATTTTGAGAAATATGATATTCGCAGAAATTTCATATTTATCTATGAAAATCCAAATTATTTAAAAATTATATCTTCTCAAATTGCCAAATTAGAAATTCTTTATAAGATTTCTAAAAATCCTATATTCAAACAAGTAACGTTATATTCTAGCGTAATTCCTTATTTTAAAGGAAAACAAATATATGATATTAATTTATCAAAACCAGTAGCATCAGATTTTGATATTAATGAAACAAATAATCATTATCTATTAACTGGTCCAAATGGCGGTGGAAAATCTTCATTCTTACGTGCTGTGCTACAAACAATATTATTTGGTCAAACATTTGGTTATGCTTTAGGTGAATCTATTGAATTAAGTCCTTTTGATTATATATTATCTGGTCTTCATATCCAAGATATACCCGGTAAGAAATCCCTATTTGAAAAAGAAATATGCTTTGCTCGTGATGTATTATATTGTAATAATCCAGATTTTAAAGGGTTAGTATTATTTGATGAGATATTTCATTCAACGAATCCAAATGATTCTATACGCAGTTCAAATAGATTCTTAAATACTCTATGGTCTTATAAACATATGTCTAGTATAATAAGTTCTCATGTATTTGAAATAATAGAACAATCTCCAGAATTTGTGAAAAAGATTTGTGTTCCAGCATTGGTTGAAAATGAAAAATTAGTATATACTTATAAAGTTGAAAATGGAGTGTGTAAAGAAAGTAGTGTTAATGAAATTTGGACTAAAGTATTTTCTGCGGATTAATAATATACAATAGTTATATACATCTAAAAGAATGTTAAGTGAATCACTCACGATTGGTCTATTATTAACACTAGTATTTGGTGCTTTATTTTTCTATGTATATTCTCGTGTAACATATTCTGAGAAACGAATTGGATTAATGGAAAAATTATTATTAAATCTCAAAATGGAACAAGAAGAAAAACCAATTCATATTCTTCCCCGAATTTCTCCTCAAATGACATTTCATCAATTATCTGAAAATACCTCATCTCAAATATCTGAACCCTTTGTCTCTTCTGAACCATCTGTTCTCCCCCCTCGCCCTTCTTTTACTGAACCATCTGTTCTCCCCCCGCGCCCTTCTTTTACTGAACCCTTTGTCTCTTCTGACAATTCTGAAGAAGATATGTATAAAAATGTATTAGAAGAAGCCCACGAAATTGAAGATAATTCTCTACCTAAGATTGAAATAAATTATGAAGCAATGACAAAAGATGAACTTATAGAAGCAGCAAAGACAAAAGGTATTCGTGTAGGAAATAGACCCGGTCGTGAGAAACTTTTACAATTATTAAAAAAGTCAGAAGATATGAAAACATCTACATTGGAAGGAAACGCATTGAGTGCTGTAGCGGAAGTTGAAATATAATTATAGTATAGGATGGATTCTAAGCATTATAGAAAAGTGTCAGATCCCAATTATTATGTAGATTTTAAAAATGTTAAAGTAAATCTAAAGAATACTGCTCCAGATAATCGTTATAATGGATGGCCTGCTATAATGGCAGATGGTAGATTGGCTACAGATTACAATGATCATTGTAGTAAAAATGTCCCCGTTGGTAATCAATATCCCACAACACAATGGCTTCAACATAATGCTGAAAAGATTATTGATTATTCTCGTAAACATCAATTTCCTATTACAAAAAATCTTGATGTTAGTGTAATTCCTCCTCCCGCACAAATTCTTAAAACATCAAAATATGATTGCCATTTAGAAGCAACAAATCAAAATCTGGGGATTGGTGTTGAGCGTGATAATAATGTAACTCCCGATTTATTTGGAACTTTTTCTCAAGTTTCTTATGAGCAAAAACCTAAAAATTCTATGGTAACAAACTATTATGAAGGTGGGAGAAATACTCCTAGAGGGACTTATAGTAATTTAACTTCGGTTTATAACTTAAACCAAAGAAACGATTATCATTAGAAAGAATAATGTCTAATATTATTTGTTGTTTTGATATTGCTATAAAAAATTTAGCATATTGTGTTTATGATTCTGATAAGAAAAAGATCTTTGATTGGCAGAATTATAGTTTGCTAGAAGATGGTAATGTAAGTGATATTAAAGAACAATATAAATGTGTTGTATGTAATAAAAATGCTTTATATACTTTTGGTGAAAAATATTATTGTAAAAAACATTGTTTAAAACCTATTTTTAAAGATTTATCTGGGAATGTTTTGAAAAAAATGCCAAATGTTTCTGTGCTAAAAGAAATGTTAAAAGTGAAAAAGGCAACAAAGGAAGAACTATATAAACAAGTAAAAGAAACATATGCGTTACCAATAGTAAAAAAGAAAGCAATTAAAAAGGCATTTAATATTGAAGCACTTCATGATTCTATACGAAAATTTGTAATAGATCATAAAGAAACTTTAGGAAAAGCATCAGTAATAGGTCTAGAAAATCAACCAGTGCTCAAAAATCCCGTTATGAAAACTGTTCAGATGTTTTTATATGCTACATTGCGTGATATTTTAACTCCTATTCCTAAAATGAAACTAATTCATGCTGGTAAGAAAGTTCATGATGTAGAAATTGGTGATGAAGGGTATAATGATAGAAAGAAGGCATCAATTGAACGAGCCAAGGAATTCTTAAAAACCCATGTTCAAGAACAAAAATTTCATGAATTATTTCATAACGCATCTAAAAAGGATGATTTAGCTGATGCTTTACTCATGTGTATGGATTATATATATTTTAGAACTTAAATAAAAAACAATATTACCCATATAATGAAATATTGTTTTTATGTAATTTTTCACAAGATTCTTTATGAAGAATGTTATGAAAAAGTTTCTAAAGAAAATTTAAAATTTATTGGAGTGAATTCTAAAATAAAGAAAACAATTCCAGAATCTTTAAAACCACAAGTAATTCTGGAACGAGAATTGCCATATTATAATCCTTTATGGCAGCATTCTAATTTCTGTGAAGATAGTGTATTTCTTCATGTAATAAAAAATCATCAATGGTTACTTGATATATATGATTATATTGGATTTTTTCAATATGATATGATAATGAATCAAACACTTATAGATTGTTTTGAAAATAATATAGATCCTAAGAATGTATTTTATATTTATAAAGAAAACTCATTTCGTCATTTGAATCAAACAATTGGTTTAGAAGGATGGAATATTATTTTAAAAATTTATAATATAGTTTATAAAAAAGATTTTAAAATGGAAACAATTATATTAAATGATATACCATTATATCATACATTTATTTTTCATAAAGATATATTTATAAAAATGATGAATTTTTTTGAAATATGTATTCCTCAAATGTTTGAAATGTTAGGATGTGAAACAAAACATTTACCTTATCATTTTGAGCGTTGTCACGGGATTTTCTTACTTTTAGAACATATTCAAGGAAATATAAATTTTATTAAGATGTCCGGTGTAATTCACAATGATAGTTTAAAGGATGGATGGCAAACGGAGGTTTAAATGCGTAAAACAACTATATAAAAAGAAAGTAATCAATTCAAGAATGAGTGTTACACTTCGAGATATGGAAAAGGAAATCCGTGTAATGAATGGCGGCAATGATATCTCTTTAACGAATGATATTGGAAATGTAATTGAATTAAATGATATTAATGATACTCTTGGTCTTAATATGCTTACTAATACAAATATCCCTCCGATGCCAAAATCTAGTAGTAATTTTGGAGGTGGTATTTCAGAAGTAGAAATTAGTAATTTAGATTCTGGACCAACTTTATCGTTTAGCGATAATATGAATGTTCCTCCTTTTGCTGCAGAAATCAGACATGAGGAGCCACCATCATCTTATTCTTTTAATAATCAAACATCTTCTTCACCAAATATTCATTTAGATCCTGCGCCAAGTCGTGCATTTAATGAAAATGAAAAGAAAGAAAAGGTTGAATATTTAAATAAACTCCAGCGGCTAGAAAAGAAAGGATTTGAAACATCTCGTCGTTTCACAATGGATAACTCTCTAGAAGAAATTCGGGATGAATTTAATAGATTAGTTGATGCTCGTAATTTAGAAGCAAGTTTACGTTTTCAGCGTCAAGCACTAATGGGTATTGTAACTGGTTTACAATGGGCAAATGGAAAGTTTGACCCTTTTGATTTAAAACTAGATGGATGGTCTGAATCTGTTCATGAGAATGTAGAAGATTTTGATGAAATGTTTGAGGAGTTATATGATAAATACAAGGAACGTGGTAAGATGCCTCCCGAAGCTCGTATAATGATTGCTCTTGCTGGTAGTGGTTTTATGTGTCATGTAAGTAATACATTCCTACGTTCTCGTATGCCAAATGTAGATGATGTATTACGTAATAATCCTGACTTGGCAAGACAAGTGGCGGGTGCTGCTGCTTCTCAAGCGGGTCCTGGCTTTGGTAATTTCATGAATATGGCAATGAATTCTGGAAGAGGTCCTACTGCTCCACAAGCTCCAGTATTCAACGCACCACCCAATATGCCAAATGTTCCTCAAAATGTAGCAGCATCTTCTGAACCTCCCAGTAATCAGATGCGTCGTGAAATGAAGGGTCCTACCGGAGTAGATGATATTTTAAAGACATTTGAGGAAGCCAGACAAAATGATGTATATATGATGCCAGAATCTGTATCATCTGTAAGCCAACCAGCTGTAATGGCTGTTTCTGAATTACAGAGTTTACATTCTGAAGAAATGATGTCGCAAGCAGAATCAACACGCACTGGACGAGGAGGGGGAAGAAGAAAGAGAACGGCTATAGGAAATAGTGTTTCATTAGCTGTATAAAATTGATTAATAATTGAATATCAATTATTGATGGAAATATTTTAGATGCTACTGAAGAATATATATTACAACAATGTTGTTGCACTGCTATTAAACCACATGGATTATCTGAAACTATTGCACTAGTTTGGAAAGATGCTAATGTATATGCTCTTCGTAAAGGAATTGGTAAGCGAAATATGGCTGTTCCTGAAGATAGACCAGAACCTGGAACAATTCAGATAGTAGGTAAAAGAAAAATTATATGTGCTTTTGCTCAAGTAGCAATGGGTAAGCCTGGTATGTATGATTCATGTGGTAAACCTGATACTCTAGAAGATAGATAGAGTGTCTAAATAAAGTATCTAAATTAAATCCAAAATCAATAGCATTGCCTTATAAAATTGGATGTGGATTAGCTGGAGGAAATTGGGATAAATATTATAATATATTAAATATATGGGCAAATAATAATCCAAATATTAAAATTGTTATTTATAAACTTTAAAATCGTGCCATCATATTTGAATAAGTATTTGTAATTTGTGTTTGAATATTTTGGGCAATAGGTATTTTAATTTCTTCTTCTTTTCTTGTACGTTCAATCTTATCAGTTAATCGCCGATGAATTTCAGATTCTTCTGGTGTTAATCCAGTATAAATAGGAGCAGTTTTAACTGGTTCTATTTTTTCTTCTTCCTTTACTTTTGGCAAGGATGGTTTAAATAAATATAATGAACTTTGGTCGTTTAACAAATAATATACTACTAAAATAAAAATAATTGACATAAATAATGAAGATATAATATTACGAGTACCAATAAAGAAAACAACAAAGATTAATGCTTTACGAAACCAATCATTTTGAAAGAATTTATCTTGTTCGGGAGTTAACCCAGTTGCCAAATGACGACCACCTAAATTAAGTAGTAACATCATTGAACCTATAAAATAAGGATTTGAGTTAAATGATGTTATTGTATCTTCAATTGGATTATTTGTATTATTTCCTATTGCCTGAGGAAAAGGAAATGCCATCTATTATATTTCTTTATAAAGTAAAAGTTGCATATCCATAAAATAAAAGAATATAGCAAAACCCATCATAATAGATAAACTCATAGACCATAAACTACCAATAACAAAAGTTGATAATAATATAAGTCTCCATAAAGGATACACATATAGTAATACAAGTTTATGAGGATAATGAGTATCAATCTTGAAACCTTCAATCACATTCCATATAAAAAAGAATAATGTAAATGTTATTTTTCCAATGAAATCATAATCCATTGTCTTTCCTATTATGAGCCTTGAATTGCTTCTGTTTTTACTTTTTCTGTTTCCATGAATTCCGGATCTTCACCTAAGACTCGCTCATCAAACCAACGTTGTTCTTTCTTTGCTACAATACGTAAATCTTCAAATGATTCATTATCTTTCATACCGGGAGTAAAACTAAGATATAATATAGCAAAGATAGCAAAAAGCATACCATGAACAAATGAAATATATGTTAATGCGATCATTAATCCAAATAATACTATACGAAGCAATACGTTATTTCCGTAGTATTTATATTTATCTGGTATTTCTTTAACATAGATGATGCTTACAAATAAGATAATATAAGAAACAATGTGAATAGGGTTTTCAAACTTTTTATATAATTCTAAAAAGTGTTTATCATATCCTCTCATCTTCTGATTTTCTTGTAGATAAGAAATCTTCATTTTTCACAGGGAAATGGACTATTGTCTTTTAGAAGATGCTTTCAAAACAGATTCAATTCAAGGATCTACAGAAAAAGCCCAAAAACATGAAAGGAAAAAGATAAAACGAACAAAAGAATGTTTTAATAAAGAGTTGGATCCACAATTTAATCCAGAAGCAACGGATCGTCCGGCACTCGCTGCCAAAGAATACAAAGAAGCATTTCAAAATGTTTCAGCTAAACTTCCAGATATACCTAATTCTCTTAATAAAAAGCCATTACCCTCATATTTTTTGGATAATAGTGATGATGATTTACCCAATGTAGAAGGCTTTATAAATAATTTTAGTGCCGTAGAAGAAAAAGGTTTTGAAAAAGCTGGTGGTAGTATACTACCTATTCCATCAGTAAAGGACGTTTGGAAACCTCTTACACCCGCAACAAGTAATACATCTTTTTTTGATAGTTTGCCAACCCCGGGTGGAACATATAGTAAAGTGAAATCAGAACCCCGTGATATAACACAAGATAGAAAATCATCATTACAAGAAAAGATTGATGAGTTAATGAAACGTTTAGATATGCTTGAGAAAAATCAAACTATAAAAACAACAAATCAACAAGAAGTCATTGCTTTTGTAGGAACAGGTATTTTTCTTATTTTCGCATTAAATTTATTAAAGAAATAAATTTATTTTTTTCTCATTGGATTAGTATCTGAAAAATTAGAATTATTTGTTATTTGTGTATTTGATTTTCCAAATAATTCTTTTTTTGCTTTTTTAGCTTTTCTAGTAGGTCTTGATACACGCCTCCTATTATCTTTAGTATCATTAGCCTTGGAACGAAATATTGTTTTCACACCATCTCTAATATAATTTAATGATGCTTTACTTTTAGCAGATGATTCAATGTTTCTAGCAATATTATATTGCGATTGTTTAGTCTCTTGAGCCAAAAGAACATTTGGATTAAGAGCTTTAATTATTTTTCTTGTTAAATCTTTATCAGCCATCTATTTACTATTAATCTAATGCGGCAACTCGTAGAGCAGCATTTAATTCACCAGTTAATCTTTCTCGTCTATCTTCTAATAATTCTATAATTTGAGCATTCTTTTGTTTAGCATTCGCTGGTGCTTTTTTAAAACTTCCTTTCAATTTATCAATTTGTAAATCTAATGTTTCAATACTATTTTTTACTTCTTTCGTTGTTTTATTCAATGAAGTATTAAAATTTGCTTGAGGAGAATATTCAGCATTCATTTCTGCGTGGAAACTATTTACATATTCTTCAATTTGCTGAGGTGTTTGTCCATATATTTTATAATATTTATAAGCATCCCCAACTTGAGCAGTAAAATATGCCACTAATAATCCAGATTCTGTATCAAGTTTTGGAGGCCAAGATATTACATATGGATCTAATTCTAGAGATTCTGCTTTATATTCTTTTGGTGATATTTCAATAGCTTTGCCAGGTAATTTAATTCCTCTAGTATTATTTGCTGAAATTGAACTTATGCTTGCTGGCAAGCCGGGCATTGATCGTCTAGATGTTGCCTTTTTCACTTTTATTGGCCTACCATTTGCATCTAATACTGGATTGCCATCAGCATCTAATAATGTACCATTTGATGCTACACTACTATCTTCTGGTATGTTATTAGGCGATATAGTAGGTCCTTCATTAGTAGGTCCTTCATTTGTAGGTCCTTCATTAGTAGGTCCTCCATTAGTAGGTCCTTCATTAGTAGGGCCATAGCCAGTATTAGTAGGACCATAGCCAGTATTAGTAGGACCAGTATTAGTAGGGCCATAGCCAGTATTAGTAGGACCAGTATTAGTAGGACCTCCATTACCAGGACCAGTACTAGTGGGAATCATTCCTTGAATTGAAGAAGCAGCTCCTAAAATCCCTTGACCAGAATTTGATTTTGCTGCTGCTGCTGCCGCTGCTCTTTGTTCTTTATTATGTCTTTCATTCATTTTATTAACTTCATTTTGGTGCTTATTATTTAGTTTATTAGTTTCATTCTGATGTTTTTTATTTAAAGCAGCATTTTCTCTATCATGTTTTTTTTGTAAAGCAGCTTTTTCTTGTGGTGTTTTTGCCTTTGCCATTTCATTAGCATGTTTTTTATTTAAATTATCTTTTTCATTCTGATGTTTATTACTTAAATTATTTTTTTCATTCTGATGTTGATTTTTCAAATCAGCCCTTTCATTATTATGTTGTTGCGTCATAGGATCTCTATGTTGCTGAGGTTTTTGAGGTTTTCCAGTAGTAGTAGGTTTTCTAGTAGTAGTAGGTTTTCTAGCAGTAGGTTTTACAGTAGTAGGTTTCCTAGTAGTAGGTTTTCTAGCAGTAGGTTTTCTAGCAGTAGGTTTTCTAGTAGTAGGTTTACTTCTTGCTTTTCCACCAATCTTTAATTTTCTTGTGCCGTTAAGCATTTTTACCTATTTAGTCTTTTTTTAATATATTATACGATTGCATTTTTTACCGCATCAATAAGTTCTTCATTTGATAATTCATAGTTTACATATTTTTTATCAATATCTACAGTTTTTTCTTCATCAGAACCATTTTCTTTATAATTAATTCTTAACTTATTTCCAGCCGTATCTAGAGCACTACTTAGAATTGTAAATCCAGTATCTTTAGATTCCTTTTTTTCTTTTTCTACTAAATGATGGTTATAAAGTTGAGAAAGATAATTCTTAAAAACACTACATTCTTTTCTTGTTAGCAATGAAATATCATTATAACATTTAAAATAAGATAAATAAAATAAGAATTTTGGCACATCAAAATTTTCAATATTATCTAGATGTAAATCTTCAATCAGTTTCATTTCATCTTTTGTAAATTTATGTTTACTCCATTGTTGAACTATAATATCATTATCATGTAATGGAATACGAATTCTATATAATTTACCTTCAATATCAATATTAATTGTTTTAAAATCTTCTTCTACTAATGTTATTACTGCTATATTATCATATAGTGAAAAATTATAGTTTTGTAAAGATTCTGTGGGATCCGAATCATCACCATAGATAATATCAAATGTTGATATAGCGGTATCTTTCTTTCCTCTATATTTCATCGCTGTAATATTTTGTTCAATAATTGAATCAAATTCTGTTGGCATTAAATCATTATCTTGAGGCAAGGGTAATACATCTTTAGTTGTAATTAGAATACCATTTTCTTTAGGATATAATAATTTATATGGATTATTTACAACAAAGTATGAATTATAATTAGATACTTTCATTTTATAATATAAAAACTGAAGAGGTTGATTTGTATCTATAGGAAACGATTGTAAACTTACAACAATAATATTTCTAGAAATAACAAAATCAATATCCATATAATTATTTTGGATTAAATATTGAATTTGACTAAAAAAACGATATTCTGGTTTATCATTATGTAAAGGAGGTAATACAATAATCTTTTTTGTATTTAATGGAATAATTTTAATTTGAACAATATTATTAGAATTTGTGCTATTTAGAGCACTTGTTTCAATAATAGAACGATTATGTACATAATGAAGAACTTTATTTTTATCATCTTGAGTTTGTAAAATATCTTTAAATTTTTTAATAAGAGTATTAAGTTTTGTTCCGGTTTTTAAATTTGTTATAAAATCATTGAATTGTTGAATATCAACACTATCATAATTTCTTATAATTTGAATATCGGGTAACGTATCATCACTACTACCACCACCAACAACTTTTTGTATAGATACATCAATTCCACCTTCTAATAGACTTGATGTTTCATTATAACCATTTGGTGCTTCCCCTCCGCCTTCCCCTCCCCCGCCCCCGCCCCTTTCCCCTCCGCCACCCATAACTTTTATAATGGAACTATCTGTTCCGCCATTTAACATACTTTGTTCTGGATTATAATTTGATGGTGGGGTATCCATTATGTCCTATATATAAAAGTGGTTTAAAATGGTGTTAATACGAGTTTTAGAAATGGCTAACACAGAAGAAGTATATATTACTCCAGATCCTCAGACAAGAAAACGTAAAATATTTTGTAAGCAAGAATTAATTATACAAAGTCTCCAACAATTCTATATGAATCGTAGTGATTTGAAAGAGATTCTTGAGGTGCTAGAAGGAGATACAGATATGAGTCTAAGACTTATTGATTGGTTTGTTACAAATTATGCCCGTTTTCATAATACATCATATATATTCAAAGGACATGAATTTTTTGTATATTTAGATTATAAGAATCAATTAAAAGCATATAGTAAAAAACTCTTTGATCCATTTTGTAGGCGTGAAAGAATTATTATTCAACTTGGTAATGAACCTCAATTTATGACAACAGTAGGAAAGTTAAATTTTTTTCGTTGGGCAATTGAAAAGGGAGTAATAGATTATATTAAATTACATATGAAAAGTATTGAAAAAGAAATGAATGAATCAGCACGTGAACTTCAAAAAATTCGTAAAGAAACAGAAAAAGTTAAATCTACAAATACTGTTAAATCTACAAATGCTGTCCAACGTCGTCTTACACGTAGAAAAGTTAATGTTTCTGAAAATGTTTCAACGAAACAAATGCAAAAACATTTTAGTCCAATAGAAATAAGTTTTGATTAAGATATATTAGATTGGCCAGCAGTTGCTATTTCATATCGTAAATATGTAGTCATTTCATCATCATCAATTAATTCTTCTCTTAACCATCTATTTTGAAATTGTCTTCGTAGCATATGTTGTGACTCATCAACGCCACGACTAGTACCTTTATCTTCATATACCGCAGAACGTAGTTCTCGCACAGCATTTCGTGGATCAGATATAGGATCATATCTATCAAAATAAGGATTATATTGTAAATCGGGACCTCCAGCGACATATGGTTGTGCTTGTTTATAATCACGAGTATCCGTTCGTGTATTTATAGGCATCATATCATAATAAGAGATATTTGCTATTTTATAACTAGGAGGAGCATATCCTTTAATAAGATCAATTGAGTCTGGTATTGACTGAACTGATTTTACTAATTGAGGAATATTATCTGTTAGATAGGGAGTATCAGTTTCCCATTGTTCAACATGACGGGCATTTATAGAATCGTGTGTAGAATTTTCAATACGAGTTCTAAGTTGGAATTCTTTTGGAGGAATTCTTACTTTGCCAGCATAAGGAAATGTTGGATCCATCTATAAAGATAGAAGGTATGTTTTTAATACCATTTCTCTATAAAAAAATAGATGATATTCAAAAGTTTTTAATATTCTTAGATAAAGGAACTGAATTTATTGAAATAGATGAATCTATGATAAATGAATTTTGTGAAATAAATGAAATATATTTTGATAATAAAATTATAAAAGGACAATATTGCTATCTTAACATTTCATCAAAAACAGATCTAAAAAACTTCTATACTTATACAGAAAATTCAGATGCAGAATGTTGGAGAAGATTCATATTGTTTGATAATGATGTTCTTCATATAAATTCTACAAATCCAGAATTTATTCAATCTATATTAAAGAATATTATAGAAATCCGCTTTAAGACTTCATACTAATATTATATATAATGAATAGAAATAGAACAGTAAGAAAACATCATGATTTAAGCGGTTCAACAATATTCAAGGATTATTCATTAAATGAAGGACTTCAAGAACTTTTAAAGAAGGAATCTGAAGTTGCTTTTAAAAAGCCATGGCATCGTTTAGAACGAGGAATGCGATTAAATAGACTTCGTCTTTTTGCGGAATCTATGAAAGATAGTAAAGGTCTCCAAGAAGCAGAATTACTTTCATTACTAACATTACTAACCCGCTCTCTTGATAGAAAAGTTCTTAACTCTAAGAATTCTGTTGTATATGATATTGAAACAGAACGTATTCTTGAAATTAAGAATCTTGTAATGCATCAAAAGGCCGATGGAAGTTATATATATCAAATGTTAGATAAACCTATTCGTAATACGGTAACAATGCGTAATAAGAAGAATGTTATATCTCTAGAACCAACTGTTCCTCAGCCTTCAAGCAATACCACATAAAAATATATCTATGTATATAATTAGTAAAATTGAATAACAAAAATGTTACAATCTCATAGTAATATATTTGTTATTTTAGCCGACATGGCTCGTCTTATAGAAGAGCAAACCCCATATCCTTCCAATGATAAAAACATTTTATTATGGCAGAATAATTATCATACTTCATTGAAACAGCTATTAAAAGATATGGAATTAGAAGAAAAAACAGTTGATATTACAAAGAATTTTGAAGGATTGTTATATAAAATGTTTGACAAATTTTATAAATATGCTACTATTAATACTCCAAAAGTATATATTGATGCTATAATAAAACATATTATGGAAGAACGGCATCAAGTAGAACAGCGTTCAGCGCAATGGTATGAAGAATTTGGAGTAATGCTAACAGCAAGTGAGTTTCATAAATTATTTGATAGTGAAAGAACACGTGGGCAACTCGTATTATCTAAAGTGACTCCTAGAGCATTTGATGGACCAAAGGCAGTGTTAACAGAGCATATGAAACCAATGGATTGGGGTATTCGCTTTGAACCAATTATTAAACAATATTTAGAAAATTCTTGGAATTGTCAAATCTACGAATGCGGACGAATGAAGCATACTACTGAAAAAAGACTTGGAGCAAGTCCCGATGGTATTATTATCAGTGAAGGATCTAAATATGGAAGATTAGTTGAAATTAAATGTCCATATTCAAGAAAAGTTGGATTAGGAATTCCACAAGATTATTGGATTCAAATGCAAATTCAAATGGAAGTAACGAATCTAATGGAATGCGAGTATGTTGAAGTAGAGATTTTATCAAAAAATCCTAAAAATCTTAACCCGACATTTGAAAAGATTGATGGAGAAATATATTTACTTGAAAAGGATGGAATATATAGTTATAATTATGATAAAACAGTTGGAGAAGCTTATACTTTAGTGGAAATAATACCATATGCCATAACAAAAGTGCATAATGAACTTGTATTAAGAAATAAAACATGGTATGAAGAAACTATTCCGAAACAAAATGCGTTTTGGGAAGATGTTGAAAAAGCAAAGAAAGGAACATTTGTTTTAGTAGAACCTCGGACAAAGAAACCAAAACCATGTTTAATTATTGATAATGAGTAGATGAGTTCCGGAGGATTTAGTTTTACAAGTTTATTACATCCAGAAAAAACAGCAAAATCTTATATCGCTAAAAAAACAGAAAATAGTTTACTGGGTAGTTTAAAAATGCCTTCATTATCAATACCAGGATTTAGTACAAAAGGAAAACTTCCAATGGGACAGTTAAATTCTTCAAAAAGTGGTCCAGCACTTCCATCAATAATATTTAAAGTTATTGCTTTAGTGACACTAAGTGCTTTTTTAGGAACTTTTTTTGTTTATATACATAAACGAGAACAAGATTTTAATTACGATTCAATTGAAAAAGGTGCATTTGTAGTTGTATTATTAGTGATGGGATTAGCAATAGCATTTGCTGCTAAATTCTCATTACTAGATTTTATTATTTCATCTGAAATAAATATAATGGCAACATATTTATTAGTGTCATATATTGTATTACAAATAGGCGTTGGATCATCGCCATTTGAGAAAATTAAAACATTCTTTACTGATTTATGGGATTCTATAAAAAATCCTAGTAGTGTATTTACAAAACCAGATTTATTTCTATCATTAATATTTATTATAATACCGTTATTAGTATTAATAAATAATGCTACTGAAAATATATTCTTAGCAATTACAGTATTAGTAGTATCACTAGGATCAGTATATATGTTATATCCTAAAAATAATTCTATACCAATTGGTGTTTAGTTAAGCTAAAGGATCAACTTTATAAAAGGCTGTTACAAATTCTTGAAAAGGACTTGAGCAAGATTCTGGATCTTCATGTCTATAATTATTTGTTCGTTGAATATAATTACCAGTCCGTTCTAAGCGAGTTTGGAAATCATGATCATAACATGTTTGAGAATTAAGAGGACCTTTCACTTGATTTTCTTTAATAGGTAAGACACCATTTAATAATGCGTATGGTTGATTTACGTGTGTATTATCATAGTTATCGAATGCTAAAGCTGAGGTGAAAGATTCCCTAAATGTTATAGGATTACGAATAATAAAATAACGATTATTTGTATAATAATCCATGAAATATACAATTATTAAAAATGTAAAAATTGCTGCTACAAATAATTCTGTATAATTTTTTATCATCTATTATATAGTAAGAAAATGACGGTATTACCTTTACTAGCTGAATATTTGGGAACATTTTTATTAGTGCTTGGTATGTTATCTTTAACAAATCCTATTTTTATAGGAATTGTTTATATTGTTATAGTATTTTTAACGTTGCCCGTAAGTGGTGCTTGCATTAATCCGGCGGTTGTATTGGCCATGTATCTCAATGGAAAACTTGGAATGAAAGAAAGTATATTATATGTAATCATACAATTATTTGCCGCATTTACTTCTTTTTATATGTTCAAGCTAGCAACTATTTAAAAATAGTAATAATCTAATGTATAGTATAAAATGTATGCTTTAGCAACTTTAGCAAATACAAATAGTCTTCATGATTTAAAAATATTTTTAAATACACTTCAGTTATTTAATAGTATTTTACCAGATATTTATTTATATTGTGATACATATATTGATATTATTAATCTGGGTTATAAAGGAAAGTTATATAAAAAAGTTGCTTTAGATACATATGATGGATTATCAAGACAAAAAATGGAAAAAACAAAAGGAAAGATTTTTAATACACAATGGGAAGATTTTATGTGTGAGAAAATGAATCTTTTAGAATGGGCTCATATATCATGTGAGCGAGTATTATTATGTGATAGTGATATATGTTTCATGGGACCATTACCAAGTATTCCCGAATGGTGTGATATAGGATTATCAAAACATGAAATACGTACAATAGATGAACAACGATTTGGAACATATAATGGAGGATTTGTATTTAGCGGTAATAAAATGGTGCCATCTTTATGGAGAAAAGCAACACATAAATCTCGTTATTTTGAACAAGCCGCTTTAGAAGATTTAATACAAGAATTTAATACATATTATTTTCCTATACAGAATAATTATGGATGGTGGAGACTATTACAAGGAAAAATATCAGTAGAAATATTAAAGAAACATTGGTCTATAAAAGAAAATATTATATATGTTGAAGAGAAACCATTATTAAGTATCCATACTCATTGGAGTACAGATGATAAAGCAACACAATATTTTAATAATTTTGTATTAGAATTTATTAAAAATAATACTCTAAAAGAAATTATATCTGCGTGAAAAATATCTGCGTGAAAAATATCTGCGTGAAAAATATCTGCGTAAAAAAATAAAAATTGATTTTCATTCTGAAATTTAGTTCTTATTAAAATGGAACAATATTTTAAGGGACTTTCAATACATAAGAATAATAATAATGATATTGATAAATATTTTGATGAAAAAAAAATAAAAGATAATGGAGCGATTTGTATACATTGTGGTTCAACACAAGAAGATTTTGAAATGGAAGAAGATGTAGTATGTAAATCATGTGGAACTTTATATAAACCAAATATTGATAGTTCTGCTGAGTATAGATTCTTTGGAACGGATGATAGAAGTAATGTGGATCCTTGCCGAGTTGGTGCTCCTATTGATTCTCGTTTTCCTCATTCCACTCTTGGTACTATTATTTTAAATAAAACAGTTGGTGGTAATAAATCAAATAGAATTGCGATGGCGCGTGTTCGTCGTTTTCATACATGGAATCTTTTACCTTATAAAGAACGTTCTCTTTTACAAGTCTTTGAACAACTTTCATTAACGGCAACAAATAATGGAATTGATATAAGAACAATTGATATTGCTAAAAGTTTATATATTCGTTTAGTGGAACATTGTGATAAAAGAGGAATGAGTAGAACAAGTGTAGTAGCAAGTTGTATTTATTCTTCATTGAAGATGATTGGACAACCACGAAAGCCAAAAGAGATTTCTGACATTTTCCATTTATCATCAACCCAATTTACAAAATCATTTAAATATTTTCAAGAAGTATTATCAATGGCAAATCAACGTGGATTATTAAATGATGTAATTATTCCAGCAAATATGTCTTCTACAAAGGCTGCTGATTATGTATCGCAACCTCTTTCTAAACTTCCTATTTCACGAAATGCCTTTATTATATTAAAAGAAAATGCGATTCGTATTGCAAATGAAGCAGAACGTCTAGAAATATGTCCAGAAAATATGCCTCCATCTCTTGCTGCTGGTGTGATTGCTTTTGTATTAACACATTCTAATAATACTATTTCCGGTGTAAGTCTTGAACGTATAGCAAGTGTGTGTGATATTAGTGAAGGAACTCTTAACAAATGTTTAAAGAAACTAGAAACACATTTTGAAGACTTGAAGAAAGTAATGGTATTTGAGAAAAAAGATTAGATATTAGATGGGGCAAGAATTATCAATATTACCCAGTCAAAGTAAAATCTTAGATAAAACGGGTGATACTATTTTATTAATGAATAGAATTCTTGATTTTATTTTACGAAATGCCGATATTGCTGATATGATTTCATTACATGAAACAGAAGGTTGTAAAAAATGGATAATAATAGCAGAATCCCAGCTCTCAACACTTTTTGATAAAATTCAAATTCAACCAGAACTTGGAAAAGATGGAATTCTTTATTTGAAAAAAATAGCGACTTTAGAAAAAGAAGCAAAGAGTGGAAAAGTAGAAAAATATTGTAAAATTTTATCATTTTTCTTTATAAGATTATTTCAAGTTATTGGCGCTCTTTCATTAAGTGTATTAGATACTCAATTACCCGATAGAGATTATTTATTAGAAGATAAAAGGGAAGAAATAGAAAGACATGGTATTCCTTTTTTCCCAAAAACAGTACCTAAAAAAACGTTTGGATTCTGGGGTGGAGAATTATCTGGAGCAGATTCTTTTAGTGATGATTTTAAAATATTTAATAAATATTTAATAAAAGAAGGTTCTATATATAAATTAGAAAACCATTTTGCCAAACCTATTACACGCATTGTAGGATATACTGCTAAAATAGTAAATAATAAAATACAATTTACAAATACAGATGATACATTAAGTGAAAGTATAACATTTGCTATTGATAAATCAAATCAAAGATTTATTACTATTGAAACTCTACGTGATGGAAGAGCAATATTATTTACAAAAGGATTTAAATATGAATATGATATAACAAATGGTAAATTATATGTATCAAATAAGGGATCACAAGATGATTTTATTAAAGTTTTACGAGATATATTTCGTGAAATAAGAACATCTCCTAAATCAAATACTATTGCAATTCTAAAAGGGTTAGGTTATTTAGAAAAGTTTAGTGATACTGTTCAAAAGATTTCTGGAACAAATATTTATATAAGAAATAAAGAATTAGAATCTGAAAATCCTAAATTTGAATTTGAAATGAAATCTAAATATGATGATAAAAAAATAATTATGATAGAATTACAAATAATAATAAATAAAGTAGATGAAGATTATACTTTAAAAATAAGTAACGTTAAAAGTATAACGAAAGATTTAGATTTTGATACACATTTAGATGAAAGAGAAGTAACATTTAAATCTGAAAGAAAATCAATAACAAATCTTAAATCTGAATTATTATATAAACTACAAACAATTCCAAGATATTTAGAAAATCAAATGAAATATTTATATGATAAAGCAATGAAATATGGATATAGTAAAATTACAGAAGGATATGCTCGTCCCTTGAGTGATCCAGAAACAAGACAAATCTGGCAAAGTTTAATCCAGAAACCTCCAGTGAAAGCATTTTGTTCTGCTCGTGCTTTACAACTTTTAAATGTTTCTGGATTAGCAAAAGCTATTCCTAGAGAAATTCATCCATTAATTTATTCTACTCAGTTTCCTTTAGTAAAGAATCGTTCTCTTCCTATTCCAGGGTCTCCAATTACTGAATCTATTTCTATAAAATCTTTAGCAAAACTTTATCATACACCGGATTATATTAAAATAAATGATCCTAAAAAAGAAATAAGTTTACAAACATTAATTACTTCTTTTGGCTCAACAGAAAAAGTATTAAATAATGTTATTGAAGAATCTGGTAACCAATTTGGAACAATAACTAACACCACAAAGATTTCTTATTTAAGATCACAAGCTATTAAATTATTCAATAAACAATTTGATCATACAAAGAAAGTATCTCAGTTAATAAATAAAATATTTATAATAGGAAATACTATTGAATTAAATCCAAATATTGTAGCAAAAGGTGTAAAAGGAATAGAAGAGATTGCTATAGAAGCACGAGATTTATTAACTGATTATTATTCTACATGCCAGATTGAATATAAGAAAGGTGTTGATATATTAAAAGAAATTCCACTTGCGCCAAAGGTTCCAGCTCCTATGGCCGCTTTTTTGTAAAAAATAAGGATTTTTGTAAAAAATAAGGATTTTTGTAAAAAATAAGGATTTTTGTAAAAAATTGTTTTATTGTTTTTTAAAAATATAATTAGTAATAAAGAATGAATAGATGTGAGATCTGTAAGAAGAAACTATCACTAACTTCATTTGAATGTAGATGTAAGAAAAAGTTCTGTGATATTCATAGACCTGCTGAAATACATAAATGCAGTTTTAATTATTTTGAAGAAAATCAAAACCGCATGAAAAAAAATCTTAGCACAATTACATATACTAAAAAAGAAACTTGTTTAGCGGAACATATTTAGATATAAAGCAACAATATGAGGTGACCAACGTCCTTGTAACTTTGTTGTTTTAGGATCAAACCAATCAATCTCATTTTTTTCACGATGATCCTTTCTTAAATGGTTCCATGCTTTAGGATGTTCCTTATACCATAAGAACTTTTCTTTTGCTTTTTCAAAATCAGATATATCAATAAACGCTTGGAAGATATGATATTGAAAATATGTATTTTCGGGATAATCATCTTCACGTGATTGTAATACAAGACCGGTATGATGTAATTTTTGAAGAGCATCTTCTTCTATTTTTGCTTCTTCATAGACTTCTCTGCGTAGATTTTCTTGAAGAACTTTTAGTAATGGTGTTGATAGATTTTTAAGACCATCTTTTCCTTCAGTTTGTCCTTTCGGAGGTTCCCATGATTTACCACTTGCTGCTAATTTTGTGTCTTTTACGACAATAAATTTAGAAGTATCACGTTCTCCTTTTAAATGAATAAAACAACATGCACGCATGAAAACTCTAAATCCAGAACTCTTATTTTTTTCATAGCCAGGAGTTTCAACATAGAAATATCTTTTATTTGATCCATATCCCATTTTTTTGGCATATTTTGAAACTTCTTGTCCTCTTACTAAATCTGGTTGGAATACATTTATAATTCCGTTATTCATTCCGTTATTCATTCCGTTATTCATTCCGTTATTATTCATTCCGTTATTATTCATTCCGTTATTATTCATTCCGTTATTCATTCTATTATTTATATAATTTTATTATTTAGATGAAAGGAGGAGTATTAAGTCCAAACACATTACAAGCACGTATAAATAATATTGATAAAAAACTTCGTTCTGAAAAAAATAGCAATGTAATAAAAAAATTAACAGCAAAGCGACGTATAAATGTAAAACGATTTGCTATACGGAATACAAAAAAGAATGGAAAACTAAAAATAGAATCAGTTAAAGATAGAATGATGGATGAATTTGTGAAAAAAACTCAAGCTATTAATCTAGATAAAATGATACTGCCTACATTTAATGAAATAGTTCTTCATCAACCAGAGTTAGTAGAAAAGATGATTAAAGAATTAGATAACGAATATCCTAAGTATAAATCGGTAACTGATTTAGCAAAAATGACTCTTAAATCAACTTCTACAAATGATTATCTTGAAAAAATTGCGGTAGAATCTATTGGATTTAAACATATTGAAGATAAACTTGGAGCAGATGGTGTTGATCCTACAATTAAAGTAGAGGCAAAACCATCAAAAGATAAATTTGGTGCTGTTATAAATGATGATAGTCCTATGAAGTTATTAAAATCTTTTAAAGAAATTCAATGGATACTTTTCTTAAATGCAAATAGATCTGGAACAAAAGTAAATGTTGCTATTCTTGCTCCATTTTCAGCATGGGATAATTCACGATATAATAAAATTTGTGAGCATCTAAAATTAGATAAAGATGCCACATGGAAACATAGTTATGAAAAGTTACCTGAAGATATAAAAGAGAAAGAAAAAATATTAAATGACCTTGTATTAAAACATGTTAAAAAACAATATATAAGAGCAAGCCCTTTGAAACTTGATATCCTTAATACAATTCCAAAAGATAAAATAAGAGTATGGAAGCATGCTGATTATCCTAAATCTAGTTTACCAAAAGCGATTCAGAATCTTTTCTAAAACAGAAAGTTTCTTCTTCAGAACCTCGTGATTCTTTTCCATTTTCTATTCGTTTAGCACCAGGCCTTCCAGAACCATTCATTACAACAGTTTTTATAAGTTTCCATCCAGCCTTATTATGAATTTCTTTAACAACATCGGCTAAAGGATATTTTTTATCTGATTTAAAATTCTTTACAGACCAACAACTTACTCCTTTATCATTCAAACAACTCAAACAATTAAGAATCAACGGCTTTAACCAGTTTAATACCCAGATATCCCATGTAGGATAATTATTTGTAGATTGTTCTCCAGATGTATATATTTCAAGATTAAAATAAGGAGGACTTGTTAGAATAATATCAAACTTTTCCATAGATTTAATTATATCTATTGTTAATTCAACTTGTTTATTTATAATTCTAGCACGTTTTTTTACATCAGATGGAATACATGAATCTTCTAAGATATTCATTAAACCTTTATAAGTATTTTCATCGGGTTCACATCCAATATAATAAGTTTCTTTACTACTTGCTAAAGAACCTAACATTCTTCCTCCCCATCCTACACATGGATCAAATATTCTTTTCCCTTTGAAATACTGACATATTGCTTTTGAAGTAGAAGCTCTATATTTTGTTACATTTCCCATACCTCCAGTCATTGTAATCATTCTGCGTATTTCTGACCTATATGGAGTTGAATGCATACATAAGTTTGTAATAAGAGCTTTTTCTAAAATCTCTTGAGTAAACATATTTCGTACAGATTTTCCTAAATGATTTTTTACATCCCAGAAATGTGGCATATAATTATCTAAAATCTTATGACCTGGTCTTGAACGAGCATCAATTGATAATATTTCATTATCTTCTAGAACAATTTTTTTTTCAAGTGATAACCAATCTTTTACCAATTCTTGTTTTTCATATATATCTCTTAATATATTATCAATAAGTTGTTTAGCAATTATTGATAATTTATTACGAATATCTGGTTCTTTTTCTATAGTAATTTCATCTTTTGGAATAGATACTTCAGAAAGATGTAATTTTTCATTTTTTAAAAGAGAACGTAAAGCAAAACGTTTATCTAAAATATTTGCTAAATCCATATAGGATATTTCTAAATTATTCAAGTCAATTTTTTATATTTATTTCTTTTTTCTACATGTTTTAGATCGTGTGGATTTATTACATCCGCTTTTATACTTTCGTAGTTCTTTACACAAACTTAAAAATTGTGTTTTATTTTCTAATGCTAGCTCATTTTCTAAACCACAACGTATTTTATAAAGATTCTTTAATAAACTAACACGAGTATTATATTCTCCATTATCAAACTTTTTCCATGATGTAGTCCATTCTTGAAATGGCAACACTTCTGGTAATATTTCCCAGAATTTTTTATAATAAATAAGTCGTTCACTTGGTGTCATAGAATTATTTCTATTTCTTTCTAAAGGATTATCTACCACTTCTTCAGTGGAAAAAGGTTTTGATCCCAAAGAAAGTTTAGAATAAGGATGCCCTTCAACAACAGAAAAAAGAAACTCCCATCCTTCAAAATTTACTTTACTACATTTCTCAGTATATATTTTAGAAAACTCTGGATTTTCATCTTTACATAACCTTTGACTTCTTAACTTATCATTTACTTTATTATGTATTCTCCATAACCATTTTGTAAAGTTTTCTTTAGAACTTACATCAACAGGATCATCCGTAATATATTCACTATAACTCTTTCTACAGAATTTACATGGTAATACAAAGGCAATATTATAGAAGAATTCTTTGTATTGATTTTTCTTTTCTGGTTTATATGAAAATGTTATAGAATGTAATAATTTCCATCCAGATGGCCCCCAGTAACGAGTGTCCATTATCTATTTAATCTTTTCTTAAAATCTTCTAAATGATTGATAATATTTTGAATATCTTTTGAATCATTACGCTTACCTCTATTTTCAAAATCAATTAAATATGACTTTTTAGTGTTTTCATTATATAAAATATTATCTGCTGAAACATCTCCATGAAAATAACCTTTTTTATTTAATATTTCAATGTTCTCTTTTAAATTTTTTAGTGATACAATAATATCATTATAATAATCTTCATTAAATTCTGATTTATCAGCATTTTTGGAATAACAAAGATTTTCTAAAAAATCATAGTAATAAACTAAAGAATATCCACCAAATCTTGAAAAAATTAGATTCTGTTTTTCATTATATTCACACATATATTCTGGATAAATAGCAAAATCTGGTTTTAATTTTCTTAGAAAGATTGTATTTTCAAACTCTTTTTCAGCACTTTTTTTAGATGAAACTTTACTTACATAATCACCAACTGGAGATTCATCGGGTATTTTACATTGGAGAGCAGGATAGTGTACAACACCACTCATGCCCTGTCCAATAATTTTACCTCCTTTTTGTTTCTTCATCTACTATTAAGCAGCGCCAAATCCTGTTATACTTAATGGTGTTAAGTAAGGACGAATAGGGTTTGTATCAGCATCTTCTGCTTTACATTTTACCACTTTTTCAGGACATTTCTGTCGTGCACAGGGAGGGCAAGCCGGGCATGTAACTGGTGCTGGACATTTTACTTCGGGGCAACGAGGACGAGGGCATGGAGGACATTCACCACAATCCTTCTTGCAAGAACTATTATCAATTATAATAGGTTCTGGTTTAGGAATAGAACTCTTCAACACATATTGAGATAGGTCGGGTGATGGAGGACATTCGGTCTTTAGCATGTAGTTTGCCATATCAGGACATGTAGGGCATGGAGGAACGGAAGACTTTAATACATATTTTGTCATATCGGGCATAGGAGGACAAGAAGGAACAGCATTAGCACAATCGGGACAAGGATAATTGCCACCACAACTGGAACACACGGGAGAACCCATTGTTTGAAACCCCTCAACTTTCATTGAACGTGATATGAAATAACCAATAACTACACCAACAAATAATAATAAAGTTATTTGTATTTTTGATAAACGCATTGTCTCTATTACTATTAATAGTTATTTTATGGTCTCCATCCAGCCCATGTAGCGGGAGGACATCCACATGTTTCTGGTAATCCAGTATCCATAGAAGCAGATAATCGTGAACAAATCATCTTAGCATATCCTCTCCAAGAAAAGTTTTCGGATACATATTCATCAGGTCGTAGGCAACCAAAATCTTTAGGATTTAATCCTTGTTTTTGAATTGCATCACAAATACCACTAGCACGTTCTTGCCAATCAAAATGTGATGGTCCTACATTAGACGGTCCTACATTAGACGTTTGAGATGTTTGATTATTTGTTAGAGTTTGAAATATACCTTGAGTATAGCCATTTGATCCACCATTGAAAGAAGAATAATTATTGTTACTTGTATTTAAATCATACGCATATGATGGTAGATTAATATTTGAAAGCATAGAAGTATTTACAGAAGTATTAGGAATATTTTGTCCGATTGTATTTGCCATTGTATTTGCCAAAGCTTGCTGCGCTGGACTTGTATAATGAATATTTATATCAAAAGAAATATTGCTAAAAAGCATATCAGAATATTTCTTAAATAATTCTTGTGCTATTTTTGCTCCATTTACATCTCCAGAACTATATGCTGGAAATAAACTTGCTAAACCAACATTAGAACCAAGTATAGTTGGTAATGGAGAACTTGTATTAGAAGCAACTTTTAAGAAATTATTTACAGCAGATTTTGTTATAGGGATATCTTGCTCTGCTAAAACTCCACTATTTACATTATTAATAATATCTTGAACTCTTTGTTTTACTCTTTGTAAACTAGTAATTCGTGCTAATACAACTGGATCTGTTGTTCCACTTGCTCCTAAACGAGCAATTGTTATATCAATTGTTTGATTTAATTGAACTAGATCTTGTAAAGTTGCTGTATCAACACTAGTATTAGAACCACCAGCCATATAGTTATTACTATTAGAACCAGAGTTGCTCAAATTAATAGTGTTATAATCATAATTACTAGAACCAGTAGTGTTATAATCATAATTACTAGTAGTGTTGCTCAAACTAGTAGTATTATAACCAGTAGTGTTGCTCAAACTATTATAGTTACTCAAATCAATATTAGAACCAGTATAACTTTGAAATGCTTCAATCGGAGTTTCATTATAAATACTTAATCTCCATTTCTTTTGTAAATATTGTAAATTCGCTTCAATTTCATCAACATCACCTTGTGTTACAGTGGAATCAATGCCAGGATTACGTTTTAGGACTAATATTTCATTTTGTAAGCGAATCATATCACTTCGTGCTGTTGCTAAAGGTAATTGAATAGATGGATCTGATAATTCTTGAATATGGGGTGCTTCATTATCTAAAAATCCTTGAAGAGTTGTTAGCACATTTAAAATTCTTTGATACTTTGCTTTTTCCAGTGAAGGGTCTTGGTATGGTAAACTATTAAAAGAAGCAATTCCACCGGGAGAAGGACCTGTTGCTAATACCCATGTTGGAGCATAATCTTCGGAAGTAGCTTCTACAAGATTTTGTTGTGCGACGGGTGCTTCAGGAATTTTTAAAACAGTAGAGTTTTGAAATGTTTCTTTTTCTTGAATTGTGTAAAATATAACAACTAAAATTAATACTATAAATAATGCTGTAAATATAACTTGATGTAGTTTGGTTCCGTCAATCAATAGGGACCAGCTTACTGGACCGTTCATCTAACTAAAATATCATAAAATTGATTAAGCTAATTTCTTAATTACAGTATTACCAAAATGTTAAAATCTAGATATAAGAATGATAGTTTAATTGAATGTGGTCTTGATGAAGCCGGTCGTGGATGTCTATGGGGACCATTCTTTGCTGGTGCCGTGATATGGAAAAATGAAAATATCTGGGATGATGAAATTAGAAAACTTTCAGAACAAATTAAAGATAGTAAAAAGATTTCAGCAAAGAAAAGAGAAAAGATTTATGAAGGGATTTTGAAACATGCTATAGCATATGGAATTGGAATTGTAAGCTCTGAAGAAATTGATTCTTGGGGAATGACAAAAGCAAATAAAACTGCTTTTCAACGAGCATTACAAGATTTGGAAATTCAACCAAATAGAATTCTTATTGATGGTTGTTTAGCAATTGAAACAAACTTAGAGCAAATTGTAGAACCAGAACTTGATAATACATATATTTGTGTAGCAGCAGCTTCTATTTTGGCAAAAGTGAGTCATGATAAAGCAATTATGGAATTAATTAAAAACGATCCGAGTTTAAATGAAAAATATGATTTTGAAAATAATAAAGGATATGGAACTTTAAAGCACCGGAATGGAGTATTAAAATATGGAAAACATACTTTACACAGAAACCTTTTCTTAAGGAAATTATTAGGAAATTCTAACAATAAACAAGATACTACTTGTAAATTTCTAGAAGAATAAAATTATCTACTTGCGGTTGGCGCGGCGGGTGGATGACTTGCGGGAGCCCTTGCGGGAACCCTTGCGTGTGGAAGCGCGACGAGTGGAGCGGCGAGAAGATTTGCGGGCCATTGTTCTACTAGATGTCCGGGATTTATTTTTACGCAAATTTCTTTTACCACCTTGAGGTGCTGGTAAATCTGGAGTTTCAGCTACTCCTATAGCACCAGGAGGGCATGGTACACGAACTCCTTGAGATGTTGTGCATGGTCCTGGCATTGGTGGTGCTCCTGATACTGATTGTCTTACACCAAAACCAGATAATCCAGTTAATTCTCCTCTTACACAATTTCTTAATCTACTCATATCAGCAGCTGAATTTGTATTTGCAATGCCAACTTGAGGAAGTAATCCTCTTTGTTCTGAAGAATAATGTGTTCCTTCACATTGATCAAATGCCTCTATAATAGCATTATCATCATATGTTGAAGAATAAGAATGAGCAGTTGGACTAGTAGGATTGGTAGGATAAGGACCTTGAGCTATTTGTCCACCTTTCATATTTTGTCTTTTTTCTTTTCTTTTCATATCTATTAAATCTTGTGTTTTTTTTCTATTACCTCCAGTTAATGCTGTTTTTAATGCTGCTAATTCATAATTATCTAATGGACGCACTGTTGGGCCAGCTGGTGCCGGTGATGGTTGTGGTGCTGGGCTAGGCTGTGGTGCTGGAGCTGGTAACGGAGCTGGTGCTGGTAAGGGAGCTGGTGCTGGTGCTGGTAGTGGTGCTGGTGACGGTGCTGGAGCTGGTGCTGGTAAGGGAGCTGGTGCTGGTGCTGGTAGTGGTGCTGGTGACGGTGCTGGAGCTGGTGACGGGCTAGGTACTGGAGATGGGCTAGGCTGTGGTGCTGGTGCTGGTACTGGTGCTGGTAAGGGAGCTGGTGCTGGTGCTGGTGCTGGTGCTGGTAACGGTGCTGGAGCTGGTGCTGGAGCTGGTAATGGAGCTGGTGCTGGTGACGGAGCTGTTGCTGGTGCTGGTGCTGGTGCTGGTAACGGTGCTGGAGCTGGTGCTGGAGCTGGTAATGGAGCTGGTGCTGGTGACGGAGCTGTTGCTGGAGCTGGTAGTGGTGCTGGAGCTGGGTTAGGCTGTGGTGCTGGAGCTGGTAACGGTGCTGGAGCTGGTTGAGGGACTGGTGCTGGAGCTGGTAATGGTGCTGGAGCTGGTTGAGGGGCTGGTGCTGGAGCTGGTAATGGTGCTGGAGCTGGTAGTGGTGCTGGAGCTGGTAACGGTGCTGGAGCTGGTTGAGGGACTGGTGCTGGAGCTGGTAACGGTGCTGGAGCTGGTTGAGGGACTGGTGCTGGAGCTGGTAATGGTGCTGGAGCTGGTTGAGGGACTGGTGCTGGAGCTGGT
>Ga0007854_10000225_pt1 | contig 39772 bp, 30 predicted proteins | sample CryBogCBH12Aug08_FD_60382 | JGI IMG/M metagenome (GOLD analysis project Ga0007854, IMG submission 60382) | Freshwater microbial communities from Crystal Bog, Wisconsin, USA - CBH12Aug08 | ecosystem: Environmental > Aquatic > Freshwater > Lake | place: Crystal Bog, Wisconsin, USA | collected... | reverse complement strand
TGCTACTGTAAGTAAGACTAGACACAGATGCTGTTACATGATAAGCAGTGTTGCTTGTTAGACCAATCGTCGAATAAGTGTTAGGGAAATTACCTGCCGTCGATGGCCCCGTTGCACTCCCCGGTGTGCTGACAACAAAGTTAAGACCCTGGTCAATGTTCACGCTTACGTAAGTAGGCACCGTGTAGGTGTAGGATAAAGTCGTGGTTGTGCTGAAGCTATTGAACGTCAAAGTGACTGTAACGGTGCCAGTGTAGGTTCCTGGTGTTGCGGTAGGTGGCACCGTAATCGCTAGGCCATTGGTGAAGATCGTGGTTGGCCCAGCTTGGCTTAAGGTCGTCGTGTTACCTGAAGCGATTAATGTTCCAGGCGAAGACCCACCCAATGGGAGTGAAGGACTTCCACTAGCACTAAGCGACACCCCTGAGTAAACGGATTGAGTTGCAACGGCAGTGTTCATAACAACCGACGTCTCAGGTCCGTTGTGAGAACTAACATATGCCTTCATCGACCATGTGTTTGCGGTCGGTGTTACTGCAATTAGCCCCATGCCAACCGACGAAGTTGGTGCAGTGAAAACCATTGCCCCTGACATTGTAAATGAGCTTGCAGGGATTGAGTTTGGCGTTGCTAGAACTTGGCCGTTTTGTGGAACCGTGTAGCTATAGGTAAGCGAGGTTGGATTAGGTTGGGTCGAACCAGGTGCAGCTAACGACTCGGTGAACGTGATCGTGCCTGTATAGGTTCCAGGAGCTGAGTAGGCTGGCACTGTTACCGTAAGCCCGGTCTTGAAAATCGTACCGTAACCGTTACTGGTGCTATCCGTTCCCGTAAAAATAATCGTTCCCGGTCCACTTCCTCCAACTTGAATCGAAGGATTGAGACCATTGGTCGCGGTTGTCCCGTAAATCGCAGAAACTACATTGCCACAGTTTAGGACCACGCTTGTTTCAGGTCCGTTTGTCGATGAAACCTTGGCAAACAATCCCCAACCGTATGATGTAGTGCCTGTCTTATGAGCTCCAAGTCCAATTGGATATGTTGTAGAAGGACAGGTGTAAGTGGTTAAGGTTCCAGACAGAGTAGCTGAGCTAGGATTTATATATACCAATCCCGTATCAGCCGAGCTGATGCATCCAAGGCCAACGAGTAAACAAAATGCACTAGCCAAACGTCCTAAAGACTGCCTTCGGACATAACTAAGCCGAGAGCCAAGTGCAATCCCTTGTAGAGGAGTTGCACCTTCGATCGAATTAGACCGCTTAAGCCAATCAAATGTCTTACTGACAAATCCAAACATTAAAACTCTCCCAAAATCCTTCAATCGACACGGGACTGTAATGCATCGGGCGGGACTTAACTGTCTCGCCACGTTGCTATCGACAGATCTCGGTTTTAATTTGTTGGCCGGAAGAGAAATGCCAAACCCAACTGAGTTAGCCCTCTCCTGACCAATTCCTATGGCCGGAGTTTAGGGCATGCATCATCACCCTTTCAAGTGGCGAAAATGGCGATCCCAGTAAAATTGCTTAACATATTAGCTTTACCGTTTATTAGCTATATTTATCGCTTGAATATGGAATTGCAAAAATGCCACACCGACGTACCATGCACTTTCATGCGCTCACAAGCGCAATATTTCGTGCAAACAAATTCGTCTCAAAAGTCTGACTTTTATGGCTTGGGAAGTGTCTTGAAGACTTAAGAGCCCAGCAATTTGAACCTAGAAACAAGTTTTATTACTGGGACTACAACGAGATTCTCTACTCAACTGAGCACAGGTTAACGACCCCTTAACACAAAATGGGCGCTTCAACAGGTGAGTTGAAGCGCCCATACCGATGAATTCGCAAGTCTAAAGCACTATAGCTGCTTCTTCCTGCCCGGTTTGCCAGGAACTGGGGAACTGACTGAGATATTCGCACCGATCGCCATCGCGTAGTGAACGATGAGCTCGAACGAAGATTCCGTCTTGAGCGTCTCGATCTGAGAGATGCACCCTTGAGTGACACCAAGCATCCGAGCAATGGTTTCTTGATTAATGTTTTGAGCCTTGCGGATTTTCACAAGATCCTTGATCAGGGGCTGCGAAGCTTTCTGACCATCAATTGCTCCAATAGGCCTTCCCACTCTATTCATTGGCTAAATCCATAAAAAGTGCCGTTAATGGATTGTCACTACTTCCAGCAGTCAATCATCGACGTCACTGTCAACACACAACTTGTCTAAAAAAGAAATAAGTTATGTCTAGCCTCAAGCTATCACCTTTCACACAAAACCGTAGGTAAATGAAATTTAAGCTTGTTCGTATAATTGCTAGATTTTTTGCCATTGATTAATCGATGCATTATCAGAGTGACTGATAACTTGAATTCGTTTTTTCTGTTTATGCAGTCTCATTACTCAGTCACGTTGTTGTGAATATTTACGCAATTTAAGCGGTTAACTCCTTGTTAAGGGCTAAGTATTTATACCTGCTTCGGTCGGACGTCTACTTCGGTAATGAGGCCCTATGCCTGTCGAACTTCAAGGATCTTTTCATGAAACATTCGCGTGGTAAAGGCTAAGCCGTAAGTCTCAACCTAAGACCCAATCACGAATGCGACAAGCCTTCCCTGCTGGTGCCGAAGGCAACGCTCGCTATACGAGGGAGGGGGATAATTCCGCGAGTTCAATTTTTGGGATTCGTTGAAAGGACGGTGTGAAAACCCGTCTCAACAACATCTTGCCTAAACAGGCCTAGCCTGGGAAAGTCTCACTGTCCCAGGCTAGGCCTATTTAGTTCTTAAGGAGTCACAGTCAAATATGCGCTTTGACCAGTAACTGTGTCGGAGACAAAGACCAGAGAGGTCAGTGAAGAGCTAACGGACTTAGTATTCAAGATAAAGGTCGTAGAAGTAGCTCCAGCCGGCACCAATACGGTAGCCGGTACCGTGATGGTCCCTGGAACTCCAACAGATACCTTTACCAGCCAACCACCACTGGGAGCAGGCGATTTGAGCGTGATTGTTCCTGTCGACGAGGTTCCTCCCTTCACACTTGAAGGGTTCAATGTGAATCCGGCAATAGAATCTCCATTCACAGTGAGCAATGTTGACTTAGTCGTCACTCCGTCGGAACCATAGATGCCGATCGAAAGTGTTGAAGTCATAACCTTCGTGGTGATCGGGAATGTAGCAGTTGTCGCTCCGGCAAGAACTGTCACAGAAGCTGGAACGGTGACCTCACTTGGAACACCAGCCGAAAGATTGACAGTCCAACCGCCCGTTCCCGCAGGCGAACTCAGAGTAACCGTTCCGGTTGCCCCACCACCGGCGACAACTGATCCTGGATTAACTGAAACACTTGCGAGAGCATTCCCATTCAGCGTGAGCGATGTATTGGCCGCAGAAGTTGCATCGGCGGCATAGATGCCAACCGTCAAGTTGCTCGCAGTTGGCTTGGTGGTTACTGTGAACGTGCCGGTTGAAGAACCAGCAGGAATCACGACCGTGGATGGAATCGTTACCAAGCTGGGGGCTCCAGTGGATAGATTGACAGTCCAGCCCCCAGTAGGCGCAGGAGCTTTGAGGTTGATCGTTCCCGTCGAACTGGTTCCTGCTGAAATCGACGATGGGCTCATCGAGACACCCGTTAAAGAGTCTCCCAGAACGGACAAGTTGGTGCTATGCCAGATTACACTGTCATGCGCACTAATCAAGATTGTCATCGTTGGGGTTGTCTTCAGCGGCGTAATCGTGAATGTCGCGGAGGTTTGCCCCTCCGGTACCGTCACCGTTGCAGGAACACCAAGATAGTAAGGAGCGCCACTGGCTAAGGTCACCGGCCATCCACCAGCTGGTGCAGGCCCATACAAGTTGAGTGTGCACGTGACCGGTTTCCCAGCGATAACAGTAGTTGGATTCACCGTGACCGTATTCAAGCAGTTTGTATTGACCTGAAGTGTAGTGGACTGAGTCACACCGCCCGAGGTCGCATTAATTTGATCGGTAAACGGGATCTCCCACATATGAGGAGTCGAAACGACAAACGTGCCAGTAGTAGATCCAGCTGGAACGGTACAAGTTGCAGGAACCGCAACAAATGCTGGCCATTGACTGGTCAAGCTGACAACAGTGCCTCCCGCTGGTGATGTTCCATTCAGGGTTACCGTTCCAGTCGTCGTAGTGACACCACCCAAGATAGACGTGGGAGACAGCGTCAAACTCGTTGGCTGCAGGGGCTGAACTTGGAGAGTCGTTGTCGCATTAACTCCTCCCGAAGTTGCCGTGATCGTCGCTGTCACAGAACTTGTAACGATTGCTGAATGGATCGTAAAGTTGACTGTATTCGAGCCTGAGGGAACAATCACAAAACTTGGAATGAAGACGTTTGGATTGTCGCAAGTTAGCTGAACAAGATCAGTATTGTAAGGAGCATTCGCTGATAGAGTAACTGTGCCAACCGAAGTTGTGCCTCCAACGATCGATGCAGGATTCACCGTTACGGCTGTGATAGAGATCGTATTGATCTCACTTCCAACTGCCCACACGTTTTTGTCGAGCGATCCAAAGTAAATCGATCCATCGACAGAGATGCTGGGTGAAGACAGCACCTTATCACCGGTGGCCGCACTCCAAATCTGCGAACCATTTATTACATTAAGGGCATAGATATTGTGGTCATCACAACCAACATAGATCGTGCCATCACCCGCAATAGATGGAGACGAATTGACTTGGCCTCCCAGTGTGGAGCTCCAAATCTGAGTGCCATTGGCTCCAGCCAGCCGGTAAACGTTTGAATCGGTACTGCCAATGACGACGGAGGAATCTGGAGCAACCGCTGGGCTAGAAGTGACAGGTCCACCCGTGGCGAATGTCCACTTCACTACGCCAGTCGATCCGTTTAAACCGTAAACGTTGGAGTCAGAACTTCCCACATACACCGATCCATCGCGGCCAACTGCCGGGGATGAGGAAACACCACCCAAGGTTGCGGTTTGCCACTTTAGGGTTCCATCGGGATTCACCGCATAGACATTGAAGTCATCGCTACCGAAGTAGATCGTTCCGTCTGTGCCAAGCGCAGGAGATGACTCAACTGGCCCGCCAGTTAAAAACTTCCACTTCAATGTACCGTCGGCATTTACGGCATATAAGTAATTGTCCCAAGAACCGAAGTAGATCGTCCCGTCAGTCGCAACTGTAGGGGATGAAGTGATTGGGGCACCAGTGGTATACGTCCACGTTGTGGTTCCATTCAATCCACTGAGTGCGTAGAGATTGTCGTCATTGCATCCAAAGTAAATCGTTCCATCACCACCAATGGCGGCAGATGAAACCACAAATCCGATGGGGTCGCTATTCGTCCACTTTACCGATCCATCGGAGGAATTCAAAGCATAGAAATAACCATCCGTAGATCCAATATAGATGGTGCCATCTGCACCAATGGCGGCAGAAGCTTCAACGGCGGCGTTAGTTGCCGTATTCCAACGAGGTGATCCGTTGGCTCCGCCGTTGATCGTGAAGCCAGTGTTCTGAACGTTGGCATGAAACTTTGGCCATGCCGATCCTGTTTGGAGCATTGGCCGTCGCCTGATGGCAGCTTCTTGAGCTTTATGAGCCGATGGTTTTGCTATCGAATGGGCAGACATCAACTGCATTGCCTGAGTTGCAGCCTGCTTCAAAGTTGGAGTAATCGCAGCTTTCTTCGCTTGCGTTTTTGAATTCTGAATGTGAGCGGTCTGACCAATGGCAACAATAGCTGCACACAAGACCGAAAGAATGACGGTATGCCTGGAACGAATCATATTCTCTTACCCGGGACCAATAGGAACTTCGCCCAATTCTAGACGACAAACTGACACACACCCACACGAACACTATCGAACGGGGATATGTGCCTACTATCTGGATCTAGAATTTGGAACTATTGGGACGTAACACACCATCAGACCACAAAAAATCACCTTTTTGTAGCCACACATTTAGGTGACAAGGCCTGGACTCCAAGGATGGGTGATGTACCCAAACGGGGCGACTCTAGTCATTCGCAGCAGGAAAAGGTAAAAGACCCCGCGAAATACCTCAACAACAAAATGGGACCGACTTTTTCAAGTCGGCCCCTTCGTTACTCGTTTCGCCTAGCACTAAGGAGTAATCGTCAGTGATGCCGAGTTCCCCGTTGCCCCATCTGTGATATACACACCACTTGTAACGGAGTTGGACACATGCTTGGTTGTAAGCGTGAAGTTGACTGACGATGCACCGGCCGGCACGATCACCGTTGCAGGCACACCAACTACGCCGGGTACACCAACCGTCACCTGAACGGCCCAACCACCAGTTGGCGCTGGTGCTGCCAAAGTGATGGTTCCTTGACTGCTTGTCCCACCCACTACCGAACTTGGAGTGAGGCTCAGACCTCTGATCGAATTTCCCACAACATTTATCGTTGTGGACTGTTGAGAACCGGGATCTGAGGCATATATTCCCACGGAAAGTGAGGCAGTGGTTTGAACCGAATTCACAACAAATGTTGTGCTGATCGCCCCAGCCGGTACGGTAATGTATGCCGGAGTTTGCACAACGCTTGGCACACCAGACTTCAAGTTCACAACCCATCCGCCAGATGGGGCGGGAGTGGTCAGGGTCACTGTTCCCGTTGCACTTTGTCCAGCTCCTATGGATGTTGGGCTGATTGAGACTCCAGCAATAGAGTCCGCTACGACGGTCAAGAGAGTGCTTCTGGACGTAATCAAGTCATTCCCGATGATTGCAGTCGTATAGGAAATCGCTGATTCTTGACCAAAGATTTGGAAGTCTACGCTTGTCGCTCCAGTAGGAACGACAACTGAAGTTGGCATCGACACTGCGCCAGGAACCCCTGCCGACAGAAAAACGGTCCACCCTCCTGCAGGAGCAGGATTTGCAATCGTGACCGTTCCCGTTGTTACACCGTTGCCACCAATTGTCGACGGATTGACAGAAATTCCAGTAAGAACATCTCCCGTGATTGTAATGGGTGTAGAAGCGACCGAACCTGGATCAGAAGCATTGACGTTAAACGTATAAGTTGTGTTTGCTTGATGTCCAGTTAGAATAAACGTACCTGTAATTGCACCTTCGGGAACCACGATAGTTGCTGGCACAGATGCCGCACCCGGAACAGCAACAGAAAGGTGAACGGTCCAACCACCTGCTGGTGCAGGGCTCGCAAGAGTGACCGTACCAGTAGAAGTGCCACTGCCACCTATAATGTTGGGGCTCATCGAAACAGATGAAACCGAGTCGGTAGTCACCGTCAAGATTTGCGATTTGGAAGATACGCCGTCTGTTACATACACGCCAGAACTGGCACTAAACGATATTTGCTTAGACGTCACAACAAATGATGCAGTTGTTGCTCCGGCTGGCACTGTGACAGTAGAAGGAGCCGTCAAGAGTGAGGGCACGCCGACAGAAACATTGATATGCCATCCGCCAGGCGGTGCGGGATTTACTAAAGTTACTGTCGCAGTTGAACTAGCTCCGGCGGCAATGGAAGTCGGCCTCAGAGCAAGCGAGGAGATCTGATCTGAAGTGATGTTCAACAAAACAGTTAACGATGTAATGCCATCGGCTGCGTAGATTCCAGAGGTGTAGGTTGTCGAGACAGGTTTGGTCGAGACAGTAAAGTCAACCGAACTGGCCCCTGCGGGAACCACGACCGTAGCTGGAACCGTGACAAGGCTCGGTATGCCAGCAGAAAGATGAACGACCCATCCTCCAGGAGGAGCGGGACTTGTCAGAGAAACGGTGCCTGTGGTGGAACTATTACCTCCAATAGAAGCGGGATTCAGAACAAGACCAGAAATCACGTCTCCTTGAACCGTCAAGCTGGCAGTAGCAGTGGATGAACCGTCGGAAGCATAAATGCTAAACGTGTAGGTTTGATTAACTTGCTTCGAGGCTATTGCGAACGTAGCCGTTGTCGCTCCCGCAGGAATTGTAATGGACGCCGGCATCGTTACCAGTGAAGGAACTGCCGAAGATAAGTTCACTTTATAACCAGCAGCCGGAGCAACGCGACCAATAGTGACTGTCGCAGTGGATTGTCCGTTTCCACCTATAGAGGATGGACTTAAGCTCAAACCGGTAACTGATTGGTACAGGACAACAGTCGTAGCCGTAACCGTCTTGCTACCCGATGTGGCGGTAAGCGTCACCTTCGTGTTGGAATTAACAGGAGTAGTCGAAATCGGAAATTGAACCGACGTCGCGCCTGTAGGAACTTTTACGAACGGTGGCAAAGTTAATGCCGGGTTATTGCTGGTCAAGTTGATGATATCGCCATCCCAGCTGGGTGCATAGGCAAGCGTTACGACTCCGATTGCAGAATTCCCGCCCTGGATCGTAGGCGGAACAATGAACTGGGTCACCGGAACCTTTGACGTTTCACGCCCCAACGCATACATGTTTCCATCGCGGCTACCGATATACACCGCACCGTCAATGCCAATTGCAGGGGAACTTGTGATCTCACCAAATGTTCCATAGGTCCATTGAAGGGTCCCATCGGGGTTCAGGGCGTAGACATTCCAATCATAGGATCCGAAGTAAATGGTTCCGTCAGCAGCGATCGCTGGAGCATCGTCTATTACTCCTCCAGTTGGGAAGCTCCATTTGATGTTGCCGCTCGAATCCAAACAATAGAAGCTACAGTCACTGCAGCCGAAGTAAACGTTGCCATTGGCATCAATCGCGGGACTGGAAAGGACATAGTTTGGCATCTTGTGGAACCATTTCAAAGTCCCATCGGGACGCAGGCAGTAGAAATTCCAATCGTAGGAGCCAAAGTAGATATTGCCTTGAGCATCGGCTGTCGGCGAACTTTTCACGCCGTATCCCGTGGTGTAAGACCACTGCATCACGCCATTCAAGTCCAATCCGTAAACCGCTCCCGTCATGCCGCCAAAAACGACCTGGCCGTTTGCCGTCAAGAGAGCTGATGATACGATTGGTTGTGACGTTGGAAATTTCCATTTTTGGTCACCAGCAGAGGTGAGCGCGTATTCCGCTCCATCATTGCTTCCAACGTAAACAGTGCCATCTGTTCCGATAGTCGGGGAAGAAAGAATTTCACCGCCGGTCTTGAATTTCCATTTCAACGTTCCATTAGGATTAATCGCATAGAGATAAGTGTCGTAGCCGCCGAAATAGACGGTGCCGTCTTGAGCTACAGCTGGCGCACCAGCATTGGAGTTACCGGTTGGAAATGTCCAATTAAGTTGGCCATTGGCGGCTAGGGAGTAAAGGTTCCCATCTTCAGCTGTAAAGAAAATAGATCCATCGTTTCCCAGAACGGGACTGGATTGGAGGGGGAAAAGTGTTGGCTTCCAGAACCGGAGTTCACCATCACAGCCACCATATTGGCTTACCCCAGTATTGAGGGCGTTGTTATGGAATTTTGGCCACGGTGAACCTGATTGAAATCCATAATGCGTGTGACTCAAGCCTTCACTTGACTTGGACTGGATCACCTTGGATTGCCCTATTAATTTGGCCTTGATTCCAGCCGCTTGTGCCATCGAGCCCAACAGTATGGTTACTGTCAGTAGTGGCAAGAGAAACGAACTCTTGTAAAGCATTCCTCAGTCATATCTGAGCACGGTGATATATCCGTGACAATGGCGTGACAAGCCAAGACAGGGTCTTAAGGACTATTTGAATGGTCCTAGCCATTTCCAAAACTCTCAAATTCCAAGTTTCCTAGCGGCGCTTCAACTTGAAATCCAAAGACCCACCAAAACCTTTCATGTGGCCAATTGACGCCACAAGGCTCCCGGACTTCTGGTCGAATTCTGTTTCAATATCCAGCTGCGCTAGAGCCTTGGGCATCTCAGATGAGGCCGGTTTGAAGGGACTCAGGGCGAGGGTCATCTTCAGAGTTGTATGTCCTTTCTCGTCCCTTACCCAAGCATCGGCTCCAGAAATTCTTAGTGCGCCATCCGTAATGATTTCAGAAACCGGAAATGGGGCTGCATGGTCCACCACACCACCAGGTAGATAAAAAGATAGGAGTGGGGTCAGAAATGGTCCGTTTGCACCAACAAGCGTCATCGGTTGCGGCCAACCTGTACTGTCCAAGTCAAACTGGGTGACGCCAAACACTTTTGATGTGGGAAGTTCCTTATCTCCGATCGTTCCTCTTAGATTGTTGAACGTCACGGCAAAATGAGTTGCTTTGTCCTTTTCCTGGTTGCCAGAAACCTGCATACGAATCTGATAATCGTAATGAGCTGACCCGCTAGGCCCCACTGTGTCCAGTTCGACATCATAGGTATCCGATTGCTTTTTTCGGAAGACTCGCTTGATCTGAGTAACTTGATCTTGCGACTTTTCCTGCTTGACCACTATCGGAAAGAATCCCACCATTCCAATGGCATGACGTAAGGGAATGATCGTTTGGTTTGCCAATACACAGGAATCGTGGTACAGTTTGAGAACGGCACTGCGGTGTCCAATCTCTTCAGGAGGAAAGTGAGAATGATGAAAACACCTATTGAACCCACGCTCGCGCCTGCCTGTACCCTTCCCCAGGGTTTCTAACCTCCCATTTGAACGGTCGGGTGAGCGCTTTATCCAAGCTCGCCGCATCGTACGACTTCCCTTCCGTTGTCGTGCTCTGTCCTTCCCGTTCAACCCATGCGAAGAGATCAAGAACTAAAGTTAAAGCAATTCCTATCCGAACTGAATACCAACGAGCGCCTCAAGTTATACAAGCAGGCCGCACACATCCGTAAAGTCAATCGAAGTCGATCCCCTCAACGTGAGGAGTCCAAACACAGGACCGCGTCGTTGGATGAAATCGTTCTTCAACTCCTTGAAACAGACCAGTCTCAGTCGACAATCGAAGGCCCCACCTCTAAAGGGATCGTCAAATGGATTGGTCTCAAAACGTGCCGAGTAACTACCCAGCCTGACCAGATGGTTTATGAATTACCGAAACCAAAAGGAGTAGCGATTGGAGACGACGTGCTCGTTTCACGCAGTGGATCTCGATTCTCAATTGAGTCCATCCTGCCAAGACGCACAGTGTTATCTCGGCCAGATGTAGGCAGTAAATATGTGGAGCAAGTCATCGCCGCAAATGTCGATAAAGTCGTTCTTGTGGTGTCGGTTGGCTCACCACCTTTACATCCCAGAATCATTGATCGCTATATGATTGCCATTATGAAAGGAGGTGCAAAGATGGTTCTAGCAGTCAACAAATGTGACCTCTTGACATCAGAAAATCGAGGAATGGAGATGGACAAACTTAAACCTTATGAAAGGTTGATGCCGATCGTAGAGTGCTCAACCTTGACGGGAGACGGATTGGAAACGCTGAGAGGGTTCATTTCAGGCCAAGTTTGCGTCTTTGTAGGGCATTCTGGAGTCGGCAAATCCTCCCTTGCAAACAGCATTTCTCCTGAACTTCAATTGGCAACAGGAGAAGTTTCTCAGGGCTATGGGCGTGGAACCCACACGACGACGGCTTCAACGATGTACCAACTATCTGATGGAACCCAGGTCATCGATACTCCGGGTATTCGCAGTTTTGGACTATGGGATATTCCAAAGGAGGAACTTGCTTTCTACTTCCCTGAGTTCGATTCGTTTCAGTCTGGTTGCAAATTTCGTAACTGCTCGCATACCCATGAGCCCGCTTGTGCGGTGAAGGAAGCCGCCCTATCAGGGAAAATATCTGCCGCACGATACGACGCATATATGAGAATTCTTACTCTCGACTGAAGTGTTCGGGTGTAAATTTGCGTCGGACTACCTTAGGAGCTCCAATGATGAAGAAACTCACTCTCGCAATTTTCGTTGCCCTCGTCACGGCTGTGGCGATGGCTCAAGGTCCGGGTGGCGGTCAACGTGGCCCCGGCGGTCCCGGTGGTCCTGGCGGCCGTGGCGGTCAACGCATGGATCCCAAAGCTCGACTTCAGCAAATGGTCAAGGATCTTAGCTTGACGGCAGACCAAACCAAAAAGGTTGAAGCACTTCAGAAGAAGATGATGGATACCATGACCAAACTGCGCTCTGCTCCTGGCGATCGAAGCAGCAAGATGGATCAGTTCAAGAAGATGCGCGACGAATTCAACGGCGGCATGAAGAAGATCCTGACTCCTGCACAGCAAGCCAAATTCGAAAAGATGCAAAAAGAGCGAATGAATCGCCGAGGCGGCGGTGGACCTGGCGGTCCTGGTGGCCCCGGTGGTAAAGGTGGCGGAGCCGGAACGCTCTAAATCCTAAGTAACAAAACGGGCTGGTCTTCAGATGAAAAATCTGAAGACCAGCCCGTTTTTGTTATTCGGCCGCGAATCTTGATGCTTTGTTTCGATGCAGCGGAAGTCTCCAGTGCTTCCAGGGTCCGCAATGGCTTTTACTTTTCCCGATTGATATGTGCACTCAGCTCATATCGATGAGCATGGAGCACTCTTATTCAAGCACTCTTCCCCGCAACCTTCCAAGTTCCGAGAATTCCTCGCTGTCCCAACCAATCAACCTCGATATCGGCTCTAAGAACCTAGCTTCCGCATCGAATGTTCCAGCCTTGTGCGGTCCCCATGATTCGTCCAATCCATGCTCACCGGGGTAATGCTGACAAAGCCTTGACTGACGGCTTGAACATCTGTCCCAGGCTGATCGGTTTGCATGACCACAACTCCACCTTGCCAATAATAAGGCCGACCCCAAGGATCATTCCTCATTTCGACACGGTCTTCATAAACTCTCTGCCCCATTTGAGTCACTCGGTGACCCCGAATTTCAACCGATTCGATACTTGGAATATTGACGTTCAGAAAAGTTAGCGGGCTTAGCTCTGCTTCAACCAACATGTTCCAGTTTTCAGTAAGCCAATGGATGCCAGTTTGGAAATGCAAAGGCGCTCCACTGACAAAGAGCGACATGCTGACGGAGATACTGCGAATCCCGTTGATGGTGCCTTCCATGGCCCCCGCTGCCGTGCCACTGTAAGTTATGTCAAACCCAAGATTCGGGCCGTGATTGATTCCGCTCAATACAAGGTCACAGCCATCGGGCCATGCCATAGTCAATCCCACGTTCACACAGTCAACAGGTAGCCCATTGACCTCATACGCTTCAATTCCATCCCAAGGAACGCGATTGACACGGAGTGGATCCCTCATGGTCATGGCGTGGCTGCATGCAGAGCGTTCTCGATCCGGAGCGACGACTTTTACTTCGCCAAACTGTTTTGCTACCGTCGCTAGTGCTCTCAAGCCTTCCGCTCGGATCCCATCATCGTTCGTAATCAATATGCGCATTCGTCCCTCTAGCGTACCTATCCAAGCAGATCGACTGGATAAACCGTGACGACAGCCCGATTCGTAGGCCACAATGTTTATCTAGGAACAGCAAATGTCCCATTCGTCATCACTCACCTTCTTATTCACTGATATAGAAGGGAGTACCCGTCTTTGGGATAGCCAGCCCGACCTGATGCGTACGGCGCTGGCACGTCATGACGCCATTATGAAGGCCGCCATTGATGCAGCCGGTGGTCATGTTTTCAAGACGATTGGAGACGCGTTTTGTGCAGCATTTCCCGAAGCATTGGGAGCAGTCCAAGCCGCACTTGCTGCTCAGCTGGCCTTGGCAAGTGAAGCTTGGCCAGGAATGGATCCGATCCGTGTCCGCATGGCGATTCATACAGGTGAAGCTGAGTGCCGTGACTCGGACTATTTTGGCCCACCGTTGAACCGCGTTGCTCGATTGTTGAATCTTGGGCATGGTGGCCAGACCCTCCTTTCGCTTGCGGCTTATTCTTTGGTCTCAGAGACCGATCTCGGGTCTATGGCGTTCAAAGATCTTGGCGAACACAGATTAAAAGATCTGCAGAGACCTGAGCATGTATTTCAGCTTCAGCACCCTTTGCTCCAAGAAAGTTTCAAACCTTTACGGTCCCTGGACACCCTTCCCAACAATCTTCCTCAGCAGGTCACTACATTTGTAGGGCGTGACCGCGAATTGCGCTCCATAAAGAGGTTGATGTCTCAATCCAGGTTATTGACCCTGACTGGAGCAGGTGGGACAGGCAAAACCCGTTTGGCTCTTCAAGCAGCAGTTGATCTATTAGATCCTTCGAGTGAAGGATCATGGATTGTCGAATTCGGATCGTTGGGTGATCCTGCACTTGTCCCTCAGACTTTGGCATCGGTCTTGGGTGTTCGAGAAGAACCGACCAAACCCTTGACGGAAACTCTGGTTCAATACCTAAAGCCCAAGAAGCTCTTGTTACTCGTCGACAATGCAGAGCACCTTTTGAACGCTATTGCTCGGCTTGTAGATCAGATTGTTAGACAATGCCCACATGTTCAAATTCTGGCGACCAGCCGTGAACCGTTGTCGGTAAACGGAGAGCAAACGTACCGTGTACCATCGCTTACCGTCCCAGACCCTTCCAAGCGCTATAAGCTCGAAGATCTAACGAAATTTGAATCAGTCAGACTGTTCATGGATCGAGCCATCTTGGCCAACTCTCTCTTTGGCATCAATGACTCCAATTCCGCCGCGATCGCTCAACTTTGCCATCGACTCGATGGCATTCCTCTGGCCATTGAACTTGCGGCAGCTCGCGTCCGAGCGCTACCAGTTGAGAAAATCGCCGAGCGATTGGACGATCGCTTTAGACTCCTTACGGGCGGATCAAGAACCGCACTCCCACGACAACAAACGTTGAGAGCCATGATCGATTGGAGTTACGACCTCCTGAACGATAAGGAACGGACGGTCTTTAGACGCCTGTCTGTTTTTTCTGGGGGCTGGACCCTTGAGGCTGCAGAGCAAATCTGTTCCGATCACATCATCGAAGACTGGGAGATATTAGATCTTCTGCAGTCTTTACTCGATAAATCCCTTGCAATTTTGGATGAGACAAGCCAGCGCTACCGGTTCTCGGAAACAGTCCGTGCATATGGTCGAGACGCCTTGGTTGCTCTCAATGAATCGAGCGAACTTCGAACCCAACACCTCAATTACTTCGGGAGCTTGGCCCAGTCCACAGAAGAATTACTTGGTGGCCCTCAGGCAGTGGAAGCACTAACCAGACTTGATTTTGAACAAAGGAACCTCAGAGCTGCCATTGAATGGGGGCTAGAAGGGGGTGACACCGTCCAAGCATCAAGATTGGCAAACAGCATTTCTATGTTCTTCCAAGTTCGTGGTGAATTCACAGAAGGTTCTTCCATCTACCAATCTCTTGTCATCAAGCTTCCTCAAGTTGCCAAGCCAGAACGAGCCAGTGCTTTGGCTAACCTCGGTGTATTAAGTTTCCGCCTGACTCAATACGAATCAGCGAAGAATGCATTGGCTGAAAGTCTCGACCTATTTCTTGAACTCGGCGATGATTACGGAGCTGCCAAGGCAGTAAACACCATGGGAGTGATTTCCCTTCAATTGGGTGACTACGATTCTGCTTCGACGTCATTCGAGCGGGCTCTGGCTCTGTTTAAATCAGTGGGCGACCCCAGACGTATCGCCATGACCCTCAACAACTTGGGAATTCTTGCCGTCCATCACAATGACCTGAAACGCGCGCGAGATCTCTATAACGAAGCTTTGCAATTGAATAAACAGGTTGGAAACCGCGCATTTGAAGCAGGAAACTTGACCAATCTTGCTGACCTTGCGTTACGAGAAGGAGATGCTCAAACAGCACGCACCTTGGCCAGAGAAGCGTGTGAGATGCACTTGGAACTCGGAGATCGACTGAACCTTCAAGACACCTTAGAGGTTTTGGCCCCCGCCGAGCGCCTTTTGGGTAGGCCCAGAATCGCCGCGATGCTCTTCGCGATCAAAGAAGCTCAGATGGAAGAGTTAGGCACGAAGGTCGCTCCCTATGTTTTGGAGGAGTACCGCCGAAACGTATCGGAAGTGCGAGAGGCATTGGGTGATGAAGAATTCGAGGCTGTTACATCACGAGGACGACAAATGACGCTCGAAGAGGCGTATCGAGCGTCACTTGAAGAAGATTGAGCCGCAAGCTTACAGCGGTTCGAACGGCTTGATCGTTCGTAGATTGTAAATTGTAAAGAAGAACGTCTCGCCATCCGCCTTTTTCAAGCGAATCCAATTTGCGTCTACTTCTTCAAGCAATCCGACGTCTTGCTTTTCAACTTCGCCCTGACGGGAATACACTGTTACCTTTTTGCCAATTAAAACGTTAATGAGACTCATAGTGTTATGACGTTCGAGAAAGTGGAGCCCATTCAACTTTCATTGAATGAACAGGAACGATGTTAGCACTTGATCGGGTTCAATCTGTTGGTGAATCTCCTCCTTAGATCCACGATCTTCCTGATTGGCGCCCTCATTGCTCTTTTGGTAACAGCAGTATTCAGTGGTGCCTATCCATGGTTTTGGTTACCGATAGGTACAGGAATTCTCATAGCCGGAGTTACGAGCGTGCAACCATGGATGAAACCCCATAAAGTTGGGGGCTCCTTTGCGGGCGCAATTGGCTCTGGGACAACACTCACTTACTGTGCTTCTACTCATCCAATAACCAGTCGAGTCCAAGCTATTTACGTCATCGCATTGGTCGCTTCAATAGGACTGTTCTTTGTGTTCGAATGCCTGCAACTCTTGCGCAAAGGTTGGCCCATTCGCTCCACACGTCCAATGACTGGTTGGATGCTCATCCCAATTCTTGGGGGATTGGTGCTGGGTTTTTTGAGTGGAGGATTGGGAGGAGCCAACCATATGCACAGCTTCATGACTTCTGTGTTCCACATCACCCAGGAACAAGCGGAAGTAATTGTTCGGTGGATTAGAAAAACGATCCATTTCGTGGCTTACGGGACTCTGGCATACGGATTCTTAAGAGTTGCATTGGCAGGCAAAAGCCCAAAGCGAGTGGGAATGCTTTTTGCCTTAACTTGCACATTGATCATGGCTTCCTTTGACGAACTGAGACAGACTTCTGCACCCAATCGCTCGGGTTCCGTTTGGGACGTAATGCTCGATATGACCGGTGCAACGACATTTGTGTTTCTCGGTGCCCGAGCGGTTCGTAATGCACCTTCAAAGGGTTCTGTCGCGTAACATGGGGTTATGAGGCCTACCGCCGCCCTTTTTGCACTCGCCTTGGCACCGCTTGCTCAGGCACAGTTCCCGACTGGGACAATTAGCTTTGAAAGACGGGCAAGCTCCGTTAAGTCCGTTTTGGGCGAACTATCGGTCCAAACCCATATTCAAATCGAAGCGGTTCCAGAAATCAACAATGAGATTGTCCTGGTTTCGGTAACCAATGCCCCCATAGAGACCGTACTTCGGGGCTTGGCCAAAACGGTTGAAGGTGAATGGAAGTTACAGGGCTCAGTGCTGCGTTTGGTTGTCGACAAAGAGACGCGGAGAAAGAACGAGCGTAAAGAACTTCAAAAGAAAGCTCTAGCCATTGCCGAGGCGATTAAGGAACGTGCCAAGAAATCGGAAACTACTCCTGGACTTACCGCAGACGGCCTGATTACACGCCTACTACAAGGGATCGATCCAACAGTTTTGGCCGATCTTGGGCCCAACGGTAGGCTCGTATTTTCCACTGATCCCAACCGTTTACAACTCTCTTTTGGAGCGGGTGCGACTGAACAGATCGATGCATTTATCAAGAACCACAATGCCAATCTGCCTTCAGCGGCTGAAGGAATTGATAAGGCACTATCCAATCTTGACCAGAAACAGGCTGACGCCATAAAGGCTCTTACTCAAAACGAGACCAAAGTTATTGGCCAGGTGCGCAAAGGACTGCTGGTGGTCACCAAAATGTCATTGGGGATCATGGATATGACCCAAATCCAGCTCAAACTTTACGACTCGAGTGGCAAGACGGCCTTTACCGGGCAAAGCATCTTATCGCTTAAAGGCGATGAAATGTCTCAGCTGATTTCGGCTGCAACCACGAAGAAGAAGCCTGAAACCAACGCCAAGAGCACTCCGATCGAGTACTCCGATGATTCAAAGGAGCTGGATAATTCAACAAAAGGGATGATCATGGGCAACTATGGACTGCATTTTAGTCCAGAGCTGCAAGTCAAACTGATGAATCCCACGAAGTCAGATCCTTTGTCTTTTTCCGCCTCAGACGAGCTGTTGTCTTACGCTCGGAGCCGTGGGAAGTCAATTATCGCGTGTGTTCCCGACTCTGCTGGTGGCATGTCTTATGCAAGTTTAACTGGAGGCAACATGACTGTTGAGACAGTTGACCGCGATCTCCATGCTGGCAAGAAGATGCAGATTCTGGATGAGAGTTCCATTATTCTGATCGAGCCTGCTCACCCTGCATTGGAACGTTCGCTAAGGGTAGATCGCGTCGCTTTGGAGACACTCTTAAAGCGATCACAAGGCAAGATGATCCCAAGCTTGGATGATATGGCAGATTACGCCAAAAGTTCTCCCGATCCCTCTTTGGGAGGGGTTGGTCAAACCTACATTACACTCTTCGTTCCAGGCGGATCTCAGCAAGGGTTGGGGGGACCGACGAACTGGAATATGCTCCGATTTTATGCTGACTTATCACCCGATAGTCGTAATTCGTTACGACAAGGGGCAAAGTTGAGTCTAGGGTCCCTCTCAAGTATTCAAAGAAATTGCCTTGAATCTATCGTTTACAGCTCTAACTCTGGACTATCTGTTGCTCGCGAAACTAAACAGGAGCCACAGCCCTTTTACATGCAAATCATGGGAGCAAGTACCAACATTGACTACCGCGACGAACCCACAGAGGCCTTACCCAATGGTATTCCGAATGACGGATTCCTAGACTTGGCAGTTTCACAAGAACCATTCGGTTTCCCAATAGCTTCCAACGGAAATCACAATATTGGAGCAATGGCAGTCTTGGATGCCGACGAGTTGGCTATTTTCAAGATGCTAAAAGAAGACAAGAATTTCTCACAATTTGCATCATTCATGCCCAAGTTTGGCCAGATGAAAGTCGGCTCACGAGAATTACTGAACTTTACTTTTCACTTCAGTCAAGACATATCCTCCAAGCAGGTTCTGAAGGACCACCATCTCCCAGATAACGCCCAGATTTATTCAGAGAATGACCTTCCGGCTGATTTCCAAAAACTCATAGGTGTGAAATTGGATGAGTTCAAAAAGTCTCCCCTGGGAGCTCTTTCATCTTTGGCTGCCCTTGGTGGGAAAGGGATTCGGCCTTAGCGAACGAACTGGGAATTATTACTGTTAGAGCAGTTGTAAGATATGGATATGCGCGGATTAGGAGTTATAGCCCTCTCGGCAGTGTTTGGAATGGCTTCGGCCCAAGACATGACCAAGCCGATCACTTTCAAAACTCGGGCGGCCCGTTGCTCTGAGGTTATCAAACAGATTGGTACCGCGGCCCAGCTTAACTTACAGGTGAGCCCTCAGATGAAGGGAGAAATCATCCTGATCTCCGTCGAGGGACAGCCGATTGGCGAGTTATTAGCTCGAATCGCGACTGTGACGAGTGGAGAGTGGAAGCACGAAGGGGACGTCATGAGGCTAGTTCCTAATTCCCAGCTTAGGCAACTAGAAGATCGATCCCTGGTCAAGCACCGTGCAGATGACTTTCAAAAAGCAGTCAACGTGAGACTCAAGGCCGAAAAGACTGAATCAGATCGCATGGAGGCTCTGCTAAAAAAGCAAGCAGAGACAGCCAAGTCGAGTGATTCCAAGACAGCTCCAACCAAAGGAAAGTCTGACAATAAGACTCCCCCCATCGATTTTGATCCTTCTGACGATGCACCTACGATGGGTAATCCGGATGAAAGCTTGATTACTCATTTACTTGCTGGCATTTCTCCTACGGTTATTGGTCAAATGGTTCCAGGAGATCGGCTCGTGTTTTCTACCGATCCCAACCGACTGCAAAGATCCTTTGGTTCTGAGGCACCTGCCTTGATCAACGCTTTCATTCAGAAGCACAACGATATCGTATCCAAGTCACCGACACCCGATATGGGTGATTTTGCTGGTGCTGACGAGGCTCAAATTGAGGCCATTCGACGCAACATTCAAATGCGAACAGCAAAGATAGGATCCGTGGCAAAAGTCAATCTTGTCGTTAAGTCAACAACCCGAATGGGATTTGGCATGGGTGATGTTGAGCTTTGCTTTTATGACGCTAAGGGCGCGGTGATCTATTTCACAATTTCCAATCTTGGAATGGGCACCCCAGATGGCTTACCGCAAGACTCCCCAATTCAGATAACCGCACCTTCGAGTCAGCCTGCACCTCCCTCAAAGCAAACTCAAATTGAGTACTCCGAAGATTCCAAGGCAATCATCACGGCCCTCAAATCCACGTCTAATGGAAATCTCAACGCATCCATTCCCAAAGAAGTGGAGGATCATATCATGCAGACGGACAAGTATGATCCACTCTCCTTTGCAGCAACCGATGAACTCCTGACCGTCGCGAAGAGGCGTCAGCTTCCTTTGGTTGCAGATATTTCTGACGATTGGGATCAACTCTTGTCGATCAATTCTTCTCTCGAAAGTGATACTTCCGTCGAAGATGTCGAGCGCCGGATCAAACAGGGGCGGCTCATGTCTGAAGTCCCAGACACCGCATGGTTCCTGCTCAGACCCAGTTATCCCAGCGAGTCACGATCCATTCGAGCGGATCGTGAGGCACTGGCCGCTCTACTCAAGTCCGTCAAAGCAAAGACAGTTCCCTCACTGGACGACTTATCTGCGTTTGCCGCTAGTTCGCCAGATCCAACGATAGGCGGATTCTGTTCGGGCTACCTACTCCTCTTTGTCCCCGGTGGATTGATGCAGGGGTTCGGAAATATGACCAGCTGGAATATGCTGCGTTTTTATTCTCAACTGTCACCTGAAGCCAGAACCAATTTGACTCAAGGCGGCCGCATATCCCTTGGAAGTTTGACCGCCTATCAGCATGCGGCACTTGAAAGCATGGTTTATGGGGCGGAAACACGGCTTGTTTCTGGCAACTCGTCTAAAAAGGAAGATCCGCTTTCGATCTTCAACTTTGGCGACATGATGAACGCTGGTGCTTCAGCCAAGGATTATCAGACTGAGCCAACCGAATTGGCGCCAAATGGTTTGCCTAGCGATGGATACTTTGAAGTTCAAGCGGTTCACCAGAACTTTGCAGCTCCGGCAGTGGCATCGAACTCGCCACTCATGGCGATGATGGGCATCATGGGACCAGACGAGATGGCCTTCTTCAAGCTTATGAAGGAGCAGAAGGGAGCCGAGGAATTCACCAGTATGCTTCCTGATTTTGGGAAACTCCGAGTTGGTGATCAATCCATCTACAATTTTACGTTCCACCTCACACCACAGGTGTACACGAAGAAATCTCTGAGGGATCACTACTTACCGGCGAATAGCAGTACGGTCTCCGCTGCAAACTTGCCAGCAGAATTTCAGAAGCAAATTTCCGATCGGATGCAGGTGCTTAAGAAGGCCGGCTTGGGCAACCTGGGTGGAATGCTTGGAAATTCCATTCACCCTTAGAATTCAGAAAATTGCCACTGTGCCGTTGTATGATGATTCATGCTCTCATTTGGGCTGGCTTTTCTATTCCTGACGGGACAAAGTCCCGTTGCCAATTTGCGTGAGGTCATTAGCTTCTCCTCGCGAGCTGCTCGAGCTGAAGTCCTGCTCCCATCTCTTGGAAAAGCGTCCCATTTGACCTTGTCAACCACTCCAGAAATGGGAAGCGAGGTCTTACTTGTCGACTTTCAAAACAAGCAGATTGGCGATGTTTTGGAGCGAATTGCAACCGTGACCAGCGGAAAATGGAAGCAAGAAGCAAATGGCTTTCGCCTCGTTGCAGATAGACAAGTGCGTCGTCAAGAAGAGATTTCAGATATCAAGCTAAAGGTGGAAGCGGTTCGGAAGAATATTCGCACCGCAGAAGATCGGATCAAGCAAAAAGTCGGAGCCATCGCTAAGATTGGCCAACCCACGCAGAAGCCTCAAAAAGGTGTCCCCGCCATGACACCAGCCCAAATTGCACTTGCCAAGCTCCGACAAACGATGAACATAGCGACTGAGGCGGCTGCTCTTCAACTTATAAAGGATCTGGACCTCGCTGAAATTGTTCAACTCAGTTCCTGGGATCGAATCGTCTATTCGACGAATCCTACAAATGCGCAGCGACAACTACCCAATCGTGCATCAGATGCCATCGATGCCTTCATTCAGACTCACAATGAGCAAGCCGGTAAATTAGAGCAACAATTTCCGGAGCCTGATCCGGCCAAAGTTTCTCCAGATCGATTGGAAGCTTTGCGGAAGACCCGACAACGTCAAATTAGGCGGATTGAATCTGTAGGTAAATCAATTGTTCAGGTTGTCCGAATCGGCACCCACAACATACATGGGCAACTTATCATCTATCGAACCAATGGCACCATTGCTTGGACATCCGGTATAGAGCTCAACGATATTGACTTCAACTCGGTGGACTTGGACAACGGCGACGAGAAGGAAGATGTCAAGAAACCCGAATCATTGGCCGACGCTAAGATTCCCTATTCGCCTGATTCTCAGGCACTGGTGGATATTGCCATAAGTCCGTCATCTCCATTCTTGACTCTTCCTCCAGCGCTTATCGCAAAGCTCTTCCACCCCGAGAAGTACGAGCCATTATCCTTTGTCAAGGCCGATATTTTAAGTGCAGTATCCCGCAAGAGTCTAAAAGCCATCGTTGCTGACATTCCAGATGATTGGGATGTCGACTGCGGTTTATTCGAAGGAGTACTTGTAACGACCTTGGACGAAGTGCTCGAAAGAGTCAAAAACAGGAATGGCATTCAGCAGCTTCCAGATTCGGAATTTGATCTGTTTGTCTCTTCTTCCCCAAGCTGCTCGCGAAAGAATCGAGCAGATCGATTCGCCTTGGGCGCAGTCTTGAAATCAGTTGAAACTCAGGGTGTACCTTCTTTGGAAGCATTTACCAATCTGGCCAACACGTTTGATGATGATGCCCCTGATGGCATAGCACAGGGCATCCTGATGAGTTTGGTTCCAAATCAAAATCAAATGGAATTCATGGAAGATGGATGTGGGTATTGGAACTCTCTCAAGCTATTCGGCACCTTCAGTTTGGCCCAAAGAGATGTCTTGTTCTCCAGTGGGAAGCTACCTATTGCCACATTGAGCCCTGAACAGAAAGCCTTGGTTCAGAGGATGCTCTATGGATCGGATGTCTCTCTTGAAAAGGACGATTCAACCTCAGAAAATCCTGGCATCATGCGCTTTAATGATTATAGGGATGAACCCACCGAGGTGCTTCCCAATGGACTTGGAGATTTTGGTTATATAGATCTTTCTCAGACCGTAGAGACATTCGCCTTTCCAATTCCTCCCAAAGGGTCCTTCAACCTTGGATCAGCTTCTATTTACGGCCCAGAAGAATTGGCTGTGAATCTCATACGAAAACAGTTTGGTAACGAACCTGATGCGTCACAAAAGCCCGTGACGTTCGACCAACTCAAACTGGGAACGACGGTATCCCTTGAATTTGGATTTCATGTAGCTCCCGGTATCAAGTTCACCACAGAATTTAGATCCTTTCAGTTTCCCCAATCACCGATCATCACCACTGAGGAGAACCTACCTGCAGACTTCAAGAAGAAGGTTCAACTGGCACTTGAGGGTCTGAAGGATACAGAGGATGGCCCATCACCTAAGCAACGGACCATCCATCCATAGTTTAGCCAGCAGTGAAATACTCTTCCAGACGCATACATGTCGCCGCTTCTGGGTTCGAATAAACATCGAGCGCTCGCAGAATTGCCGTTGCCGTGTCGATACTGGTGACACATGGGACACCCGACTCAATACAAGCTCGGCGAATCCTTGCTGCTTCTGATTCACTTGTCTCGTTCAAGCTCGGCGTGTTGATCATCAAGCAAACTTGCCCCGTAGTGATGAGATCCAAGATATTTGGGGATCCCTGCTGAATCTTGTTCACTGTTTCCACAGGGATTCCATGCTCTTCCAAGATTCTTCCAGTTCCTGGTGTCGCGGCAATTTTCCTTCCAGAACTATGAAGGCCTTTGGCAATCTCTAGTGCTGCCTGTTTGTCAGTATCGTTGACAGTCAAGAGGACATAACCGTCGCCCTTAAAGTGGATTCCGCTCGCGACCAGAGCTTTGTATAGAGCTCCTTCAAAGGTGTTATCAATGCCTAAAATCTCACCCGTAGATTTCATTTCCGGTCCAAGGCTTGGCTCAACCTTTGCGAGTTTCTGGAAACTAAACACTGGCGCCTTTATGGCATAGAGAATTGGCTTGGGCAACTTTGGACTAATTTCCCCATGAACAAATCGATCCTCGGAGATGATATATCCCTTGGCATTCGGTTTCACGATCTTCGATTCGGTCAATCCAAACTCATCGGCAACTCCTGCAAGAGCGCAAGCCGGTTCCCCACCTTCTGAGTCCGGCTTTCCAAGACACCAAAGACCGCTTGCATATCCCATCTCTTTGAGCGTGATTCCCATCATGCATTTGGTGGCCAAATCGACCATGGGAATACCGGTGACTTTACTGAGATAGGGGACGGTGCGGCTTGCTCGGGGATTGACTTCTAAAACGTAGGCAATTCCGTCCTGCACGACGAACTGAATGTTCATCAGCCCTTTAACCTGGAGGGCTCTGGCAATCTTGCAAGCACTCACGACCATCTGAGCTTGAATATCTTCGGTGAGCGTAACGGCTGGATAGACTGCCATCGAGTCTCCGCTGTGTATACCCGCCCGCTCAATATGCTCCATGATGCCAGGGACCAATGTTTCTATCCCGTCTGAGATCACATCTACTTCTGCTTCAGTTCCCAAGAGATACTTGTCAACTAGAACTGGTTGACCGGGATTGGCATCCTCTGCTTCCTTATAAAAGCCATCCAATTGGTTTTCGCTGAACACGATCTCCATGGCTCGCCCACCCAACACAAAGCTTGGTCTGACGAGTACCGGATAGCCGACCGAAGCAGCGACGACCTTTGCCTCTTCAAGTGATCGAACGGCCTTACCTTTGGGTCGGTGAATACCCAAACTCTCAAGGAGTTCTTCGAACTGTTCTCGGTCTTCGGCTGTGGCAATTGCTTGAGGGCTGGTTCCCAAAACTTCAATGCCGTTCTCTGCCAGACCGGCCGCCAAGTTAATGGCGGTTTGACCGCCAAATTGGCAAACCACTCCAATCGGTTTCTCGTGGTTGATGATGTCAAGGACATCTTCTTGGGTTACCGGTTCAAAGTAGAGGCCATCTCCGGTATCAAAATCTGTACTTACCGTCTCGGGGTTGTTGTTGACGATAATTGCCCGATAACCCATCTTTCGCAGGGACCAAACGCAATGTACGCAAGAGTAATCGAACTCAATCCCTTGGCCAATACGAATGGGACCTGAGCCAAGGACCAGAACGGTGGGTTTCATCTAAAGAGTGATTGTGACAGATTCGCCGCCCTCATTGTTGGCCTACACAGAGTTCTATCGAGTTGGAGCTACTGTTTCAGGTGAATTTCCATCACTTCATCATGGGCAGCATTCAGGAGTTTCATCTCACCGAGAACTTGCCTGAGTTCATCCGAAGCATTGCCACCGATCTCTTGGCGAGACTCCAGTCGATCGACCGTCTTAACGATCTCTTCCGCAGTTTCGTGAATATCAGCAAGTAACTTCTTCACCTCAATCCGATCTGGTGTGGCACCTTGACCAATCAAAATCAGGAGACTTGCCATCGCCGATTCCATTGCGGTGCCAGCACGTTCCTTGATTTCTCGCCAATTTGCATCTGTCTGTTTCCAAACGAGAGCGTTTAGTGCGTTCTGGCACCGCAAAGAATCATAGGCAGCGTCATTGAGTGCGATCGACGCTGCTTTACCAAAGGTGTCTGCCACGTTGCCAGTCCATCGAGCATTGTAAAGTTTCCAGACAACACTTCTGGAACTGCCTACTTTGCGCCAATGAGCCTTTTGGCTTGCGCTAGCTCGGACGTATAGAAAAGTTCCAGTCAGGACTGAGACGGTTGCTGCAATGGACATTGGCCCTAGCATCAACCAACGATTCTCATGAATGGAGGTGTGTGTAGCCTTTGCCAAGATGACGCCAACAATCGCAGCTAAGATAAAGCTACCACCGGTAACCAAACCCGTGATATTGCCCACTTGACTGCTGGAATTATTCCACTGCTGGTCGATCCACTCGTACAAGCTTCGCAATTCGGGTTCGTTATGCACCCCTGTCCACGCGTACCAATCCATTAATTAGACTTACGATCTAAAAGGAATAAGGTTGCGGCCATGCGAGTCTAGACTACGATAGCGTCGTCTTCTTCTTCAAACGTTCCGTAGTAATACGGAGTGTGAGATTCGAATTCACCGGCGCACGTGTCCACCATTTTGAAGACTGGCATCACCTTGCTTCTCTCGATTGCAATCGCAGATTGAACAGACCAAGACTGATTCTCGGCTGACGTACCACCCCGAACAATTTCCCGTGCTGCGCGCAGAACGGTACTATCCAGTCCCAAAAGCGATGCAATGGTTGGACTTGGAAATCCGAGCAAGAAAGCTTCTTCTACGAGTTCGTCAATTTCGGGAGCCTGACTGGTTTTGGCTTCAATCAACCTTGCTTCCATCTTTAGCAATGTATTGATCTTTCGCAAGAACCAGCGATCAACTCGGCTTATACGGTTGACTTCGTCGACCGTCCATCCTCGTCTCAATCCCTCTGCCAAAGCCCAGAGACGCTCGTCTGTCGGCTTCTTGATGGCATGCTTGAGATCAGCTTCGGCCATTTCTGCAAACTTGGGATGTCGGAGATCCTTTTGACGCACCTCCAACCCCCTAAGAGCCTTCATCAGAGCCGCTTCAAATGACCGATCAATGGCCATGACCTCGCCGGTCGCTTTCATCTGAGTAAAAAGGGAGCGATCTCCAGTTGTGAACTTATCGAAGGGCCAACGCGGCACCTTGACAACGCAATAGTCCAAGGCTGGCTCAAAGCAGGCTTTAGTGGTTCCAGTGACTTGGTTGTCAATTTGATCCAATGTCTTACCCACGGCAATCTTTGCTGCAACACGGGCGATTGGATAACCAGTAGCCTTGGATGCCAATGCAGAAGAGCGGGAAACTCGAGGATTGACCTCGATAATGTAGTAGTCAAAACTATCCGGATTAACCGCAAGCTGCACGTTACAGCCACCCTCGATTCCGAGTGATTGAATGATTTTGAGCGAAGCGGTACGGAGCATGTGATACTCCAGATCGCTTAGAGTCTGCGAAGGAGCAATGACGATGGAATCGCCGGTGTGAACTCCCATCGGGTCCAAGTTCTCCATGTTACAGACGGTAATGCAGTTTCCGGCTCCGTCACGCATGACTTCGTATTCAACTTCCTTCCAGCCCAGCAAGCTTCGCTCGACCATGATTTGGCTTCGCATAGAAAGCTTCAGACCCTTTCGGCCCGTTTCCCAAAGTTCTTCACGGGTATCTGCAATACCTCCACCTGTTCCACCCAAGGTGTAGGCGGGGCGAATGATGCAGGGATAAGGCACGACGTCCAAAATGGCGGCCAGCTCATCTTCAGTCTGAATAATCCAACTCTCAGGCACGGGCTCTTTGATCTCACGCATGAGATTTCTGAAGCTCTCTCGGTCCTCAGCCTTTTTGATTGCAGACAGGGGCGTACCGAGAACCTTGATGTTGTACTTCTCAAGAATTCCCGCATCGGCAAGCTGTGTGGCCAAGTTTAGGCCGGTTTGACCACCAAGCGTTGGCAATAGAGCATCAGGTTTCTCGCGCTTGATGACACGCTCACAAAAATCAACATTGAGTGGCTCAATGTATAGAGCGTCACTTACACCAGGATCAGTCATGATCGTGGCAGGGTTGCTGTTGATTAAGACGACCTCGTGGCCCTCTTCTTTGAGGCTCTTGCAGGCTTGTGTTCCCGCGTAATCGAACTCGGCGGCCTGCCCGATGACGATTGGGCCTGAACCGATGACTAGGACCTTCATTCTAAAGAGGTAGTGTGACAGATTTCTGCCCTCCCTCGCTTAGAGATTATTCGGAAAAGTTGGTTGCGGTCGATTTCCTTACCAGTTCTTGAATGCTTTCGTCTTTTGTCCGAGAAAATGCCTCGGGAGAACCATCAAAGATCAGTTCCCCAGCGTGGAGGAAAGCTATCCGATCCGCTACTCGAAAAACCGAGCTGACGTCGTGACTGACAACGACACTCGTGACATTCAATTCCTTTCTCAGGTTTACGATCAGACTATCAATTGTATAGGTCGTAATAGGGTCGAGGCCTGTGGTTGGCTCGTCGTACAGAAGGACCCCAGGTTTGATAGCTAAGGCTCTAGCAATGCCAACTCGCTTTCGCATACCTCCACTCAACTCAGCCGGCATTTTCTTGCCTTCGTTCTCCAATCCCACACGTGCCAAGCTCTCGATCGCAAGCGCTTTCTGCTCTTTGTGAGGCAGTCGAAGTTGCCGTTTGATACCAAACAGGACGTTTTCTTCGACGTTCATATAGTCAAAAAGGGCGGCTGACTGGAAGACCATTCCCATATGCCTGCGTGCTTCCTCCGCTTGGAGCGTGACGTCCACTCCGTCAACTTTGACTTCCCCACTTGTGATAGGTGTCAATCCGGAAATGCATCTCAGGAGAGTAGTCTTACCTCCACCACTACTTCCCATGATCGCGACAATCTCACCCTGATTAACATCAAGGTTGATGGATCGAAGAACCATCTTGTCACCATATTTCTTGTCCAATTTGCGGACGTTGACCATGGCTAAGCTGTTCCTATTCCCCACCACGCCGAATGCTGGTTGGACTCACCTGGAAGCGTTGAGTAAAGGCACGGCTAAAGTGGCTGAGCCCAGCAAAGCCCACTGCCTTTGCTACCGAGGAAACGGCAATATCTTGTTCGTTCAGCATTTGGCGAGCTTTTTCCAATCTGAGCGATACCAAGAATTTATGGAACGGCTGCCCAGTTGCCTCCTTAAACAGGAACCGGAAGTGTGATGTACTCAGCCCCAATAGGGCAGCCACACTGGCATCGGTTAGGTTCTTGGCATAGTTCCTCTCCACCAGAGCTAAAGCGCGATCAACCAAATAGGAAGATGGGCTATTGACTTCCTTGAAGATGGAGGCGGCAACGTATTCAGCCCGCCTTCTCACTGCTTCGGCCAATTCATCCACTGTGGTAAGAGATTCGAATTCACGGGCACTTTCCAACAGGGCTCGGTGCATAGCTCTGGTCCCCCCGATTTCGATCGTAGCAGCCGTCACCACCGCCAGAAAGGTAAGCGCTTCCCCTCTGGCTTCATCGAGATCTTCCGTGGTTCGCAATGCATTTTCCATTTGGTCGATTGACTTCGTAAATTTAAGTCGATCTCCGATCCGGATGCTACTACCGATTTCACCAAGTGAAATCCCGCCGCTTTTGATATGGAATGGACAGCCTTTGGCTGCCATGTACTCCAACAGAATATCGAATACAACAAATGAGGCCGGACTACCCAAATCTCGAATACGGAGAGCCTCACCGACTGCACCCTGTGGTACATCAATGGTTAGCAGATCCACTCGATACTCGATGCCGTTGATCTCGCAGCTGCCGACGGTTTCCAGGCTGGTTCCATCGCCATTCACGATACTGAGAGGCGACAGGTCATGAGCATCGAAATAGTGTCGACCGTTGAGTAAGTCCTGACGAAATACGGCCTCTCTCGAATTGGTTACGTGAACCGTTGCACCAAGCGTGCCGATCGCTTCCTCTTCTCGTCCGGCGAAAAGCGAGAATATTCCAAGAAGATGAATACGGACCATCTGACCGTACTCAGAATTCAATTTTGCTTCTACCGAAAACGGAAGGGATCTGGCAGGGTGACCACGATGAGGTCCACCGTTACTCTGCCAAGCTGGCAATCCTGAAAACTCGCAATCAAGGTTGCTGTTCTCAGGAACGAACACCGGCCCTGAATCGGGCCGTGGAAATTCGGTCGTTACTATCTGGATGCGAGAGGTAGGGACCATAGGTCAAAGCGTTGTTTTGGGGGCATAAACGATGCCCCCAAATTTGTCTACTCCAAGCTAACGGTGGTATGTGGCAGGTGACCAAACACAGAATCGCGCAATCCTTTGACTCGGGGGCTGATCAACTCTGCATCCTTCTCGATATAGATCGGGATAAACGGAGCATCCTGTAGAACGATATCCTCGGCTTGAGCATAGAGCTTCATACGCTCGGCATCATTTCCGACCATCGTGTCGGCTTGAGCACAAAGAGCATCGAATTGCGGGTTGCTATAGTTGATCTTGTTCTCATCGCCAGTCGTCGAAAGAAGCAAGCTCAAGAAGTTCTGGGGATCAACATAGTCAGCCGACCAACGCATGTGGAAGAAATCGAGTTCTTTCTTGTTATGTTTTCCAAGATAAGCGCTCCAAGGAAGCATCGTTGTTTTGCAGTCGATACCCAAGTTCTGTCGAAGTTGAGTAGCAACGGCTTCCGCAACGAGTTTCACATCAGTCTGCCCATCCCGATGGTAAATGACGAGCGGAGGCATTCCCTTTCCGTCTGGATATCCAGCCGCAGCGAGAAGCTTCTTGGCTTCAGCTAAATTGAAAGGAATGGACTTGGCGTCCTTTCGGAATCCAATTACCGATGGTGGCAAGATGCTGGTTGCAATAGGAGTAACGCCATTTAACTTTTGAATGTCTGGATTTTTGCCATCCAAGGTCTCATCCACGAGTTTCTTCGCATCGATAGCCATAGCAAATGCCCGGCGAACGTCACGGTTCTTAAATGGTGCATAACTGGTGCAATTCAACCCGACATAGTAAAGTGCCGGTCGCTCGAAGAAGTGAATCTGATCTTTGAATTTTGGATCGGCTAGAAGACCAGGAATGTCTTGTCGTTCGATTCGAGTCAGGTCCAACTCACCCGATTTAAACTTGTTCAATCGAGTTTGAGCATCCTTGATAATCGTTCGTTCGATCTTGTCGACTTTCGGACTACCATCTCGATATTCTTTGTTCGCCGCTAACACAAGGAGCTGATCAGGCTGGAACGAGGCAGCTTTGTAAGGACCAGTTCCGACCATTTGTTCGACCTTCTGGATTTCCCCTCCGTTGTTCAAGGACTCTTTGCAAACGACGTATGAATCTGGATAGGTTAAGAGAGCAAGGAAGTACGGCCGGGGCTTGTCGGAAACGATTACCAGGTGATAATCGTCGACAACCTTCACGCCCTTAAGCTCGGTTGCCTTGTGAGCCCATCGATCCTTAAAACCTTCGATGGCGAACAAGTAGTCTCCAGCCGTAGGTGAGCCAAACTCAGGGTTTGCAGCACGTTCGATTGAATATTTGAAGTCTGCGGCTTTAACTTCTCGGCCATTGTGGAACTTCACACCTTTCTTTAAGGTGAAAGTATAGGTTCGCTTATCTGGACCGATCTCCCATTTCTCAGCAATATTGGGCACAACTTGGTTCTTTTCGTCCCATTTCACCAAGCCTTCAAAAACTTGCTGGATTGCGTCAATTGTGTCGCCGTCCTGCACCTTTGCCGGATCGAGGGTGGTCATATCCGTGGTAATCGGATAACGGAAAATGTTCTCTTTGCCTGCTGAGCTTCGTTCGGAGAAGTTGCCTTTGCCGCAACCAACCATGGTTACAGCTGCAACGACAACCGCGAAGTAAAGGGATGCCCGTCTCATTGGCGAAGATTCTACACCTTTGTGGCGACCTCGGTCACAAACTGATTAACTTTGAAGCTGACTAGCTTCAATCATTAGGCAGATCCGATGGCCGTATGGCGGAATTCTTTCACAGCAGTATCGTTAGCCGGAAGAGGTGAATCGGCAATGTTCCTCCAAAACGGAAGGAGGTCAGCCAGAGCCTCACCGACGAACTTCATGTTCTTGGGAGGTTCTTCGAAATTATTCAGTCGTGCCAAACCGTAAAGAACTTCGGCTCTCGTCCTAAATCGATCCGTAAATTCGACAGCTGCGCTATCCGTCACATAGCCACCCGCGCGAGGGGACAAGAACGGTTCTCCTTCGGATAGGACCGCGTCGGTTACGACGCAACGGTCAAATTGAGGCAGAAATCCGGTCATTTCCATCAGCAGAATTTGTGCCCACACCAAGGCTACAACAGGCTTTGGGTGAACTTCCAGTTGATGGAGTGCTTGAACCAATAAAGCGTACGCTTCCGGGAAGGGCTCATCGAAAGGCAAAACCGCACCAAAGAGCTCGGTCAACGCCAGACCACAACTTAATCGATCGTAATCCGTCCTAAGCCCTCTAAAGGACGATTGGGGTTGGGCCTGGGTGATAAATGCAGCTCGTTTCCCGGTAGCCAAGTTCAAAACTGCGGCACTTAAGGGCTCGGATACACCAGCTAGCCGTGAGCCACCCTTTCTTGCACCTTTGGCAAGGACGTCCATTTTTCCGTTCTCGATTGTGAGCACGGTTAATCTCCGGTCAGACTCACCAGAGTCTCGCCTTTTCAGAACGATTGCGTGAACGATCTGCTCAGCCATTAGACCGCTTGACGATACCTTGACGAGGCATCCTCCCAAATCGTTCTGTACCGAACGAATCCAAAACTCCAGCAGTAATTCTCGAACGCCAATCTGGGGGAGGCAGTTAGTTTAGGCACTGCCTCATAAGATTGTCATGAGGCAGTGCCTTTGGCTCTGAGCCACCATCCATGCACACTGATAAATCCAATTGACTCTTACTTAGAAATGGTCAAAGTCGCAGTCTTGGTTACCCCTCCGTAAGATGCCGTGATCTTGTCAGAGGTGGTGGCATTAACCGACGAGGTCGATACCGTAAACGTTGCAGATGTCTGCCCCGCAGGAATGGTAACGGTCGAAGGGACTGGTCCACTCGTAGAGCTTGCCGTAAGGTTCACGATAGCGCCACCTGTTGGGGCTATGCCACTCAGAGTGACCGTCCCAGTAGCACTAGCACCACCTTTAACAGATGCCGGACTCAAAGCAACTCCTACCAACAAAGCTGGCGTGATAGTCAAATTAGCTGACTTTGAGCCGGAGCCTGACGTTGCCGTGATCGCCACCGTTGCCTTGGTCCCTACTCCCGTTGTCGTAATCGGGAAGTTGGCGCTGGTTTTGCCAGCAAGGATAACGACTGAAGTGGGAACTGTGGCAGCTGAATTATTACTGTTCAAGGAAATGACAATTCCATCGGATGGAGCAGCCAAGCTTATGGTTACCGTGCCCAAGGAGCCCTTTCCGCCAAGAACCGATGATGGATTGAGAGTCAACCCAGTCACCGATGGCGGATTAACCGTCAAACTTGCGCTTTGCGTCGCCCCATTTGCGGTTGCCGAGATTGTAGCCACCTGCTGAGCCGAGACTTTATTCGTCTTGATCGTGAAGGTGCCCGTGGTTTTTCCAGCTGGCACCGAAACCGTTGCCGGAACCGTCGCAGCAACAGATGAACTCGTCAACGAAACGATTGCTCCTCCGGTGGCTGCAGGACTCGTTAAAGTGACAGTTCCTGTAGAAGTCTGCGAACCAACGATGCTGGTCGGATTTACTGAGAGTCCCACCACAGATGGTGCCAACACCCCTAGAGTTGTTCGCAGAATTCCTCCATTTAGCCCAGCAGAAACTGTAAGGATCACACTCGAGTTTACCGGCACAGTTTTTACTGTGAATCCAATTGAGTTCTTGCCTGCTGGCACGGTCACTGTGCTTGGCACCGAACCGGCTTTTTGATCTGTAGCAAGCGTAATGACAAGTCCACCTGTTGGAGCTGGCCCGGAAAGGCTAAGTGATCCCGATGAGCTTGTACCACCATTAACAATCGTTGGGAACACAGTCAGCGAACTGAGAACAGGTGCACTAACTACGAGGTTTGCCGTGCTCGAAAACGTTCCCAGACTTACCTTGATGATCGATGACTTGTCCGTGGTCACTGGGATCGTGCTGACAGTGAATGTCCCAGAAGACTGGCCCGCAGGGATTACAATCGAGCCGGGAACGGAAGCAATCGCTGACAGGCCACTTGAGATATTGATCGTACTGCCACCTGATGCGGCAGGGCCGTTTAAATTCACCGTTCCCGTCGACCCGGTTCCGCCAGTTACGTTGGATGGATTCAGAACGAACGATGAAATCATAAGTGGTTGAATTGTCAGAACTGCAGAAAGCGAATTACTTGCCAAAGTTGCTGAGATGGTTGAGTTCGCTGAGCTCGCAACAGTTGTCGTTGTAACAGTAAAAGTCGCACTCGTTGCTCCAGCGGCCACAGTAACAGTAGCTGGAACCGAAGCTGTTCCTCCAGATGCCGACAGCGTAATCACTGCTCCGTTAGCTGGAGCAGGACCATTCAACGTAACCGTGCCAGTTGCATTGACTCCCCCCACCAATGTTGTTGGGTTGAGCGATAAGCTGCTGAGAACAGCGGGATTGATGGTCAGCGTTTTACTTTGATTTGTTGAGTTGAGAGTGGCCGAAATATTCGCGCTAACCACAGTTCCAATCGCCGAAGTGGTCACAGTAAATGTAGCCGACGTGGCCCCAGATGGAATCAATACGCTCGCCGGAACCACCGCACTCGCTGAGTTCGACTGTAGCGTAACAGTATCCCCGCCAGTGGGTGCTGGACCATCAAGAGTGATAGTAGCTGTGCTATTTGTTCCACCAATTACGGTTGTAGGGGTTAACGATAAACCATTGAGTACCCCTGGATTCACGGTTAGTGTGCCCTTAGCTGATTTGGCTCCAACCGATCCTGTAATCGTGACCGTGGTTATGGAAGCTACCGGTGCCGTGGTAACTGTCAATGTGATTGAACTTGATCCTGCTGGAACGGTAACCGAAGTAGGAACCGTCACGCTTGAATTGTCAGATGACAAGTTCACAACTGTGCCACCCGTTGGTGCCGAACCAGTCAGAGTTACGGTAGCCGTTGATGAAGTTCCACCGGTTACGGCTGTCGGAGCCAAGCTAAGGGTCGATGGAACCGGAGCTGTCACCGAGAGGGTTCCTGTGGCCGAAGAACCTGCTGTGGCGGTAATAGTTGCCGTTGAATCCGATCCAAGTGGCGTGGTCGTAGCCGTAAAGGTCGAAGTTGTAGCGCCAGCTGTAACCATTACGGAATTTGGGACAGTTACGCCATTCAAATTGGAGGACAAAGCGACTTGAAGTCCGCCTGTGGGCGCAGGACCGTTTAAAGTGACCGTACCTGTTGAGCTACCTCCTCCAACGACCGTGATAGGGTTAAGTGCCAATGTTTTTGGAGCGGGTGGATTGATCGTTAGTGAAGTTGAGGTTGTGGGTGTCGCCCCCAGAGTTGCGGACAAAGTGGCCTGAGTTGTTTGAGTAACCGGCAATGTCGTGACAGTAAAAGTCGCTGTCGACGAACCGGCTGAAACGGTTACCGTTCCAGGAACAGAAGCAAACTGGCTGGATGATGACAAAACAATCGAAGCACCACCAGCTGAAGCATTTCCGTTGAGCGTTACAGTCGCAGTTGGATTAGTTCCGCCCACGACCGAGCTTGGCGCTACAGTTACTGACGACACTTGTAGCGGCTGAACCACCACCGTCGTGGTGATATTGGTGCCTCCAGACGTTGCAGTAATCGTAACCTGGGTAGGAGTCGCCACTGATGTGGTCGTTAAATTGAACGTGGCGGAGTTGCCTCCACCTGCAACGACAACCAATCCTGGAACTGTGACAACCGGATTACTACTCTGGAGCAACACCACGTCGCCACCTGCTGGCGCAAGAGCATCAAGTGTGACTGTGCCCTGCGCAGATGTCCCTCCCAAAATCGAAGATGGGCTGGCAAAGAGTGCCGTCACAGGCACGGTGTTTACTTCAGTGCCAACTGCGTAAATCTTGTTGTCGTTACAACCGATGTAAAGGACACCATCCCAACCAATAGCAGGTGTTCCCCAGAGCGTATCGCCGATATTGTAGGATATTTGCTGGGTTCCAATTGGGGTGACACCGAACAAAGTTCCGTCAGTTGATGCGAAATATACTATGCCATCAGCCCCGATGCTTGCCGAACCATTGATGGCACCACCAGCGTCAAAGGTCCACTTTAGAGCTCCAGCAGATGTGAGGGCGTAAATCTTGCTGTTGGTTGAACCAATATAGATTGTGCCGTCGGCTGCGATAGCAGGGGAAGATAGATCAATCGAGGATCCAGTGGCGTAAACCCATTTCTTGTTACCGTTTGCATTCAATGCATAGAGTGATCCATCGTTTGAACCGACATAGACTGTTCCATCGGACGCTACAGCAGGGGAGCCAGTGATGGACTTACCCGTGGGATAACTCCATTTCAAGTTGCCAGCCGAACCGAGAGCATAGATATTAGAATCCATTGAACCGATGTAGACCGTTCCATCCCCTGCAATAGCAGGGGAAGAAGTTGTAATAGAGTCGGTCGTCGCATAGGTCCAAATCAAAGACCCATTTGAGCTCAAACAATAGACTTTGTTATCCAAACAACCGAAATAAATCCGGCCGGCCGCATCCAAATTGGGTGAGCTAAGAATTGCGTTGCCAGCGGCGAATCGCCATTTGAGAGTCCCATTGCGTGCGATCGCATACAGGTACCCATCTCCCGAGCCCACATAAACTGTTCCGTCCGAGCCGACTGCTGGTGATGACTGGATCGGTCCGCCAGTTCCAAAGCTCCATGCTTGAATTCCCTGAGCGTTAATGGCATACAGGAATGAATCCTGGGAACTCACATACACTGTTCCGTCCGCGCCAAGAGCAGCAGATGAGTTGATAGCCCCGCCTGTGGTCAACGACCATCTGAGCTTCCCATTATTGCCACCGCTGACTCCCAAACTCGAATTTGCCGTGTCGTGGTGATACTTGGGCCAAGCAGAAGAGCTTCCCAAGCTCCTTTGTTGAACCTGCTTGTACCCGCGTAACCCAGTGGGGCTTGACTCCTTAAATCTTTGGGCGCTTACGCTTACGAGTAAACATGCAATAAGGCTGAACAACAAAAGAGCTCTTTTCCAAACCATGGCCATCTCCATCATCCAAGGCAGGCAATTCAAATAGATTGCGCAATAAACAACGATATGGCATATGTAACGGAAGCTTTTCGTGTGCTGACAGGAAAGCTAGAAGGATTTATCCAAGAAATCGCATTAATCCCACCCGTAAAAATACAACTAGCCCGAGAGTCATTGACCTCGGGCTAGTCTTTCGAACGGATTGAACTATTTGATGTGCAAGATGCCTTGCTTGATGAATTCGATCCAGATGAAATACATTCGGTCAATCAAAAGCGAGAATCGCATCATAACCGTAGTTCCAAATATTGCGCCAAAGCCAATCATCAGCAACCAACGTCCTGCCAGCGAGGCGTTTTTGATCACTTTGCTCTTTACATCAAAGCTAAAGAGGAAGTAGCTCAGAACGCAGAGGATGGTAAGGACGAAGATGAGATTATTGAGCGCCTCTGATCCATAAAGATCTCCCTTGACCGGACCTAGAGCAGGGTTCAGCGTGTTTGGATCAGGCTTGAAGAAGCCCGCAGTTGGAATAATCGACTTCATCGAACCGCTAATCTGCGGAATGTAGCGATTGGTCCATGCATTGAACTGCTGTCCAGAGTAAAAGCCCAAGATGATGCCGATGGGAATGCGGCTCAGCCAGTTATGCTTCTTGCTAAAGACGGTGTACCCGAGTAAACCGACAGGCAAAAGCATAACGTAGGGCCAATATCCCATCGCAGCCTGGTTTCCATCAGCGGCAGCTGAACCGAGCATCTTGTCCCACCACATAACCTTTAGGGTTTCAGTCCAAAGAGCAACCAAAGCCCAGCCAGAGGCTAACCCCAAGAATAAGTGTTCGAAGAATCTATAGAACTTGTTCTCGCGATACAGAATCGTATAGAGGCCGATCGTGGCGATCGCACCGACCGAAAGTGAAACTAACTCATGGTTGTATGACATTAGGCACCCTTCCTTTTTGCAAGAAACATTCCAACGTTGCCAGTGACAACCGCGAGGATCAACAAGAACAGTGCGAAGTGTAAGGACGGGTAATAAGCCATTCCTTTGCCCGTGTTCTGCATCCCAGGGAATCCTGGGATCACTTCCGTCGATTTCTCAGAGACGATCTTGTTTGGCCCCTCGACGTTCAGTCCATTTTCCATCAGAGTTTCCAGATCGTAGACCCCTTTCACACCGCCACAGAATCCTTTGATCTGTCCTGAAGCATAGTAGGTGGTGGTTTCTGGAACCATAACGCCTGTGACCATAAACATCATCGGGACCTTGGTGATTCGCTCCAACACCGTATTGGTTGTTGACGATGCGGTCACCACGATCAGGTACTTGAAGTCTGCTACGGACTTGATACCTTTAAGCACCGGGGACAAAGAAACATCTCTTGGAGCAGAATTCTCTGGCCAGTCCTTCTTTCCAGAGACTATCGAAACGAACTTATTATTGATGGCCGATGCGGTTCCCTCACCATTTGGGTAGTAACCCAGAACCAGATAGTCTTCAAATGGTTTGTAGCGATAACGTCCAGCTTTGGCCTCTTCGTCTGCGATCTTTCGAATCGTGTCGCGGGATACCTGTGGCGCCTGAGGATCAGCAATGGTGTAGACCACAAACTTAACCTTCTTTCGCATCAAGATACGAAGCAAAGCTTCCATCTCACCCATGCTCTCACCACGAGTGGAGTTCGTCCAATCTGACTCCACAAGGACGGTTGAACCTTCCGGGAGAGCCATTACATTCGTGAACATCTCTACACTGGCGTCAATCGGCTTATTGGGCAACTTAACTGGGAAGAACAGTGGAATAGCCGCCAGCATGAAAAGCACCAGGTACAAGACCGGCTTGGGAACCGATTGCAGCTTTTCGCCCAAAGATTTATTGGCAGCAGGATCAGTTATAGCCATTAGTTGCTCCCTCCTGTCTTTTCAAGATTGAGCCAAAGTCGTACGCCCATCGAGAGCAGTCCAATTCCAACACCGAAATCGATACCTCGAATGGCAGGAGTCTGAACGTTTGCCCTAAGCCATCGAGCGACGTTATCCAGCTTGAAGTTATTGCTCAAGTGCATCCCGTCAACTCCCTGAGCCCAGAAGTATTCAATAAGGCCCATCAAGCTGAGCATCACAATCAAAGCAGTAACCAACAAGATTGTCGCTTCAACTGATCGAGCTCGGAAAGCTCGGTAGGCGGCGGAAAGAATGTAAAACGCGACGATCGAGAACATCCCGGCATCCATGTTCTGGAGCAAGCCGTTAAAGAGCAAGTCCCGTCCAAATTGCCAGAAGGTCCAGCCAACGTAGCCGCTGCCTGCCATCTTTGCATTTGCTGGATCCAGTCGCATGTACCAGTCCACATAACCAAAGATGACCATGATGACCATGCCGGCGATCAGAACAACACTGAACTGCCAATCTCGCTGCTGCTTTCCAATTCGTCCCAAGTGAACTCGGAGCAAGGAGTAGATTCCAAGACCGATCAAGAACGCCGCGATAATGTTCGTCAGGTCCGCTACGACCGGCTGAGCATCGCTAAGCCAGAACGAAAATCCTTCAAGAACGTTTCGAGGCGCCTCATCCGGTTGTCGATTGATGGGCGTCGGGTAGATCCAGAACAAAACGTAGAAGAGACCAGAGAAGAACGTGACGGCAGTGATGACCCATCGCCGCAACTGGTTTGGCGTCTTAAATAGGGCAACAACAATGCCCGTGGAGACCAATAGACCAAGAATAATCTTGATAAA
>Ga0007854_10000224_pt1 | contig 39830 bp, 33 predicted proteins | sample CryBogCBH12Aug08_FD_60382 | JGI IMG/M metagenome (GOLD analysis project Ga0007854, IMG submission 60382) | Freshwater microbial communities from Crystal Bog, Wisconsin, USA - CBH12Aug08 | ecosystem: Environmental > Aquatic > Freshwater > Lake | place: Crystal Bog, Wisconsin, USA | collected... | reverse complement strand
CGGCCACTCGGGCCACGATCTGCGAGGTCGGCGACGACGCGCCACAGGTCAGACAACGGGTCATCCGCGTCGACCCGTGGACTTCGAGCACCAGATCGGCGCTCGACCCGGCGGCGCGGTGCAGGCCGTCGATGTTCTGGGTCACGATCGCCGTCAACTTGCCCCGCTCCTCGAAGGCCACTAGCGCCCGGTGCGCGGCGTTGGGCTGAGGGTCGGTGCCGTGGCGCTCGAGCATGCGCCCCCAGGCGGCGATCCGCAGGTCGCTCGAGGACACGAAGGAGTCGATGTGCGAGAGCCGCTCGGCCGCGGGGTCCTTCGTCCACACCCCCTCGGGGCCGCGAAAGTCCGGGATGCCCGAGGCCGTCGACACTCCCGCGCCGGTCAGCACGACCACGCGCCCAGCCCCGTCGACCAGGCGGCGGGCGTCGTCGATCTCGGTGGCGGACATCCGCGCCATGGTAGACGAGGCCGAGCGGGGACGACTACTTGAGCGAGGGAACCTTGGTCGCCTCGGCCAGGTGGTGCATCTCGACGCGGGCCTGACCGCGTCCGGCGGTCGCGTTGCGCAGATCCAATCCGTAACGCAGCAACTCCGACTCCGGCACGTGGGCCGTTACGACGGCCATGGATCCATCGTCCTGCTCGGTCGAGATGACCTTGCCGCGTCGCACCGAGAAGTCGTTGAGCACGTCGCCGAGGAAGGCCACCGGCACCGAGGTGGTGACCGCCATGATGCGCTCGAGCACCACCGTCCCGGCCTCGTCCAGGGCCTGACGCAGGCCCATCGACGCCGCGGCCTCGAAGGCCGCCTCGGAGGAGTCGACGCTGTGCGCCTTGCCGTCATAGAGCGTCGCTCGCAGACCCACCACCGCGAAGCCCTTGGGTCCGCCGTGGGACATGGCCCGCTCCAGGCCGTTCTTCACCGCGCCGATGTACTGACGCGGCACCGCTCCGCCCACGACCGCGTCCACGAATTCGAAGGGGGCCCCGGGCTCGATGGGTTCGATCCTCAGGTTGACCACCGCGTATTGGCCGTGGCCGCCCGTTTGCTTCTTCAGCCGCCCCTCGACGTCGCGAGGCGCTCGAATGGTCTCGAAGTACTCCACCGAGGGCGTCTCGGTCGTGACGTCGATGTTGAAGCGCCGACGCAGTCGTTCGCGGGTGACGTTGAGGTGCACGTCGCCCATCACGTCGACCACCAGGTGTCGCGTCACCGGGTCGTGGCGCACGCCCAGTGAGGGGTCCTCCTCGACGAGGTGTCCCAAGGCCGCCGACAACTTGTCGTCGTCGTGCGACGACCCCACCAGGGCCACCGACATCGCCGCCAGGGCCGCGGGCGCCGCCGGTGGCGACACGAGGTGCCCCTTGCTCGCCAGCACGTCGCCGACCACGACGTTGTTGAGTTTCGCCACCGCCACCACGTCGCCCGCCACCGCCCGCTCCACGGGCACCAGCTTCGATCCGACCAGGTTGCTGAGCGCGTGCAACCTCTCCTCCGCGCGGCTGCGCGAGTTCACGAGCACGGCGTCGGGCGTGAGGGTTCCCGAGATCACCTCGAAGACCACGCTGCGCCCCACGTAGGGGTCGACGATGACCTTGAAGGCGCGCAGGACCAGTTCCGCCTCGGGGTCTCGGTCGAAGGTCGTCGCGGCGCCAGCCTCCACGAGCGTGATGGGTCGACTTTCGGCGATCTCGTCGAGCAGCGACACCAGGCGGTCGACGCCGACGCCCGTCGCGGCCGAGCCGCAGGTCAGCGGGAAGATGCGCGCACTGGTCATCAAGTGCCCGAGAACCTCCTCGAGCTCGGCCATGTCGGGGACCTCGCCCTCGAGGTAGCGCTCGGTGAGCGAGTCGTCGCCCACCACGATCGCCTCGAGCAGGCTGGCGCGCACGCGTTGCTCCAGTTCGGCCAAGGAGGCGGGGATCGGTCCGTGCTGGGCGACGCCAGAGGCGTAGGTGATGGCCTCGTCGGCGAGGAGGTCCGCCACCCCCTCGAAGGCGCCTCGTCCGCCCAGGGGCAACTCCATCGGCGCCAGACGCGGTCCCACCAGGGTCTCCACGGCCGCGAGAGTGGCTTCGAAGTCCGCCCGCTCGGCGTCGAGCGCGTTGACGAAGACCACGACGGGAACGCCGGCGGCGAGCGCCATGTTCCAGATCACCACGGTGTCGCTCTGGACCCCGGCCACGGCACTGACCACCAGGACGGCCACGTCGGCCACGTCGAGGGCGCGGCGGACGTCCCCGTGGAAGTCGATGAATCCGGGCGTGTCGAGGACCGTCAGCTTGTCCGTCCCGACCCACAGGGGGGCCATGGCGATGGACAGGGACATCTCGTGGGCGCGCTCCTCGGGATCGCCGCCGCCCAGGGTCGTCGCGTCGGCCACCTTGCCCGGTCGCGCGATCGCGCCGGCGGCGAAGGCCATCGCGTCGAGCAGAGTGGTCTTCCCCGAGCCGCTGGCTCCGACGAGGGCGACGGTGCGGGCCGTGGGATGCGTGAGCGGGAGGGCCATGAGACCTCGATTCGGCTGATGTTGATGTTGAGACTCAAAATAACCCCAACACCTCAGCGCCGGCGAGGCACCCGATAAGGCCTTACGACCGTAGATGGCCCCGCGTCGGCGCCGCCGGTCACCGGCCGAACCGTGGTGGGGCGAGGGCGCGCCCCGCCCCACCACGCGCTAGGCCAGGGGGATCTTGGCGGCGTTGGCCTCGAGCCAGGTGTCGAAGGACTGGAGCTCAGGGTTGAGGCGACGGGCCGCCTCGAGGTCGCGCACCGCGCAGTACTGGTCCGAGAACTCCGCGTTGAACTGGAACATGTTCCCCAGCTCGTCAGCGGCCGGGAAGCCGAAGGAGCGGTACACGTCGGGGCTCACGGCGTTGTAGCGCACGTCGCGGCCCAGCGCCCGCGAGAGGCTGTCGGCCATCTCCTGGCCGCTCAGGTGTCCCCCCGCGACACTGACCGTCTGACCGATGTAGGTGTCGCCCGCGGCGAAGATGCCGAAGGCGCAGCGCCCGATGTCCTCGGCCGCGATACCCGCCAGCTTCTTGTCCCCCAGGGGGAAGGTGATGGCCAGGCTGCCGTCCTCGCCGGCCTGGGGGCCCATGCCGAAGTAGATCAGGTTCTCCCAGTAGAAGGAGGTGTTGAAGATGGTCGTCGGCACGCCGGCGTCGAGGAAGAGGTGGTTGGCCTCGCCCTTGGCGTCGAAGTGGGGCACCTTGTACTTCTCCAGCAGCGTGGGCATCCGAGTGTCGCTCAGCGGCACGTAGTCGCGCACGTCCTCGAGGGAGGACCACACGACGTGGGACACGCCGGCGGCCTTGGCGGCGCGGGCCATGTTGGCGGCCTGGGCGATCTCCCGGTCCGGCGAGAAGTGCTCCCAGAAGTTGGTGAGGCAGTAGGCGCCGTAGGCGCCGGTGAAGGCCTCGACCAGGCTCGCCTCGTCGTCGAGGTCGGCGCGCACCACCTCGGCCCCGGCCTGGGCCAGCGCGAGGGCCGCGTCGGAGTCCGGGTTGCGGGTGATCGCGCGAACACTCAGACCCGCCTCGGGGTGGGCCAGGATCGCCCGGACCAACGAGCCTCCCTGGGCGCCGGTCGCGCCGGTCACGGCGATGATCTTGGTGCTGTCGGACATGGAATCCTCTTTCATCTCATACGCCGCACTGTTGCGGCGTGGGTGGAACCTTGCTCACTGCGAACTTCCACTGCGCTCGACCGCCGAGGGCGGCCATCGATCAGCGCCGGCGCGAACGGGCCCAAGAGTCGAGGCCGACGGCCACGAGGAGGATGGCCCCCAGGACGATGTTCTGATACAGCGGGTCGATGCCCAACAGGTCGATGCCGTTGCCGATGAGGGCGATGAACAAGACGCCCAGTCCGGTGCGCCAGACCGAGCCCTCGCCGCCGGCGATGGACGTGCCGCCCACCACGATGCCCGCCAGAACGGTGAAGGACAGGGTGTTGCCGCCACTGGCCGCCTGCGCGCTCAAGAGCCGCGAGATGTCGATGACGCCGCCGAGTCCGGCGGCCGCGCCGCTCAGGGTGAAGGCGATGACGCGCACGAGGTTGACGCGCACGCCCGCCAGGCGCGCGGCCTCCTCGTTGCCGCCCGAGGCCACCATGTAGCGGCCGAAGGTGGTGCGCGAGAGCAGCAGTCCGAGCACCGTGATGACCACCACGGTGATCCAGACGGCACTGGGGACGGTCAGGAACTGCGCGTTGGCGAACTTGAAGAATCCGCCCGTCGGCGACAGGACGATGAGATTGCCCGCCGAGACCTTGAGCGCCAGACCGCCGATGACGAAGGACATCGCGAGGGTGGTGATCAAGGGATTGATCTTGAAGATGGTGCGGATGAGGCCGTTGACGAGACCGACCGCCACGCCCACGCCGATTCCCGCGAAGATGGCCAGCACGGGCGAATGGTGCGCCGCGATTTGGCCGGCCACCACGGTGGAGAGTCCGTAGGTCGCGCCGACGGAGAGGTCGATGCCGCCGGTGATCAGCACCAGGGTTCCCGCCGCGGCGATGCAGAGGGTCGACGCCTGCTGATCAAGGATGTTGATCAGGTTCGTCGTGTGCAAGAAGGGTCCGCTCGAGATCGACAGGATGATGAACAAGATGGCGAAGGGTATGGCGATGCCCGCCGTGCGCCACGAACCGAAGAGCCGCTGCCAGGTGAATCCACCGCGAAGGGTCGCCTCGTCTAGCTCGGGGGCGGGTCTCGTCTCGGTCGTCGTCTCAGTCATGTCTCTCCTCAGTGGCTGCTGGTCTCGGCGAAGGCGGCGGCGAGGACGGCCTGTTCATTCATGTCGTCCCCCGACAACTCGGTGATAATCCGGCCATGTCGCATCACGATGACGCGGTGGGCCAGACCCAGTACCTCCTCGAGCTCCGAGGAGATCACGATGACGCCCTGGCCCTCCTGGGCCATCTCGGCGAGCAGGTCGTAGATGGCCCTCTTCGAGCCGACGTCGACGCCCCGCGTCGGTTCGTCCGCAATCAGGACCGCGGGCGAGCACATGATGGTGCGCGCGAAGAGGAGCTTCTGCTGGTTGCCTCCGGAGAGCATGGACACCGTCTGGCCCATCCCCGACGCCTTGACGGTCGTGCGCTCCATCAACTTCGACACCGTGCGACGCTCGCGCAACGGGGCAATCCAGCCCAGGCGGCTCACCGATCCCAGTCGCGAGAGCGACACGTTCTCCTTGATCGAGCGGCTCATCATCAGGCCCATGGCCTTGCGCGACTCGGGGATGAAGGCCAGGCCCGAGTTGATGGAGCGGTGGGGACTGTGCCCGCCCAGGTCGCGACCCGACAGGCGCACGGACCCGCTCGTGACCTTGGCGTCGCGGAAGATGGCCCGGGCCAGCTCGGAGCGACCGGCCCCCACCAGGCCCGCGATGCCGAGGATCTCGCCGCGTCGCAGGACGAAGGAGCAGTCATGCACCCCCGGGGCGCTCAGGTGCTCGACTTCGAGAACGGTGGGCGCATTGGAGGAGACGACGACCTTCTCGGGGAAGACCGACGACAGCGAGCGACCCAGCATTCCTTCGATGAGGGACTCCTCGGTGGCCCCGGCCGCGTCCACCGTGCGGACCAGGCGACCGTCGCGCAGCGTGGTGATGGTGTGCGAGAGGGAGAGGACCTCGGAGAGGAAGTGCGAGATCAGCACGACGGCGCTGCCGCGCTGGGCGAGGGAGCGAATGATCTCGTGCAGCGCCGCCGACTCGCGGCCGGACAGGGCGGCCGAGGGCTCGTCCATGACGACGACGGCGGCGTTGCGCGAGAGCGCTCGCATGATCTCGACCTTTTGCATGTCAGCGGTGGACAGGTTGCCCGCTCGCACGTCGGGCGACAGGTCGAAGCCCACGTGATGGGCCAATTCGCGGAACTGGCGGCGCATGTCGCGGCGGCGCACGAAACCCGCCGTCGCGATCTGTGAGCCGAGGTAGACGTTCTCCGCCACCGTCAGGCCGGGCACGATGGCCAACTCCTGGGCGATGGTCACGATGCCGTGCGCCAGGCCCTCGCGCGGCGAACGCAGGACCAGGGGCTCTCCGGCGAGGGTCATGTGGCCTTCGTCGGGCTGCAGGACACCGGAGATGATCTTGCCGAGGGTGGACTTGCCCGCCCCGTTCTCACCGATGAGCGCGTGGACCTTCCCCGGCTCGATGGTGAGAGAGATGTCCGTCAGGGCGGGAACGCCGCCGAAACGCTTGGACACCCCGGCGACGACGAGGTCGCCGCCGGGGGTGTCCGCGGTCCGCTGAGGACCGTTCTCGATCGTCGAGGACGACATGGTGCGTGAGTACCGATCTTTCAGCGTGAACGTGTGACTGCCGTGGACCCGAGGATCAACCCGGCCACTCGCCGGTGAAGCTCTTCGAGTTGGCGGGCGTCAGGATTCCGTTGTTGGGCAGACCGGCGACGGGGTTCTTCGAACCCTGACTCTTGCCGGTCTTCATGGCGGCGATCACCATGCTCATGCCCAGCTGACCCTCGGTCGCCGGCATCTGCAAGACGTCAGCCGTCCAGGGACCCTTGTGCGACTGCAACTGGGCCACACCGTAGGCGGAACCGCCGTAGCAGACCAGCTTCACCTTGGTGTTGGACGCCGCGGTCAGCGCCTGCTGGGCACCCTCGCAGTCCTGGTCCGCACCCACGATGACGTTGATGTTCGGGTGAGCGGTCAGCATGTTCTGCACCTGGGTCAGCGCGACGCCAGCCTGGTAGAGGCCGTCAGCCTCGGCCACGACGTGGTCCTTCGCCTTGGTGGCGATGTAGGCCTTGAAGGCCACCGTGATGGCGCCGTCGGGCTCGTAACCGGTGTAGTTGTGCACCAGACCGATGTTGCAGGGGTTCTTGCCCGCGCAGGCCTGGTGGGCCAGAGTCGCCAACTGGGTGCCGATCTTCGACGGGAAGAACACGACGTTGCCGGCGAGGCCCTTCACCTGGATCTTGTCGGTGGTGTACTTCGTGCCCAGGATCTGGTCAATGTTGACGACCTTGATGCCCTTGGCAATGGCCTTCTGGACGGTCGGGATGAGCGCCGCGCCGTAGACGGGCTGCAAGATCACGCCCTGGTACTGGCCCGAACTGATCACCGTCTGCAGCTGCGCCACCTGAGTGGCGTAGGAGGTCTGCGAGTCGAAGACCGTCACCTTCACGCCCTCGGCACCGGCCACGGCCTTGGCCGCCGCCAGCATCGGAGCGTCGTAGCTGTTCGCGACGCCGTAGGACAAGTACGCCACCTTGTAGGTCTTGGTCGCCGCCTGAGCGGTCCCCAGGCCCAGCAGCGACGTCGACAGCAACGTCGCTCCCGCGGCGATGCCCGTCAGCCAACGCATTTTGGTTTTCACCATTGATTCCCCCCCTGTAATTTCCGACGTACCAAAACGCACGACCGGCGCTAACCGCCGCCCCCCTTTGGGTCGATGAACGGCCAACGTTCAGCACGATAGTGATGTTCACTGAACATGTCAAGTCATAGCGAACATCTTTCTCTCCCCGAACAGCACAACCGCCGGCCACGGAGGTGGCCGGCGGTCGCTACTTGCTCCCATCAGGGAGCGAGGCTCACACGTACTTGTAGGGATTGTCGATGATCTCCTTGGGCGCGAGAGCCGGGTGCATGCCGGCCTCCCAGGCCTCCTCGCCCAGCGTCGATTCCAGGTGGCTGACCGTCTCTTCGACGACGCTGCGAGCCTTCGCCAAGTCGATGCCGATGAGCCGGTGCTCGTGCTTGAGGATGTTCCCGTTCACCACCACCGTGTGCACGTCGGCGCGCTGCGCCTGCATGGCCACGTGGCCGTAGGGGTTCACAATGGGGAACATTACAGGCGATTCGTCGTTCTTCAAGAGGACGACGTCGGCCCGCTTGCCGACCTCGATGCTGCCGATCAAGGAGTCGAGGCCGAGGGCCCGGCTTCCGCCGCGCGTCGCCCAGTCGATGACTTCCTCACTGCGCAAGTCGAGCTGGGTGACGGTCTCACCCTTCAGGTGGGCCTCGAGGTGCTGACGCGAGCGGTCCGCGCCCAGCGTCGTGCGCATGGCCGTGAAGAGGTCCGCGCTCCACCACACCGAGGTGTCGTGCGACAAGGTGATCGGGATGTCGAACTGGCGAAGTTTCCACGACGAGGGGTAGCCCTGCCCGGCGCTCTGTTCGCTCTCAGTGGACACCGAGACCGAAGAACCGCTGGCCGCGATGCGCTGGTAGGAGTCGTCGGAGAGCGTGGCGCAGTGCACCAAGATGGTGTCGGGCGTCATGAAGCCGTGCTCGTGCATCAGGCGGATGCTGTCGTCGCCGTTGGCGCCGAGCACGCCGGCGTGGGTGTTGACCGAGACGCCGAGCTCGCGCGCGACCTCGAAGGCCGCCTTTTCGGGGAATTCCGGACCGGCGACCACGTCGAAGGCCAGCTGGAATCCGAGCTTGTCGGTCTTGCCGTGGATGCGGCGGTTGTAGAAGTCGCGGAAGCCCGGATCGGCGGTCCATTCCCAGGGCGCGGCCTGGATGTTGCCGTAACCCAGGACGAAGCGTCCGGCGACCGACTCGAGCGCGTCCACCGCCGCGTCGGCGTATTCGGGAGTCTGCAGTCCGTGGGACCAGTCGACCGAGGTCGTCACGCCGGCGTCGACGGCCTCGATGGCCGAGAGGAGGTTACCGGCGTAGACGTCCTGCGGCCGGAAGTTCTTGCCGTACTCGAGGTAGTACCACACGAAGTACTGCGACAAGGTCCAGTCGGCGCCGTAGGCGCGCATCGCGGTCTGCCACATGTGGCGGTGGGTGTCGATCATGCCCGGCATGAGGATCCCGCCCTTGGCATCGATCTCGAGGGCGTCGGCCGGGGCCTGGATGTTGGTCCCCACTTCGCGGATGACGCCGTCGACGATCAAGACGTCGCCGTCTTTGAGGATGCGGTGGTTGTCGTCCATCGTCAAGACGATGCCGTGGCGGAACACGATTGATCGGCCGTGCTCGAGAGACTCGCCAGACGTGCTGATGGGCTTGTTCATTTCCCCCCCTTGGTGAAATGGTCAGATTGCTCCGAAGCGTAGCACCGTGTTCACTAATGTCAATAATCACTTCACAGAGATCTTGGCCCGGCTCGTGGTCGACTTCACCGATCCCGACGGCCCGGCCGACGGCCACCGCGTTGGCGCATCTCTCAAAGCACCTATTTACCAAGAGAATCATGACGTCGTTGCCCTCAGTGGATCCGACGATGCGCGTAGTTGGACCGAGACGCGTCTCTCGAGCGGCTCCCTCGCGGTGTTTCACTCGACTGAACAAAGCCGTCTCTGCACCGCCCTGCGCTGCACAGTCTTCGTGTGAGGTACGTCGCCGAAGCGCGCGAGCTTCGCACGTTTCTCCTCGTGAGGAAGTGATTCGTACGACGTCATGACCTAGAATTCCTGAGGAATTCGATCATCTGGCCGGCAGCGCCGCCGCCGTGACCGTCCGATTGAAGGGTCCCCCATGGCTGCCACGCGAAGTTCCCCTACCACCCCCGAGAGAAGCCGAGGCGCCACTTCGGGCGCCGCGAACAACTTGGGGAAGAAGGTTCCCCAGAAGGTCCCGCCGACCGCGCCGCAGGGCTTCGTCGGGGCTCGCTTGCGCGAGAAGCGCCTGGCACTGGGCATCAGCCTTCGTCAATTCGCCCGCGACCTCGACATCTCCGCCTCGTTCATCTCCCAACTCGAGACCGGCAAGACCCAGCCCTCCGTGGCGACGCTGTACGCCATCTGCACCGCGCTCGACATCTCCTCCGACGAACTCTTCGACGCCCCCGCGACCGGCGGATCACGGCAGGCGGGCGACGACTCGACGCGAGGCACCGACGTCGCCGACAACGCCTGGGTCGCCGGCGCGGCCTTCGCCTCCTCATCGGCCGCGCACTCCTCCGACGCGGGCCAGGAGGTCTCGTCGCCTAGCCCGGTGGTTCGACCCGAACAGCGTCGCGTCCTGGTGCTCGATTCGGGAGTGACCTGGGAATCCTTGTCCTCGTACCGTGGCGAGCGAACGGACTTCGTCTTCGTGCGATACGACGTCGGGGGCTCCTCGACGGTCGATGGTCGCCTCATCCGTCACGTGGGGAGCGAATACGGATTCATCCTGAGCGGCGTTCTAGAGATCGCCCTGGGCTTCGAGACCTATCGGCTCGAAGCGGGCGACGCGATCTCCTTCGACTCCACTCGTCCGCACCGCTTCACCAACGTCGGCGATGTCCCGGTCGAGGCGGTCTGGTTCAATCTGGAGCGATTCTCGAACTAGCGGGCTCGGCCGAGCTCTCGGGGTCTTCCCCGATGGGCCCGTGAGCCGCCCGGTCCTACCCTGCGCACCGCGGACGCGGGCACGATGAGACTGCTGGTCCACGCGGTGGCCGAACAGCGCGAGGTCTCCCAGTCGCGCGTCGGCGCCATTGTCGAAGAGCCTCGTTTCCGCGTCCGGGACCTAGTCGAAATTGTTGCGCCGGCCCTCGCGGACGTAGTCGACCGTCGAGCGAATGTGCTCGTCGCCGTGGATGGACTTCTGCTTGGCCACGTGGCCGAACATCTGGATCCCGAATCCCCCGTCGAGGTCGTCGGTGATCCTCTTCTTCCACGGGCGGCGCACGATCTGCGTGGTCAACCGGCGGGTCGTGCGGGGCTGGCTCATGATGTGGTCGGCGATCTCGTAACCGCGCTGGATCAATCGGTCGCGAGGAACGACCTCGTTGATCATGCCGTATTCGAGCGCCCGTTGCGCGTCGATGGCCTCGCCGGTCAAGAGGGCGTAGGCGGCCCGCTTGGTCCCCAGGAGCTCCTGGAAGGCATTGTGGATCCCGTCCGCGGGCACCGAGCCGATGTCGTAGTGGAGGTCGAAGAACACCGAACCCTCGGCCGCCAGGGTGAGGTCGCACATCAGCACGATCTCGGAGTGGAAGCCGGAGCCGTTGAACAGACCGATGGTCGGGATCTCGAGGTCGTTGATCAGTGAGCTGACGTTGATCCGCCCGTCCTTGTAGGCGTACTCGTAGGCCCAATAGGGCATGTCCTCGGTCTCGAGTTCGAATCCGTCGGGATCGGAGTCCATCATGAATTCGTCGCCGGAACCGGTCAGGATCAGCAGTTCGTTCTCGGGGTCCGCGCCGATGACCTTGAGCATCTGTCCGAGGGCGCGGTGGTTCTGGACGCTCAGCTGGATCGGTCCGCCCAGGGTGTGGGCCTGGGCCAGCAGCACGCCGTCGCTGCGGCGGTCGAGCGTGAAGAAGTCCTTGAAGGCTTCGCGGTAGTCATCGAACTTCGGGGTGGGGACGAACTTCTGCAGGGACATGTCACTTGCCTTTCTTTGAGCCGACACAAGGGTTATACGAAACGCTCACCATCACTTGGGCTGGAGCTCCAGCCCCGCCGAAGCGGCCTGAACAGCGAAGATGGAGAGGAAGTCGGCGTCGCGGTAACCGCGGCCGATGGCGGTCTGCAGGAGCTGCAGGACGCTGGAGGCTAAGGGCATGGGGGCCTCGGCGCTGCGAGCGCAGTCCATCCCCAGCTCGAAATCCTTGCGGAGGAGTTCGGTCGTGAACGTGGGGGTCCAGTCCAGGGACAAGAGGTCCGGCATCCGGTTGTGCACCCAGGGCATCGCGAGCCCCGTCGAATCGAGGAAGTTGAGGAAGAGCGAGCGGTCCACTCCCGACTTCTCGGCGAGGACCGTGACCTCCGACACCGATTGGGCGATCAGGCCCAAGTAGAGGTTGTGGCAGATCTTGACGGTGATGGCCTCTTCGTGCTCGCCCACCCAGATCGCCCGTCGCGCGATCGTCTCGAGCAGTTCGCGCGCTCGCTCGAAGTGCTCGCTGGGACCCGACACGACGAAGGTCGACTTCCCGTCCGCCACGACGTGCGGGTTGCCGCTGATGGGGGCGGCGAGGTAGCCCACCTGACGCTCGGCGAGGGCGGCGCGCACTCGCGCGGAGGTGTCGGGGTCCACCGTCGCGCACGAGACCACCAGTTTCGGCAGGACCGCGGCGTGGGCGAGTCCCCCCTCGCCCAAGACCACCTCCTCGAGATCGGCGGGCTTCGCCACCATGACGAAGACGACGTCGCATTCGCCGAGCGCCGCGAGCGACGACGCCACCTGCGCGCCGCGCTCGCGCAGTCCGTCGACCTTCGAGATGGTCCGGTTCCAGACCGTGACGTCCGCTCCGCCGTCGACCAGGCGACCCGCCATGGCGAGGCCCATCCGACCGGTGCCGAGCCAGCCAACCTTGATCGTCGTCATCGCGTCTCCCTCATACTGGTGCGTACTCCCCCGGTGGCGTGACCACGACGGGGGCCAGTGGCGCGGGTCCCTCGCGATCGAGGGCCGACCACGCGGCGTCCACCACGTCCTGGGTGGCCAGTCCGTACTTCTTGAACAACCAGGGCGCGTTCTGGGCGCCTTCGGCGAAGGTGTCGTTCAGCCCCACTCGGCGCAGGCGCCGACCCAGCCCCTCCTCGGCGATCACCTCGGCGACGGCGGATCCGAGTCCGCCGATGATGGAGTGGTTCTCGGCGGTGACCAGCGCTCGGCTGCCCGCCGCGGCGGCGATCACGGTGGCGCGGTCCAGCGGCTTGATCACCGGCACGTTGACCACGCCGGCGGACACCCCGGCGTCCGACAGGGTCTGCGCCGCCGCCAAGGCCGCGGAGAGCATCATGCCGCTGGCGAAGAGGGTGACGTCCTGCCCGCGCGACACGACGTGGGCGTGCGCCAGCGAGAACTCGTGGTCCTCGTCGAAGATCACGGGAATCTCGCCGCGCTTGAGGCGCAGGTACACCGGACCGGGGACATCGGCGATGGCCGCCACCGCCAGGGTGATCTCGGTGGCGTCGGCGACGTCGATGACGGTCATGTTCGGCACCGCTCGCATCAGCGCCACGTCGTCGATGGCCTGGTGGCTCGGTCCGCCCGGGCTCGACACGCCCGGCATGAAACCCACGATGCGCACGGGCAGCTTCGGGTAGGCCACCGAGTTGATGATCTGATCGAGGGGCCGGCGGGTCGCGAAGACGCCGAAGGTGTGCACGAAGGGCATGAATCCCCGCCGCGCCAGGGCCCCCGCCATCGAGATCATGTTGGCCTCGGCCATGCCGGCGTGGATGAAGCGATCGGGGAACTCCTCTTGGAAGAGGTCGATCTCGGTCTGGCGGGTCAGGTCGCCCGACAGGCACAGGATCTCGCGACGCCGGCGGGCGAGTTCGACGAAGGCCCGACCGTAGGGCTTGAGCACGGTGGGATAGGGGGGCAGGTTACGCACGGCGCACCTCCAATTCCGCGATCGCCGCGTCGATGAGCTCACCCGAGATCTTGATGAAGTGGCCGTCGGCGCCCTCGGGCAGGCAGTGCAATCCGGTGGACGTCGAGGTCCGCGCGATGATCACCGCGGGACGCGGCGAGGCGAGCGCCTGGGCCAGGGCCTCGCTCAAGGCGGCCACGTCGTGGCCGTCCACGTCGAAGGCGCTCCAACCGAAGCTCTCCCACTTCGCGGCGATGGGCTCGAGCGTGGTGATGGACGACACGGGCCCGTCGACCTGCGAATCATTGGCGTCGAGGAGCACCACGACGTTGTCCAGGACGTGATGTCCCGCGAACAAGGCGGCCTCCCAGACCTGACCCTCCTCCAACTCGCCGTCGCTGACCAGGGCGAAGATCCGCTGCTCGCTCCGTCCCGACAGTCGGGCGGCCAGCGCCAGTCCCAGGGCGCTCGAGAGACCCTGGCCGAGCGAGCCGCCGGTGATGCTGACGACCGGCGAGGACTCGGTGCCGATGGCCTCGAGCGCCGAGCCGTCGCGGCCGTAGCTCTCGAGCTGGGCTTCGTCGAGCAGGCCGAGCTCGGGGCCCGCGGCGTAGGCGACGATGATGTAGTGACCCGGCGACACGACGAGTTCATCGACGCCGGGGCGGAATCCCTCCGCGAAGGTGACGGCCATCAACTCCGCGCTCGAGAGGACCTGTCCCAGGTAGCCGAAGCCGTGCGGGGCGACCATGCGCACGGCGCGAAGGCGCAGCAAGTCGGCGGCGCGTTGCATCTCCTCGATCCGCGTGGACTGCATCGGCGCCCCTCCCCCTAGTTGCTTAGCCACTATAACTCGTGGCCGAACGACCCGCTCACGTGGAGCGACCCCTCGCTTGTGCCAGGTGGTCCTCCATCGCCCGGTGGTGATGCAGGACGGCGCGAGATCCGGCGTCGGCGTCACGGTCGCGCACGGCGAACAAGATGGGCTCGTGCAGGGCCGTGAGGGCGCTCGCCTGGCGCCGGCCCAGCCAGCGCGGGACCGTCCCGCTGGCGATCCATTCGCGGTACTCGTACTTCATCAGGCAGCTATGGACGCCTTCGTAGATGGAGGACAAGTAGGAGTTGTGCGAGGCGCGCACCAGGGTCGCGTGGAAGTGCGTGTCGGCGCTGAGCCAGCTCGCGGTCGCCCCGGTAGAATCGCGCAACCTCTCCAAGGCCTCCTCGGCCGTGGCCACGTCTTCGGACGTCCGTCGCGCCGACGCCGCGCGCACCCCCGCATCCTCGAGCCACAGGCGCAGGGCCGCGAGATCGGACACCGACGTCTCGTCGACCCCCAGCATCAGGTTCATCGAGCTCGCCAGGCTCGCCTCGGGGCGACGCTGGACGTAGGCCCCCGACCCGCGGCGCGACTCGACCAGTCCCCGCACGATCAAGATGCGCATGGCCTGGCTGACCGTCGGTCGGCTCGTGCCCATGAGGGACGCGACGTCGCGCTCAGAGGGCAGACGCAGACCCTCGTCGAGGTCTTCGGCGACGATCAGATCCTGGATCTGCTGGGCGATGTCCTCCGCCGCTCGGCTCGTGGTGCCGACCGGCTCGAGCACCTGGGCCCACCACGCCAGATCGGTCTCAGACTTCGATCGCGACACGCGCACGCTCCACTGGCATCATGGCGAAACACTAGCGTCGCCCGTCCTCGCGCCACGTGGCGGGCGACCGACCGCGACCCCACAACGACCGGCCGGGGGGTGAAGTCCTTTCATCGATCCGCACCCGCGACGCCGCCCGCTCGGGTTTAGGATTTCGCGATGCTCGATCTCTCTCAGCCCATCTGGCGCGTCGACGTGGCGGGTTCCACCCGGCCGGCGCAGGTCTACCTCGCCCCCACCCTCGACGGGCTCCTCGCCCCCTACGCGCTGCGCACGCCCAGTGACGAGGGTGTCTTTCCCTTCGTCTTCCTGGCCTACGGAAACGGCGGCTACGGCGTCGAGTGGCTCGAATCGCGACTCGCCACTCACGGCTACATCATGGAGCGACTCCTGGCCGCGGGCTACGCCTGCGCCTGGGGCTGCTACCGCACGGAGGTCGAGCTCGGATTCCACCGGGGCGGGCCGCTGGTCACCGACCAGCGTTCGGGAATGGGACTGATGAATCGCGCGCCGCTCGAGTACGAGGACGAGTTGGCCATCCTGCGCCACGTCGGATCCCTCGACGGTATCGACGCCGATCGTCTCGGTCACCTCGGGGTGAGCCACGCCGGCGAGATGCTGTTCAAACTGGCATCGCACTACCCCGGCGTCCTGCGCGCGGGCATCGCGGTGGAGCCCGCCAACCACGAATTCCTGGACCTCTCCCCCGATCAGGCCCCGGCGGAGGAGCGGGCCTTCCGCAACGTGGAGGAGATGCAGATGCACGACACGAGCCGCGTCCGCGCTCGCAGCAACGTGCCCCTCGCCCTGGAGCGTCTCTCGCCCCTGGACCTGCCCATCTTGGTGGTCGGAAGAGACGACGATCACCTCCAGGGGATCTTCCGGCTCAGCTACGAGCTGCTGATCGAGGGCGGCCACGATGCGGCCTGGGTCTCCTGGCCGCACCCGGACCACGGTTTCGTCTTCCCCGAGCGGCGCCCGGACTCCGAGCCGGCGTGCGACGACATCCAAGACCGCGCCATCAGCCACATGATCGCCTTCTTCGACCAGCACCTCCGCTCGTCCTAGCGAGCGGACCCGCGAGTCGCCAGTGCGCCCCGTGGGCGCCCTGGCGACTCGTGCGTGAGTCCTAGGACTGCAGCGACTGCGTGACCGTCGACACGATGCGCTCGACCGACGGGATCGCCATGTCTTCGAGGGCGTCGGCCGCGGGCAAGGGGATGTGGGGCGTGGTGATGCGCACGATGGGCCCGTCGAGGTCGTAGAAGATCTCCTCGGACACGATCGAGCTCAGCTCGCCACCCCAGCCGCACAGCCGGGGGTTCTCCTCGACCGTGAACAGGCGCCCGGTGGCCGCGACCTCGCGAAGGATCGTCGCGGTGTCCAGGGGCACCAGGGAGCGCACGTCGACCACCGTGCACTCGATGCCGGCGCCGGCGAGCTCCTCGGCGGCCTTGAGGGCCTTGGGCACCATGGCGCCGAGTGCCACCAGCGTCGCGTCACCGCCCTGGCGCAGGACCTTGGCGGTGCCGAGGGTGTCCACGATCTCGCCGTCGGGAACTTCCATCTTCGAGGCGTAGAGCGCCTTGGCCTCGAGGAAGATCACCGGGTCCGGGTCGCGCACGGCGGCGGCCATCAGCCCGATGACGTCCAGGGCGTTCGACGGCACGACGACCTTGAGGCCCGGCACCATCATCGCCCAGTTCTCGACGCTCTGGGAGTGCTGCGCACCGAAGCGCAGTCCCCCGCCGTTGCCCGAACGAATCACCAGGGGGAAGGTCATCTGACCGTTCGTCATGTAGCGCGACTTGGCGATCTCGTTGACCACGATGTCCCAGCACACGGCGAAGAAGTCGGAGAACATGATCTCGGCGATGGGCTTGAGGCCGGTCATCGCCGCGCCCATGGCCGCGCCCAGGATGGCCTGCTCGGAGATGGGCGTGTCGCGCACCCTCACGGGGCCGAACTCCTCGAAGAGGCCGACGGTGCCCTTGAAGACGCCGCCGGCGGCGCCGATGTCCTCGCCGATGGCGAGCACGGTCTCGTCGCGGCGCATCTCTTGAGCGATGCCCCGAGCGATTGCCTCACGGAAAGTTAATTGCGCCATGCGGAGCCTCCATCAGCCCAAACGTCCTTCATCAACAAGTCGGCACCCGGGGTGGGGCCGGCCTTGGCCTCCTCCGTGGCGCGCTCGACCTCGGCGGCCACGGAGAGCTCGATCTCCACGAGCTGCTCCTCGGTCGCCCCTTCGGCGAGCAGGCGAGCGTGGTACATCGGGATCGGGTCCTTGGCCAGCCACTCGGCCACTTCCTCGTCCGGGCGGTACTTGCCCGGATCGGCCCGGCTGTGCCCGCCGTGGCGATAGGTCAGCGCCTCGATCATGCTCGGTCCTTCGCCGGCGCGAGCGCGGGCGATGGCCCGGGTGGCCACGTCGTAGACGGCGTCGACGTCGTTGCCGTCAACGATGATGGGCTCGAGGCCGTAGGCGCTGGCGCGGTCGGCGGCCGGGTGGGTCACCGCGGTGATGTCCGTGGTGCGGGTGTACTCCATCCACAGGTTGTTCTCGCAGACGAAAACGACCGGCAACTTCCAGATGGCGGCGAAGTTGAGGGCCTCGTGGAAGGCACCGATGTTGGTCGAGCCGTCGCCGAAGAAGCACACCGCCACCTGGTCGGTGCCGCGGTACTGCGCGCTCCAGGCCGCGCCGCAGGCGATGGGCAGATGCGCGCCGATGATGGCGTAGGAGCCCATCACGCCGTGCTCGACGCTGGTCAGGTGCATTGAACCGCCCTTGCCGGCCATGAGCCCGTTGGTGCGGCCCATCAATTCGGCCAGCACCGGCGTCATCGGCACGCCGCGCGCCAGGGTGTGGGCGTGTCCGCGATAGGTCGCGAAGGTGTAGTCGTCGCTGCGCATGGCCGCGGCGAAGCCGGCGGCGATGGCCTCCTGGCCCAGGGAGAGGTGGCTCGTTCCCTTGACGTAGTTCTCCAGGAACAAGTCGTAGGCCCGCTTCTCGAATTGGCGCAGGGCCACCTGGACCCGATAGAGCTCCAGTTTCGCGTTGAGGTCGAGGCTTGCGTTGGTCATGCTCACTCCTAGTACTTGTTGGCAATCATGAGTTCTTGGGCGGGGAACTTCGTCAAGATGGCGGGTCCGTTCTCGGTGACGACGATCTCCTCCTCGATGCGCGCCGCCGAGATCCCGTCGGTGGCGGGACAGTAGGTCTCCAGGGCGAAGACCATGCCGACCTGGAGCTCGATGGGGTCGGTCAGCGAGTTCAGTCGAGAGATGACCGGCCGCTCGTGCAGACCCAGGCCCAGCCCGTGTCCGAACTGCAGACCGAAGGCGGCCATCTCGTTGGCGAAGCCGAATTCCGTGGCCGCCGGCCAGGCGCGAGCGATGACGTCAGTGCCGACACCGGGCTTGACGAGGTCGATCGCGGTGTCCATCCACTCGCGGGCCTTGGTGTAGGCGTCACGCTGCACCGCCGTCGAGGACCCCACCGACATGGTCCGGTAGTAGCAGGTCCGATAACCGTTGTAGGAGTGGATGATGTCGAAGAAGGCCTGGTCGCCGGGTCGGATGATGCGGTCGGTGAAATTGTGCGGATGCGGGTTGCAGCGCTCGCCCGACACCGAGTTGATGGCCTCGACCTGGTCCGAGCCCATCTCGTAGAGGCGCTTGTTGGCCAGGGCGACGATCTCGTTCTCGCGCACCCCGGGCTTGAGGGCCTCGAAGATGTCCTGGTAGACGCCGTCGACCATCGCGGCCGCCTGGCTGAGCAACATCAGCTCGTCCTGGTTCTTAATCACGCGCGCGTCGAGCATGGTCTGCTGGGCGTCGCGCACGTCCACGCCGGCCTTTTGCAATTCGAAAAGGAAGGGCAGTTCGACGATGTCGATCCCGATGGGCTGGCCCAGCACGCCGGCGTCGCCCAGGAGCCCCACGATCTCCTTCACCGCGGATTCGAAGAGTCCGGCGCGCGGCGCGATCGCCCCGCGCAGCCCCAGCATGCCCGCCCGGCAGTTGTCGGGTTCGAGCCAGGGCGCGAAGAGCTTGTGGTGGCGCGCCGCCGAACCGAAGTCCCAGACGATCGGCTCCCCGCCTCGGGTCAAGAGGCAGTAGCGCGTCATCTTGTCACCGAGCGCTCCCCCGACCCAGGTGCCCGACACGTAGCGGATGTTGTAGAAGTCGAAGAGCAGGAGGGCGCCGAAGTCGCTCTTGTCGAGGACCTCGCGGGCACGAGCCAGGCGATAGTTGCGCAGCCGATCGAAATCGACGCGCGTCTCGAAGTCGACCCCCATGTGTCCGGGGGTGTTCATGACCGGTCCGAAACCCTCCATCAGCTCACGCTCCTAACCCGTCGTCGACCGCGATGTTCTCGGGCGTCATCTCCAGGCCCGCGCCGCGCGCCGCCTCCAGCAAGAGCACCGCGAAGTCGTCGTTCTCGTAGCCCGCGCCGATGGAGGCCTTGACGATCTCCGTGCACAGCGCCGAGATCGGCATCGGCACGTCGTGCTCGTAGGCCGCGTGCATCCCGAGGTCGAAGTCCTTGCGCAACAACACCGGGGTGAAGGTCGGGGTGAAATCCAGATTGACGAAGGCCGGGGTCTTGTAGCGGGTGAAGCGCGATCCCATCACCGAGTCGTTGAGGAAGTTCAACCAGGCGGAGCGCTTGACGCCGCCCTTCTCCGCCAGCACCGTGATCTCGGCCATGGCCTGGGTCACGATGCCCAGCATCATGTTGTGGCAGATCTTCACCAGTCGAGCCACTTCGTCGGCCCCCACGTAGGTGACGCCCTTGCAGATCTGGTTCATGTAGGGCTCGACCTGCGCGAAGGCCTCTTCGCTCCCCGACACCGCCATGGTCAATCCGCCGGACCTGACGACCTTGGGGTTGCCGCTCACCGGCGCCGCCAGGAACTCGGTACCGCGCGCCACGGCCGCCGCGCGCACCTGCGCCGAGGTCTCGGTCGAGACCGTCGAGCAGTCCACCACGATCTTCGGCGCGTGGTCGGGGTTCGACAGCACGCCCTGGGGACCGGTGGTCACCTCCAGCAGGTCGTCGTTGGCCGACACCATGATGAAGACGATGTCGCGGTCGGCCAGGTCGGCGGGCTGGTCGACCACCCGGGCGCCGAGCGCCTCGGCCTTGGCCTTCGTGCGGTTCTGGACCGTCACGTCGTTGCCCGCCGCGATGAGGCGGGCGGCCATGGCCGCGCCCATGCGGCCCGCGCCGATCCAGCCGATGGTGGTCTCGCTCATTGGGTAATCTCGCTTTCGTGCTCCAGGGCTTCGATGGTCGCCGACGTCGTCTCCTCGATCGATCCGCCGAGGTAGAGCGCGCCGATCTCGGGGTGGTTCAAGACCTCGTGACCCGTGCCCGTGAGCCGGACGCTGCCGTTCTCGAGCACCACGCCGTGGTGGCTCATCTTGAGGGCGCGCCGGGCGTTCTGCTCGACGAGCAGGACGGTGCGCCCCGCGTTGTTCATCATCTTCACGGTGGCGAACATCGACTTGAGGGTCTTGGGGTCGAGGCCCATCGACGGCTCGTCCAAGACGACCAGGTCAGGCTCGAGCATCAGGCAGCGCGCGAACTCCACGAGTCGTTGCTGGCCCCCGGAGAGGGAGCCCGCCTTGTCACGCGCGCGCTCGGTCACGATGGGGAACATCTCTCGGATCGCGTCGAGGCGCCGGGCGATGACCTTCTTGTCCTTCACGAGGAAGGCGCCCAGGGTCACGTTCTCCTCGACGGTCATCTCGCGGAACAGGCTGTGGTTCTGGGGCACCTGCACCACGCCCAACTCCAGGATCTGTCGCGGCGTCAGCCCGACGAGGTTGACCCCCTTGAAGATGATCTCGCCCACGCGAGGGCGCAAGATGCCGCTCACCGTCTTCAGCAGGGTCGATTTGCCCGAGCCGTTGGGGCCGACGATGGTGGTCACGCCGCCGTGTTGGACGTCGAAATTGACGTCCTTCAAGACGTCGGCGCCGCCGTAGCCGGCGAAGACGCCACGGAACGTGACGAATGGGGACTCAGCCATGGGCGGCCACCTCTTCTCCCTCGTTGTCGTCCTCGTCGCCGCCGCCCAGGTAGGCGTCCAGCACGAGGGGATTGGCCCGCACGTCAGCTGGCTTGCCCGAAATCAGGTTCGTCCCCTGGTTCATCACCGTCACCGAGTCGCAGAGGTTCATCACGAACTCCATGTTGTGCTCGACGATCAAGAAGGTCTTGCCCTGCGCGTTGAGTTCGCGGATCTTCTCCGCGATCTGGTTGATCAGCGTCAGGTTGACCCCGCCCGCCGGCTCGTCGAGCAGGATCACGTCCGGATTCGCCACCAGCACGTAGGCCAGTTCGAGCAACTTGCGCTGCCCGTAGGACAAGGCGCCGGCGTCGAGGTCGGCCAGGCGGGTGATCCCGACGAAGTCCAGCCACTCGAGGGCGTTGTCGACCTCGACCTTGGAGGAACGCGACCGAGTGAGCCCCCGCATCCAACCCTCTTCGTGCTGGATGGCGATGAGCATGTTCTCGAGCACCGTCATCCGTCCGAAGATGCGGGTCAACTGGAAGGTGCGGCCGATGCCGCGGGCGAAGACCTTGTCGGGTGCGAAGCCCGTGATGTCGTCGCCCTCGAAGGTGACGCTACCGGCGTCGGGCTTGACGTAGCCGGTGATGACGTTGAAGAGCGTCGTCTTTCCCGAGCCGTTGGGACCGATGAGGCCGGTGATGCTGCCCTTCTCCACCTCGAGGTTGCAGTCGGTGAGGGCCTTGAGGCCCCCGAAGGATCGGCTGACGTTCTTCGCGCTGAGCAGGGCGGTCATTTCGCGTCTCCCGCCGTCGGAGCGGCCAACGTCGCGGCCGCGGCCTTGTTGCGCCGATCGGAGAAGAAGGTCACGATGCCGCGCGGCATGAAGCTGATGACGATCAAGAACAGGGCGCCGAAGGCGATGAGGTAGAAGGAGCCGTTGGAGAACCTCAGCGTCAGGTACTGCTGGGCCGATTCCAGGATGAAGGCCCCGAGCACCGGCCCCGCGAGAGTGCCGAGTCCGCCGAAGAAGGCCATCAGCGCGATGGAGAGGTCGAAGAGGGGGTCGAAGACGAACTGCGGGTAGATCTGACCGACGAACATTGCGTAGACCGCTCCGGCCATCCCGATGGCGAAGGCCGACAGGGTGAAACCCGTGATCTTCACGGCCGTGACCTTGACCCCGAGTCCGAGGGCCCGGTCCTCGTCGTCGCGGATCGCCAGCAGTTGCAGGCCGAAGCGGGAGCGACGGACCAGGGCCGACATCACGAGCGAGACGATCAGCACCACGAGCATCACGTAGTAGAAGGGCAGGTTGTAATACGAGGCGCCCCACTGGATGAACGGCAACGAGAGACCGGCCGTCCCGCCGGTGAAGCTGAAGTTGATCGCCCCCAACTGGAAGATGAAGAAGATGGCGATGGTGATGACGACGAAAGTGTGTCGCCTCACTCTCAAAGCGATCCAACCGATCGGCAGCGCGACCACCATGGCCGCGAGACCGCCCAGGGGGACCAGCCAGAACTGAGCGGCGCCGGCCGCCATGTTGGCGTGCACCGAGATCAGGGCCATCGTGTAGGCGCCGGTCCCGTAGAACACGGAGGAACCCAGCGCGATGTAGCCCGAATAACCCGAGAACATGTTCCACGACGTCGCGCACGCCATATAGATCAGCGCGAAGACCCCGATCGAGGTGTAGGTCGGGTTCTTGACGATCAGCGGGAAGCCCGCGAAGATGAGCACGAACAGGGCCCACCACAGAAACTTCGTTTTCAACATCAGGCGACCCTCGCCATCTGCTTGCCGAAGAGACCTTGCGGGCGGAACAGCAGGACGATCGCCAAGATGATGAAGTACGACATGCTCGACCAGATGGGCGACCAGACGACGCCGACCATGTCGCCGACGAAGACCATCCCCACTCCGGCCACCATGGCGCCACCGAGACTGCCCATGCCGCCCAGGACGATGATGGTGAGCAGACGCGAGATGAGGTCGTAGCTCGACGAGGCGTTGAAGGCGTTGGTCGAGCCGTAGATCATTCCACCGGCCGCCGTCACCGCGACGCCGATCCCGAAGCAGATCGTCGACACGCGACGCACGTCGATGCCGACCAGAGCCGCGGAGGTCTGGTCGGCAAGCGACGCGCGCACGCTCACCCCGAAACGGGTGCGATACAACATGAAGTACAGCGCACTCAATAGCGCTACCGCGAGCACGAATCCGGCCACGTAGATGTAGCCGAAGTGCACCGAGCCGATGGCGAAGGCCTTCTGGACGTACCAGCCCTGCAGTTGGACGTCGTTGACCGAGAAGATCATGTTGAGCGATCCCTCGATCAACAACGACACCGCGTAGGTGACCAATATCGACATTGCCGTCTTCTCTGGCCCCTTGAGGCGTCCGAGAAACAGCCGCTCGATCACTATCCCGACGACGAACATCGCCGGGATAGTGATCAGCAGACCGATGAACAAGTCGATGTGCCAGTGGATCTGCAGCGCGTAGCTCAGGTACGCCCCCAGGATGACCAGGATCCCCTGGGCCACGTTGATGATGTCCATGACCCCGAAGATCAAGGTGAGTCCCGTCGCCATGAGGGCGTAGACCGAACCCGTGAGGATCCCGTCCTTGGCGGCGCTGAGTAGTGCTATTGAATTCAAGGTCTACTTACCCCACGCCGGCTTCGGGTAGACGATCTTCACCGAGTTGGGGTCGTTGGCCGGGTTGACCTGGACGAACTTCGTGCCGGTCGTGCCCTGCCACTGGAAGGTGTAGGCGGTCATCGACGGGTTCTCCCCGAGGGCGTTGAACTGGGCGCCACCAAGAACGGTCGCGATCTTCACTCCCGAGTGCAGGTAGGTGATGATCTTGGAGTTCGAGAAGCCGCCGGTCGCCTTGACCGCCGCAGCCATCACCTGGCCGACGGCGTAGGCCTCGGCGACGTCACCGTTGACACCGGCCGGCGTCCCGCCGTAGGTCTTGATGTACTCGGCCACCATCTTCTTGCTCTGCTTGTTGGCGGCGAGTCCGTACCAGGAGTTCGGCACCATCACGCCGTCGGCGTTGGCCTTGCCCACGGCCTTGATGAAGGCGGCTCCCTGGTCGGGACCAGCGGTGGCGATGAAGGCCTTGGGCGAGAAGCCCGACTGCTCGAAGGCCTGCATGAACGCCGACACGGTCGGAACGTCGGTCGCGCCCAAGATGACCACGTCGGGCTTGGCGGCGGCCACCGCGTCGGCGATGGGCGTGAAGTCGGTCACCTCGGCCGGGAACACGTGGTTGTAGACGCTCTTGATGCCCGCCTTGGACAGGATCGCCTGGGCCACGGGAATCTGCGGCTCGGTGAAGGGGTCGTTGGAGGTCACGTAGGCCACCGTCTTGGGACGCTTCGAAGCGGGCAAGGTGGAGATCCAATTGGCGAAGGGCACCAGGGAGTTCGCCACCGGCAGCGCAACGTCGAACACGTTGTGCAGCTTGAGGGAGAACACGCTCGGCGCACCGCCCGCGCCCTCGACCATCGCGTAGCCGTAGCGCGCGGTGGTCTTGGCCGCCGGAATCGTCAGCAGCGACGAGAAGGGGCCGAAGGTCAGGGCCACGTGGTCGTTGGAGATCAGCGCCTGATAGTTCGTCTGGACCTGGGCGGGCAGCGACGCGTCGGACTTGATGTCGAGGGTCACCGGGTGGCCCAGGAGGCCGCCGGCCTTGTTGATGTCAGACGCCCAGAGTTTGTAGCCCTGCTGGAATGCCTGACCGTCGGCCGAGAAGTCGCCCGAGAGCGACAACGAGATACCGATCTTGATCGGACTCATGGCGTGGCTCTTGGACACCGCCCCCGAGTCGGTGGCTAGCGCGAGTGCCATGGATCCGGCCACCGTAGTGGCCCCCAGGACGCGCAGGAACTTTCCGTTTAATTTCATTCTTCCCCCCACTACATGTAGAAACGTCACGGCGAGCCCCCCAAAGGCGCGCGACAGACGACCGCTCGTTGAACGATGGGCTAACAGTAACGACGCACCCCGGGGTGGTCAAGTTAGAACGCCCTGAAATCTTTACACGAGCATTAAAAGAAATTACGGACGCCGCCTGGCCTCCCAGGCTTTCCACCATTACGATTTCATGACTTCGACTCAGTGAGGGGGGCTCATGGCTGATTCGCTACTCGACACCGCCATCGCCAATTGGGAACCCCGCTTCACCGCCAACGGCGTGGACGCCAGCGACTACGCCGCCATCACGGCGGGTCTCGCGTCCTGGGACGACTGGTGCGCCGGGTGGTCGCGCGGCGCCGAGGTCTACCTCGCCCTCGCCGACGAGGCGCTGCGTCACGACCACCATCGCAGCGCCGGCGAGCACCTCGCCCGGGCCGCCACCTATTTCCACTTCGCCAAGTTCCTCTTCGTACACGACCTCGACCAGGCGCGCGCCGCGCACGAACGCGCGGTCGAAGCGTTGACGCGGGCCCTGCCGCTGCTCGATCCACCGGGACGTCGGGAGGTCATCGCCTACGAGGGACAACAGCTGGTGGGCATCCTGCGCACTCCCACGAGTCCCGGTCCTCACCCGACGGTGGTCTTGATCCCCGGTCTCGACTCCACCAAGGAGGAGTTCCGCGAGGTCGAACGCTGCTTCCTCGATCGCGGCATGGCCACCTTCGCCCTGGACGGACCCGGTCAGGGCGAGGTCGAGTGGTCGCTGCCCATCACGCCCCGCTGGGACCTCGTGGGCGCCGCGGTGATCGACTACCTGAGCCGACTCTCCGACGTCGACGCGACGCGCATCGGCGTCTGGGGCGTGAGCCTCGGGGGCTTCTACGCGGCCCGCTTGGCCGCCAGCGACCTCCCCGTCGTCGCCACCGTCAGCCTCTCGGGCCCCTACAGCTTCGGGGCGGCGTGGGAGAAGCTCAACCCCTTGACCCGTCGCGCCTTCGCGGTGCGATCGGGCAGCAGCGACGATGATGACGCCGCCGCGCGGGCCCGCGAGCTGACCCTGGAGGGACACGCGCACGCCATCCGCCGTCCCTTGCTCGTGATCATGGGCGCCCGCGACCGCCTCTTCCCGGCTGACGACGCGCGACGACTCGTCGCCGAGGTCGGCGACTCGGCCGAGCTGTTGGAACTGCCCTCGGGCAACCACGGCTGCGCCAACGTCATCCACCACCATCGTCCCTATAGTGCGGACTGGATGGCCCACCACCTCGACGCGCCCGGCGTTCGCCCGGGGGCCCGGCAAGGAGAAGAACGACATGGCTGACGTGTTCATGCCCCAACTCGGTGAGACCGTCGCCGACGGAACGGTCACGAAGTGGTTCAAGCGAGTGGGCGACACCGTGACCCGGGGCGAGGCCCTCTTCGAGGTGGCCACCGACAAGGTCGACACCGAGATCCCCGCCCAGGCCGACGGGGTGCTCGCCGAGATCCTGGTCGGCGAGGGAACGACGGTGGACGTCGGCACGCGCCTCGCCGTCATCGCCGGCGACGGCGACGCTCCCGCGCCCGCCTCCGCGCCCGCCGCTCAACCCGCGACGACCACCGCCGCCAGTCCCGACGCCACCGTCAGCGCGTCGCCCGCCCTCGCCGCCAACGGCGAGAAGCTCTCCCCCCTGGTGCGTCGCCTGCTGGCCGAGAACGGCCTGACCCCGGACGACGTCACCGGCACCGGACCCAATGGTCGCATCACGAAGGACGACGTGCTGGCCGCCGCCGCATCACGGGTCAGCGCGTCGCCCGCCCTGCAGCTCTCCCCCGTGGTCCGCCGCCTCCTCGCCGAGAAGGGCTTGGGCGCCGAGGACGTGGTGGGAACCGGCCCCGACGGACGCGTCACCCGTCGCGACGTCGAGGCCGCCGCCGGGGCGGCCGCGCCCTCTGCTGCGCGCGAGGGTGACGAGGTCATCCCCTTCTCCAAGATTCGCAAGTTGACCGCCGAGCACATGGTCCGCTCCAAGGCCACGTCGGCGCACACGCTCATGGTCAAGGAGATCGACTTCGAGGCCATCGAGCGCGTGCGGCGCTCCCGGGGTGCGCAGTTCAAGGCCGACGAGGGCTACTCGCTGACCTACCTGCCCTTCGTCGCCGTGGCCACCTTGAAGGCCCTGCGGGAGTTCCCGCAGCTCAACGCCTCCGTGGGCAACGATGAGCTCATCGTCCACCACAGCCTCAACCTAGGCATCGCGGTGGACCTCGACTCCGAGGGCCTCGTGGTCCCGGTGATCAAGCGCGCCGACTCCCTGGGCCTGCGCGAGGTCGCCCGATCGGTGCGCGACCTCGCCACTCGGGCGCGCTCGAAGGGCTTGGGGATCGACGACATGAGCGGGGGCACCTTCACCATCACCAACCCCGGCCCATACGGAACCCTCATGACCGGGGCGGTCATCAATCAGCCCCAGGTGGCGATCCTCTCGACCGATGGCGTCACGCGCAAGCCGGTCGTGGTGACGGGGCCGGACGGCTCCGAGGCCATCGCCATCCATTCGGTCGGCCTGGTCGCCTTGACCTTCGACCACCGTGCCGTGGACGGCGCCTACGCCGCCCGCTTCCTGGCCCGCCTGGCCTCCGTGCTGCAGGACACCGACTGGGACGCGGCCCTGTGAACCTGATCGACGATGTCGGTAGTCTGGAGGGAGTGAGCACTCGAAGCAGGATCCTGGAGTCCGCGGCGCTCGAGATCGAGCGCAACGGCTTGACCCAGTTCCGGGTCAAGCGCGTGGCCTCGGAAGCCGACATTTCCGTCGCGCTGCTGTACAGCTACTTCACCGACCGCGAGGATCTCATCGCCGCGACCATCGTGCACCGCTTCGACCAGGTGCTGTTGGGGCAGGCCGAGATCTTCACCACTCCCCTGCGCAACGTGAACACGACGGAGGAACTGCGCGAGGCGCTCGAGGCGATGATCGCCGACGCCCAGGACCCGGCTCGCGACGAGCAGCGCCTCTTGCGGATCGACTCCATATCCTTCGCGCACCACAACGTGACGGCCTCCGAGGGCATCGCCCGGGCCAAGGCCGAAGCCAGTGATCGGATCGTGCAGATCGTGCAGCCGCTCGAGGACAAGGGGCTGCTCGCGCCGGGGATGACCGCGGTCGCCTTCGCTCGCATCTGGTACGCCCTCTTCTTCGGCCAGATCGCCCTCGAGGGCGAACACGCCCTCTCCATCAACTCCGAGGGTTGGCTGACCGCCTTGCGCGTCCTCGCCGACGCCGTCGTCGCCAAGAACTGACGTCGCGGGCGCCGCGCACGCCGCGCTCGTCAATCCGGCGGGGCGGCCACGGGCGCGCTCGCCTCGCCCGTCGGCAGGGTGATGGCCACCGTGAGTCCGCCGCCGGGGGTGTCCTCGAAACGCAGCTCCCCGCCGAGGAAGCGAACGAAGCCGGCCACGACGGTGAGACCGAGGTCCCCCTCGGGCGCGCTCTGCTCCGGCTTCGTCGACGGGAGACGCCGCCGCGGGTCGCGGGTGCCGGGGCCGCGGTCGATGACCAGCAGTTCCACCTCGCGCACGGTGCGCCCGGCCGTGATGCGCGGCGGATGGTCGGCGCTGCTGAAGGCCATCGCGTTGGCGACCACGTTCGAGAGGACCCGCTCCAGCAGGTCGGGGTCCCCGATGACCTCGGGGAGGTCGTCGGGGAGGTCGACGTCGATGACCCCGTCGCGGGCGAGCGAGGAGGACACCACCGCGCCCACCACGTCGGCCAAGCGGACGCGTCGCGGTTGGGGCAGGACCCGCTGCGCCCCGAGTCGTCCCGAGTCGAGGAGGTTGGCGATGAGTCGTGCGAGCGCGTGGGACTCGCGCGCGATCGAATCGAGGCGCGTCCTGACGTTCTCCTCGCTGCGGTCACCCCGCAGGGACTCCACGTCGCGCTCGATGGTGGCCAGCGCGGGCCGGAGGTCGTGGACGATGGAGCGAAGGAGTCCGATGCGCAGCGAATCGTTCTCGGCCCTCTCCTTCATCTCCTGCGCCTCACGCATCAATCGCTGGGCTTGCAGCGCGGCGGCCAGTCGTGCGGCGAAGGCCGCGACCAGCTGGCGATCCTGATTGTCGAGCTCCACTTCGCTCAGACGCAGGACCGTCTCGTCGTCCACGCGAAAGTCGATGGGCGCAGCGGTGCTCGGAGCCGGGTCCCCGCTGACCAACTCCGAGATCAACTGGCCGTTGACGCGGCGCATCAACGCCACCATGTCGACGTCGTAGACGCTGCGCAGGGTGTCGAGCAGGGGCATCAGGTCCTCGCGCGAGGCGGTGACCGTCGCGACCGCCTCGGCGAGCAGTTCGGCCTCGGCGCGCACCCGGCGCACGTCCTCGCTGCGCCGTCGGAATTCGGTCATCGCCAGACTGGCGACGACGGCGAAGAGGGTGAAGGCCACGATCGCCACCACGTCGTCGGGTCGCGCGACCCGCAGGGTGTGCAGCGGCAGGACGAAGTAGTAGTTCTCGAGGCCCGACGCCGCCACGGCGGCGACGACCCCCGCCAGGACGCCGCCCCATCCCGCCAGGGCCAAGACGACCACCAAGTAGACGAGGAAGACCGATGAGAGCGACAGGGCGGAGCGGGCCTGGGACATCGCGGCGGTGACCGCGGGCAGCGCCAGGGCCGTGACCGACAAAGCGGCCCCGGTGGTCGGCCACGACACCCGGGCTCGGCGCCGGCGCCGGCGCCTCGGGGCCACGGCCGGCGCAGCCACCGCGATGATGTGCACGTCCAGGTCCCGCGCCTGGCGGAGTACCTTCTCGATCACCCCCGGGATGTGCCAGGGTCGACGCTTGCGCGTGGAGCCCAGGATGATCTGCGTGCCGCGCTCGGCGCGCGCGAAGGCGACGAGCGCGTCGGCGACGTCCTCGGCCAAGACCTCGTGGAAACTCCCCTCGAATTCGGAGATCAGCGTCCGCGCCAGGGTCGTGTCCGCGTCACGGGTCCGCATCGCACCTGAATCGATCACGTGAATGGCCATGATCTGCGCGTGGTTGCGCGACGCGATCCGGGCCGCGCGCCGCAACAGGACTTCGTCGGCCGGGTTGCCCGTCACCGCGACGATGAGCCGCTCGCGGGTCTCCCAGGACTCCGTCATCCCGTGCGACTCGAGGTAGCCCTGCAGCGAGTCTTCGACCCGGTCGGCGAGCCACAGCAAGGAGAGTTCGCGCAGGGCCGTGAGGTTCCCCGACCTGAAGAAGTTCGATAAGGAGGCGTCGACCTTGTCGGGAGGGTAGATGTTGCCGTGGGCCATGCGTCGGCGCAGCGCCTCCGGCGTGATGTCCACCAGTTCGATCTGCTGGGCGCGGCGCACGACGAAGTCGGGCACGGTCTCTCGCTGAACGATGCCGGTGATCTTCTCGACGACGTCGTTGACCGACTCCAGGTGTTGGATGTTGAGGGTGGTGATGACGTCGATGCCCGCCTCGAGCAGGTCCTCCACGTCCTGCCAGCGCTTCTCGTGGGTGCTGCCGGGCCCGTTGGTGTGCGCGAGCTCGTCGACCAGGACCACCTCGGGTCGGCGCGCCAGGATGGCCTCCAGGTCCATCTCCTCGAGCGAGGCGCCGCGATACTCGTAGCGGCGTCGGGGCACGACCTCGAGATCGCGCAGCTGCGACATCGTGTGGATTCGCTGGTGGGTTTCGACGTAGCCCGCCACGACGTCCGCGCCTCGTTCGCGGCGCCGCCAGCCCTCGTCGAGCATCTTGTAGGTCTTGCCCACTCCCGGCGCCAGTCCGAGGTACACCCGCAGTTCACCGCGCGACACGGCCCTCACCCCTCTCTGCGAGCGCTGGGCCCATCGGACTCGCGACCCGCCCCGTCGGGTCCGGCGACGACGACTCGACGGGGATCCCCCGCGTGGGTGCTCTGCGGGAGCCGCGAGTCGAGATCGGTGGGGCGGCGCTCACGTCACTCCAACTTCGCCAGGGCTTCATTGAGCTGCAGGACGTTGAGGTAACCCGATCCGAGGAAGCCGAACTGCGGCCCCACCGTGTGGGCGTCGATGAGCCGGGTCAGCACCGCCCGCGAGAGGCCCGTGGCCCGGGACACCATGGGGATCTCCGCGCGGGCGTCTTGGGGCGAGATGTCCGGGTCGTAGCCGCTGCCCGAGGTGGTCACGAGGTCGGGCGTCGGGGTGACCCCCATGGAGTGCCAGTACGCCACGAGCCGTCGGGTGTCGGCGAGCAGGGTCGACGAGCGTGGACCCAGATTCGTCGCGCCCGACTCGCCGTGGACCCCGTTCGCCACCAGCGGATTGTCGCCGCCCGAGACGCCCCGGGCGGGATCGGCCGCGTAGGGGCCGGCGTCGTCCGGCCGCCCGTGGAAGTACTTCGGACTGGTCCAGTTCTGACCGATCAGGAGCGAGCCGTTGGCCGTGAGCGAACCGTTGGCTTGGAACTTGAAGAGCAGTTGCGCGACGCCGGTGCCGGCGAAGGCGTAGACGAAGCCGAAGAGCACCATGCACACGAGGGCGAAGGTGAACGAGCGGCGGAGGTGAACGATCATGAGGTCTTCCTTAGTAGGCGTGCAGTGCGACGAGCACCAGGTCGATGAGTTTGATGAAGACGAAGGGCACCACCACGCCGCCGACGCCGTAGATCCACACGTTGCGCCGCAGGATCGCCGCAGCGCTCACCGCCCGGAACTTGACCCCGCGCAGGGCCAAGGGGATCAGGGCGATGATGACCAGGGCGTTGTAGATGACGGCGGAGAGGACCGCGCTCTCCGGGCTGTGCAAGCGCATCACGTTCAGCGAGCCCAATTGGGCGTACTTGGTCGCGAAGAGAGCGGGGATGATGGCGAAGTACTTCGCGATGTCGTTGGCGATGGAGAAGGTCGTCAGGGAGCCGCGGGTGATGAGCAGCTGCTTGCCGATCTCCACGATGTCGATGAGCTTCGTCGGATTGGAGTCGAGGTCGACCATATTGCCCGCCTCCTTGGCCGCCGTGGTACCCGTGTTCATGGCCACGCCCACGTCCGCTTGCGCGAGCGCCGGCGCGTCGTTGGTGCCATCGCCGGTCATGGCCACGAGCTTGCCCCCCTCTTGCTCTTGCTTGATGAGGGCCATCTTCGCCTCGGGCGTGGCCTCGGCGAGGAAGTCGTCGACCCCGGCCTCCTGGGCGATGGCCGCCGCCGTCAGGGGGTTGTCGCCGGTGATCATGACCGTGCGGATCCCCATTCGGCGCATCTCCTCGAACTTCGCCTTGATGCCCTGCTTGACGACGTCCTTGAGTTCGATGACCCCGAGGATCTCCGGCCCGTCGCTCACGGTGAGTGGGGTCGAGCCCGCCCTCGAGACGCGCGCGACGATCTCGTCGAGGTCAGAGGGAACCTCTCCCCCCTGCTCGAGCACCCAGCGCTTCATCGATTCGGCGGCCCCCTTGCGGATCTGGCGCCTCCCCATGTCGAGGCCCGACATGCGCGTCGTCGCGGTGAAGGGCACGAAGACGTGTCCGTGGTCCAGCTCGCGCTCACGGATGCCGAAGTTCTCCTTCGCCAGGACGACCACCGAGCGCCCCTCGGGGGTCTCGTCGGCCAGCGACGCCAACTGGGCCGCGTCGGCGACCTCGCGCTCACTGTGTCCCGCGACGGGGATGAAGGTGGCCGCCATGCGGTTCCCCAGGGTGATCGTGCCCGTCTTGTCCAGCAGCAAGGTCTGCACGTCGCCGGCCGCCTCCACCGCCCGACCGCTCATCGCCAGGACGTTACGCTGCACGAGCCGGTCCATGCCCGCGATGCCGATCGCCGAGAGCAGGGCCCCGATGGTCGTGGGGATGAGGCAGACGAGCAGGGCCACCAGCACCACCACCGAGACCGTGGCGCCGGCGAAGGCCGCGAAGGGCTGGAGCGTGACGACGACGGGGATGAAGGCGATGGTCAATACCGCCAGCAGAATGGTCAGGGCGATCTCGTTGGGCGTCTTCTGGCGGTTGGCGCCCTCGACCAGGCCGATCATCCGGTCGATGAAGGTCTGGCCGCGCTCGGCGGTGATGCGCACCACGATGCGGTCCGAGAGCACCCGGGTTCCGCCGGTGACGGCGCTGCGGTCGCCGCCCGATTCGCGAATCACGGGAGCCGACTCGCCGGTGATGGCGGACTCGTCGACCGAGGCGATCCCCTCGATGATGTCGCCGTCGCTGGGGATCACGTCGCCGGCCTCGCAGACCACCGTGTCGCCCTTGGCGAGATGGGCCGCCGGCACGAGCTCCTCACTCCCGTCGGCTCGCAGTCGTCGCGCCTCGGTCTCCGAGCGCATGCGTCGCAGGGTGTCGGCTTGGGCCTTGCCGCGGCCCTCGGCCATGGCTTCGGCGAAATTGGCGAACATCACGGTGAGGACCAGCCAGGCGGTGATGGACCACGAGAAGACCCCCGGGTGGGCCAGGGCCTCGAGCAGCGTGACGACCGCTCCGACCAGCACCACGAACATCACCGGGTTCTTCAACTGGACGCGAGGATCGAGCTTCGTGAAGGAGTCGCGCAGGGCCTGGCGCAGGATCGCCGGGTCGAAGAGGCTGCGTGATTCGGCGACGCCGTGGGCCGGTGCCGACGGCGTCGGGTCGAGGACCTGGGACATTAGAAGAACCTTCCGTGACTGAGCTGCTCGACGATGGGGCCCAGCGAGACCGCCGGGAAGAACGTCAAGCCGCCGATGATGAGGATGACGCCGATGGTGAGTCCGACGAACATGGCGTTGTCGGTGCGGAAGGTGCCCAGCGACGCGGGCACCACGTTCTTCTGGGCCAGTTCGCCGCCGAGGGCCAGCACGGGCACCATGATCGCGAAACGGCCGAGCAGCATGGCGATGGCGCCGACCACGTTGTAGAAGGGCGTGTTGCCGGTGAGGCCTCCGAAGGCCGATCCGTTGTTGTTCCCCTGCGAGGTGAGGGCGTAGAGGATCTCGGTGAAACCGTGGGGACCGGCGTTCAAGGGACCGGCCCGACCCGCCGCGACCGAGACGGCGATGCCCGTCAACGCGAGCACCGTGACCGGCATCACCAGCGCCCCGAGGCCCGCGAGTTTCACCTCCTTCGCCTGGATCTTCTTACCCAAGTATTCCGGCGTGCGGCCGATCATCAGTCCGCCGATGAAGACGGCGATGATGGCGAAGATCAGCAGGGTGTAGAGGCCGCTGCCCGTGCCGCCCGGCGTCACCTCGCCGAGCATCATTCCCGTCAGGAGTCCGAATCCGCCCATCGGGGTGAAGGAGTCGTAGGCCGCGTCCGCGGAGCCGGTCGAGGTCATCGTCGACGCGTTGGCGAAGAGTGCGGTGGAGGTGTCGCCGAAGCGGACTTCCTTGCCTTCGGTGTTGCCCACCGTCGAATGCACGCCCGCGGCCGCCACCGCCGGGTTGTTCTGGTGTTCGGCGAAGCTCGTGAAACCGACCCACACGCCAAAGAGCAGGGCCATGACGCTCAGCAGCGCGACGCCGTGGCGGATTGAGCCCACCATCTTGCCGAAGGTGTAGGTCAGGGCGACGGGGATCGAGAGCAGGAGGTAGATGGACAAGAAGTTGGTGAGGCCGGTCGGGTTCTCGAAGGGAGTGGCCGAATTCGCGTTCAAGAATCCTCCGCCGTTCGTGCCGAGCTGCTTGATGGCCTCCATGAAGGCGATGGGTCCGCGGGCCATCGTCTGGGTCACCTGGTTCAACACGTCGTGGATGGTCGCCGTCCCCGCCAGCGTCATCACCGCGCCCTCGCCGACGAAGACGATCCCGAAGACGAAGGCGAGGGGGCCGAGGATGTAGACGAGGCAGCGCGTCATGTCCACCCAGAAGTTGCCCACGGTCGACGAGTTCTTGCGCGAGAACCCCCGCACCAGCACGATGGCCGCGACAATGCCCACCGCCGGAGTGACGAACTGCTGCACGGTCAAGGCGCCGATCTGGCTGAAGTAGGACATGGTGGTCTCGCCGCCGTAGTTCTGCCAGTTGGTGTTGGTGACGAAAGAGGCCGCGGTGTTGAAACTCAGCGCCGGAGCGACCGCGGCCACGTGCGATGGATTGAGCGGCAACGAGCCCTGGACCCTCAAGATGACGTAGGTGAAGAGGAAGGAGACCGCCGAGAAGACGATGAGGGCGCCGGCGTAGCGCTTCCAGGTCTGCTCCTGGGCCGGGCTCGTGCCGAGCAGGCGATAGATGGGTCGCTCGACGAAGGCCAGGAAGCGAACGCGGCCGTCAAAGACCGCCGCCATGTACGAGCCCAGGAAGCGCCAGGTGAGACCGAGCGTCGCGACGAGGGCGAGGAGGGTGAAGAGGAAGCCCATCAGAACTTCTCCGGCTTGAACATCGCGTAGCCGACGTACAGGAACAGCGCGACGGCCGCCAACAACAAGAGGACCTGGGTGATGTTCACGTCCGCTCCAGCGCCCACACGAGACCGAGCATCATCGCCGCGAAGGCGATGATCCCCAACAGTGAATAGATATCTGCCATGGGACCACTCTCGTCCCCGAGTTCTCAACAGACTCTTGAAAGTCCGCGGTCACCCTTAATAATTCCTTCACGGGCGTCGTGCGCTGCGACCCGGGGTTGGTGCGACAATGGGTTGTGCGACGACGTCTCAGTGGGTTGGCCGTGGGGATCATGGCCGCGGTGGCGTTGACCATCGTGCTCCTGCCCCTGCGCGGCGAGGTCAACGTCTCCACGGTGACGTTGATCTTCATCATCCCGGGCATCGGCGCCGAAGTGGTCGGAGGGATCACCGCGGGACTCGCGACGGTCCTGCTGAGCGCCAGTTTGCTGGACTTCTTCTTCATACCGCCCTACGGGACGCTGTCGATCGGCTCCACGCAGAATTGGGTGGGCCTCGGCGTGTATCTGGTGGTCGTGGCCCTCGTCGGCGTCACCGTCTGGAGGCTCAAGCAGGCGCACGCCGAGGCGCAGCGCCGCGCCCTCTCGCTGCGCCGCGTCTACGAACTCTCCGAGCTGCTGGTTCGCGACGAATCGACGGAGGACCTGCTCCACTCCATCGTCGAAGCGGTGCACAACGTCTTCGAGATCGAGTCGGTGGCGCTCTTCGTCTTGGACGAAGAGCGGCCCACCCTGGCCGCGGCCGCCGGCCTTCCCTTCACGTCGGAGGAATTGCACCAGTTGGAGTCCGGCGTGGGACACGCCGTGGGGCTGTCGACCGCCCTCTCGAGCGCCGCCAACTTAAAGACTGTGTCACTGTCGGTGTCGGGTCGTCCCGTCGGAGTCCTGGTCTTCAAGGGCGACCACTACAGCGACGAGGACCGTGAGATGCTCTTCACCTTCGCGAACGACGCCGCCATCGCCATGGAGCGCGCCGACCTGCGAGAACAGGCCCGCCGCAGCTCGCTGCTCGAGGAGATCGACCAGTTGCGCCAGGCGGTCATGGGAGCCGTGTCGCACGACCTGCGCACGCCCCTCGCCACCATCAAGGTGGCGTCGTCCACTCTCGTGTCGCGCGCCACTCATCTCTCCGAGACGGCGTCGCACGAGCTCCACGAGCTCATCGACCTCGAGACCGACCGCCTCACGCGTCTCTTGTCGAATCTGCTCGACATGACCCGCATCGAGGCCGGCTTCTTCCAGGTGCGCACCACCACCCACGAGGTCGCCGACCTCGTCGACGACGCGCTGTCCGCGGTGGCGGCGGGGCTGCGCCACGGTCGGATCCAGCTCGACCTGCCCGTCGGTCTTCCCTCGGTCGATGTCGACCCGGTGCTGATCACGCAGGTCCTGGTGAACCTGGTGGACAACGCGCAACGCCACTCCCCGGAGGGCGGCGTCATCACCATCGCCGCACGACCCCGGGGCGACGACGTGATCGTCTCGGTCGAGGACCAGGGCTCGGGCGTGCCCGCCGCGGACCGCGAAGCGATCTTCAACCGATTCGTCCACTCCGACACCGGAGGGCGGTCCGGACTGGGCCTGACCATCGCGAAGACCTTCGTCGAAGCCCATGGTCAACGAATCTGGTGCGAGGAGGCCCCCGGCGGCGGTGCGAGATTCGCGTTCACGCTTCCCGGCGTGCGTCCCGAAGAGGAAGTGAGCTGAGATGGCCAAGATCTTGGTCGTGGACGACGACCGCTCACTCCTGCGGGCGCTCAACCTGGGACTTCAGTCCGGCGGCCACGACGTCATCGTGGCCGTCGACGGCGCGAGCGGCCTGAGTCAGGTCGCTCTGAGTCAGCCCGACGTGGTCATCCTCGACATCGGGCTGCCGGACATGGACGGACTCGAGGTCTGTTCGCGCATCCGCGAATGGAGTGACGTACCCATCATCATCCTCTCGGCGACGGGTTCTGAGAGTCGCAAGGTCGCCGCTCTCGATGGCGGCGCCAACGATTACGTCACGAAGCCATTCTCGATGGCCGAGCTCGAGGCTCGGGTCCGGGTCGCCCTTCGAGATAGGGCGGGCGCGGGAGAGCTGGCCGACGACCCCGTGCTGGACGTCGGCGAGTTGCACGTGGACCTCGTCCACCACGAGGCCCGGCGCGCGGGGCGGCGCATCGCGCTGACCGCCAAGGAGTTCGACGTCCTGTCATTCTTGGCTCGACACGCGGGGCGGACCTGTACCCACCAAATGATCCTGAGGGCGGTCTGGGGGGCGGGTTACTCGGAGGAGGCCCATTACGTCCACGCCTACGTCCACCGCCTCCGTCACAAGCTCGACGACGATGACGGTGAGATGATCCGTTCCCTTCCCGGCGTCGGCTACGTCTTGATCGACCCGAGTCAACCCGACAGTGGCAACTGAGGGGCATCGCTGAAGGAGGGTCCCACGATGCGGCTGCCCTTCTTGGCCGCCACCGGGTACACCTGCTCGACGCGGAACGACCTCCCCTTGGCTTCGCCCCGACGACCACCGCGAACCTCGACCCACTGTTCGCCCGTTTGTTCGTTGGTCACGTGCGCCACGAAGACCCAAGACTGGCGGCGCTCCTTCGCACCGTCGATCACCACGGGGTCGCCCGTTGAGAGTCCCGCCCACGCGGTGGAACGCACGAGGTGACCCTGACGAGTCACAACGGGGCGTTTCTTCACGGACCATTTCTAGCCGAGGCGCGTGCCACGTGGCGGCGGCTCGGCGAGGGAGCGGACGTCGATACCGCCGCAACGTGTCGTACAAACACGGAGTCCGAGTCGCGCGAACGACTCGGACTCCGTGGTGATGCGGGAGGAAAGACTGCGGGTAAAGAAGAGGGGTTGTTAGGCGGCGTGCGCGACCAGAGCGTGGGCGAACTCACCCCAGCCGCCCCAGCCGAAACCGCCACCCGGGTATCCACCGAATCCGGTCGCGCCGGAGACACCGGTGACACCCGTGACGCCGGTCACTCCGGAGACGCCGGAGACGCCGGAGACGCCGGTCGCGCCGGAATCTCCCGTGACGCCAGTGACGCCAGAGTCACCGCTGACACCCGTGACGCCGCTCGCCCCGGTGACCTCGGTTCCGTTCGAGGTCATGAAGTCCAGAGCCGCGCTACTCGCGCTCGTCCCCACCGCGTCGGTGACGGTCAGTACCAGGGAGTGGGATCCGTCGTTCCACTGAGTGGTGTCGGCGAGGAAGAAGATGTGGCGACCCTGGTTGCTGGACCAGCACCCCGCACCGGCCGGCGCCGCCTTTCCGCGACCGCCGTTCTCACTGCTCACGGGGGTGAGACCGGTCGACACCGGACTCCCGTTGTCGCTGACGCACCAGGTCAAGACCTGGTGGTCGCCGAATCCAAGATGCGACACGTCGGCGGCCAGGACGATCTCACCGGACACGGTCCACTGGAAGGCGCTCTCCCAGGTGACCCTCGTGCCACCGTGTCCACCGTTGCCGTAGCGATCGCCCCAGTCGTCACCGTGGCCGTGGCCGTGGTGATGGTGATGGTGGCCCTCGCCGCGACCCGGATAGCCGACGACGCCGGTCACGCCAGTGACACCGGTCACGCCCGTCACTCCCGAGACGCCAGTAGCGCCCGTCGCGCCGGTGGCACCCGTGGCACCCGTGGCACCCGTCGCGCCGGTGGCTCCGGTCGCGCCGGTGGCACCCGTCAATAGGGGCAAGGAGACGTTGAACCCGCCGGCCTTGGCCGCGGACAAGATGGCGACGTGCGACGTCGATGCACCGGCCGACACGATCGGCAAGGCTGTCGCCAACAAGACGGCTGCCGCCGACGATCCGACTCCCCAGGTCATGCGCTTGGATACCTTCATGATTCACTTCCTTCTCGATCCACCACTTTCGTGGCCTCGAGGACCAGTATGCACGGCCGTAAACCAGAAAAACCCTGATGTGGGCTAGTTTTGAGATGAGTTGTGCGGAAGTTGTGAGACGAGTCCGTCCACTCCTTGGAGCCGACGAATGTCCCGGGATCAAGAAACCCGCGCCAATCGCCGCCAGACGCCGGCGATGTCATGGCCCTCGCCTACGGTGATGCCATGCCCTTCGAACAAGCCCTGCCCGCCTCGCTCTCCCCCTCTCGTCTGGCCGACTTCCAGTCCTGTCCGCGCAAGTACCAATACGCGTCGGTCGAGAGGATCCCCCAGCCCGCGAGCTACGCGAGCGCCAAGGGGCGTTTCGTGCACTACATCTTCGAGCACTTGCTGGCGCTCGAGCCGCCCCTGCGCAGCCGCGACGCGGCTCGCGGCTTCATCCAACCCGGCCTCGACGCGGTGATGACACCAGAGGTTCGCGAGGAGATCGGTCTTGACGAGGCCCTCGAGGCGCGACTCCTCGCCGAGACCGAGATCATCATCGAGCGCTACTTCACGATGGAGGACCCTCGCGGCGTTCGCACCGAAGGCATCGAGAAGCGCGTCGCGGTCACCGTCGGCGACACTCCCCTCTTCGGCATCATCGACCGCTTGGACCGCGACGACGATGGCAGCCTGGTCATCGTCGACTACAAGACCGGCGCGCTGCCGAACCGCAACTACGATTCGCAGACCTTCGCCAACGCGGAGCTCTACGCGGTGCTCTGCGAGGAGAA
>Ga0007854_10000221_pt1 | contig 39976 bp, 41 predicted proteins | sample CryBogCBH12Aug08_FD_60382 | JGI IMG/M metagenome (GOLD analysis project Ga0007854, IMG submission 60382) | Freshwater microbial communities from Crystal Bog, Wisconsin, USA - CBH12Aug08 | ecosystem: Environmental > Aquatic > Freshwater > Lake | place: Crystal Bog, Wisconsin, USA | collected... | reverse complement strand
TTTACTTATTTAATTTACTTATTTAATTTACTTATTTAATTTACTTATTTAATTTACTTATTTAATTTACTTATTTAATTTACTTATTTAATTTACTTATTTAATTTACTTATTTAATTTTTTATATTAAGGATACTACTACAACTAAACATACATTAAGATGCTTAGTTGGAATAGGCCAGCGCTGGTTCCGCAGTAATAAATTACTACTCTATCAACTCTCCTTCAATACACAATAACAAGTATATTGAATTCCTCTGATAGACTACATCTCTGTAGGGGCCGACTATATCTTAGGATGATTACTCACCCCACCGACATTTAGTCTGTGAACTGCATCCATGGTCTTACGACTTTAGGACTTGGCTGCGGATTAACTCTATTCATAACGTTCTTACCATACCCATGAATTTCTCCCTGGTGTTACTGGGCAGATCTTTCGACCCCAGAACGGTAGTTATGACTTAGCAAGTACTCCCCGCAATTTGACGGTGTTGCCCATTGTTCTAACCTCCATAAAACAATTGTTATTGGACTAGCGACTCCTTTTTCGAATCACTATTGGCAGCATGGTGTTTTCTAAGTGGTTATGATACTATTAATATCATGTACCCACTTCCTTAATTAGAAAACGAGATTCCGCCCATTCCACTCATCACCCTTAGCACATTGTAATTGGTCGCAAAGACATATACTTGTGCTGAAGATGTGGTACCAACAGTGTTGTTAGACACTGTGAGTAATAGTGTAGTGTTATCAATACGTGATAAGTTGCATGTGCCAGTGGGCTGGTGTGTCTCAGGCTGGAGAGCGAATGAGTACACATTGATACCGACGGCGGGCACATTGGTGTGGTGCTGGAAGGGCTGGACTTCGTTGAAGTAGCGGCCTTCGCGCACTTGGAAACGATCGTGACCGTTGAGCTGGAGTAAGGCTGTGACCACGGGATTGCGGCCAGCCATGCCCTCCACACGAGTCACGGAGTAACCAGACTCGAGCACTGAGCGATCCCACCAGTCAGAGAAGTTGAAAGGCTGTTGTCCCTTCCAAGGGTTGATCACGTTATCATCGCACGCCACGAAGCTATCACGTTGGACAACCCACACAAGTTCCTTACAGGGGTGATTGAAGTTGAGCTTGAGCTTGTTGGAGCTGGATGTGATTGACTCAGCGCCAGTGAACTGCAGAGTCTCAATGAGGTATTCATGTGAGACTTGCGCAAACTTGCGGCGTTCATCAGTGTCTAGGTAGATGTAGTCAACATACAGAGAAGCGGCCTGTAAGTTGGCGTTGTTCACACGATCACGGATGGTGTGAGGGTTAGAAAGCTGAGGAGTGATGTCCCAGCATAAGTTGCGGAGATCATTGAACTCCAGATTGATTCGCACCTCGTGATACTGGAGAGCGATCAGGGGGAGAGCCAGACCAGGGTTGCGGCAGAACCAGAACTGGAGAGGAATGTACAGAGTGTAGCCAGGGGCGCAGTTCACCACCTCATTGAGAGAGTTGGGTTCGCCACCAGCGCAGTCATCATCGCAGGCCTCGCCACCTTGCACAAGTAAGTTGGTGAGCACGGGCACATTACCAACCATCTTGGCATAGCCACCTTGTTTGCCGGCCTCTTGTGTGAGCTCATTCCAAATGTGGAGCCAGATGCCATAGTGCTTGTCAATGCGTTGGCCACCGATTTCAAGTTCAACGGACTTTACTAGATTGTGCCCAACCCAGTTGAGCCAGCGGAACTGGGCACCAGAGCCATCGCCGGCCTGGAGAGTTACCTGGGGCAGAGTAGCCTGGAGGTAAATGCGGTGGATTAAATCACCATTGCGTTGAATGGTGCATGTCACACGCTTGCCAAAGCCAGGGGAACCATTGAAAGGATTCTCAATGGATTCCATGGCGAAGTTAGTGTGACGACGGTACACTTGCTTGAAAAAAGTAATCTGAGGGTTACCTGTAAGGTAAACATCCTGGGCACCATAGGCAACGAGCTGCATCAAACCACCACCTGTCATTTTCTATACCCTTCATTTAGAAAATAATTTTAGAAGAACGCAGATTTTTGTGCCGGGAAGGTTGGGTCTAAAACCCTAGTAAAATGTTATTACATGATTGCAAGAGGTGCTAAGAAAAATACTTTAGAAACACGAACTACATTAGATACTTTACATAATCTACAAATTCAAAAAATGGGTGAAAATGAAAAAGACTTATATATTTTAATAAATGAAAAAGAAGAAATAGAATCTAAAATAAATTCTATAGAAAATGAAATTATATATGACCAATTAGAACATCGTTTAAAATTTTTAATAAATGAAATTAATTCTAGAAAAGAAAAAAATGAATTTTTAGATTATTATTTAGATACTGGAGATATTTTATATAATTATTATGATCTTCAAGAAAAAATACAAGAAGGTACATTAGTAGCAAGCAATAAAAAGAAAATTGGTGCTATCTTTGATATACTAGATAAAGCAAATGAAGATAACGCTATAACATCTGGAAGCGAAGAGAAATCTAGAAACGAAGAGAAAGTTAAACATCCTATACAAAATAGTATATCTCGTGATAAATTATTAGAACAATATTTAAAAAAGGTTCATCCAGATAGTGTTAAATCTTCAACAAATATTTCTGATGATTGTTATGGCGATTGTCCTCAGTGTGAAAAAGAAATGGTATTTTCAACAAATGAAGCAGTTTTTACATGTGTAGAGTGTGGATTTCAAGAATTTGTATTAATAGATTCTGATAAACCATCTTATAAAGATCCTCCGCGCGAAGTTTCTTATTACGCATATAAACGTATTAATCATTTTAATGAATGGCTTGCACAATTTCAAGCAAAAGAATCCACTGAAATTCCACAAGATGTTTTTGATCAAATTCTTATTGAATTAAAAAAAGAAAGAATTCTTGATGTTCAAGGAATTAAACAAACAAAAATACGTGAGATTCTTAAAAAACTAAAACTTAATAAATATTATGAACATGTGCCTCATATTATTAATAGATTAAATGGACAAAATGCTCCCATTATGAATAGAGAAGTTGAAGAAAAATTACGCTATATGTTTAAAGAAATTCAACCCTCTTTCCAAAAACATTGTCCTCCAGATAGAAATAATTTCTTATCATATTCATATGTATTATATAAATTTTGTGAATTATTAGAATTAGATGAATATTTACCTTGTTTTCCCTTATTAAAAAATCGTGATAAATTATATGCTCAAGATAAAATATGGGAACATATATGTAGAGAGTTGCACTGGCAATATTTGCGTAGTCTTTAGTAATTTCTACTGAAAAGGATATAGCGCAATATTACCAGGGTCTTCACCAGTCATATCCCATACTTCTTTTCTTACAACTTTTGGATATGTTTTCGTGTAATAATCTAAATCTTCTTGTGTGGGAACATGAGAAGACGCAAGTTGAACTAAAGTGCCTGGTGAAGTTGCGCCAAATTGCTCTATTTTTCTTGAAATGTTAATTGCTATAGCAATAAATACTATGGTTATTAGTATAGCAATACAGAATTTGTTAAATTTTTTCATCTACTTTAGTTCCGGAAATTCTTAAACTTTCATAGGAAAGCCGACAAGGTTGGCACCTAACCCTAGACCAGCACCAGATCGTGCGCTGAAAGCAATAGAGGGGGATACTAAGTCTAACACAGCAAACACAACCGCCGCAGTAACACCTAGACAAACAACATCACGTAAATCTAAAGATTTCTTGGGAATGAAGATGGCAACAGCAGCAATGGCTAAACCTTCCACTAAATACTTGATCACACGGTTTACAACTTCAGTGGCGCTATTCATTTCTATATTGCTTAAAGGTTTTATTTCTTTAAAAACTATATGTCTGATCCGGTTGAAGTAACTCTAAAGCCGGATGAAGTTATTCCGGGACAAGAATATTGTTTAGTAAGTTTTGTTTCCCCTGAGAATGTATTGAAGAATAAAGATGTTTTCTTTTTTCAAGAGTTTGTAAATCAATTTGAAGTATCATTTAAGACAAAGATTTTAGAGGAATTTTTAGCAAGTCGTGTAAATTCTATTAATACAGCTTTAGAAACTCACGCAGCAGAGTTTGAAAAGTTAGATTTAAGTGGAGTTGCCCAAACTTGCCGGAATTCAAAACTCCGTGTTGATGAAACACTAAATGCCCTTCAAGACTTTTCTAAGAAAAATCTATCTGAATTATCTTATGATAAGATGAAGGATAATTATGACACTTTTATGTATAATAATAGCAAGCGTTTAGAGAATGATTTTTATGTTAAAAATGATTTTACTACAACTGTGCGGAGTTTGAAGATTCGTGGTTCTTACAGTTCTCAAGAAGAGGCATCACATTTTGCAAAGAAACTCCAGAAGAAAGATCCTTATTTCAATATTTATTGTGTAAAGGTTGGGCAGTGGTTACCATGGGATCCTCAGCCTTCTGAGATCAAGGATCAAGTATATCAAGAAGAGGAATTAAACACACTTATGAAGAAGTATAGAGAAAACGAGGATGCTCGTGAAGAGTTTCATCGTGAAACAAGAAATAGGAATAAGAACCAAAATATTGCCGGGTCTTCTTCTACGCACGATACGCTCTTTAATGGCACTGGCGATTTAGCAATCCAACGTAAGATTGAATCTGCTTCTAAGCAGTAGTTGTGGGAGGATAAATAGGATGGCATGTGTTAGATTGGCAAAACTGTCCTTCAGCACATGTTATTCCTAAACAATCAACATTACGATATCCCTCATATGCATAATACGCAGAATACGCTAATACAGCAAATACAAAGAGTAATGTAATAACTAAACCAAAAGGAGTTTTACGTGCCATCTAGTATTGGTTAAGGAAATACCGGAAGCATTGTTGGTTTTAATCTAGGAACCACATTTTGCTCACAGAACCCATTTGAACACATATAACCAGTAGGACATTTATTAGGATTTAAACCAAGTTTTTCAACACCGCATGGTATTGGTTGTTGAAATCCTTCAAGTGAATTCTGAAATCCTTCAATGCGTAAATATCTATCTGCCAATAATAATACAAAACCAATAATTATTAATATTAATAAATCGGAAAAATGAAAGATCATCTACTATATCTTTTTGATTATATCTTTTTGATTATATCTTTTTGATATTTATCATTGGTCCTTTTAATCTACGAGAAGCATTTGGATCGTAAGTATCTTCTTCTTCTTTTCTTTGATTTGCAGAATGTTGCCAGAATTCTGGAGCACCAATACGAAAATCTCCATGTATATTTGCCTTATACCAATATACAGAATCTTCTAATTTACCACTTTGACTTGTATTATCAATAATTAAACATTCGTAATTTTGTGTACATTGATCCATAACTTGACAGAAAAATTCAAATGTTGGAAAAGCAGAAGCATAATTATCATAAATACGTCTGCGATTTGACATATAGGATTCTCGTAAAATAAATACATAATCTACATTTGTTCGTAATGCTGGTTGAATACCAAGAGGATATTGCATAGTAATAATAAAGAATACCTTGAGCCAACGGCCGTTCATGAAAAGATAACGAATATTTTTATCGTGAGTCCAAGAATCATCATACATACAATCATCAAGAATCATAAATGAACGAGGATCAATGCGACTTTGAATACCTTTATCTTTATCTTGTTGAATTTTCATCATCATCATTTTTTGGCGTTTACAGAAATTTGCTAGAATTATTGGATTATATTCACCATGAATAAAAATTGGAGGAATCATTTTAGAATAAAATCCATTTGATTCTTCAGTTCCCGAAATTGCTGTGCCAAGAGGCATATCTTGATGATGATATAATAGATCTTTTACAAGAGTTGATTTACCGGTTCTTCTTCTTCCAATAAAAACACACACGGCATCTTGTTGAATTTTTCTCATATCAAACTTCTTCAACGATACATTCTTAATATCTCCGGACATCCTTCTTATATATATACTCTAGAAAAATGCGGATATGAACGAACGAAGCAATCATAATTTAGAAAAGATGGAAATACAATACGGGTTATTCAAAGGGATTGAACTACCAAAACTAAAATATATGAATTATACAATTCCAAATGAATTAACAAAGTTGAAAAATTATTATAATTTAAACACCTATATTCCTCTTATGAAACAACTTTTTGGAGATATTTCTGGAGATATCACTTTTGAAAATAATTATATTATTCAAAAAATTATAGAAAAAAATGGTAGTTATTATTTAAATAACGACACTAAGGAAGTATATCTAAAAGTTACTCATTTAATGGATCCTATTAAAGTTGCCAAAGGAGAAAATGATGATATGAGAAAACAAAATCCATGGAATCAAGCATATGTTGAAACTCTAGCAAGTTATATTTTTGGTAAATTACGAAAAGAAGAAATTACTCCTCATTTTAATTTATTTTATGGTGCTTTCACCGCTTTTGCCAAATGCTATAATTTTAATATTACGGATGATGTTGAATCATATAGAATGTATAGGTGGTTTTGGAATAACATTGAAAATAAAAAAATAAAAATTAATATTGATGGAGAGGATGCCGATTATGCAAAAGAAATTTATGATGAAATTATGGTTAAACCAGAATATTGTTTAGACAATGATGAAACTAAAGATGATAGTATTGAAGAATTAGGTAATTTAATAATTTCAGATTCAAAGGATGGATTAGAATCATTAGAATCTGCTTCTATTAAAACAGATTCTACAAAAAAAAGTTCAGAATATGATGAAGAGGATGAAGATGATTATAAAGTGTATGCTCAATTTGAAAATTTCCCTGTCATGATGATTTTTACTGATAAAAATGAATCTACTCTTGATGATTTACTAGATGATTATGATGAAGTTGGATGTAAGCCAAATAGTAAATTATGGGAAGAAAAATGGTCTGCTTGGTTATTTCAAATTATATCAGCATTATGTGTTGGACAAACATTATTTGGATTTACACATAATGATTTACATTCTAATAATGTTGTTTGGGATAATACAAATATAAAGTTTTTATATTATAAAACAAATGATAATAAATATTTTAAAGTTCCAACATATGGAAAAATTTTTAAAATTATAGATTTTGGAAGATCTATTTTTTCAATAAATGAACAATTATTTATAAGTGATGATTTTTGTGAAGGGAATGATGCGGCTACTCAATATAATTTTCCTCCATTATTCCATAATTCAGAAGAACCAATTGTATATCCAAATCCTTCTTTTGATTTATCACGACTATCAATTAGTATTTATGAATCTATTTTTCCTACACCTCCAAAAGAAAAAGAGGATGGAATCATTATGAACCCTAATGATGAAAATAAAATCAAAGAAACTAATTCAGATTTATTTAATATATTATGGAGTTGGTTAGTTGATGTTGAAGGAAAAAATATATTATTTGATGAAAATAATGATGAACGATTTCCAGATTTTGACTTATATGTTCATATAGCATCAAGTTGTAGAAATTGTATTCCAAAAGAACAAATATATAAAAAACCTTTTATAAAGTTTTTAATAAATTCTGATATGCTTCCAAAAAATGTAAAAGTATATAATTTATATGTTTAAAACTTGGGAACACCTACATGAATTTCAATATCATCAGATGGTGTTACAGAAGTTGGTATATATGATGTTAATGTGCTAATTAATGATGTAGATGACTCTGGTAATAATTGCATGATTAAAACAAATATTATTGAACCAATTATAAAATCTCTTATTAAAGATTTTGTTGTTGGTTTTTTGTTTTCAAGATTATATGTGCTTAATGCTCCTAAAGATGAAATTAAGAAACCTCCAAATAAAATTCCTACAAGATATTGATTCATGTTCTGGATTTGTGTGGGGAAAAAACCACACTTTTTTTACTCCAAAGTTTCAAATTCAACTTCTGTTTGATCCAAATCTTCATATTCATCTAATGAAGTTCCTTCTTCATCTAAAACACGAAATAGTTCATCTTCTTCATTATCTCGGGCTTCAATATCAATTATTTGATCAACTTCGGTAAATTTAACAGATGGTTCTGTTTCAACATTAATAACCGGAGACTCTTCAGATTCTTTTATTGCCTCTACAGCCTCAACTTTTTCTACCACTTCTTCAGCTTCAGCCTTTTCTACAGCTTCAGCCTCAGTCTTTTCAGTCTTTTCAGTCTTTTCAGTCTTTTCAGTCTTTTCAGTCTTTTCAGTCTTTTCAGTCTTTTCTACCACTTCTACAGCTTCTTCAGACTCAACCTTTTCAGTCTTTTCTTCAGACTCAGCCTTTTCAGTCTTTTCAGTCTTTTCAGTCTTTTCAGTCTTTTCATCAGCCTCAGCCTTTTCATCCTTATGTTTATGATCTTCATCCTCTTCATCATCATACTCTTCATCATCCTTCAAATATTCCTTTAATATATTCTTTACTGGTAACATGCCACGAATAGATTGGAGAATACCATCTTGTATAAGTTGTTCAATTTGACGTAAATTCTTTTGACGTTCAATCGGCGTTCCAGATGGTGAAAATAAAAATACATTTGACCATAATATACGAGCGCATTCAATTAATGTATGATGTAAAAAATGGTCTATTTTAGGAATTGTAATTTGTAGTTTCTTTTGTCTTGAAGTTAAACGGATTGCGGATAATACTTTGGTATGCGCAACAAATACAGCACTTAATAAGTCTTCATAATAATCGCAATTAATTTCTTTTATTAAATTATTTATTTCTTTTTGAACCTTTTCATAATTCCATTCAGCAACATTTTTTAAAGAATTTTGAAAACTTAGTAATAGTTTCTTTGGATCTTTTTCAGAGGTTTTTGTCTCTTCTAATAAATTTAAAAAATAGGATGTAATAGCTGGTTGAGAATATTGAGTTAACTGTCTAGTATATTCTCCTTTAGCATCCGCATACACATTAATTCCTTCAGTACCGGGTATATCCATGTTCTTTTAAAAAGTTTTATGTTTTGTTTCAGAACAAACCGCAATAAAATTAGCAAGTTGAATCCATGGCGAATAGCCCGCACCTATTTTTTTTATTACTTCAAGAATGTCTTTATTCCATTTATATTTATGTGCTAATTTAAATATAATTTCATAAGGATCATATCCTTCTTTACGAAGATTAACAATATTTAGATTATCATAATCTAGTATTGGTAATACTTTTATTAAATTATTTTGAATAGCAATTGCCATATTTTTTTGTTGACGAAATGATTCTGTATTATTCATACAAATAGGAATACATCGTGAAAGAATTGGTGGAGATAATTTCCATGGTTCACGAACTTCTAACATAGATGTTACACTCGCACTTGATGTTTCAAGAATTCTTCGTAAAAATGCTTGTGCTTCTTGCGTTAAATCATCTGCTCCCTCAATCCATATATATAATGGTTCTTTTGATCTTACTTGTTGATGAAGAATTTCTCTTCCTTCACGCAAACTTCTATCTATTCGCACATTCCATCTAAAAAGTTTCGCATTATGTTTCTTTGCCTCTTGTCTTATAAAAAAACTTTTTCCTACTCCAGATTCTCCAGATATTATAAATGAATTTTTCTTTTGTTGTTGCATCTAAAAATTAATATAAATTATGTTTAGGCTTATATTACATACCTTTTAACATCTCAGAATAAAGCCTCTCATCATGCTCCGCATTTAATTGTAGATTCTGATTTATCATTAAAGGATTATTTTGAACAGCACTTAGTATTTCTCTCTGGTTGCGTTCCATACTCTGATCTAGCTTCAGTGGAACACGGAAACGAACCGCCCCCAAATCTCCTACACCAGCATTAAAATCTAATGATCTATTTATTGCGTTAGCACGATCATTCACAACATCCGCATCAATCTTCTTTGCTGTTTGATGAACATCGCCAGTAAATATTGCCAATCCTCCATTGCCTGACATCGGTTTACGTCCTTCTGCTACTCGTTCCTTTACAGGATTACTACGCATATTATATGCGGCTTCATGACTGGTGAAATCTTGTTGAGATGCCATTGGAGCACCAAAATATTCAGATTTGGCGGTAATTTGACCTTTCTGTGTAGGTCGTGCGACATCTTCAGGATCATACACTTTTAGACGATTTGGTGCTTCACCAGATGAAGCAATACCCATATAATTCCAGTTTACAGTAGTTTCTTTTACAGTTGTGCGAGCAACATCGTCCGTCCATACTGTTAATGCTGGAGCTCCTTGCGCATATCCAACTGGTGTTCCAGTTTGTCTTATATTGCCAATAGTTTCACCACGGTATGTTGGTCTTGCTTTATCTGTATAATGGGTTGGCACTGCTCCAGTATCAGCGGGTGCCAAATTCAATCCCATTGTTCGTGTTGAAGTTGCTAAACGTTCATTAGGACGAATTTCAATTGATGAACGACCATAATCTGCTTCTGGAGCATCAGTATTATTTGTATAATATTCCGTCATGTTAGCATTACGATAACCAGCGCCACCATATTGTTGTGCCATTGGTGTGCGATAAGAACCAACAACATAAGATTCACCAAACTCTGTTGAAGCAGCTGGACCAATAAGTTCTGATGTTGTATCAGTGCGTGTTGTATATTTCATAACTTGAACTGGACGAGTAGATTCTTTTTGAGCATCTTGAGCAAAAGCACCAATAAATCGTTCACCAGATTCATCAATATAAAATGTATCTGGTTTATATTTTCTTACTTCACCAGAATCTTGTGCAGAATTAGCAACAAATCTTTGACCTGGCACAATTTGACCCTTGTATGTTTGTTTAGGATTATCAGATGTTCTTAAATCATCTGTTTTAGGCATTTTTTCCATCATCAGTTGATTTACTTCAATTTGTTGGAAACCACCTTTACCAGTAGAACCAAACTTTTCACCAACACCAGCACCAACACGAACTGGTTCAAAAGGTTTCTCACCCGCACGATTACGTGGTAAATCTATGCGATCTTCCAAAAAGGCTGTTGAATTTTCTAATCCAAAAGGATTTCCAAAAGGAGTTTGGCCAGTATTAAACATTGTTTCAACCTCTTTCTTTTTAATTTGAGTTACACCAGAACCTGTATAAGAATCAAGAATTCCAGAATTTGTTTGAGGTCCAACATTTTGTCTTACTCTTCCACCAAAAAAAGGAACCATGTTATTATGAGTAAAATCTGATGAAGAAATCTTTTGTCCAGAAAGAGAACTTATAACATCATCGCTCATATAATTTGGATTTTCTTCATTATTATTATAAGATACTTGAGCAGAAATTGTATCAATAGGTTGTGGTGTAGGTTCTGTTTTAGCTGCTGGAGGCACGACTCCCGCAAAAGAAAAGGCATTACCTTTTGGAGCACCACCGGGGTTTGGTTCGCTAGGGTATATTTGACCAAAAGGAGTTTGATATTGTAAATCTAACTCTTGATTACTATCTTTAGAAACAAGTTGAAAACCTTCTTTGTTCTCGGATAATTTAGTTACTAAATATCCAAGACCAACTAATCCAAAAGCAGCTATAGCTTCCATCTATTACTAATGTGTTTTTGCCTTTTCTTTATCAATATCACGAGAAGGTATAAAAAAATCAAAGGGAGTTTCAAAAACTAATTGAGGTTGATGCGGTAATGCTTCCCATCTATTCCATCCAGTCGCTCGTAAAGTACATGGCGGATTTACTAAACGATTGAATAATTGAGGAACAGATTCATCTGGTGGAGCCACATAAGGAGTATTTGTAAATTTATTTGTTGTAGGATTATATTGAATATTATTATTCTTTACACGTGTGCTTAGTCTATTAATATTTTTCAAATCTGATTCTACATCTGTTTTCCAAGCATTTTGAACATAACTACCACCAGATTTTTGAATTCTTGTCGTAGGATCTACTGGAAATGACTCAAAACAGTTAATACCGGGAGCATTTGTATAATATTTTAAAGAATAAGATGTTATACGTAAATCATCTTGAGTATGAAAATCATCCCATTTTGGACGAGTCATATTTCTTAAATGGTCTGGACCTGATGCCATCTCTACACTTAGAAGGAGTTATTATCTTGGGTGTTATTTCTTTAGAACTTGTTTTTGGGCATACATGACTCTTTCTTGAACGATAAAGGAGCAAATACTGCCGGATAAGACCACATTTGAAATTCTTCACGTTTAATTGGAGTAGTATCAACAGTAATCTTATTTTTAGGATTCTTTCGTTCAATAGAATTTAGATTCTTTGGAGGCTGATGCTCACGACTATTTCCCCAAGTAAATGGTCTTGTAATTCCAAGTAAATCTGATTCTAAATCCACACGATTTCCTTTAATTTCATAAGCATCATTTCCGCCTACAATACCAAGTAAATGACGTTTTGGGGTTACATGTTGATATTCTTCAATGACGTAGTTATAATGTTGTTTATTTTCCTCTTTTTCAAACATATGAGAAGTTGGTTTTTCATACGCTTCAAAATAAGAATTGAGGCTAGCCATCTACTACGACTTAATAGTTTGCTATAGAATTTAACAATTCACATCACGAATATAATTGCGACTGGGTAATCCACCATGAATCCATCCGGGCGAAGCAACTTCAGGGATTAAATTTTTAGGATCTTGAATATTATTTTTTACCAAAGGAATTAATGGAGTGTACTGTTGAGTAAATTCTTGTTCAGTCACTGTTCCACATTCTTTGCCTTGGCGAACTTGTTCAGAATGTTGTAAATATGTTTCAACCTCGGGATTACCACGGCCGCCTCCCATATACGGAACAGTTAAGAATGGTCGGGCTTGATTGCGAATTAAACATTTATTATTCTTGAACTCGGGCTGATTACGTAAGATAGAATCAGAATCAATAAAGGGATTATTATAACCATAGCCTTCACGAGGAAATAACATAAGATTTTTAGAAGCAAGAGGATTTACATCTCGTGCGCTAGGCACTAGATTTGTCGTAGCATAGTTGCCAGGGCCAACAGATTGGCCAAAATATTGTTCAATACCACATGTATCATCTCGTGTATGTGTTAAACGATTTATTTCAAATGTTCTTGCTGTCATCCTATCTAATAAATATTTTTCTAAAATAAGAATATAAATGGGAAGACCAGCCTCTAAAAAACTCACAAAAGATTTTTGTCGTTGTATCAAAAAAGTGCGTAGTTATATTAAACCGATTAAAGGAACTTCGGAACAAGCTGCTATCGCAGTTTGTACCAAAAGTGTATTACAAACAAAAGGAAAAACTCTTAAAAAGTTTAAATGCCGAAATGGAAAACTTTTTACTCAAAAGAAGAAGCGAAATAGTAGAAAATAAATCTACCGGAATTATAGCATTTAGTTTGATTTTTCAAAAGTTTCTATATGTCTATCATATATAGTATCATCAGATGATATAAATATATGATTTCTATCGGTAGATTCTATTTCTGGTAGTAAATTATCTTCTAACCATTTTTCTTTATATTTAAATACATCCATTTGTGTTATCCTAATTATTTTATAACCTTCTTGATGTGCTTTATTCATTTTATAAATATCTCTTTCAAGTTGTTCATAATTAGATTTCCAATTTGCTACAGGTTTAAAATGTTGTTCTCCATCAAGTTCAATAATAGTTTTTATTTCTGGAATACAATAATCAAAAGGTAAATGTATTTTATTTTTACATGAATCTAATTTGAACTGTGGGATAATTGTTGGATAATAATTTTTAAGAAAATCTAAAAGATATAATTCAGTTGTTGGATAACATTTTGGGCAACCAGAACCTTTTTCATGATATCGTGGGTATATACTAAATTCTCCATGCTTTTTACATATTATAGTAATAGGTGTTATTTGATTTATATAGTTTGTTTTACTATAATCATATTTATTATTCCATACTTTTTTATATCTTTCTAAAATAATTTCATTATTTAATTTATTACTTTGTCCTCTTTTGTTATTATCATAGCAATTCATACAACCAGTATCAAGAATATCATTAATTTTATAGTGTATTTTAAAATTACATTCTTTACAATAAGCATCAATTGAATCAAGTTTCTTATTATAAGAAGATAAATCATTAATAATCCAATTATCTTTAATTTTATCTTTAATTAATAATAGTTTATTATTAGATAAACAATCTTCACAACTTGTTAATGATATTTTTCTTTTAAGAATAACTTTTGGTCTTATTAAAATTTCATTATTACAAGTATTACATATTAATATAATATTAGTATCTTTATTAATAAATTTAACCTTTGAATAATTAAATGCTTTTGGATGTTTATTTTCACAATTTTTAATAAATTCTGTTTCTTTATTTATTTCTATTTTTGTATTTATTTTTGGTTCTATAATATTTTTTAATTTACATTTTTGACATCCAAATTGTATTAATGACCTAAACGTTCTAGTAAATTGTATATTACAATCATTACAAATAAAGTTTAATTTACTTGTAGCATTATTATATTCATTAATATTAAGAATTTCAATAGTATTAAATTTTTCTTTTAATCTTTTTAAAATTTCTTCATTTGAAAGACGATTTTTTTCAGTTCTATTATTAATACCATTTATTCTCTTTTCAGAATTATAAGTTAATTTCGTTTTATTTAATTGATTTATATTAATACATTTTTTACAAAATGCTCCTCCATAACTAACAATATTTCTAAAAGGTTTTTCATCTATAATTCCACATTTACATTTAAATGTAATAATAGAATGTTGAGTTAAATTATTATACTCACCAATAAGGTTAGCATTATCATTTTGTAATTTTTCATTTAATAAATGTATATCAAATTTTCTACGAGTTCTTAATTTTCTCATTCTTACTTAATTATTCGCAATATAAAATTTAATTTTTTTAATTTTGCCGGATAGAAATTCGTCTATAGTTTAAAAAAATTGATTTATCTTAAAGTTTTATTAAATTATTTTTCATCTTGTAAAATAATTTAATAAAAGTAGAAATGGATTTTTTGGTTTTTTTTGGAAAAACCGGTTTATGACATTAATAATATCATTAATTAGGGTCAGATAGCCAACTAACCGTCGCACCGTCGGTCCCAGGAAGACAGAAACCACCTTCTTTACAGGTTTTCCCTGGTATTCTATAGAGCCAATTCTGGTAAGATTCTTGGTCATTTGGAATAGTTGTTGAAGCAGTTGTAAAAAATTGACGTTGCGATTGTGTCTTTCCGAACACATCCGTAGGATCATTTACAAATTGTGTTTTAAAGAAATCATCTAATTCTACATTTACAGATGGATCCATAACAGAAGCTGCGGGAGCTCTTTTAGGATTATACTTAATCTCATCAATTAACACATTCATAAATGGATTTTTATCAGAAGGATACGTAACATTAGAACCTATAACCTCTTCTAGCACTCCATCCGGGACTTTTGTAGCATTTGTAATAGGAGAATTTTGAAAAGTTTCTCTTTTAGCTAACGGTATTTGGTCTTCATAGGTATAATATATACCATATAAGAGCAATCCTATAAATAATAGAATCAATATTACTTCCATCTACTTTGGCTCTACAGAGTTTGCTTTATTTTTCTTAGCTTCTAACTTCTTTTTTAAACGATTTCTTACTAAAGCTAAACGACCACTTGCATCATTTCCAGATTTACGTGCTAAATCCATATCTTCAAAATTAAAAGCAGAGCGGAAACTTTCTAATATATCTACAAATGCTGGATTGTTTTGAAACTCCTTCATGAGTTCCTCCGCTTCAGCGGCTAATTCTTGGGGACGGAGTTGTCCATTTTGAATTTTCTGTTGGAGACGTTTTCCAATTTTCTGGAGAGCATTTTGGATTAGATTTGGATTCTTAGTAGAAACACTAATCAATATTTCAAATGCTTTGCTTGGATTCTTTTCACATGCTTCAATATCTTCTTTACTAAATCCAAAATCCTTTGGATCAAATTCTTTTACCAATTCTTCTGCCAACTTAGCCATTTGTCCCTTTAAGAATTTTTCTGGAAGTGGTGGTAGACCAGAAGAACCACCTTTTGATCCAAACATCTCAAAGAATTTTGAAGACATTGTATTAAAATCTATACCTTCCATCCGTGTTTTCCATTCTCCCATCATTTTATTAACCCATTCTTGAGAAATACCATCAGTGTCACCCGTTGAATATACTACACATAAATCTAAAATTGAATTATATTCATTAATCGCCTTTAACGTATTATCAGATAGCGTAGTCCAAATACCATTCGGAATTGTTACGCCGGGTAATACAGTATGCGTGCTTTCATGCTTTTTAAATACATGCGTTTTATATAATTCTAGACGTTTATCTTTAGAAATAAGTTTTGCTTTATTAATATCATTTGTTAATTCTGGGCAAGCTCCTAGCAGATCTACACAGAATTCATCATATTTTGAGTTAAACGTGGTCTCCATATTCTTTCTTAAAATTAACTTTTATTTATTCTTTACGCCACTTTAAATTTTTCTACTAAAGCATTTAACACTTTCAAATAATTCCAAATGGATTTTTTATTTCCATCAGAAAGTGTGTGCCAATGTTTATTAAAGATTGATAATGCTGGAGAAATCTCATTAAATTGCTTCTCAATTTTCTCATTGGCGTATTTAATAATATAATTGGCATCTTCATTTTTAACAGCCTCATTAATACCTTTATAGACATGTTCATAATATAAATCTAAAATTAGTTTAGGATTACTTGCTTTAGCGAATTTAATCATCTCTAAAGCACTTTTAATATCACGTTCTTCTGGAAAACTATCTGATAGATCTTCAAAAAAACGGATTAATTGATTGTTAAATGCTCCTAAAACAGTGGTCATTGTTCTTATATTAATAATGTAAAGATTCTTTATATATTTATTTTACATAGGGAATTATTTTCATAGGGAATTATTTTCATAGGGAATTATTTTCATAGGGAATTATTTACATAGGCATTCGTTTTTGAGGCATTCCTATATCACGAGAACGTTGATATTCTTCCATTTGTTTATCAAACATTTCTTCCTTTTTAGATTTTGTGCGACCTTGTTCAGATTTTCCGGGATAAAAATCTTGTGATGCCTTTTCACCTCGGGCATTTCCTCCACCTAGAAACTCAAATGCTCCAGGGATTGTCTGACCTCCATTTCCTTGAACACTTGTATCGGAGTCATTAAAACTATATCCAACTCCTTTGGCAAAACTTACATTTTCAGCAGCATTCCATCCATCCAACTCTGAATCATTTGATTGTTGAACATTTGCTCCATGTTTCATTTTTTCTTCATATAACCAATTCATAACCTCTCCATCAGTGCGAGGCTCCGATTCACCTTGAATTACAAGAGTTGGAACTTTCTTTAACCATTTTGGTAAATTAGGATTATTATCAACAGCTATATACTGGAATTGAGACTTGAAAGGCGTTTGAGATATTTCTTGAATAAATGCCTTAGACCATTGGCATTTTAAAGAATAGAAGCATATGTTCTTTTTATCCATTAATATTCTCTTAGAACTATCAATATTTAAGAAAACGCAGAATATAAAAGCAGAAAAATAAAAAAATTAAATTAAATATTAAAGTATTAATATTATTAGTAAAATGACTACTGCCCTAAAGAAGATTACTACCGGAGTTAGTTTCAAAAATATTAAATATGAAGATAAATTTACTCTTAATTTTCAACTCGTAGATACCCATGTAAGTTATGCAAATACTCTTCGTCGTATTATTCTTACTGAAGTGCCTTGTGTTGGATTTAGAGCTGAGATATTAAAAGATGGTTCTACAAGTGATGTAAAAATTCTAAAAAATACTACTGCTATGTCTAATGAAATGCTTGCTCATCGTATTGGTCTTATTGTGGTTCACGCCAATCCCAGTAATTGGGAACCAAATAAATATGAATTTAAACTAAATATTGAAAATAATACTGATAAACCTCTTGATGTAAAAGTAAGTGATATTGAAGTATTTGAACGGGATGATTCTGGTGAATTAAAGAAAATTCCTAATACAAAATTCTTCCATCCTGATCCTATTACTCATGATACTAGTCTATTAGCAGTGCTAAAACCTAAAATTGGTAATAATAATGTAGAAACAGTTGCGTTTGAAGCAAAAGCAACTGTTGGAGTTGGTCGTGAAAATGTTCGTTTTAATCCAGTAAGTCAATGTTCATATGGATATACTCGTGATGAAAATCCTGAAAAAAGAAAACAAATATTTTCAGATTGGCTTGATCGCCATAAGAAACTTCGTATTGAAGAACTTGATCAAGATTCCTCTCGTAAGGCATTACTTGAAAAAGAATTTGAAACCATGGAAGCACAACGATGCTATACTACAAATGAAAAAGGAGAACCTAATAGTTTTGATTTTGTAATTGAAAGTGTTGGAGTCTTTGATCCATATGATATTGTTATTGAAGCACTAAAAGTTCTTGAGCGAAAGTGTCATGCTTATGCTGCGTTAGATAAAGGTGATCTGCCTGAAAATGTTAAATTACAACCTACAAAGAAAGAGGCTCGTGGATTTGATATTTATTTCCAACATGAAGATCATACACTTGGTAATCTACTAACTACTTATATGGATGAACATCTACTTGATCCAAATGGTCTCAAAGAAGGCACTATAAGTTATTGTGGATATTGTGTTCCCCATCCTCTACGTGATGAAATGCTTATGACCATTCTAGCAAAAGACGATCTAGTATGCCGCAAAGCTATTGCCACTGCTGCTGCAAGTTGTGTAAAGATGTTTGCTTCTTGGCGTGAAAAATTGATTGTTCAAAAACATTAGTCTAATATTTATATACTCATTTTTTTTGTATATACGCTCCGTTTTATTATGAATTATTTATCAATACGATTAAATTATAGAATGTTAAATACACGTAATATAGATAAAATAAAATCACATAATAATTCACCACCTTCCTCACCACCTTCCTCACCACCTTCCTCACCACCTTCCTCACCACGTCGCCCTATTATGTTTACTCCACCTCGTAATCCTACTCAACCTACTCATCCATCTGTCTCTACTTCCCCTACACGACCTTCTTCAGATGGCTTCTCTTCTAATGATTCTTCTACAAGTATTTCATCTCCAATGGTTATGATAAGTATTAAGAGATTGAATCAATTAGAATTATTAGAAAAAAGTTACCATTAATGATTCAAGAAGCGATTGAAACAAATAAAAAAGAAAAACTTAAATTATTACATGAAAAAGATAAATTAAATCCAGCATCTGTTAATTTACGTGTAAAACGATATATAAGTAAAAATAAAGATGCTATAAATGAAAAAAGACGCCTAAAACGTGAAGAAATGAATAAAAAAAAATTAGAAAATTCTTTACTACCTTCTGCGAAAAATAAAAATGTAAAATCAAAAGAAGACAAACCATTAAAAGAAGATAATTCATCAAAAAACAATATAACCTATGTAGATGACTTAACGGTGCGTTTTGATCAAAATACATGATATTAATGCGTCCCGGAATTTTTTTTCGTTATTACAAATATAAGATGCCTCGTAATCGTGATGACGACTGTGCTTCATGTGGGAATGACGATGCGAATTGCGAATGCCGCGGCCCTCCTGGCCCGCCAGGTCGTGATGGTCAAGATGGACGTGATGGACAGAATGGACGTGATGGGAAAGATGGGCGCGATGGTTGCAGAGGCCCCAAAGGTCCCCAAGGTTGCCATGGTCACGATGGAGCTACTGGTCCCACTGGCTGGACTGGATACACGGGCCCTTCTGGTGGCCCCACTGGCGATGTAGGTCCTACTGGTGATTTTGGCCCCACTGGTCCTACTGGTGATTTAGGTCCTACTGGTCCTGAAGGCGGTCCTACTGGCCCTACTGGTCCTGAAGGTGGTCCTACTGGACCAACTGGTGATGTAGGTCCTACTGGTGATTTTGGTCCTACTGGTCCTTCTGGTGGCCCCACTGGTGAGACAGGTCCTACTGGTGAATTAGGCCCCACTGGTCCTTCTGGTGGGCCCACTGGTGAGACAGGTCCTACTGGTGATTTTGGCCCCACTGGTCCTTCTGGTGGTCCCACTGGTGAGACTGGTCCTACTGGTGAATTAGGCCCCACTGGTCCTGTTGTATTTATTATTAATTAAAAAATTTAATTATAATAAATATTAATCAACTTCTTCTACCTTTGGCGGAGAAGGCATTGGCATCTGTTCAGCGCTATCAGTAGGCGTTTGTGAAGCATATAGTTTCATCATAATAGGTTGAAGAACTTTCTCAGCTTCTGTCTTACGCTCCTTATAAGTTTCCATATCCTCATCGTTATGTTCATCTAGCCAAGTAATATGTGTTGCTACTAGACTCTCACCTTTTTCAACATCTTCCGCTGGAAGTTTATCTTTCACTTTACTGTCGCGGAGTGAGTTTCTTACATTATATAGATAAGATTCAAGTTCATTCTTTGCTTCAACCTTTGCCATCATTTTCTTATCCGCTTCCGCATTTAGTTCAGCATCACCAACCATCTTCTCAATATCTTCAGCACTTAGACGACCCTTATCATTTTTAATTGTAATATTATTAGACTTACCAGTAGATTTCTCAACAGCAGAAACTGAAAGAATTCCATTGGCATCAATATCATATGTAATCTCAATTTGAGGAACTCCACGTGGCATTGGAGGGATTCCTTCAAGACGGAATGTTCCTAGCATATTATTATCCTTTGTAAACTGACGTTCTCCTTCAAACACACGAATATCAACTGCTGGCTGATTATCAGAAAATGTAGAGAAAGTCATTGTCTTCTTTGTAGGAATTGTAGTATTACGTTTAATGAGAGTTGTCATTACATTCCCAGAAGTCTCAATACCCAAACTCAAAGGCGTGACATCTAGTAAAAGAATATCACTTGTAATATCATTTTTACCATTGCCAGAAAGAATATGTGCTTGAACCGCAGCACCATATGCTACCGCTTCATCGGGATGAATGCTATTACATAGTTCCTTTCCTCCAAAATATTCTTTTAATAGTTGCTGGACACGAGGAATACGAGATGATCCACCTACAAGCACAACATCATCTACATCACCCTTGGCAACCTTAGAATCTCTTAGAACTTGCTCTACAGGTCCTAGCGTGCTACGGAATAAATCATCACATAGGGTTTCAAACTTAGCACGAGTTAACATAAACATCATATCAATGCCATCCGCAATGCTATCCACTTCTAGACTTGTTTGAGTAGAAATAGAAAGAGTTTTCTTGGCACGTTCCGCTGCTAGACGGAGACGACCAAGTGCCTTCGGATATGTGCGTAGATCAATCTTATGTTTCTTTTTAAATTCTTCAACTGCCCAATCTACAATACGATTATCAAAATCTTGCCCCAATTTGTTATCATGTGGCTCTTTATCCACATATCTTATAGTTTCCTATAAGTTCAGACTATATCTTCTTACATTAATTATGTAAGGAACCCATTCGTGGATATTTTATCATACCTTTCGGATTAGATTACTTTATCTAGTCGTTGAACCTTCATCCACTTTCGTTGGACGCTTGGATGCGGATTGCCCATTTTGGATATATTATATCCTTATTCGTCACATTTTTACCATACCACAAATAGTTACTTTGTGCCATCAACACTATTACTAGGTTGATTTGGTAGTGATTTATTTAAAAATTCGTTGGCTTTTATTTTATATTTTCTTATTAACTCATAATTTATTTTATCACTTTTTTCTAAATTTTCTTTTGCCCAACATGGACGAAGATTTTTCCAGTTAAAACATTCTTTAACATCTTCATCTTTTGATAAATCATAAGAACAACATGGTTTAATATGATCTATGTGCCATTTGCCATAGTTATTAAAATCCATATTGTCTTCAAATAGGAATTCAAACCATTTTTTTAATAAATCAAGAGAACACCCAACATAATTTAATGTAGTATTATCTTTTCTTAAAGAAAAACTTAGTAAAACATCTTTTATACGTATATTAAGACTATTTCTAATTCGTCTATTAATTTTTAACCCTTGTTTCTTATATTTTTCTTTTATTTTTTCAGGGTTATTTTTAACGTATTTTTTTTCAGATTCTTTTTGTTTTTCTTTATTCCAAGTTGGAGGTGTCCAGCAAGATGAGCATTTATGATAAAACCCATCAGTTGATTTATTATTTTTCTTGAATTCATTAACTGATTTTTCAATATTACATGTATTACATATTTTTTTAGAAATTAATATTTGTTTTTGTGTAATTATTTTATTTCTATTCTTTTTTTCACATTCTATACATGAATTACGATAACCACATTTATTTGTAGAAGAAGTATAAAAATTAATAATAGGTAATCGTTTATTACAAGAACTACATTCTTTATCTTTTAAAAGAATTTTTTTATTCTCATTTATTTTCCTATTTTTTTCGTTTCTTATCTTCATTTGTGTTATTTTACACAATTTACAAGTATTGCGATAATAATTTTTATCCTTTGTGAATAATTCAATACTTAAGTTTTTATTACATTTCAAACAAATTTTTTCATTTAATTCTGAGTTCATTTATTATGTGCCAACATAATTTTTTTATAAATTTTACGACTTTAGGGTGTCCCCGCAATTAGAGTTCTTTAACCTCAGCCGGATTATGTTAACCGAGGAGCGTATTTCCCGCTGTAGCTTTTACTTCAAAAATACCATCATCAATTGATAATAGTGAAACATCAAAAGTTCCCAATTTGTTATCGTTTGGCTCTTTATCCAAACTTCTTATAGTTTCCTATAAGTTCAGACTATATCTTATTACTATATATTTATAGTAATCTAGGCACTCGTGGATATTTCATCATGCTTTTCAGTTTAGATTACTTTATCTAGTCGTTGAACCTTCATCCACTTTCGTTGGACGCTTGGATGCTGATTGCCCAATCCTATTATTTTTCAAACATTCACGCTCACCGTTACCAGTCACGTTGTAGTATAATAGGCTCTAAGGGGATCCCAGCAATTCACCTAGTTTTTTTACTTGGAAGCAGATTATTGTTTACCACCAAGGTCAAAAATGACTACTTTACGCTCACTACCAGTCTTATTATTAAGACCATATGCAATACAAGCACTAGTAGGCTCAGCAAGAAGACGTAATACATTTAGTCCAGCAATACGACCAGCATCCTTAGTAGCCTGACGCTGATTATCATTAAAATATGCTGGAACAGTAATAACCGCATCCTTTACTTCTTCACCGAGATATGCTTCAGCCATGGACTTTAGTTTTTGTAGCACCATAGCAGAAATTTCTTCAGCATAATATTTCTTAGTTTCACCTTTAAAATCAACAATAATCTGTGGACGATTATTACCATCATTTACAACTTTAAAAGGCCAATTATTCATCATTTTTTGAACTTCAGTATCATCAAATGTGCGACCAATGAGACGTTTAGCATCAAATACAGTATTTTTAGGATTTGTTGCACTCATAGACTTTGCCGCTTCGCCGACAATACGTTCTTCATTTGTAAATGAAACATACGAAGGAACCGTGCGATTACCTGATTCTGATGAAATAATTTCTACTTTATTATTTTTCCATACTGCCACCATGGACATACAAGTAGCAAGATCAATGCCAATAACATACTTGGAAGAAGCCATTTTAATGTATTCTAAGATACTATATTAAAAATGCTTTATATACTTTACGGCTTAACTAGTAAAATAGTTTTAGTATAAATCTATAGGGAGAATGGATCATGAGAATAATCCAAAAGAAGAACAAATAGAATTAGGAGATAAAATCCATATATTTGGAGGAAGATTTGATAATACACGAGGAAGAATATATTATCTAGATGAACATTTAATAAGAATTCTTCCAGATGGAATTTCTGATAGATTAGTGGATTTACAAATTGATGATGGATATTTAAAAGAAGAATATGAAATTGAAAATCTGTTTATAGTTTCTAAACGGACAAATCCACTCTTTGTTATTCAACAAGATTACAGAGTTGGTCAATTAGCAGAAGCATTCCATGGTCCTGATGGTAGTCCAGTGGGAAAATATGTTATTCAAGTTGTCCATGAAAAAAAAGATTCTATTGAACTCCGTGATCAGAATAACGATATTATAAGTCTAGAGTTTGAGGGAAAAGGTATACCATTAGATTCTGGGATTGATGTATTACGATCTCGTGAACTTCCTAAAATATCGGATGAAGAATCGGCGGATGAAGAATCCGCAATGGAAGAAACTGCTGAAGCAAAGGCAATTAAAGATCAAGAAAAAGAAGAACTTATTTTGGGAGAAGAAGCAGAAATTGAGATAGTAACACAAGCAGAAATTAAAGAAATTGCTTCTTCTAAACGAAATTATCCCGATAGTGTTCAACGGAGTGATATGTTACAAGATTTAATTACAAGATTAAATTTAAAAGAACAAAAATCAGAAAAGAAAATAAAACAACTTCGTAAAGTTACAGAATTATGTTTACTTTTACGTAATGAATTAGTATTATATGGAAAGAATAATTTACCAATAGGTAAGAAAGCAACATCATTAGATACTATTACAGATTTAGTATCAAATCATAATAATAATTTTTCTAAACCAGTAATTGATTCAAAGCGTGTTGTGTATTTAGATGGTGAATCTGGCACAAAAGAAACAACATTAAATATTGATATAAGATATTTACAAGAACAAATATCTATAGAAAATACATATGCTAAAACGCAATTTGTAGGAAATCAAAATGTTGTTTCAACGGATATATTACCAAATTGGTATATTGGATGGGACAGATTTAATAAGGAACATTTTTTAAGTTGGTCTTCTAAAATGAAGCAAGATGCAACCCAATTCCAAAATGATAGAGAATTCTTTAGAAATCCTTATGTTGAAGATATTGATGTTAAAGAAGTGGATGGATTACCAGCATTTCCTTATCCTACAGAAGGTAATAAATATATTCCATTAACAATTGATGCTTTAGAAAGTGTATTATTTAGTATGTTAAGAGGATTAAAAGGAAGAGTAGGAAGATTGCGTGAAAAAGAAAATCCACGTTTATTAGAAAGTCCTGAAGAAGGTATTATTTCTAGTTATTTATTATTTCCAAAAATGTATGAAAGAGAATTAGGTGCAATACGTTCTGGAAAACTTGCGTATGATATTTCTCGTTCTATATCACAATCAAAATACATGGAACTAATATTAAAAAAAGGTATTTCAATTGTTCCAAGTGCTGGTGGAATTCTTGTAGTTGGAGCAAATAATTCTACTACTGGAAATATTGTTATTGAAGATTGGCTCAAAAATTTACCAATTATAATATATGGTTTAGGAGATTCTTTAGTAGAATTAAAATCATATGGATTTCAAAATAAAGAATTTTCTTATGAACAGCAAAATGTATTAATTAATAAGATTGAAGAAACAATTGCTCATATCAAAAATCATATATTATATGTTCGTGAAAGAGCAAATAAACAGATGGAAAATAAAGAATTTATAAATAAAAATCTTTTGAATACTGAACAATCTCAAGATATGTTTACTATATTAAATTCCGAACCAATTCTTCAACAATATATTTCTTCTTTTAAAAAGTATATGCCATATTATAGAAATAATGATGTTGCTATATTTGCTGGATTAAATTATTATGTTCAAGATTTATTATATGCTACACTTGCTGGATATCCAGAAAATCTTACTAGATTTAGAAATATATTTGTAAATAAACAATTTGTTGAAAGTTTACAGCATGCTTTATTATTAAGTATTAAAGATGAAGAAAGAACTTATCAACCTGAAATAAATAGTTGTGGACATGTGAAGAGTTTAACAATAATAAGAAAAGTTAAAGATAATAATGATCGTATGAAATTATTATCAAAATTTATAACACAATATCAGAGTTATAAGAAAGATAATTTTATTTATTGTGTTGAATGTAATAAGTCATGTTTATGTGAGCATGAATATTTAATTTTACAAGAATATTTACATCCTCGTGAAAAAGAAACAATTCATAAAGAATTATTGATTCGTTTTAGTGGTGGAGTATTTCAAGGAAAGTTTATTTGTAATAATTGTGGTCAAGCAATTGCGGATTTAGAATTTGATAATTCATTAGAATATAGTGATGAAGGAGCACCATTAATAGGAAGAAGTGAATTGGTTGATAAAGATGCTATAGAAGAAGATGAAATAACACAAGCTCTTGGAATTCCAGTTGGAACAGAAAAAGAAATACAATTTGATACACCAGCAAAAACTTTATATTATCAGAAAGCACGTGAATTATTTGATAAAGTTGGTATATTTCCTGATGCAATTGGATATATTCGTATTGTAAATGGTGTTGATATAACAGTTTCAAAAAGACCTACAAGAGAACAATATAATAGTAAGATTAAGGAAGCACAAAAACAACAGAAAGGTATGAAAGCAATAGATTATGATATTTATATTAATAGAACAATAATAGCGTCAATAATATCGTATAGTATAGTTGAAATACAAACACGAATTCCAAATTATATACCTCGTTATTCAAGTGCTGGATGTGTTATTAATTTAAAAGGCTATCCATTAGGAAAAGAATCTGATAAAGGAATTATTGAATATTTATGTTGTATTGCGTCAGGTATAATTCTAGCAAAAGCATATTCTGAAACAGATGATCCATGGAGATTAACAAGATTTCAAGATGAAAGAAGTGATAAGAAACGTCAAGAAGCAATTATTAAATATACAGAAAGTATATTAAAAGAAATATTATTATATAATGATGTTCAAGAATTAATTATTAAGAAAAAAGAATATTTAATAAAAACATATGGAAAACAAGAACAAATAGAAGGATTATCTGAAAAGATACGAGATGGATTTACACCATATATATATAAAGATATTGATGAAGTAATTGTACCAGATGCGGCAAATACATATGAGAAAGTTCGTGGATATATATTTGAAACTCATAAACAAGCAAAAGATAATTATAAACAAGCAAAAGATATACAAACATGTTGTTTTGATAATATTAGTAAGCCATTAGAATTCTGGAAAAATAAAATAAATATTATATTACCACCAAAAAATCCTCCAAGTGGTCCTATTAATAGTCATAGTAGTTTTTTATTTGAATTACGTAAAGAACAACGACTTGATTTTTCTATATCAAAAGATGATTATTATAAATTATTCTTAAAAGTATGTTATCAAGGAGAAAGACTTGGATATACTCATGAATTTGGATATAATAATATATGTCATAATTGTGGATGTAAGAGATCAGAGGATGAATCAGATTTAAAAACACAAGGTATTGAAATTAATGAAACAACATATCAAAAATTATTAAATGCGGTTCATATTATAAATTCTGTTGTGCAAGATAAGAAAATAAAGATTGAAGTTGGAGATGAATTATTCCAGATTTTAAATAATATTACACCAACACCTTATGCTGAATGGAAATCTATGTTAAATGAAACATATATAAATTTAAAGAGTTTAGAATCTGGAGGAGCAACAAATGATGCTGATATAGCAGTTGCGTATGGTAAGATTTCTAGTTACGCAATTCAGACTATTGAAGAGTTACGTGGATTTATTTCTGAACAAGATAAATTATTAATTGAACAATTATTAGATCAACCATTAAAACAAGTATTAGAATCAATTGAAACATCAATATTATTACCATTAACAAGAATAATAAATGGATTTAATCTTGATCAATTAGATGTGCCAGCAAGTTATAAATTAGATGGATTAATAGTAAAAGATATTAAAAAAATTATATCTCTTCATACAGAATATTTAAAAAATATAAAAGTGGAAGGATTTGCTAAATCAAAAATTATATATGCTATTCAACAATTATCTATTTTTATAAAAGTATTTCAAAATCATGTAAGAACTCCTTTAATGATTGGTGGTAATATAGGTATTTCATATTTAGTAAAAGCTGGTATTGCTTCTATCTTAAAAGATATGATGGATCCTAATGTAATTGTTCAAACAAATATGATAGACAATGATACGATTGATGGAACATCTGGAATTCCTAAAGCAATTTTAAAAGAAATTTTAGCAAAATATCGTAGCGAACGCTTCAGACTTACGGACGAAGATATACGTGTTGAAATAGCAAAGAGAGATGAGAAAGAAAAAATGTTAATTATTTCTAAATTTGACAGATTAACAAAAGAAGAAAAAGCAGTTGAGTTATTAAAGAAGAAGCTAGGAATTGGTGACTGGGCAATAAAAGCAAAGGATGTATATATATATAATCCCGAACAATATGAAAAAGATAGAGAGCAACGATTACAAATGGGATTTTCTGATGAAGTAGATGCTGCCAGACGAGAAGCAGCACAATTAGATAATTTCTATGAACAAAATTCTACTTATGATACACATCAAACAAAGGAAGATGATTATTAATTAAAAATCTATTCTTAAGTTTTTATAGATGAAAGTTTTATTAATAACTTGCTGTTTGTATTTATTTGGAGTAGTTATATTACTCTTCATAAAGCCAAAAATAATGTTTGATGAAAACGATAATTGGAAAGAATTTGGGTTTTCCGAAGCAAATCATACATGGTTTCCATTTTGGTTATTTTGTATTGTTTGGGCAATTTTATCATATTCTATTATAAATTTCTTTTTGAGTGAAGATACCTTAGTAAAGAAGAAAAAAGGGACAAAATTACAAGAAGTAGAAGTAATGAAACCTGGCTATTATGCTTTAGATAAAGAAACTACATCAAAGGAGGGATTTCCAAAATATGTTTATATAGGTCCAAAAGTAGATGAGTGATCTGCCATATGACAAAAAGACACAACTACAAATTAAATCTTTTTTTGATAATATTTCCGCACGAAAGAAGAAAGGTAAATATATATATAAACAGTTAGAAAATGGTAATTTAGAAATCTATGATTCAAAAACACAAGAATCAGTATCTTCTATACCTTTATATTATTATAGACCAATTACAAAAGAAGAATTTATGTTAATGGATAAAGAACGTAAAGATGGTATTATTGCGATTGAAGAGCAAATTGATATACAAAAATCACTATTACGAAAAGCATATAATCATTTTAAGAATACAAAAGATTCATCTGATTTTATTAAAATTAATAATGAATTACATGAGTTAGAACTTAAAAAGGTATACTTACGATCACCATTAAGAATACCAAAAATAATAGAATCAATTGATACACGATTTGTTGATTTTGATACGCCACAAGAAGTTCGCAAATTAAAAGATGTTCAATATATTGTATATCGTGATTTTCCTTTATGGAAACTATATGGAAGATATACGGATTCAAAAGAAATTCTTGAAGTAGCTGAACAAGAAAGAGTTACATTGTTGGAAGGTGAAGTATTTTTGAAAAATGGAAAGATTGCTAGAATTTTTAATGATATAAATAATGAAAACAACTTTTTAAGCATATTTAATTATGTAGATTTTGTGTATAATAATACAAAATTTACATCCGTGTATCAAGCATTTGAAGCAACAAGATTAAATATATTAGGATATGAAGATTTAAGAAATGAAGTATTAAAAAATAGAAGTTCAAGATTAATTCGCACGATTGGAAAAAGAATTAATAAAGCAATGAAGGATACAAAAGAAATATGGAAAGATATATTAAAAACATTTTATGAACAAAATACATCACTAATACCAGATTTATTAAATACAAATAATACTGAACTTGTATTTGCAAATAATATACCATATTTAGGTGGTATAGGATTTGCGATTGGATCCGAAGAGGTCTTAGATCCTAAATTATGGAAAACTCTAAAATTAGGAGATGTTATTTTAACACCAAATATTGTAGGAAATACTTTAATGGAACTTCGCAATGAGTTTAGAGAAAAATCAGTTGAAGAAGTTGCAAAAGGTGGAGGCATTATTCTTGAAAAAAGTAAATCAAAAGATAATCAAGAAGCTGCTAAAAAAGGAGCTATTATTAATTATTTTAAAAATCGTTAATTCTGTAAAGGATAAAATCGTAATGTTGCTTCATTATCATCACAATTTACCTCTTTTGTTGTATATTCAAATTTCATTCCATTAGAATCAGTAAAAACTCTGGTATCATTTGGTTTAGGATAATCAATAATTTCTACTTTCTGATCTTTAAATACATACAGTAATATTATGCCAGATATTATCCCTATAATAAATGGTAAAATATAGAATAAATGCTTATCAATCATACTAATAGTAGAAGATGTTTGAATTTATAAAAACAAAGAATTTTCACTATTTGTTTAGTTTTCTTTTAGGTGTATTTATAGTCATAATATGGAGACCTATATGTAATGATGATACATGTATAAAACATAAAAATCCAAATTTAGATGAAATTAATAAATCAACATATCAAATTGGTTCAAAATGTTTTCAGTTTAGAACAAATGCTCAATAATTGGAATTGTACGAATAATTTAGCGTTAAAAAATAATAATTAGAGTATAGGTTTTTAACAATGAGTGGAACATTATTAAGCGATTTAGATACTGCCGGCGGTGCTATGAACGATGATAGTGCTGTTCAAAGAATTTTAAGCGAGATGAATGGTGGTGGCGGCGGTGGCGGTAGTCTTCCACCAATGCCATCTCAACAAATGCAGGCTCCCATGGTTCAATCTAGACAGCCTCCGGCACAAGTAATAAATGCACCAAATCCAAATTCTACAATGCAACATTCAATGGATAATATGCCAGCTACGGCACATATTATTGGCGGAGAACATCCTACAAATGCTGATTTTGCGGCGATGATGTATAGTTCTGGTCGTCAAGCACAGCAACAATATGTTCCCCAAAACCCATATGCTGTTCCTATACAACAACCTCAAATGTATATGCCTCCTATTCAACGTAAAAGCTATTATTCCGACATTGCTGCTGAACTTAAAACACCGGTATTAGTGGCTTTATTATTTTTTATAATGAGTTTACCTTTTGTAAATGTATTAATGAGTCATTATCTTCCATCACTATTAAAGGCAACTGGAGAACTTACAACAATTGGATTATTAATAAAATCTCTTGTAGCGGGTGCTTTATTTTGGATTTTACATAGAATTATTGCCCCACTTTTAATAAATTAGTAATTTAATCAATTAGTAATAGGAATGAAGTTTTCCACTAAAGAAATAAATATATTATTTATTTTATCTGTGATTTTAGGGCTATATGACTTCTTTAGCATACCATTTAATAGTTTTCTTATTACATTAGTATTTGCTGTAGTATTATATGGTTTAACAAAGTCTCCATTTTATCTTGCTTTTGTATTTTTAGTTCCTCAATTTATTAAAATAATAAATACTATCATGGGAGTTAAAGAAAAATTTACAGATAAGACAGAAAATATTATAAATCGGTTAAAAGATATTAAAGGGAAATATAATCAAGTAAATCCCGAATCTCATACAAAAAGCAATAATGCCTTAGAACATTTTCAAAATGCAACTGCTGTTTCTCAACGTGTTGAAAAAATTATAAAAGATAATGCTATTAAGAAGCCATCTGAACCTTCCGGATTAGTTGATATTTCTCAACCATCTGGTATCTATCCTATTGAAGGAACTCCCTCATATCCTAACTTTATGGAAGCAACAATGGGCGGAGTAGAATTATCATCAAATACACGAATACCTACAGTAAATGAAAGTAGTATTCCAGCAGTTGGTAGTATTGAAAATAAAATTATAGATAGACCTTATATTTCAACTTATGATGATATATCAGTTAGCACAGCATTAAAACGCACAACAAATGATAATCCACTTTTATATGCTTCTAACTTGAAAAGTGTTGATATGACTAGTTAATAGATGGCTCCACGACGTAGCAATATATGTCCTCCCGGTATTTTATGTATAACCCCTAATTTATTAATATTAGTAGGTGTTATATGTGTAGGATTAATTGCGTTTATTTATTATGATAAGAAACCTATTATCCATCCAAAACCAATTGTTCAGAAACTAGATCAAATTACTCCTCCACCAGTTATTGTAAATGTTAGAGGCGGTGATGATCGTTATACACGTGCTCCAGAACCAACAAGAAGTTATTACGGAAACAGTTTACCATCCATTGCTACACAAGGATATCCAGATGAATATCAATCAATGGGTGTTGTTACAACATCAAGTGGAGAAATTCTACCATTATATGGTCGTCGTGTAGCATCTAGATCTGATAGATTTAACTATTATACAAGAACTGATACAAATAATCCAGTTCCATTACCAATAAATTATAAGAAACGTGACTGTCAAGATAATGTTGGATGTGATGAATTATCTGATGGAGATAATATACATATAGCTCCAACGGGACAAGAAGGAAAAGTTAATATCTATAGGTTTAATGGCCCCACATATGTGCCAAATATTATATAGTAAGAAATGGCTACTTCATTAAGAAGTTGTGGTAATTCACAATATGTTTCATTTCCATTAAAAACTAATATTAATGATTTACAAACATATTATAAAAATATAAAACAACAAAAACCAAATATTAATGCTAAATTTAATGCCAGACTTACTAATCCTAATTTTAAAGATCAAGCAAGGACTACGGGAGAAATTGATGAAAGTATGAATTCAATGATAGTAACATATAATGATATTCAATATACATTACAATCTGCTCAATTATGTATGAATACACATTCTGATTGGATAGATAAAAGTTTAGTAAATAAGATTGATTTTATTTGTACATTTGAAAATACAAAAGATTTAGATCCTAGATTTGTAATTATTGTTGTTCCTATTATAATTGATAATAATATTACAGTTGATAACTCATATTTTGTAGGTTTAGCATATATGTCTGAAGATCAAAGTTATAGTTTACAATCTGTATTTAATGGATTAAATGACTTTGTATTTTATACAACATGTTTGGAACCTCATGGTGATAACGCATTTGTGTATATAAATACAGATGGATTAAAAATGACTCAACAATTATATAATGAATTATTATCAGCATGGACAAATCAAGATTTAAATTTAATCCAACAAAAAATTCAAGATAATATATCACCATTAAAAAATAATCTAAAAGATCTTTTTTCAAAGATTCAACAGTCTTCGGATATCAAAGAAATACAAAACCAAATAACAAATATTCAAGCAACCGCTCAAACACCCGTTATAAATAGTTTAATAGAAACATGGCCAAAATATACACCCCCATATGATATAATATTAAATGTTCCTTCAAAAGTAATTACACTTCCTACAGTAACAGAGGGATTTACAAATTATAAAGAGGGATTTCAAAATATTGGTTCTACATCCACTGGAGGATTAGAGACTAATATATCTAATACTTCTGAAATCCAAAATACTCAGATAACACATGCTACAACTAATATGAAATGTGTCCCTCTTGATTTAGATAGTGCTATTGATAATTCTGGTAATATTCATTTTGATGCTGATGGAAATGTTATTTTAAGTGATATTCAAGCACAGAGAAATAATTTACAAGCTACAACAAATACTACAACAAATCTAGCAAAATACTTAAGTATCATAATAGGTGTGTTAATTGGAATTGGAATAATCCTTTATGGTATTTATTCATTAATACAATATATTAAACCACCAATATCACCTCATATACCACTGCCATCTGAATCAGTAAATATTGGATTTTATATTATTATTAGTTTAATAATTGGATTCTGTGGGTTTTTAATTGGGGCATTTACCGCAAATGGTTAATCAGTTAATCACGAAGAGAACTTTCCGCAAGATTGTCTTTTAAATAAACTCCTTCTGCATCTTTAGAAAAAGATGTGGTAGGAAGATCTGTTTTCGCATTAATTGATTCACCAACTGGTTTGAAATCATTTGTAGAATCATCTTCTTTGGGAATAAAGGTTACTTTTTCTTCTAATGGAGGTTCAATATCTGGATGAATTTCATTTGGGACTAATTTAGGTGCTGGTGCTAACTGCTCTTCAATTAGTGTTGATGTATTTGTTGCTTTATTATTAGAGCTAACATTTTTAGCTTTGCGAGCATGAGATTCAGCATATAAAGCACCAATCGCCGAAAATGTGGATACTGCTACTAAATATCCTTGTGTAATAGAGTAAAAAGCAATTAATAATAGAATTATAGCACCAACATACGATTCAACAAAATGTGTATATACAATATTAGGTAGAAAGGGGGATACTACAAATACAAGCAAATTAATGCCAATTAATATATATTCTAAAGATAAATTGTCCATCTACTAAGGAAAAAATACTAAAAAATTGGTTTTTAAAACTCATTTAATATTATATAGAATGAACACGTTAGATTATAATAAAATACTAACTCACAAAGGATATGCTATCCGTAAGTCTTTCTTAAGTGAAAAAGATGTAGAATTAATTCAAAAACATTGTACTGTTGAACCAAAAATGGATGAACGATTTGGAAAGAAAGAAGATTTAAAATTTCGTATTTATAGAGAATCTCCAGAAAGATATTATTTACCAAGAGAATGGGCAATACAAAAATTTGGATCAGCTGATTTAGATATATTATCTGAAGGACTTGATTTAAGTGATGAATCGGCTTTATTTAAAGGAAATCCATATGATTATCAAAAAGATATTATTAATACATATTTACAAGCATCAAGAAATGGATTAATTTGTGTACCATGTGGAAAAGGAAAAACATTTATGGCATTAAATATTGCTTCACAGATTAAGAAAAAATTCTTAATTGTCGTAGATAAAGAATTCTTAATGAACCAATGGAAAGGTGAAATGAAAAATCTTATGCCAAATCTAAATATAGGAATTCTTCAAGCAGATATAAGAGAAATTGGAACTAAAATTATTGAAGCAGAAATTCCATCTATATCTGAACTAAAACAGATTGCTAAAAAAGAAAATATACCTGTAGGAGGTAAAAAAGATGAACTTATAGCACGATTAAAAGCAGCAAATATACCATATATGCTTCCACCAGTAAAAATAGAATATGATTGCACAATTTGTATGATTCAAACTCTTTGTAGCCAGAGTTTTCCAGATAAATTCTTTGATACTTATGGATTTACAATCTTTGATGAATGTCATCATTTGGGTGCTCAACATTTTAGTAAAGCTCTTTTCAAACTTCAAACAAAGAAAATGTTAGGACTTTCTGCTACTCCTACACGTGCTGATGGATTAACTAAAGTATTTGAAATGTTTTTAGGAAAACCATTGTTTTGGGAAAAAGTAAGAGAAGCAGATCCAACAGTTATGGTAAAATCTATTCGTATTACATGTCAAGATCCAGATTATTTGAAGATTCCTTATGATTATAAAAAAGATGTTATAATTGCTAGATTAATTACTTATATTATTGAATGTGAAGAGCGAAATAGAGAAATTGTTCGTTGGATTGAAAAACTTGCTTTGGATCCTAATCGTAAGATTCTAGTATTAAGTGCTAGAATTGCGCATTTAGAGAATCTTGATAAAAAGATTAATTCTGAGATTTCACGTAGTTACTATATTGGAGGAATGAAAGAAGAAATAAGAGAATCTGGAGCACAAACTTCTAGAGTTTTATTGGCAAGTTATTCAATGGCTTCAGAAGCAATGAATATTAAAACATTAAATACAGTAATACTTGCAAGCCCACGAACAAATGTTGAACAATCAACTGGAAGAATTCTGCGAACAAGAATTAGTGAGCGAATTGTTCAGCCATTAATTCTTGATATTGTGGATCCCCATGATCCATTATGTAATCAATGGAAACATAGAGAATCATATTATAAAAAATGTAAATATAATATTGAATCTATTGTTCAAGGTAAAGATGAAGGAGTAATGGTTAAAGATATGGTAGTAGCAGATGATAATGGGTGTTTATTTCTAGAGGATTGATTTTCTAAATTTTCTTGTCTTTCTATGTTTTTTCCCTCCAATTGTTAAAGTAGGTGTAACGTCTGGTGTAACCGCTGGTGTAACCGCTGGTGTAACCGCTGGTGTTAGTTCAATAGTTTGTAAATCTTTTTGTATTACTTCATCAAGTGATATTAATTCATTTACACGTTTAATATCTGCTAATATTGAATCATTATTTGTCATAGATGGTATAGAAAGTTTAATACCATTTATTGTATTATAATTATCTAAAATTTCTGTTTCATATTTTTGTTTTTGTTCATCTGTTAAAACTAAACTACTTAATAAAGTATTTATATTTTCATGTAAATCTTCAAATTGTGCTATTGCTTGTATTAATATATTTTTATTATTTAAAACTTCATTATCCACTTTAGATGCTATTGTATTTAAATATGTTTGTATCTTTTGTTTTTCTAAACTAATACTATCTAAATAACCTTTATATAATTCAATTTGCTTATCAATGGTATCATTTGTATATGTAACTATTGTTAGTTTATCTTTTGCTACATTATCCAAAATTTGTTTTATATTTTGTAATGAAGTTGCATATTGTTGTTTTATTTCTTCATCTTTTAAATTATTATATTGAGATTCTAAAGTTTGAATATCAGTTGATTCTATTTGTTGTGCCAATGTTAACAGTTGAGATTGTTTATCATTTAATAAAGAATTATGTAATATATTTTCTTTATCAACTATGCTTTGTTGAAATGCTGCTATATTTTTTTCTAATACTAATAAAGTATTTAATACAATCTTTGTTGATTTTTCTAATTGTTCAACTACAGTATAATCTTGTGAAGAATTAACATTAGTATTAAGATTTGTATATGTTTGTTTTATTTGTGTAAAACTAGCATTTAATGTTTCATAATCATTATTTAAATCATTATCATTAAGAGGTATTAAACTTGTTTTCGCATTATCCATATTTATTTGAATACTATTTATTTTATCTTGAATAGCAGATAATTCATTTAAACGTAGATTTTTTACTTCTGATAATTTAACATCATATATTTTCTTTTGTTCCATGCGTAAAAAATAATCTTGTAAATTATTTTTTGTTTTTAATACATTATCATATATAGTTTTTAGAGTTGTTTCATATTTATCTAACTGATTAATATCTCTTATAGTTGTTATAGTATTATTTAAATCATTTAATTGTAGTTGTAAATCACCTAAATTATTCATATTACCAGAAATATCTTTATAATAATTTTGTAGATTTACTATATTTTGACCATATAATTTAATAAGACCAAGTAATCTAGCAGAACGAATATTATATGTTGATACAGAAATATTTACTTTTGCTATAATAAAATCTTGAGGCAACCATATTTGAATATTTAAATTTGTTGTTGGAGAATCTGTAGTAATAAAAACATTTTTATTTGATACTAAAGGAATTCCAACAGAATTTACATAAACAGAAATATTATTTAGTGTTGTTGAATAAGCACTTTGGAATTGTATAGAATAATCATAATTATCATCAATATTAATAATACCATTATACGTATTTACAATAGATATTTGTTTTTGTTTATCTAAACAATACCAAATATAGGAATTATTTGTATAATGTATTGGACTTGGAACAGGAATAAAATATCCTAAAATATCTAAATTGGGATTGCCAGAAATATCACTAAATACAAAAATATTTGCATCATGCACAAATGTAATATAAGATGAACTATAAGGTAAAAATTCTTGAGAATATATGGGATTTTGTATATTTAATGAATCTTTTATTGTAACACTATGAGGATTTGTTTCAAATATATCATCAAAATCATAATATAAAGAATTATTTAAATCTAAATTTGGAACACTTATTAAATTTCCTTCAGAATCAGTTAATGGATTATTATCATTCACAAAAATATATGTATCTAATACTTTTGAAACATATGAAGATTTTGTTTGTGTTGTAATAATTCTATCAAAAAATAAAAATCCATAACTTAACATTGGAGAATTATTAGAAGAAACAAAACATATAATTTGTTTTGGATATAAAAGTACACGTTTTTCTTCAGAAGTGCTTGAAATATCAAATATTATAGGATTGTTTCCAATATTATGAAACATAAAAAAATCACCAGAATCTACAAAAAATTGTGGAAGAACAAATGGATTATAAAAACTATTAGTAGAAACTTCAGTATATTTATTTAAATATATATTTGGAATTACATTATAATTATTAGGATCAAAAACAGTTGTATCCAATACTGCTTTTGGTAGACTAGAATTATACAGTGGTTTATTAATATTTGATACTAATTTATATGTAAGAGTATCTACATTATTATAACTTAATTTTGTAAATATATTATTTTCTTCTTCAAAATCATAATAATCAGGGAAGAAAGGTATTATACTAGAAAAATTTCCAACTTCGTCTGTTTCAATATATTGAACACCAGATAATACTTGATCAATATCTTTTAGAAGAGAAATATATTTATTTTGTGTTTCAACAGATCTTATAATTGGTGCTGGATTATTAATAATTTGGACAGCTTGAGGAATTGAATCGTAATCTATATAATAATTTGTAAATCCTGGCAGATTTAGATTTGTTAAAATTGTATCAATAAATTTATAATATCCATTAGAATCTTTATATAATGCTCCATTTGATTCACATACTACATATTTTTTATTATAGAGTTTAGCATCTTCTAATGTTAGAGCAGCAACATATTGTAAAGGCTTTCTTTTAAAGACTACTGGATTACCGACTGCTTGTTGATTAATAGAGTCAAACCAAATTAAGAAATCAGAATTATCCGTATTTGTTAAAGATTCTTGAAAAGGTACCGTTTCTAAAACTGTATCATTATTCTTATAAACACATAACCCATTTTCTAAAATAGTTCCTAAAGGACATCCTTGAATAAAAGGGGTTTCTTGATTTGCTACAAATCCATCGGGTGGTATCCTATTTACTAAAGCAATAGCATTTATTAAACTAGTTTTCTTTTCTTCTAAGACTTGTGAATCAGCTTGTGCTATAAGAGTTTTTTGATCTTTTTCATTTTCAATAATTTTAAAAATAGAATCTATTGAAGATAAAACATCCAAGAATTTTTTATTAATACTATTTGTTTTTTCTTTAGCATTATTTAATAAATCTAATCTTTGAGAAACTAAATGTAAATGAACTTGTTTTTTTGAAAAATCTTGTTGGATATTTTGAACAAATAATAAATTTTCTTGAGATTCTGCTAAAACAATTTCCATATTTGCGTTTGGAATTACAAAATAAGATGTATAACTTTTATCAAAATCATCTTTTTTATTTTGAATTTGTGTTTCTAAATTATTATGAAATTCTTGAATAAAAGAAACAATCGTATTTACTTGTGTTAAAGAATTTGTATTTGCATTAGATGTTTCATAATCATATATAATATTACCTTCTTTTTGAATAGTATTATATAATTCTTTTTTAACATCTAAATTGTGAGCATATGTATCTTGAATATTTTTATAATCAATTGGCTTTATTGGTCCTTGTCCTCCTTTTAATATGTTTTTTTTCAAGGGTTTTCTTACTCTTCTTAATGTCTTCCCTCGAGCCATTTACTAAATGGTATGAACATATTTTTATACTCGGGATTTACCTTTTCTTGTATTAGTAAATGCTTTTCTGTGTTTCCTTGTTTTCTTGGCACCACCTGTTGCTAGTTGAGCTGGTGCTGGTGATGGTTTGGGTGCTGGTTTAGGTGCGGGTTTTGGTGCTGGTGCTGGTGCTGGTTTAGGTGCTGGTGCTGGAGATGGTTTAGGTGCTGGTGCTGGTTTGGGTGCTGGTGCGGGTTTGGGTGCTGGAGATGGCGCTGGTTTAGGTGCTGGAGATGGCGCTGGTTTAGGTGCTGGTGCTGGAGATGGTTTAGGTGCTGGTGC
>Ga0007854_10000217_pt1 | contig 40223 bp, 40 predicted proteins | sample CryBogCBH12Aug08_FD_60382 | JGI IMG/M metagenome (GOLD analysis project Ga0007854, IMG submission 60382) | Freshwater microbial communities from Crystal Bog, Wisconsin, USA - CBH12Aug08 | ecosystem: Environmental > Aquatic > Freshwater > Lake | place: Crystal Bog, Wisconsin, USA | collected... | reverse complement strand
AAATGGCTCCAGCGGTAGGATTCGAACCTACGACCAATCGGTTAACAGCCGACCGCTCTACCACTGAGCTACGCTGGATTAAATGAACAGAAAATGAAACACTGGCTCGATTTTTGGTGCAATCAAAAAGTCTCGATGCACATCCGGAAAGTGACTTAGCCTGGAAAGAGTTCCTCCATCACTCGGACAAGATCGGAGTCCTTATGAGCTGCATGCCAGGGTTGTAGGTCCGATGACTTCTCTTGAACCATCCAATGTTGTCGGGTACTCCTCACCCATGGCGCAAACATCCCCTGATGGAGACCGGAAAAAAGCACCATCGTTTTAAGATCAAGCGCCGTGGCAGCATGAGCTGCAGCCGTATCAACCGTAAGGACGCATTGAGCACCAGCAAGAAGATCGACGAAATCCTGAATGGTCGATGAGATTATCACTCTGGAATCCACGTGGGTTTCGGACGGAAATTCGTTCCACAAGCCCAGAAAACTCTTCAATTTCTCGGACTGCTCGCTCGATCCGGTCAGGACAAGTGTTGGAAGCCTGCCTGAACGCTGCATGGAATCGAACAGACCTATCCAGCGCTCCAAGGGAAAGTCCTTGCAGGGGTCGCTGGAAAATGGGGCGCAGATCCAGTAGGGAGGCTCGAGAGGCGGTGGTCCGACCGGCTTTAACTCGGGCCAGATCTCGGAGATACCAACTTCTCTGCCAAGAACCGCAGAAGCCAGTTTCCTGTTAACCTCAAGTTCACTTGGAACTCCCTCACCTGCTTCAGGGTATGAGATCATCTGGGAATCAAAAAGGCGCTTGAAAGCGCATTCGGTCCACCGTCTCACCGGTCGGCCATTTCCAAGAAGGAGGTTTTCTGCAATGAAACGTCTCTGGCTCCGGACACTGTAGAAGAGTATACTCTGCAGATAATCCCTCATGTGCCTCAGGGATATCGACACGTCGACTTTTGTCTTCATCAATGACATCCATGGAGAAAAGCATCTCAGGAAGTTAGCAACAAAAACATTCAGGATAACCCGCTTTTTCCTGATGGGCAGGGTGATCAGGGAAGCCTTTGGAAACTGGCCCCTTACCACCGATTCCATGATGGGGAGGGTGGCAATAAACAGGTTTTCCTCCCCGAATTCACGTGCCATTAGACGGATAACTCCCGAGGCGAGAAAAAAATCTCCAATCCCGTCAGGCTTGAAAATAAAGCAGCGTGCCACTGGGACTCAGTTTCAGATTTCGGACTCCTGGGAGGGGCAGAAAGCGCGTTGGCGCTGCAGCCAAACCTTGGCAACCCCCTTCATCCGAGTCAGGAGATAATAGACTGTCTGACTTCGGAGCCGAACGAGTTCTGCCCCTACAATTTTCGGGACAAAGTCTGCAGGAATCTCCAGCACCTCGGTGGGGGTGATTCCCTCAAGTCCCTTGCAAAGAATAGAACTCATAGCTCTCGTGAGCGTCTGAACCTGAGGGCCCAGAGTTATACGGAAGTGTGCTCGGCCCCCTTCATCAAGACGGAGATGAATCCCAACGGTGTCGGTACACTCATCGTCCTTACGGACATCTTCCAGATCAAATCTTTCACCCTCCCTAGGTTCCTGCAAGCGGGCTTGATCGGCATAGGCAATGAGAGTCTCGCGTTTTTCCGCGTCCGAGAGCCCGGAAAAGAGGTCGATGATCGCGGTGAGCTTGGACGGATATGACATTGGCAAGCCCTGTTTAAATCGAGTTGTAACTCTCGCGTCAGAATGGAGTTCGTGTCTGGTCCCCTTCAGACTGATTTTTCAATCGGTGCACGAACACGATTACCCCATTCGGTCCAAGATCCGTCATAGTTGCGCACCTTTTTAAACCCAAGCAAGTAGTTCAATACAAACCAAGTATGACTGGATCGCTCGCCGATTCGACAGTAGACCACAATTTCATCATCGGGTTTGAGACCAAGATTCTTCTGGTAGATATCGCGAAGTTCCTCTGCATTCTTGAATGTGGCATCCGTATTCACCGCATCCTTCCATGGAACACTTTTGGCTCCGGGAATATGCCCCCCGCGCAGGACCCCCTCCTGAGGGTATTCAGGCATGTGGGTTACTAGTCCCTTGAATTCACTAGGTGAGCGAACGTCGATGAGCGGGAGACACGACTGACTTTGAGCAAGGGCATCCTCATAGAAGGCCCTAATTTCGGCATCTCGACGGACTGCAGGGATAGGATAGGAGGTCTGTATGGGATGAGGCACCTGACGCGTCAGAGGACGCCCCTCGGCGATCCACTTATCGCGCCCCCCATCCATGATTTTGACCTTCTCGTGCCCAAAGAGTTGAAAAACCCATAACGCGTAGCACGACCACCAGTTGGATTTGTCTCCGTAGAAAACACAGGTTGTCTCAGGAGTGATCCCGTTTCTAGAGCAAAGCGTGGCAAAAGCTTCTGGTTGGATATAATCACGAACCGTTTGATCCTGTAGATCACGCAGCCAATCGATGTGGATGGCTTCCGGAAGATGTCCAGTTTCATAGAGAAGAATATCCTCATTACTCTCGATTATACGCAGATCATCGTCCTTCAGGTGTTCGTTTACCCACGCCGTAGTCACCAGAACCTCTGGGTGTGTATATTTGCTATCAATACTCATGGAGTCATTTTAGGTGTGGCTCTGATTTCGGTCAAACTCGCATCAGACACCTCCCACAAAAAAAAACGGGTGCCGGAATAGATCCGTCACCCGCCTCCTCGGGGAGGAAATTTTTGGCTGTTTCTACTTCTTTTTCTTTAGCAGAGGCAATCCGGTACGCTCGTTCTCGGAAATCTCATACCCTGCGGGAAGTGCATCTAGTGCACCCTCTTTTGCCTCACCGCCAAAATAATAAAGAGTCACTTCCTGTCCACCACGAAGCTTCTGGAGACGATGGTGAAGGAAATAAGTCTTGCCGCTTTTCTTGCTGACTACGCTGAATGCCATGATGTTGTTCCTTTCGTTTGTTTGGGGTTGAATTTCTTGGTTTAGATCACTCCTGCTTTCGAGAGGGTGGCGTGTGCCCCATTCTTCGAAATCGTCTTTAAGGCGCGCGCCGTAACTTTCACTGTAACGAACTTCTTGAGTTCTGGAACCCAGATACGCTTGGTCTTGAGGTTTGGGTTGAAATAACGCGGGGTCACTGCAGTGACATGCATGCCGATGCCACCTTTTTTCTTGGCAAGACCGCGACGGTGAATCTTAGACCCTCTTGTTGGACGGGAACCTGTAATGGAGCACTCTCTGGACATAAATAAAATTGTTGGTGGATGATATGCCCAGTTGACGGCGTCAGGGTCAAGAGATTTTAAGCCATTCCTTAGGGAAGAGGGGCATCGGCCAAAACCTCCTGCTGCCTTTTAACCAGTTCCCGAATGCCACGGCGACCGAATTCCAGCATCTCTGCAAGTTGCCTGTCGCTGAAAATACTTTCCTCTCCAGATGCTTGGAGTTCAATGAATTCCAGATCACCCGTCATCACCAGATTAAGGTCGACCTCAGCCTCCTTATCCTCCTGATAATCCAGATCCAAAAGAACCTTGGAATCTACAACCCCGACACTGACCGCTGCTATCCTGCGCGTCACGGGACTCTTTGTGATCTTCCCCTCGGAGATCAAGCGGTTGCAAGCAAGAGCGATAGCAACACTTGCTCCAGTAATTGAGGCTGTTCGGGTTCCCCCATCTGCTTGAAGCACGTCGCAATCCACCCACAGGGTGCGCGACCCCAGCGCTTCCAAATCAAGACCAGCGCGAAGTGAACGACCAATAAGTCGCTGTATTTCAGTGGAACGACCGTCGATTTTTCCACGGGAGCTATCGCGTTGTTTGCGTGGGGACGTCGAGTAGGGCATCATAGAGTATTCTGCGGTCAACCATCCGCCAGTAACCCCCTGATCCTTCATCCACCGAGGCACACCCTCCTCGATGCTGGCAGCACAGATAACCTGAGTATTACCGAACGAAACCAGAACCGATCCAGAAGCCTGCGGGGCTATTCCAGATTGGAAGGAAATCTTCCGAAGCATCTCAGGGGAACGTCCAGAGCAACGTGCAAGAGTAGTCATCGTTAGGAAGACTTAAGGTTCAAGCTCTCCGGGGCAAGCCAAACAATTCATTGCCTTTGTAACTTCGGGGTTTTGGGAGCACTTATGCTTGAAGAATGCCTTATAGGATCTACGACCCACTTTCAGAAGGGGTCTCTTTATGCCTGCACAAAAGCGGTAAGATCCATCACTCATTCAAAAAAGGAAAAACAGCCTGCAATCTGCTCATTTTTCATTTTGTCCTTCCAAACAACGCTTTGAATATTGCCGCTGACATAGGGAATTCCGTGCCCTCCTTCCTGCCGGTGCCCGGCACACCCGGTGAGAGTTGATGTCGGAGGTCGCTCGTGTTGACGTCGAAGTAGCAGTGAAAGGCGACATGATTAGCACTGTCGGAGATAAAGGCATGCATTTGCTCTACGAACCATGGATCGTCCATGCCGCCGTGCCCGCTATCACAATGGACGACCCCCCACTCAGGTATAGCCAACGGCTTGCCGTGATCATGAGCGAATCTGGTCCAAAAGGCCAACCCACGCGCACTGCTCATGTTCCACTCGGCCCATGCCTTCCTCTGCCGGCGCTCAATCTCTGCCGTATTCGCGCTGGACGGCCAAGGATAGGTATCGGGATACCACGTCATGTCATACACATCGATACCCACAAAATCGACAAACTCATCCCCCGGCCAGGCCTGTTCCGCCGGGAAAGCCTGTTCACCAAGCGTCGGGTTCCAACAGAACTTCAATCCCTCCGTCCCGGGGACGGCACGCATTGTTTTCACGATCTGCCGCCAGTATTCCGCAAAGGCTTCGGTTTTGCCTTTGGCCCTCCAAGCATACCAGTCACCGTTGAATTCCCAAGCAGGCCTCAAAATCGTGTTCGCCAACTTGAATGCAACTAGATTCTCGGCGAGTTGCTTAAAATGATTGTTGTAATCTCCGTGCGCTCCTTTTTCGAGCGAGACGGGCTGGTTTATACCTATCGAACCCTCCTTCGGGCCGCTGCCATCCACCGGTCCAGCTAGAATTGGGATTGAAAGCACCAACCGCCGTCCGGGCTTTGCATGAACCCACTTTGACCAAGCTTCGAGCCACCAAGTCGGCCATCCCACATTGTTCCACGATTCGCCGCCAACAAAGTCTAGTCCCCAGACGGAGTCGCGCCCGAGCCACGCTGCAAAGGCATCTACACCTGCGGTGCCATTTGGCCAATGGTAAGTGCCGAGCGCGGGCTCGGTGGTTGCTGGTTGCGTCAATGGCGATTGAACGTCGGCAGCTAACAGAACCACGGAAAAGTATGAGAGAACCGACAGAATGATACCGGCATGTATTATTTTTTTCATAGTTAGAACGGGTCTCACATCTACACATAGCGATGACTGATATTTTGAAATCTGCACCTTGATAATTTGACTCTCGGCTGGAACTCTTCCGTTTATGTACTGGAAGTCGATGTAATTGTTTCAGCGATCTAGGCTGCTTTTTTGCCTTTAGATGTGGTGCATTTGGCTTACATGCCAGGGAACCGCGAAGACCCCGCCAACAAATCATCGTAAGTTTCCGACCTTATGATCGAGTAGAGTTCAACACTGCTAAGTCTTTGTTTATCCAGAGGAAAATCGGTTCTTCGTGACTTTTTTGATCTAGGTACAATCCTGTGGAGGAGTTACATTCCCGCAAAGTCTGATTACCATGAAACACATCCTTCCCCTCCTCGCTTCACTATTGCTGACTCCTTGCTCGTCCCCGAGTGCGGCGGAATCAAACTCGTCAATATCGCCCTCTTTAGGGGTATCTACCAACGTAATCAAAGCCCAAGGAGAACTAAAAAAACTGGTCCTCCTCGACAATTTTTTTCACCGCCAGACCAAGGATGGAAAACGGTATCACTACACTTGGGATGACACAGCGGGAACAGGTTATTCCAAACTGGGCGATCTTTTCATTGAAAACGGCGCTAGAGTGGAGCATCTGACCGAGGCACCGACTGCGGAGGATTTGCGTCAGTGTTCGGTGTATATCATCGTGAATCCCGACAACGAACGGACTTCATCGGATCACAAGCCCAACTATATGACCACTGCGACGGCGGAGATCATCCGGAATTGGGTTAAGTCAGGAGGGGTCCTGATGCTAATGAATAACGACAAGGGAAATGTCGACTTCGAGCATATCAACATTCTCGCCGGTAAATTTGGCATCATATTCAACGAGGATTGCCGAAATGCCGCACCCCACCACGAACCCGAGAAAATGCAGTTGGACACGAGGTCATTTGTGGATCACCCGATTTTACAGGGTGTCTCGCTGGTATCGATGAGGGGTATATGCACCTTGTCGCTACAGGAACCGGCAAAAGCGATTCTGACCGCCCCAAAAGAGTCAGGACAGGGAACCAATATCATCATGGCAACAAGTTCCTTGGGAGGAGGACGTGTCTTTGCCTTGGGTGATCCCTGGCTCTACAACGAATACATTCACACTGCGGATAATTACAAAGCCGCTGAAAATCTCGTGCGTTGGCTGTTGGGAGAGTCCGCGGATGTCAAAAAACCATCCTCCACCTCACCGTCCAGCTAGCCTGACCTGACTGGATCTGCGACTGATCTTGGGAGGGAATGTCGCTTATTATGCGCAAAGCTCCCTCGACATGACTTCAATCCGACATACTTCCGAATCACTGGGATTGAGCGGGATTATCTCGGATTGCCAAATGATTCTTCAATGCGGGCAGAATTCTTTGCTGGATCATGAGGGCCATCTTCGGATCCCCCGAATTTTGATAGGCATCGGCGGCACGGGATGCCGTTTGAATGGAGTTGTCAAAATCCCCCTCCTCGGCCAGAGCGACGCTCAGGGTGAGAAGGAAAACCGGAACCTGTGAGTTTGTTGCCGCGACAATCTGCCTTGATAGGGAGACCGCCTCCCTGCCATTTCTGATCTTTTCGTCGGGGTGTGTCGCCAGCAACCACGCCAGAGCGCGTTGATTCTGCAGGTCGCCCGGATCAATCTGCACCGCCATCCGATAAACGTTAGCGGCCTGTGCTGGCGCCCCTGAAAGAAGCAGTACTGCGGCAAGATTTCTGGCGGCACCGCATGTAGGGCGTACCTGGAGCGAGTGTTGGAAACCGATGATTGCATCCTGGCGTCTACCCAGTTTTAGAAGGGTCAGGGCCATGTCATTGTATGCCTCAGCATTTGTGGGTCTGAGCCTGATGGCCTCATCAAACTCCTTTAGCGCCTCAGGTAGTTTCCCATGCGCATCAAGCGTACAGGCATAATTGTGGCGAGACTTCCAGCTGGTTGGATTTCGCGCAAGGGTGGCTGGAAAAAATACCTCGCCATCGGCCCATTGGGGCAATTGAAGCAATACTAGAGCGGCCCAAGCGGGGAGCAAAACAAGTGGGAGGAGAAGTGCAATTCGGAAAGGAAGCCGGCAGAGCACCAGAGCAAACGCTAAGGCCGGCCCAACCATCGCAAGGTAGAGATAACGGTCGCTCACTGTCGAAACGATCTGGAAATTGAATGGAATGAGTCCAAGTGTGGGAAGGACACCGACGACCATTATGGCAAGGGGCAGCAGATAGCAGCGCAGTCCTCTCCGAAGGCAAAGCAGAAGAATTAGTGCGGTAGGGACAGCCCATGTCCAAAAAAGGACTCCTGACTCCAAGATGCTGTTGGGGGAACGACCGTAGTCAGCGCATAGCCCCCATGGCTGGATGGGCCAGAGGAGTTTACCGAGATAAAATGCAAGAGCATCCCCAGCGACAAGAGGCCTTGCCCAGATCGGCACGAGGTTCCTTGCCAGTTCAGCAGCTGGTTGTGCTCTGGAAGTCAACACAACCTCAAGCAGGGCCAACGCAAACCACGGCACGAGCCAGAGTAGAGGTTTCCACGAGCGTCCCCTGCCATAAATCAGCCAAGCCCCGCAAAGCAGGGAGATTGCCGGGGTCACTACACTTCCAGGCTTGGATCCGAAAGCGAGGAGAAGGCAGATACTGGCAGCTGCATAACGGGACCACGCGCTGAAACCCCTCACCTCCAACTGATCCAACCAAGCGAGGAACAGGGCGACCGCTGCAAGGGAAAAGGCCCCACCGAGGAGATCACGAAGTCCAGAAACCCAAGCTACCGCCTCCACCTGGATAGGATGCAGGGCAAAGGCGAGCGAGCCCGTGGCGGCAGCCAAAAGTATCCGCGTCGATGAAACCCGATTGTTCCAAAAGTACGCTCCCAAAAGGCGGCGGAGGATTAGGAAAACCATCGCCGTGGACAGAATGTGGACCATCAGATTAGCGCCGTGGAAAAATTCGGCGTTGATGGGGCCGAAGGATATGCTCGTGCCGGAAACAACCCTAGAAAGGGCGACTAGGGCTCCCCAAGCCGAATACGTGACCGGTATGTAGAGTTGCTGGAAGGGAGCTTTCCAGAAAAGAATCACGCTACCCCACGAGAGTGGGGAATAGAGCGGGTTGCGATGGATGTTTGTGTCGTCGTCCCAAAACGGAAGAAAATGGAAAGAAAGAACCTCGGAATATACTGCCGCCACCAGGGCGAGCACGAATGTCAGAATCAAGGGCGCAAACAATGGAGAGGAACCCAAGCGGGCAATGTGTGAGCGGATATCCTTCATAAACGGCCTGAAATCCATACCCTTGGCGGAAATCTGTTAGCCAGCACTCTTTCTGCAGGACTCTCCTTTCCTCCAGGATCGGGGATGGCTAAAAAGTCGGCAAGGGCGCCCGGCGAAAACTCACCCAACCTCCCGGCACGACCAATGGCGGAAGCTGGTCGCGTGGTTGTCATCGCCAGGATCTCAAGGGGGTCAAGTTGAGGAAAGCTCTCCTTCATGGCTCTCATTTCAGCAAACATGTTCAAATCCTGATTGCTGGCGAGGCTATCCGTGCCAATCAGCACGGGAATCCGGCTTTCTCTGAAAAATTCAAGATCGAATGGTGGTCGCGCAAAATAGGCATGTGTACGCGGACAATGAATAATGGGATAGCGTCCCGCTGTTTGGCGGAGAAGATCTTTGTCCCCGGAATTGATCATGTTCATATGTACCAGCAGTGCTCCCTCGGTAACCAACCCACCTCCAAGCACGGTCTGCACGGGACTTAAGCCCTGGCAATCGTCCATGGGACGGCCAATGGAACTTAGGAACTCGTAAAGGGCCCCCTCCCCCTTCGTAAACATAACCATCTCCTCCTCCGACTCGGCCAAATGCGTGCAGACTGGGAGATGGTATTTTGTGGCGTAGAGGCTGGTCAGTTTATAAAGGTCGCTGGACACCGTATATGGCGCATGTGGTGAAATACCAAATCCACTGTTTCCCTCGCCCGCCCTCTCAAAAAACTGGATGGCACCGGCCAGCGCCTCTGCCGACTGGAGTCGGGTGCGCACGTCCATAACCTCCAGGAACCACCAGACACGGATGGGAGTCTCCGGAAGGAAGGGAACCAGTTCGGGAGACGACTCAATGTTGAGAACCGTGGTGCAGCCCCAATGCCTCAATTCTTCGAGGCCGGAGGAAATCGCATCAAGATAGTCCATCTGATCCAGAGAACGCCGCATAGCATTCAAGCGCTGAATCCATAAGGTGAACGATTCCCTTCCAAGTAGAGCACCCCTCATCATCGTGAAATCAAGATGGCAATGTGCATTGATGAATCCAGGCATTAGGATAACCTCCCCAAGATCCTCCCTAAGGGATCCAGGATGTTCTGCGACAAGATCCCTCCAGCTCCCAACCGCCAAGATTTCGCTTCCCCTGATGGCAATTCCCCCGTCGTGGACGGGTGGACAGCTCATCGGAAGAAGAGTGCGGCCACGATAAAGAACTGTTTTCTCTGGAGAGGGCATTAAACGGAAACCAAATCAGTAACCCGAAAAAGGTGATTGGAGAAATGAAACCTGCACCGGGATAACTCGGTCAACTCCTGCAGTCTGTTAAAAAACAGCCTGCACCCCGCACCACACGAAGTATGACTTGTATTCAGCGACGGGCTCGGCGCTTCACGTCAAGCTGTGCAACTGATCGGAGAAGGGAAGCTTCTAAAATGGCATGCTCGTCTGCAGAGAGGGCTTTCTCTCGCATCTGCTTTTCGAGGCGTAAAAGGGCCTCCTCGACAGCCTTTTCGTCGATTTCCTCCAGCTTCACAGCCATATCCGTCATGATAGAAACTCTGTCCGGCAGCACCTCCAGAAAGCCCTCGCCGACCGCCATGATGATATCCCCATCGCCCGTAGCGATGCGGAGTTCTCCGGGGCGTATCTGTGTCATCAGTGGCATATGCTCCGGAAGGATACCAAGACCTCCCTCGATCCCGGGAACCTCCACCATCAGCGCCTCGCCGGAAAAGGCTCGCGCTTCGGGAGTGACGATCTCGAGATGAAGCGTGCTCATCAGGGCTGTGAATTCTTGGCTGCGGCAATCACCTGATCGACTCCCCCCTTCATGTAAAAATCACCTTCTGGAACATCGTCCAGCTTTCCATCAAGGATCTCCTTGAAACCGCGAATTGTTTCGGCGATTGGCACGTACTGCCCCTTTGAACCCGTGAAGATTTCGGCCACATGAAAGGGTTGGCTGAGGAAACGCTGGATTTTGCGAGCACGGTAAACGGAAAGTTTGTCCTCGGGTGAAAGCTCGTCCATGCCGAGGATTGCGATGATGTCCTGCAGATCCTTGTAACGCTGAAGCACCTTCTGGACGCCACGAGCTACTGCATAGTGCTCCTCTCCAACGATATCAGGGGCAAGGGCCTTGGATGTAGACGCGAGAGGATCCACAGCGGGATAGATTCCAAGCTCGGCGATGGAGCGTTCCAGCACGATCGTAGAATCAAGGTGGGCGAAGGTATTGGCCGGTGCGGGATCGGTCAGGTCATCCGCGGGCACATAAACCGCCTGAAAGGAAGTGATTGAGCCGTGCTTGGTCGAGGTGATTCGCTCCTGCAGGTCGCCCATTTCAGCAGCGAGAGTAGGCTGGTAACCAACGGCGCTTGGCGTCCGCCCGAGCAGTGCCGAGACCTCCGAACCCGCTTGCGAGAAACGGAAAATATTGTCGATAAAAAGGAGTACATCCTGATTCTTTTCGTCACGGAAGTATTCAGCCATGGCAAGGGCAGTCAGCGCAACACGGAGACGGGCTCCCGGAGGCTCGTTCATTTGGCCGTATACAAGTCCGACCTTGGATCCCTCTTCGAGGAAAATGAAACCTCCATTCTCATCGCGCAAAGGATGGCCGCTTTCATCCTTTTGAACTGCAATAACGCCCGATTCGATCATCTCGTTGTAGAGATCGTTTCCCTCGCGGGTTCGCTCCCCAACACCGGCGAATAGAGAATAACCTCCATGACCTTTGGCAATGTTATTGATGAGTTCCATGATGACAACGGTCTTGCCCACACCAGCACCTCCAAACGCCCCAACCTTGCCCCCCTTTGTGAATGGGCAGATCAGATCGATAACCTTGATGCCCGTCTCCAGCACCTGAGCCTTTGTATCCTGATCGACAAGTGGGGGTGCCTTGCGGTGGATCGGTAGGATCTTATCAGCCTTGACCGGACCACGCTCGTCGGTTGGTTCTCCTAGCACATTGAAAATGCGGCCTAGAACCCCCTCACCTACGGGAACGGAAATGGGCTTGCCAAGTGCGCGGACGCTCATCCCGCGCTTAAGTCCCTCCGTCGAGGACATTGCGATGGCACGCACCCAACTTTCTCCAAGATGCTGCTGGACCTCAACCGTCACTTTGACCGGCTTGCCATCGACCGTGTAGTCGACCTCAAGGGCGTCGTAGATTCTAGGCAGTGCGCCCTTTGTGGTGTTGAACTCGACATCGATGACCGGGCCGATGATTTGAACGATGGTGCCTGTGTTACTCATGAGCGTACTGTTTGTTATTTTGGGAAATGATTGGTGTGACTAAGCGAGAGCCATTTGGGCCGTGGAGATTTCCAGGAGTTCAGTGGTGATACTGGCCTGCCGAGCCTTGTTGTATTCGAGGGTAAGATCCTTCACGAGGTTTCTGGCATTGTCGGTTGCGCTCTTCATTGCGACCATGCGTGCGCTCTGTTCGGATGCACGGGCATCCAGAATCATCTGGAATACAGTGAAGTGGAAATAGTAGGGCAATACAGCGTTGAGCACCTCGTCGGAATCGGGTTCGAAGAGATACTGGGCCTCGTTCTCGTGAACTCCCCCGTTGATACCCGCCGCCTCATGCCTCGAAATGGGAAGCAAGGGCACAAGAACGGGTTTCTGTGTCATCGTGTTGACAAACTTCGGGTAGAGAACAGAGACCCTGTCAACATCACCGGAAAGAAACCTCTCAAGGCAGAACTTGGAAATTGCCTTGGTTTGCAGGAAGGTCGGCCTGTCAGAAAGTGTGAAAGTAGCAATCATTGTGCGACCCGTGCGAACAAGAAATGCCGCCCCCTTCTTGCCGGATGAAACAAATTCCGTTGTCTTCTCATCAAGTAGCGTCGCCTCGCGCAGCACATTGGTGTTGAGCGCACCGCAGAGCCCCTTGTCCGAGGTAACAAGGAGAACGAGAGACTTCCTGACCGGACGCTCCTCGATGAGGGGATGCGAACCTTCAGTAACCCGCCCCCTGAGTGATACAAGCACCCTGTTCAGGATTTCCGAGTAAGGGTGACCCGCCAGCGCAGCCTGCTGGGCCTTGCGCATCTTCGAGGCCGCAACCATCTGCATCGCCTTTGTGATCTGGGCGGTGTTCTTTACCGACTTGATGCGCCGGCGGATGTCACGTGTATTGGCCATTGGCTACTTATTCTCTGTCGTTTTTTTGATGATTCCCTCTTAACGGAAGATGACCTTGAACTCGTCGACAGCCGCAGTGAGTTCCTTTTCGATCGTCGCATCGACAGCCCCCTTCTTAAGGATCTCGGTGAGAATCGATTCCTTGCGGGTAACCAAGAACTCGGCGAGTTGTCTTTGGAAATCCTTCACGCGCTCCACTGTGATCGCATCGAAATAGCCTTTCTGCATGGCCCAGAGAACGGCTACTTGGAGTTCGACTGCCTGAGGTGTGTATTGCTGCTGCTTGAAGAGTTCCACGATCCGCTGGCCTCGCTCGAGCTGGGTTTTGGTCCTCGCATCCAGATCGCTACCGAACTGGGCGAAGGCCGCGAGTTCACGGAACTGGGCAAGGTCGCCCTTGAGCTTTCCTGCCACCTGTTTCATTGCCTTGATCTGGGCAGCCGATCCCACTCGAGAAACGGAAAGCCCCACCGAAATGGCGGGACGAATGCCTTGATAAAAGAGATCGGTCTCGAGATAGATCTGCCCGTCGGTGATCGAGATCACATTGGTTGGGATGTATGCCGAAACGTCGCCGGCCTGAGTCTCGATAATCGGAAGCGCAGTCAACGAACCGTCGCCAGCCTTTCGGCTGAGGCGCGCGGAACGCTCCAGAAGGCGGCTGTGCAGATAGAAAACGTCCCCAGGATATGCCTCACGGCCCGAGGGACGCTTGAGGATCAGCGAAACCTGACGATAGGCCACGGCATGCTTGGAAAGATCGTCGAAGACGATCAGGGCATCCATCCCATTATCCATGAACCACTCGCCCATCGCGGCACCGGCAAAAGGTGACAGATATTGGTTGGTGGCGCTGTCGGATGCGGGCGCCGAAACGATGATCGTATCGCGGAGAGCATCATGTGAAGAGAGGATATCGACAACTCGGGCAATATTCGCATTCTTCTGACCGACGCCAACATAGATGCTGTAGACGGGACGAAAGGACGGATCTCCAGAGGCTTCGCCGGCGCGGTTAATGACAGCTTGGTTAATGATGGTATCAATGGCGATCGTTGTCTTGCCTGTAGCCCGGTCACCGATGATCAACTCGCGCTGGCCGCGTCCTATGGGGATCATGGCATCCACAGACATGATGCCGGTGGTGAGCGGTTGGCTCACGCTACGACGCTTGATGATGCCAGGAGCGATCTTCTCAACAGGGTAGAATGTCTTCGCCTGAATCGGCCCCTTGCCGTCGATCGGTTGGCCGAGCGCATCGACCACTCGTCCGAGAAGTTCCTTCCCGACGGGCACTTCCAAGAGGCGTCCTGTGGTTTTCACCTCATCGCCTTCGGAGATCGATGTATAGTCGCCAAGAATGATGGCCCCGACCTCGGTTTCCTCAAGGTTCAGGGCAAGCCCGAAGATGCCACCCGGGAATTCGAGCATTTCGTTAAGCATAACGCCGCCCAGTCCCTCAATGCGGGCTACACCGTCACCTACTTCGCGGACGGTGCCTATATTTGATTTGATCACGGTCGATTTAGAAAGTCCGTCAATCTTTGCTTCAAGTTCTTGCAGGATGTTGCTCATGGTTTGTGGATGTTGAAAATCTAATGGGGATATTGGCTTGAACGATTCTAGGAAACGGAGGGGTCGAGGTATAGGAGGCGGGTGCGGACGGTGGCGTCCCATACCTCGCTGCCGAGACGGATGCGGGAACCGCAGATGAGCGTTGGGTCCACCTTGGTGTCAAGCGTCACTTCTCCCCCGTCACGCCGCCGGAGAGATGTCAGGATTGAGGAACGGGTGGATTCGTCGAGAGGTGCTGCCGACTCGATAACTGCATGATGTTTTGCAGACTCCAGACGGACCAGTCTGGAAAATTCCTTGAGAATCTGAATGGAATGACGCGGGGAAGCCTTGATCACAAGGTCGGCGACTGAGAGAACCTTTGATGAGTCGGGACGACCGGACGCATCAAGGGTTGCCTCGAAAAGTTCGCGTGCCTTGCGCTTGGCTTCCTTGGGAATCTGCATGAATTATTTTCGGTTTTAAGCCTCGGATGGTGCAGTTAAGCTGCCATCTCCTTTGCTGCCTCGTCGCCCAGACGGCGTTGATCCTCTGGAGTAAGTACCTTGCCGGCAACACGTGCGGTAGTCTTCACGATGAGTGAAACCATTTCCTGTTTTACCTCGTCAACCATACGGACGCGCTCGGAGGTGATTTCCTGTCGAGCTCTCTCAACAATGGCGGCCGACTCCTTGACAGCCCTATCCATTTCGCGCTTCGAAAAGGCCTCGTTATTCTTGCGGGACTCCTCAAGCAAGATTTGTGCATCATCGTTCGCCTTGCGTAGTATCTCCTGATACCGCAACTCGGCTTCCGCTAGCTGCTTCTTTATTTTTTCGGCGTTAAGATGGGCCTCCTCTATCCGCCTGCGTCGCTCTTCAAGAATCTTCAGGATCGGCGTGAACGCATATCGGTTCAGGACAAAATAGGCTATGAGAAAGAGGAAAAGCTGGGCGATAAACTTCGGCCAGGTAACCCCGAAATTGCTGAGGATTTGAGTGATCATCTGTCGGCTTGTTCTCTCTTGTGAAGGTACTGCATTGGGGAGCGGGTCATCCTGACAGGATGACCCGTGATCCGCTATTGATTACTTGCCTTGGAAAAGGCCGAAGATCAGACCGAAGATTCCCATGGCCTCGGACAATGCGATTGTCAGAAGTCCAAAAACCAGAACCTTGGGGAGTGTGGCAGGATTACGGCCGATTGCCTCGACCATACGTGCCCCGATAAGACCGATGCCGATGGCTGCGCCGCCTCCAGCGACCCCGAAGGAAATATTTCCAGTCACTCCGGAGGTGACGGCTTCAGCAATGATGGTGTGTAGCATGTGATGTGGTTGGTTGGGTTGGTGTTGTTTTTGGCTGTCGTCCGCGTCCTGCACGGTCCCGGCAGTCGAAATTTCGATCTTATTTAGTGCTCTTCGTGGGATGTGGAAAGTTGGAGGTAGACGACGATGAGGACAGTAAAAATCATCGCCTGAAGGAATCCAACTAGCAGTTCCAGAAAGAAGAATGGAATGGGGACTGTACAACTGAGCACCGAAGTAAGCCAGTGGGGGCAGTGAAACATGTTTCCGATGTTAATCATAGTACCCATCATGTTTTCACCAGCGGAAACGTTTCCGTAGAGTCGGAATGAGAGCGAAATAGGCCTGACAAGGATAGAAACGATCTCCAGGAGGCCGATAAAGAGGAACAAGGGAACAAGCAGATAAAGAATGGGGCCTGACATTCCGCCCTTGACCCCGAACAGTTCCTTGAGGAACCCGAAGGGACCGACGACCTGCATGGTCCAGTAAAACCAGAGAGCCATGGAGACGGCGGCAAGAGCAAATGTCATGTTCAAATCGGCCGTTGTGGCCCTCATAAGAGGAACGTCAATCTCCTTGAGGGAGAGGAACCCATCCTTTTCCCCCCATCCGATTGATCCCACACCGGGCAGAAGTCCGAACCAATTTGCCATGAGAATGAATATGAAAAGGGAACCGAGCAGAGGAAATGCCTTGCGGGTCATCTTATCCCCAAGAATCCCTTCGACGGCCTCATAGAACCCCTCGACAATGGCCTCTAGAAAATTCTGTCCTGCCCCGGGCATCAACTCGATCTTGCGAGTGCAGGAACGTACCAACCAGACAATCAATCCGATCACGATCACCGTGACTAAAATCGAGTTGGTAAGCCACGGAAGAAAGGATTCCTGCACAAAATCAGGCGTCTCAGCCGAAAGTTGGCCGCTGGCAACCAGATGAAGTGGAAAAAACATGGATCGTTAAGTCTGTTCCGTGGAAAAAACGGGAGTGAAATGAAAGTCAATGAAACTCCTGCTGGCAAGAGCTTTTTGCCCGATCGTGAAATTTTCCAAGATCTGCTTGATGAATTAATGTCTGGACAGCGGGAGCGCAGATAAAATCACCAGCCTAGAGGCTATTTGTTTAACACCTCACTGACTACCGGCATCGGAGACATCAGATTGTACGGCCTTAAGGAACTTCTGCATATCCGGTTCCGTGCGGTACTGGTCAAAGGCACAGTCATTCATCAGTTCACGAAATGTCCGAGGCGTGTAAAACTCACTGGCTCGTTTTAAAAACTGAAGAGCCTCTCTGTTCTGCTGATGTTGAAGTGCGCCCAAGGCGGCACCAAGCGCCTGATCACCGGACATTGAGGTGAGTTCTGAGAGTGACGGCACTTCCTTGGTTGGCTGGTCTTGAATTCTAGTCAGGATCTCCTTTCCGGAGAGCAGAGATTCACTGGAAGATGGATCAGCCCTAAGAATCCCCTTGTGAAAAAGGGCTTCGGCGCTGCGGAAGGAACCACGGGAACGCAGAACCTCTGCCCACTGAGCGTAAATTTTGGCATCGCTTGGTCTGCTGGCAGCATACCTCTTAAAGGAGTTCTCCGCCGATTCGAGGGGATCCACTAACTGATGCTCACCCCCGTGAGGGCCTGTTGCCTTGCGGAGGCCAATGATGTCCAACAACACTCGTGATTCCCCCTCCATTTCTTTGTTGCCAAGAGAGCGCTGCAGGGCTTCCTCCGCCAATTCATTTTCTCCGAGTCGCAGAGCCGTGGTTCCAATGAGATAATCGATGCCGGAAAGGGCGGGCTGAGCGTCATGGATTTTTTGAAAATCAAGAAGCGCCTTGCGATAATTCCCATCGCCCATTTCTCCAAAGGCCCTGTCGAGCAACCCTTCCTCTTCAGGACTGGGAAGAATCTCTTCGACTTCCGGCGGCAATGCCGGCGTCTGGTGTGCGCGCTCGTTTTTCTGACCTGTCAGGAACCCAAAGAAACCAACCGCGACAAAGCCGAGCAGAACGCATCCGACGACCAAAAAACGTTCTCCCCGTTGATGAGTGGAAAGTCTTCCTCCCCCTTTGCTTCGCCCCATGAGTTTCGAGAGTCGGGAGCGCTCTCCGCCATCATGGCGATCCCCTTTGCGCCTCCGCCTGCGGTAGACGTAAGGCGGTTCGGCAGGTTCACCGGGTTTGGGAAGTCCTTCCTGAGGGGATGAAAACCGCGGTGCAATATCGTTCTCCTTGCTGTTCTCATTCATCTTGAAACTGATCGTCTGGAGAAAAAGCTCCCTTATTGCAACTGGATAAAAGCGCCGAATGGCTGTGACGAGCGAATTTCTGCGTTTCCGGTTTGCGATGCCACGAGAGTCCAAGTATGATTTCAACCTTGGCATCATCCTCCGTACAGATTCGCCCCACCTCTACGGACTTCAACACATTCAACCCAGCATCATCAAGATTATGAGCACCATTCCCAAAGTATTTGTCGCCGACCCTGTTTCTACACGTGGAGTTGAAGCTCTCGCTGAAGGAGGGGTTGTGGAAGTGGTTGTGAAGACGGGACTCAAGGAAGATGAACTCATAAAAATTATTCCTGAATTCTCAGGACTTGTTGTCCGCAGCCAGACAAAGGTTACAGCTGCGGTTTTTGATGCTGCGAAGAACCTCAAAGTCGTAGGAAGAGCTGGCGTGGGGATTGACAATGTCGATGTCGATGCGGCGACCAAGCACGGCGTCATCGTCATGAATGCCCCTGGAGGAAATACAATCTCCACTGCGGAACATGCCTTTTCACTCCTGCTCTCGATTGCCCGTCATATACCTCAGGCAAATGCGAGCATGAAGGCCGGGAAGTGGGACCGTAAAAAATTCGAGGGTGTGGAACTCTATGACAAAACCATTGCCATTCTGGGAATGGGACGCATTGGCACCGAAGTCGCACGTCGCGCCATCGCCTTCGGAATGAAGGTTCTGGCATACGACCCCTATATCTCTGCCAGCAAGGCCCAATCATTGCAGGTCGAAGTAGTGGAGAAACTTGATGAACTCCTCCCTCGTGCGGATTTCATCACTGTTCACATGCCGCTAACCGGAGAGACGAAACACATGATAGGGGCACGCCAGCTTCCTCTGCTGAAAAAGGGAGTGCGCATTATCAACTGTGCCCGGGGCGGCCTCATTGACGAAGCCGTCCTAGCCGAGGGACTCAAGAGTGGTCAGATCGCTGCTGCGGCGCTTGATGTTTTTGAAGCGGAGCCTCCAGCAGAAGATTGGGCTTTGCGCTCCATTGACAATCTCGTGCTCACTCCCCACCTAGGCGCATCGACGGCCGAGGCACAGGAACTTGTAGGCATTGAGATCGCCCAAGCCGTTCGAGCTGCCCTGCTTCAGGGTGAGATCCGCAACTCGGTCAATATGCCCAACATTGATGCCAAGACCCTGTCCACTCTTGGTCCATGGATTGATCTGGGCGGGAAGCTGGGCCTTTTCCTCGCGCAGATCGCACCCAAGCGCGCCGAGAAACTCACCATTCGTTACAGCGGTCGACTAGTCGATCTTGACCTCACGGCCGTTACCCGAGCTCTGGTCACCGGCTACCTCCGTCACATCCACGGCAACGAGGTGAATCCAGTCAATGCGCCTGCGATCCTAAGAAACCACGGACTTGAAGTCGTCGAAACACGACAGAGCGGAGCAGGTGAGTTCACCGATCTCATAGAGGCCTGCATCGCTCAGGATGGCGTTACAGCCTCAGTAGGAGGAACCCTGTACGGCTCAAAACCCCGCATTGTCACGGTGAACGGACGTTTTGTGGAGGGAATGCCCTCGGGGATTGTCCTACTGCTGGAAAACCGCGACAGACCTGGCATCGTTGGTCATCTAGGAACGATACTAGGAAAGGGCAAGGTGAACATCGCAGGCATGTCATTGAGCCGAACGGAAGTCGGCGGTCAGGCTCTCACGCTTCTCAACTTGGATTCGGCACCAGATAATAATCTCCTCGCTCAGGTGACCTCCGACACCGATATCTCCTCGGCAAGGGTGATCGTACTCTGAGAAATTCCCAACCAACGTCCATGACGGATACTCCCGACCTAATACTGGCGGGAGATCTGGGCGGAACGAATTTCAGGGTGGCCGTATTCCGTGCCGATTCTGAAATGAACCGCCTGCAGTACGCGAAGTTCCGCAGCGCTGACCACAGGTCTCTTGAGGAGATGGTACACCTCTTTTTGAACCAGTTGCCTAAGGGAACAATTTTGAAGGCAGCATGCTTCGGTGTTCCCGGACCGAATATTGCTGGTGTGATCCATCCAACCAATCTGGGTTGGAATATCGAAATCAACGCCCTTCCAGGGTTGATCGGGATTCCACGGGTTTCGGTTCTCAACGATCTGGAATCCACAGCCTACGGACTTTCCAAACTGAGGCAGACTGACTTTGCGGTTCTGCAGGCTGGTTCCGGATCCACGGCGGGCAACCAGTGTGTTATCGCTCCGGGTACCGGACTCGGTGAGGCGGGTCTCTATTGGGACGGAAGGCGTCATACACCTTGGGCCTGTGAGGGGGGGCATGCAGACTTTTCTCCTACCGACGAACTCCAGCATGATCTGCTGGAATTTCTTCGTCGTGAATATGGAAGCGTCAGCTTTGAGCGAGTCGTCTCGGGCATTGGAATCGCCAACATCTATCGCTTTCTTCGCGATACCGGGCGAGGAGTGGAGCGGGAAGAAATTGCGAGAGAGATGATCGCTGGTGATGCCGCCTCGGTAATCGACCGGAATGCTGGTTCCTGTCCCCTCTGCAGATCTACTATGGACATCTTCGTCCAGGCCCTTGGCACGGAGGCATCAAACATGGCCCTCAAGACAATGGCGACCGGCGGAGTCTTTCTCGGCGGAGGCATCTCGCCAAAAATACTGCCGTTACTACGTCGCCCCATCTTTCTTGAGAGCTTCCTCAACAAAGGCCGTCTCCGTAATCTTTTGGAAACAATGCCCGTCAAAGTCGTTCTCAACGACGACGCGGCACTGCTTGGATCGGCATGCCATGCCGTGCGAATGCTGGAATAAACAGGAGGTTCCACGAACCATGGATCCATTCACTTCGTTCCTATCTTATCGTTAGGATCAACGCATTCCTGCTGCTTCTGCCGCCTAATGGTGTTTGATGTTTCTCTGTTCCGCTTTCGTGAAACTGCTGGGAACTTTGGATTCCTTTTTTGGAAGTCTAGCTAAGAGCGTTTCAGGACAACCTCAACCGAGGCCGCTGCATTTAGCAGTGGAAGGGAGGAAGCATTATCCCCATCCGTGGAGAAAAATGGAGTGCCTGAATCAGATGCAATCCTGATAGCTGGATCCAGAGGCAGTGAGCCGAGAAAAGGAACACCAAGCCGTGCAGCTTCCTTTGCTCCTCCACCACTCCCAAAAATCTCATGTCGACTACCGTCCCCGGGAGCAATGAAGTAGGCCATGTTCTCAATAATTCCGAGGACGGTAACGTTTGTCTTCTGGAACATCGCAACCGCCTTGCGTGCGTCAATGAGAGCCACCTCCTGTGGGGTGGTGACAATGAACGCCCCGGCCAGAGGAATGCTCTGTACCACGGTCAGTTGAATGTCACCCGTTCCTGGGGGAAAATCGAGCACGAGCACATCGAGATCACCCCAGAGTACATTACGCAAAAACTGCTGCACGTATCGGGTCACCATGGGACCGCGCAAAACCGCCGGCGAATTGTCCTCCAAAAGCAATCCCATCGACATGATCCTTATCCCATGCCGCTCAACAGGAATAATCCTTCCCTGAGCATCGGTTCCAGGACGCTCTCTTGTCCCGCACATCAGGGCAATGCTAGGACCGTGGATGTCGCAGTCGCAGAGTCCCACCCTGAGCCCCCGTTCCGATAGGGCGACAGCCAGATTGACCGCAACAGTGGATTTGCCTACTCCGCCCTTGCCGCTTGCCACGGCAACCACGGAGCGCACCCCTGCGATGGGAACAGGGCCCTGCGAAGCCGACTGAACCGGCGCCTGAACATCGATGAGCACCTTGACAACCGGACTTCCCGGCATGACGCCCAACGCTTTCACTATGCGCTCGCGCAGTTCGGTAGCCACTCCCGTGTCATTGGTAGCTATGACCAGTTGGATGACGGTTTCCTCGCCGATCTCAATTCCACGAACGACACCAAAGGAAATGATATCGCGGCTAAACCCTGGATAAGGAACCTTGGAAAGCAGATCGCGAATCTGTTGCTCGTTGTATGGAGTCTTCATGAATGAGAAAGTCTAGCAGGTTTTTCTGAGATGACTCGGCAAAATCCCAAGTTGGTCGCGATATTTTGCAATTGTGCGGCGGGCCACCTTCAGGCCGCGCTCCGAAAGCTGGTCGACGATCTCCTGATCACTCAGAGGAGTTCGTGGGGTTTCTTGATCCACCATCTCCCGAATGGCCCCTTTTACCATCTCATTGCTTACCGAGGTCCCATCCACATTTTGGTAGCCCGGAGTGAAAAAGTAGCGCATTTCGAAAATCCCGCGGGGGGTTTCCATGTATTTACCCGAAACCGCGCGGCTGACCGTCGTGACATGGAGTCCCACGGTCTCCGCGATTTGCGCCATGATGAGCGGTTTTAAGCCACCGGCACCCATCCGGAAAAATTCCGTCTGCCGCGCAACAATCTGGTTGCCGATGGCAAGCAGTGTCTGCTGACGCTGTTGCATGCTTCGCAGGAAGACACGGGCACCTCGGATTTTCTCTCGGAGATAGAGCAGTAACTCTTCGTTTTCTCCCCGAGCGGCAAGCATGTCCTTGTATTCCCTGCTGATCTTCAGCCTCGGAAGGTCCTCCTCATTAAGTCGCACCACGAATCCCTCCCCCTCTGCGATCACTATCAGGTCGGGAATTACTCCCTGTTCATCAACGCTCGAAAAGGGGCGCCCTGGCTTTGGCTCCAAGGATGCGATGAGGCGAGCGGCTGCAACAACCTCGTTGAGAGGTGTTCGGATATCCCGGGCAATTTCATCATAGCGATGACGGGCGAGTTGGGAAAGATGGTGGCTGAGAATTCTGGCGGCAATCCCGTGCCCCTCCCCGCGACGCTCCAACTGGAGCAAAAGACATCCGGTCAGATCGGTTGCTGCGACACCTGCAGGTTCGAACTCCCTCACTTTTTTCAACACCAGATCAAGGTCGGCTTCAGAGACTCCAGCCGAAGCAGCAAGTTCTCCAGGCGAAACCCTCAGGTAACCGTTCTCATCCAAGTTCCCCGCAATCACCTCAACGATCCTTTGTTCCCTTGGCGGAAAGCCTGCAGCCTGCTCAATAACAATATCCCGTAGGGTGGGATGGGACGTCTGTGAGTCAAAGAGGAATCTTCTGCGCTCCTCATCCTCCGGGGAATGTGAGGGAGCCGCTTTTGACTGCGGCATATAATCTCGCCATTCCTCCTGCAAAGAGGAAATGCGTTCGTTCCTTCTGGCCTCCGTTGGATCAATTCCTTCCTGCGAAGGGGCTTCCTCTTCCAAGACCGGATTGGATGCCAGTTCTGAAGCAACCAGCTGGCGGAGTTCCGCCACGGGTGCTTGAAGCAACTGCAGGCTCTGCTGCATCTGGGGCGAAAGGGTCAGCTGTTGCGCCACCCCCATTGTGAGATCCATTCCAGCCATTGCATTAAGGGATGCAATGCTACACCATTATGCAAGCAACTTTTGGGCCAAAAAACTTATCTCCTTTGAGTTTTTCCTTTACTCGTTATTACTTGTCGTGACCGAACTGATCAAAAACTGCCGAAGCAGAATTTAATTCGTGCGCCGCATCCGTAACTAGAGGAAGCCTTGAAGTGATTTCCTCTTAGTTAAGACGACTTTTTATATAGATTATAAAATCGTTTTTTGTTGATTTCTCTAGTATTCATCTTTTTTTAGGATAGAATCACTTTTCCTCTATATAAATCAGTATATCTTTCATCTAAGAATCAATCGTTTTACCTCCAAAATGTCAATATTCATCTATCATACTAATCGTTATTTAGCAAATGAGTACTGAGAAGCCATCACCTAAACCTCTCACCCAAGAAGAGGAGCTAAAACTCACTTCCCGCCACCTTCGCGGTAAGATCTCGGCAGACCTTGCCGACCTCTCAACCGGTAACATTTCAGAGGAAAGCAATAAGCTCTCCAAGTTCCACGGCCTCTACATGCAGGACGACCGCGACCTTCGCAATGTTCTGAAGAAAGAAGGTAAGGAGAAGGCCTTTGCATTCATGCTTCGGGTTCGTCTTCCCGGCGGCAGAGCCACGGCAGCTCAGTGGTTGGCGCTGGACAGTCTTGCAGACCAGATGGCCTCCCCCTCTCTTCGTCTGACTACTCGGCAGACCTTCCAGTTCCACGGCGTACTCAAGGGAAATGTGAAAAAACTGGTGAAGGGAATGCACGATGTCCTGCTCGATTCGATCGCAGCTTGCGGCGATGTGAACCGCAATGTCATGGCACCGCCAAATCCCGAGAGGAATCCCATCCATCAGCAGGTCTATGAGCACGCAGTATCATGGAGCCAGTTCGCCCTGCCTAAGTCTCGTGCCTATTATGAGATCTACTTGGACGAGAAGCTGGTCGCCGGCGGGGAGCCTGAGATTGAACCGATGTATGGGGATACTTACCTTCCCCGCAAGTTCAAGACCGGCTTTTCCGTTCCCCCATCCAATGACGTTGACATCTTTTCCCAGGACTTGGGATTCATCGCCATCGTCAGGGAAGATCATCTTTACGGATACAATGTAACGGTCGGCGGAGGCCTGGGCATGAGTCACGGCAATCCAGAAACATTTCCCCGCCTGGCAGATCTTCTGGGCTTTATCCCGGCAGACAAGGTAAACACCATCGCCGAGGCCGTTCTCCTCACCCAGCGTGACCATGGAGATCGGACAAACCGCAAACATGCGCGCCTTAAGTACACCATTCAGGACCGCGGAATTGATTGGTTCCGTACCGAGGTTGAAAAGCGCTCCGGCATCACTTTCAAGCCTCCTCAATCCTATGAATTCAACTCCATTGAGGATCCGTTCGGATGGCATGAGTGCACCGACGGATCTTGGTTCTATGGTCTCCATATCCTGAGTGGGCGAATCAAGGATATTGACGGATGGCCGATGAAGACCGCCCTCCGGCAGATCGCCGAAATTCATGGCGGGGACTTCCGACTCACCCCGTCTCAGAATCTCACAATCTCCGGCGTGACCGCCTCCGGTAGGGAAGAGATTGATGCTATTCTCAAAAGGCACGGACTCTCGAATGAAAACGACCGTTCCGCGATGCGCCTGAACTCCCTTTCCTGCGTAGCTCTGCCAACCTGCGGCTTGGCACTGGCCGAAAGCGAGCGAGCGCTCCCCGAGATACTCTCAAAGTTTGAGAAAGTCTTGGATGAGGCGGGCCTCAGCGGGGATGCCATCAGCCTTCGTATCACCGGTTGCCCCAATGGTTGCGCCCGCCCATACCTTGCCGAGATCGGTTTTGCAGGCAAGGCACCGGGTAAGTATGCCCTTTACTTGGGCGCTAAATACAACGGGACTCGCCTGAACAGGCTCTACTCGCCGAGCATCACGATCGACGATGCCGTTGCCCTACTGGCTCCGATCATCAGACGTTACGCCAAAGAACGCGTTAACGGCGAGGGATTCGGTGATTTTTGCGATCGGGAAATTCTCCCTCATGACGCCACTTTCCATAGTGTTGGAACACCGCGTTCTGCGGCCTGATTCGGAGAATGTCTATGACATACGGTGCCGATCAGATCTTATCCTGGAATCAGGAATTGCGTGGAAAAAGCCCGCTCGAGATCACCCGTTGGGCTCTCTCCCTCGCTCAAGGCAATGCCATCGTCTCGACAAACTTCCGACCCTACGAGGCAGTCGTTCTTCATCTGGCAACCCAAATCCAACCCTCAATCCCCGTCCTCTGGGTAGATCACGGTTACAACCGCCCGGCCACCTACCACCACGCAGAGGAACTCAAAAAACTCCTCTCTCTGAACCTCAAGCCATACCTCCCGAAAGTTACAGCTGCACATCGCGATGCTGTACAGGGTCCTGTTCCGACTCCGGAGGACGAAGAAGGCCTCAGAAAATTCAGTGCGGTCATGAAACTCGAACCGTTCCAACGCGGTATGAAGGAACTCTCCCCCGGTGTCTGGATCACGGCCCTTCGCAAGGTTCAGAATCCAAATCGCTCGGAAATCGACATCGTGTCGGCTGATGCCAATTTCGGTTCCCTGAAAGTCAGTCCAGTCTTTCATCTCTCTGATTCAGAGATGGAGGCCTACCTCTCCGTGCATAATCTTCCAAACGAGTGGGACTACTTTGATCCGGCAAAAGCGGATGAGAAACGCGAGTGCGGGCTTCATGCGGCCTGGGGCGGAGTGGCTGCGTCGCTCAGTGTTTGATCTCTATTTACTTCAGTTCCAATGATCAACTACCACCTCGACCACCTCGACTATCTGGAGACTGAAGCAATCCACATCATGCGGGAGGTTGCAGCAGAATTCGAGAGACCGGCCATTCTTTTTTCGGGCGGCAAAGACTCGATTTGCTTACTCAGATTGGCTGAGAAGGCCTTTCGTCCATCTGATATCCCCATGCCCTTCCTTAATATTGATTCAGGGCACCATTTTCCGGAACTCAATGAGTTTCGCGACCGCAGAGCGAAGGAGCTTGGAGGGAAACTCATCGTTCGCACGGTGGACGATGCTCTTGAAAAGGGGTTTGCAGTCCAGGCCGCTGGTCAGATCAGCCGCAATCAACTCCAGATACCAGTGCTCCTTGCGGCTATCGAGGAATTCCGTTTCGATTGCTGCATTGGCGGGGCTCGACGCGACGAGGAAAAGGCCAGGGCAAAGGAACGCTTCTTCAGTTTTCGCGACGGTTTCGGCCAATGGGACCCAAAAAACCAGCGCCCCGAAATCTGGAACCTCTACAACGGCCGCCTAAACCCGGGGGAAAACATGCGTGTGTTTCCTCTCTCTAACTGGACTGAGATGGACGTCTGGGAATACATCAAGCGGGAAACCCTTGAGGTTCCAAGCATCTACTTCAGCCATCAGCGCCGTTGCGTCCGCAGACTGGGACAATGGGTTCCAGCCACAGAACTCGCCCCTCCGAAACCTACTGAGGATGTCCGTGACCTCATCGTCCGGGTCAGAACTATCGGAGACATCATCAGTACTGGTTGCATCGAGTCTCCGGCCTTGACGGTGGATGACATCATTGCCGAGATTGCTGCAGCGAGGGTAACTGAAAGAGGGTCGCGTGCCGACGACCGTGTCTCCGAGGCCGCCATGGAAGATCGAAAAAAGGCGGGGTATTTCTAAGAGAGGACAACCATGATGACCGCAGTCCATTCGCATCCCATCGATCTCCTACGCCTCAACACATGCGGCTCGGTAGATGACGGTAAGTCAACCCTGATCGGACGACTTCTCTACGATTCCAAGTCCCTCATGGAGGATCAGATTGAGGCACTGGAGCGTTCTGCTGACATTACTGGCGGTGGCGACATCAACCTCGCCAACCTCACTGACGGCCTTCGTGCGGAGCGCGAGCAGGGCATCACCATCGATGTTGCCTACCGCTACTTTGCCACGCCGCATCGCAGATTTATCATCGCCGACACCCCGGGCCATGTGCAGTACACCCGCAACATGGTTACTGGATCCTCCACCGCGAACCTATCAATTATCCTGATTGACGCCCGTCAAGGAGTGATCGAACAGAGCAGGCGGCACGCCTGCATCGCATCGCTTATCCGGATTCCACACCTCATTGTCGCGATCAACAAGATGGACCTTGTAGGCTGGAGTCAGCAGCGGTTTCTGGAAATCAAGGATCAGTTCGAGGAATTTCTTCCACGCCTTGACATCAAGGATGTGAAGTTCATTCCGGTGAGTGCCCTCAACGGCGACAATATCGTCACTCGATCGATCCACACGCCTTGGTATCCTGGACCGACGCTGTTGGGACATCTTGAGACTGTTCATATTGCAAGTGATTGGAACTTGGATAGGTTCCGCTTTCCGGTGCAGTGGGTGAACCGACCTAACAATCCCACAGACCCGTCATTGCATGATTTTCGGGGGTTCAGCGGCCAAATTGCCGGTGGCATTGTCCGCGTCGGACAGAAAGTCATGGTGCTCCCTACGGGATTTACCAGCATAGTGAAGCAGATTTGGACTCTGGACGGTCCGCTTGAAGAGGCATTTTGCCCACAATCTGTGACGCTTATTCTGGAACACGATCTCGATATCAGCCGCAGCGATGTCATTGTCGATACTCAGGATCTTCCCGGGGCATCCAGTGATCTCCATGCAAAAATCTGCTGGATGAACCCTCGCCCACTCCAACCCGGGCGTCAGTACCTCTTGAAACACACCACTCAGAGCGTCAAGACTGCGATCGTTAGCATCGAAAGTCGGATCAACATTGCCACACTCAATAAAGAGTTCGGGATTGAGGAATTGTGCATGAATGATCTTGCAGAGATCCGGCTAAAAACCGCTAAACCACTCATCTACGACGGCTACGCAGCAAACCGCCTCACCGGATCCTTCATCCTCATCGAACCCGGCACCAATGCGACCGTGGCGGCTGGAATGCTCTTGCCACCTTCGGAGGTTGCCCGTCCAGAATACCGGGACTTTGCTATCTAGGCGCCGTAGTTTCTAACGTAACTGCTGAACTCACCTTCTTCGGACACCCTCTTTTGGGTGGCATAAATGATCAAGAAGGTGGATCCGAGAATCGTTGTCACAAAAGTCATGGCTGTAAGCCACGCGGGCAGATGTCCGACCGCCATGGCCCGGTAGAGGGAACCCACCGAATCAATGGGCTCCTTGGCATGGATGAATATCTTCACCATCCAAGCAGCCAGGATCACTGCGATGATGAAGGCGTAGTTCCGCTTGAGGCGCCGTCCAAGGGCTTCCATTCGTGTCATCTTGAAGGTTGGAACAATAAGATCGTCGCAGAGTTGCGTTCTCCACGTCCCCTCCAATGGTCTCTCTGTTTGGGAAATCATCGATGTCAGAAAGTGAGCCTCCAGAAGTCTGACCCGGGAACGAAAGGCATCATAAAACCTATACCGCCTAGCCTCCATCCAAAGCATCGTCATGACGATGAGCAGGTTAAAAAAGAAAATCAAATGGGGCATCTCCCGGAATCCAAAAGAAACGGAAACGATGGTGGTCGTGGTGGTGATTGCCCATGTCGAAGTAATGTCCAATCGCTGTCTCCAGATCATGATTCGCCCAAGTTCTCCCCTGTAGAAGTGGCTCATCGCGTTCACATAACAGGCATCCTTGATGCTGGGAGCAGGCAGGGACGCAAAATCGATTTCGTGATGATGCTTCATGGATCTCTCGTATATTCTTAGAATGGCAGCAGCTTCATTCACTGGCAATCACATGCCACGGCCACCCAGCTGGTTTATGGCAATTTCGATGCCGTGCGCCATTCTCTGTCTGCTGCGGAAGCCCTGCCAACCAGGTTAGCAATGGCAAACTATCTTCTTGTGAATCAACGACGGTTTACTTGTCACTGCTGCAGCAGGATCCAGTCTTGCAGTTCCCAGCCTTGTTCCATGGCATTCTTGCCAGAAGAACTGCAAGTCCGCAAAATCCGGTGATCCCCGCAAAAAGAAGTCCACACCCAGTCAACAGTGGAATGATTGCGAATCGTGGATTAACTACAAGGGCAAGAAGTGCGCCGGAAGCGGAGATAAAGCCTACAACGATCTGGACCTGCCTCATGAGAGGGAGAACGCGGCTTTCACCTCGTACGACGGGAAGCCCTGCATCCATCCACGCCTGAATTCCTCCTTCCAAAAGGACACACTCCTTTACTCCCTCTCCTTGGAGCATTTCCACGGCCCTCTTCGCCCTCCCCCCAGACTGGCAGATAACGTAGACGGGAGTGCTGTCGGCACCCCTTTCTTGTTCGAAGGATCTTGGATTGAGTTCATCCAAGGGAATCAATTTTGTTCCGGAAATGTGTGCCGCCGAGTATTCGACTGGCGAGCGCACGTCGAGCAGGAAGACACTCTGAGCGGATGAAATGCGGCGCTGCAGCTCTTGGACGGTGACGGTATTTTTGGTTTGCATGGATGCTTTTGTATAAGTATATAGTTATCTGGTAATATGTCAAAGCCAAAAGAAACGCCCATCCTTTCGGACACCGAACTGCTCCACCTTGCAGCCAGATTCAAGCTTCTTGGCGAGCCGATGAGGCTTAAAATACTTCAGTCGGTCTGCCATCAGGCGCGGACGGTTGGAGACATCGTAGCGGCCGCAGGTTCTACTCAGGCTAATGTATCAAAGCATCTGGCGCTGTTAACGACATCGGGCGTTCTGGACCGAAGGAAAGCTGGTCAGTTTGTCTATTACGGAATTCGGGACAAACTGGTGATGCGACTATGCAATCTGGCTCGTACCAAGTTGGCAGAATAGACAGATGATCATTCGATTTATCTTCACTCCTGCTTGCACACACACCTTGGAATAGGTAGGGCTGCGATGATGAGTTCGCGAAAGCACCTGCTTCAACCCCTTCTGGATTCATACCGGAATATCGGAGGGATAAACCATATGGATCGATCCAACCTGCCCTCGAAGCAGGCAATAGAGCAGCTCTGCAATTCCCTGCTTCACCTTCTCTTTCCGGGTTTTTTTTCAGACGAAGCTGTTTCCGCCGAAGAGTTGCCCGCCGCAGCACAGGAAATTATCGATCAAATTGCAAACCAGCTTGAGGCTGTAATAGCCGTCAGTCTCACGATCAGGGATGGGGAGCCTAAGTCCGCCGCGGAAATGCTCTCCGAGTCTTCGGCTATTACGGAGCGGCTCTTCGCCGGTATTCCAACGGTTCGCGCATTACTCAAGACGGATGTGGAAGCGGCTTTCGCAGGTGATCCTGCTGCCCGCAGTCTTGAAGAGATCGTTCTTGCTTACCCCGGGCTTGAAGCCATCGCCATTCAACGGGTGGCACACCTGCTCTATCTTGAGGAGGTACCTCTCCTTCCTCGCATGATGACCGAGTGGGCCCATAGTCGTACAGGAATCGACATTCATCCTGGGGCAAAGATTGGCTCTCACTTTTTCATTGATCACGGAACCGGGGTCGTCATAGGGGAGACTTGCGTTATCGGCAACCGGGTAAAACTTTACCACGGTGTGACCCTTGGAGCGCGTAGCTTCCAGAAGGATGAGGACGGTGCGATTATCAAGGGGATCAAGCGCCATCCGCAGGTCGAGGATGATGTCGTCATCTATCCAAATGGAATTATTCTTGGGGGAGACACCGTCATTGGCACACGTAGCACCATAGGAGCCAATGTCTTCCTGATGACGAGCGTCCCTCCAGACACGTTGCTGGTACGAGGAGAGCAAATACAAACTCGCCTCGACAAGAAAGGGAAGAAAAAGCCCCGAGTTACTGTCCATGTCCACGAGGATGAACTGGACTTCATGATTTGAAGATCAGGCTTTTCGACCAGCTTGATCGTGTATAATCTCCAGCTATGCAGCTCTCCATGCGCACAGATTATGCACTGCGAGCCCTCTTCACGCTGGTGGAACATCGAGGCGCCCCACCAATACCGATTCTTGAATTGGCGCGTCGCAACGACGTCCCAAAACGCTTCCTTGAGCATATCATGCTTGATCTCAAGCAAAAGGGATGGGTCGCCAGCACCGCAGGTAAGCGCGGTGGATACCAATTGGCCCGAAGCCCAGACAAAATTACAATGGGTGAGGTTGTCCGCCACTTCGACGGTTATCTAGCACCAATTGGCTGTGTTTCGGTTACCGATTACACCCGCTGCACACAGGAACCAACGTGCAGATTCCGTCGGGTAATGCTCACGGCCCGCAATCTTGTCGCTAACCTCATGGACAAGACAACCCTAGCTGATGTGATGCAATCGCCTCTTGTGGGACGCTCCGAGCAGAAGAGAGTACAAGGGTTGGACGGAGACGGTATATAGGCATAGGCACTTTGTCGCTTTACAAGTGACATTTTTCGGCAATTTTCTCCTAATAAAATCAACTTCTTTTATATAACGACTTTTTTAATCGCTATATTGTTGACTTGGGTATTGCTGACTCATAAAGTCGTTATTAAGAACTCACCTCTCAATTCTGTTTTTTATAAAGATGAGAAAAATAATCTTCCCCTTGGCGCTTTTGATCATCCTCACCGGCTGCTCAAAGCAAAATGTAGGAATCAATCTCCTGAATGTCAGCTACGATCCGACGCGAGAGCTTTATGCGCAATACAATGCGGCGTTTTCTAAGCACTGGAAAGAGTTGAGTGGGGAGGACGTCAGAATATCCACCTCTAACGGCGGTTCCGGATCCCAGTCCCGACTGATTCAGGACGGAAGCGAGGCGGATGTGGCAACCTTGGGGCTTGGCTATGACATTGATGCCATTTACGAAAAAGGTGCCGCACTGGGTCAGAAGCCCCTCATCCCAAAGGACTGGCAGTCACGCCTGCCTCATAACAGTTCCCCATACACTTCGACGATCGTCTTTCTTGTCCGCAAGGGAAACCCGAAAAATATCAAAGACTGGGACGACCTCGTTCGGGACGATGTCTCGGTCATCACTCCCAACCCGAAATCCAGCGGCGGAGCCCGGTGGAACTTTCTGGCAGCCCGCTCGTACGCCAATAAGAAGTTTTCCGGGGATGAGCAAAAAATACGGACGTTTCTAGGAAAAATCTACAAGAGCGCCCTGAAAAACGGGCTGCCTGCCGGTGCGCGCGCCGCAACAATCACCTTCACCGAACGGAAGCTTGGTGACATCGCCATCTCTTGGGAAAACGAGGCCCTCCTGATCAAAAAGCTCAATGGCAATGACTACGACATCGTCATCCCATCCATTAGCATCCTTGCAGAACCGCCCGTCACCTTAATTGACGGGAATGTTGACCACCATAACACCCGGAAGGAGGCAACCGCCTACCTTGAATATCTCTACAGCCCGGAAGGTCAGGATATCGTAGGGAAGAACTTTTTCCGCCCAGTTGATCCTGCTGCAATGGCCAAATATGCCCCGCAGTTCAAGGATCTTGAACTTACGAGCATCGCAGACTTCGGCGGTTGGTCGAAGGCACAGAAGGAAAACTTCGCCGATGGCGGCACCTTTGATCAGATCATCAAAGCGATAAAAAACTAATCCTTCTCACAAAAACCAAACACTAATAAACCCCAACTACCATGCCTATCTACGCCAATGTCACAGCCACAGTCGGCCGCACTCCACTGATCAAACTAAACCGTATCTCCGGCGCTCTGGATGCGACCATCGCAGTGAAAGGAGAATTTTTCAATCCACTCGGCAGCGTCAAGGATCGGATCGGTGCGGCAATGATTGATGCTGCGGAAAAAGAGGGACTGATCGGTCCCACCACCACGATCATCGAACCGACGAGTGGCAATACCGGCATCGCTCTTGCCTTTGTTGCAGCAGCACGCGGTTACAAGCTTATCCTGACAATGCCCGAAAGCATGAGTCTTGAACGACGTACCCTTCTGGCTTTACTTGGCGCCAAGCTTGTCCTCACTCCTGCTGCAGAAGGAATGAAAGGAGCCATTGCCCGCGCTGAGCAACTTCGCGCCGAAATCGCTGACTCTTGGATTCCCCAGCAGTTTAATAATCCGGCTAATCCGGCCATTCACCGATCCACCACAGCCGAGGAGATCTGGAGCGATACCGACGGTCGTGTAGACATCCTTGTCTCTGCAGTCGGAACGGGCGGAACAATCACCGGCGTCAGCGAGGTGATCAAGGGCCGCAAGAAGGGGTTCCGCTCAATCGCAGTGGAGCCGAAGGACTCTCCTGTCATCACTCAAACCCGCAATGGGGAACCGGTGAAGCCGGGACCACACAAGATCCAGGGAACCGGTGCGGGATTTGTCCCAAAAAACCTCAATCTGGAAATTGTCGATGAAGTCATCACAGTCAGTAACGATGATGCCATAGAAACAGCGCGCCGGCTGGCGAAGGAAGAGGGTATTCTGGCCGGTATCTCAACCGGCGCCAATGTTTGGGCCGCCCTGCAAGCGGCGGCGCTTCCGGAGAACAAAGGGAAGCTGATCGTCACCATTGGCTGCTCTACCGGAGAGAGATACCTCAGCACTGCCCTTGCTGACGAAGCACGCCAGAGTGTTTCCTGAGCAATGTCCGCGATGGCGGCCATGCCTGCAACCACACAGAGCCCAAAGCATGGAGCCTCCTCTAGGGGTGATCATGCCTACGACGGCACGCATAGTTGCGAAAAGGAATGCCTCCCTCGTTCCGCCAGGCGGACCGAGTCCATCGTAAGGTATGGCGATCTATTGGCTGCTCGAAGCAGATGCCTTCAGCCACAGCATCTGAAGGATACTTCCGGCAGGATGCAACTCATCCGCTACCGCTGGTCCGGATCCCCTTCTTGGCATCCCTTCAGAGTCGGAATTTTTGCAGGCATTCACGGAGATGAGCAATCCGGTGTGCTCGCGGCGATGCAATTGCTTCAACACTTGGAATGGAATCCGCGGATAGCGGAATACTATGAGCTTTTCATCTACCCGGTTTGCAACCCTTGGGGATTCGATGAAGTCCGAAGGGAGAGCAACTCCGGAAAGGATCTCAATCGTTGTTTTTGGCAGGATGACGAGGAGCCCGAGGTGCGCTTTCTGGAACAGGACCTTCGCTCCAAGAATTTCGACGGCATCATATCCCTCCACACCGACGACACCAGCGAGGGGATCTACGGGTACGCGAACGGCAGCACGCTGACTCGTCACCTTCTGGAACCGGCGCTCCGCTCCGCATCCGCTGTCCTTCCCCGGGATCTGCGTACTCACATTGACACACACCCTGCCTGCGAATCCATTATCGACGGCGGTTACCAAGGAATTCTTTCCGCCCCAGCGGATCAGTCTCCACAACCGTTTCAGATAGTTTTCGAAACCCCTCATTTAGCGGCGCTCACTCAGCAGGTAGATGCACATCTCATCGTGCTTCGGGAAATCCTGGCACAATACCGCAAAATCAGCTCCGAAGGACGGGACATTTGACGGCTACTAGTCTACAAGTTTCTGTTCCAAGAGTCGTCTCCATTCCCACCCGATGTCCCAAAAGCGCCATATCCTGCCAGGATTTCGCACCAGCCTAGGTTGGACGGTCACTTGGCTCTCGCTGATTGTCCTGATTCCACTTGCTGCGCTCATCGGGAAAACCGCCTCTGGCGGGTGGCTTCACTTCTGGCAAACTGTCACTGATCCGCAAGTGGTAGCTTCCTACCGGGTCAGCTTCGGCATCTCCCTGATTGCTGCACTTCTCAACGGGATTTTTGGCTTCCTCGCTGCTTGGATCTTTGCTCGCTATGAATTTAGGGGACGCCTCCTCTTGGAGGCCGCCACAGATCTCCCCTTTGCTCTTCCCACCGCCGTTGCAGGCATTGCGCTCACGGCTCTTTATTCACCCAACGAATGGTTTGGAAAGCTACTGCTCCCCTTCGGCATCAGGATCGCCTTTACCCCGATCGGAGTACTTATTGCGATGACCTTCATAGGATTTCCTTTTGTGGTGAGGACGCTGCAACCGGTTATCTCTGAGCTTTCGGCTGATCTTGAGGAGGCCGCTGCCTGCCTTGGGGCAAGTCGCTGGCAGACCCTTCGCAGGGTGGTTTTACCCCCCCTGCTCCCAGCCCTACTCACCGGCGTCATCATGGCTTATGGGCGGGCTGTGGGAGAGTATGGTTCCATCGTCTTCATCTCTGGAAACATACCGTATAAAACAGAGATCACGCCCCTGATGATATTCTCAAAGCTCGAACAATATGACTACACGGGCGCCGCTGCCATCGGGTTCGTCATGCTTGCGGCTTCGCTGCTTATCGTTCTTCTCGGCAACTCCCTTCAATCATGGGGTAACCGTTTCCGAAAATCCTCCTGACCCATGGCCAGCTTCATTGATTTCCGTAACCCTCCAGGCAGCGACCGACGTGCCGATGATTGGATACGAGCCAACTCCGAACCCATTTGGGTCCGTAGAGTACTCATTGGTATTCTCCTCTTATTTTTCATCCTGTTTCTGGGTATGCCACTTCTCGTCATCTTCCAGGGAGCCCTTGCCATGGGGGTTCAGACATTCCTGACTACCTTCACCGATGACAACATCCTGCATTCCGTCCAGATCACGTTGCTCGTTGCCTTGATCGCGGTACCATCGAATGCAGCATTCGGTGTTGCTGCAGCTTGGGCCGTCACACGCTACCGCTTTACCGGTCGCGCACTGCTACTAGCCCTGATTGATCTTCCTCTCTGGGTCTCTCCAGTAATCGGGGGGTTGATCTATGTCCTCATCTATGGTCGTCGTGGCTACTTGGGACCATGGCTCCAAGAACATGACATCAGGATCATCTTCGCTCTTCCAGGCGTGATCATGGCGACGACTTTCGTCACATTCCCGTTTGTGGCCCGAAGCCTGATCCCTTTGATGCAGGCACAGGGGTGCGAGGAGGAAGAGGCTGCTCTTACACTGGGAGCCAGCGGATTTCAGATTCTACGTCGAATCACACTACCCAAGATTCGTTGGGGGTTTTTCTATGGTGTCATCCTCTGCAATGCGCGGGCTATGGGCGAATTCGGCGCTGTCAGCGTTGTCTCCGCGAAAGTAAGCGGAATGACCAACACGATGCCGCTTGAAATCGAACGCCTGTACAACGATTACCTCTTCGCCTCAGCTTTTGCTGTTGCCTCTGCTCTCTCCATGCTCGCTCTCATTACTCTTGTCTTGAAATCCATCGCGGAATGGGCGAACGAGCGTCAGCTAGTAGCAGGCCAGAAAGTCCTTCTTGAGGCCACAATTAATACGACTCAAATCCACCCTGCCGCATGAGCATCGAAATAACCTCCCTTTCCAAGAGCTTCGGCCACTTCCCAGCCGTAACCGATGTTAATCTCAGGGTCGATACTGGTGAGATGGTTGCCTTTCTTGGCCCCAGCGGATCGGGCAAGACAACCCTACTTCGTATCATAGCAGGACTTGAGTTTGCTGATAGCGGCGAGGTTTTCTTCGATGGAGAGAACGTCAGCCAGAAGAGTGCTAACGAAAGGAAAGCGGGATTTGTTTTCCAGAGCTATGCCCTCTTCAATCACATGAGCATCTTTGAGAATATTGCATTCGGACTCCGGGTTGCCCCGCGATCAAGGCGTCTTGGGAAAGAAAAGATTCGTGAACGCGTCCTCTCCCTGCTTGAAACCATACAGCTTTCCGGTCTCGAAAGCCGATTTCCGGTCCAACTTTCTGGCGGCCAGCGCCAACGAGTTGCCTTTGCACGCGCGCTTGCGGTCGAACCTCGCGTCCTCCTGCTCGACGAGCCTTTTGGAGCGTTGGATGCCAAAGTTCGCCGCGAACTCCGTGGATGGCTTACCGAGTTTCATAACACAACCCATCTCACCAGCCTCTTTGTGACACACGATCAGGAAGAGGCATTCGAAGTAGCGAACCGCGTCGTGATCATTAACAGGGGAACCGTCCAGCAGGTCGGGACGCCGGAGGAAGTCCGCAGCGCTCCCTCAAATGAGTTCGTCCGCGACTTTCTTGCGCTCGACTGATCTGCCTCAGAATTCGTGAGGTCAGAGGGACTCATCCCGCGATCCATCAAGCTGTTTGGCAAAAACATCAGTAAACATCAACGAACCCTGACGCTGGCCACTACAGAGAGTCCTGGGACGAGCCTGTCCTCATATCCCTTGATTGAATCTCGCTCAAAGGAGATGCGGACCGGGAGGCGTTGCACGATCTTGGTAAAATTACCGGTGGCATTGTCTGCGGGAAGAAGAGCAAATTCCCGGCCGCTCGCCGGCGCAAGGCTTTCTACTCGTCCCGTGAATGTCACTCCTGGAATTGCATCTACGGTGAGCATAACCTTTTGCCCGCGGTGAATATGGGCAACCTGCGTCTCCTTGAAGTTTGCCTCAACCCAGGGATTCGCCTCTACCACAGCGAGCAGATTTATGCTCGGGAGCACGGTGTTACCGGCCTCCACGTTCCGTCCGCCAACCACGCCATCCACCGGTGATGTGATCGTTGTATAGCGACGATTGAGTTCGGCTATCCGTTGTTCTGCTGCGGCGGCATTAGCGTCATCCCTGGCATGAGCCAGATCCTGGGTGGAGACGACCCGCGTGCTGGCAAGTCCCTCGGCACGGCGGCAGTCTCCCTGGGCTTTCTCGTTTTTGGCAACGGCTTCGGCAAGCTGTGCATCAAAGGGTTCGGGATCTATCTGGACGAGCAGGTCACCAGCCTTCACCCGGTCGTTGTTCTCAACTGCAACGGTCTTTACGATGCCAGTGACCTGCGGTGCAATATAGTGGATGTGTCCTGTGATGTAGGCATTGTCCGTGCTCTCGTAGAGGAAGAGGAATATCGCGTATTTGACTGTGAAAACCGCGCAAATAATACCAACAACAATCAGCGCCCATCTGCGATGACGGGGTCTGATTCTCGAGGGTTTATCCACGATTGGTGAGGCTGGATTTGGAATCGTTATTTCTTCGTTCATGATTGTTATCGTCAATGGGCGGCGGCTGGTTTTCCTCCGCCTCTACTCAGTAGAAGAATCAGTGGAAGTGTCAGTAGGAACATCCATGCAAGCGCCTGAAAGATATCGATGGAAGCCAGCACATTAGACTGAAGGGTGATAATGTTGTCGAAAACCCCGAGTGTACGGCTGGATGCAATCAGGAGATCGGGGGTCTGAGGTGTTACTGCGTAATTGGCAAAGAATGAACGCTGTAAATACGGGATTCTGAGGGGGTTGATGTCATTCACCAAGTCTCCTCGGTGGATCATGGCATATTTTTCCAGCATTGTCGTGAGAACTGCGATGCCAATGCTGCCTCCCATCTGGCGGGTCAGGCTGAAAAGACCCGCAGCAGCTGGAATCTCATGGCGCGGGATGCCCCCGAGGGTGGCGATCGAGAGGGGCAGGAAGATGAGCGCCGTTCCGGCACCTCGTCCAATGAGTGGCCAGAAAAGCTGATCCACTCCCGTTTCCGGGTTGAGGTAACCTAGCGACCACATCGAAACGCAGAGAATCATGGCACCGGTGGCGATCAGGACCCTCTGATCGTAATTTTTCAGGAACTTCCCGAACATTACCATTACGACAGCGGAGGCAATCGAACCCGGCAGGAGCATGAGACCTGTCTTCGTGGCTGTAAAATGAAGCTGGGCTTGGGCAAAAACTGGAATAATGAAGACCGCTCCATAGAGGCCGAATCCGAGAACGATCGAATAAAGGCTTCCGGCAAAGAGGGCCTTGTGCCTGAGTACGCGCAGATCGACAGCGGGATGGCGGATGGAAAGCTCCTGCCTCACAAAGAGTATAAGACTGACAATGCTTATCCCCGAGGCCCATCGGATGAAGGATGAGGAAAACCAGTCCTCCTGCTGTCCCTGCTCTAGGACTAGTTGGAATCCTCCCAGTCCAAGGGTCAGCCAGAGAAGCCCCCACCAATCGACCGTGGCGCCACTTCCGTCGGCCCGATGTACCGGCTCATCCTCCGGCAGGAAGGTATAAATCATCCAGATGGCTGCAAGGCCCACAGGTACATTAACAAAGAAAATCCAACGCCAATCGAGACAGTCAGTGATAAGCCCGCCTATTGTTGGACCAAGTGCTGGTCCGGCAATGACGCCAAGACCGAAGACGGCACTTGCCTTTGCTTGCTCGGCGGGAGGAAAGGTTTCAAAAAGGAGTGACTGCGCCTTGGCAAGAAGGCCACCGCCGGCCAACCCCTGTAAAACGCGAGCGGCAATCAGTGATCCCAGACTATTGGCCATCCCACAAAGGACGGAGGCCGCAGTGAAGGAGATCAGGGAGAATAGAAAATAATCCTTTCGTCCAAAACGTACTCCCAGCCAAGCCGTCAGGGGGATGATGATAACGTTTGCCATCGTGTAGCCGGTGGAAACCCAGCCGATCTCGGAGAGAGTGGCGCCAAGGTTTCCACGCATATCGGGCACTGCCACGTTGACGATGCTGGTATCCACCGTTTCCATCATTGCCCCGAGACAGGCTGAGAAAAGAATCGCCCACTTTAGCCACCCTTGCCGGGCGGCCCGCTGTCCTAGTTTGCTGGGAAGTCGTGACGGGTCAACCATGGGAAAAACGAAGAGCCATCATTTAGCAGAAAGAAACTTAATGTCATTAAGTATATTTGTTCCTCGCCTTTCCCTGACTGCTTCTGTCGATGCGTTGACCTTCTGTGATTGTTCAGTTGGGCGGATAAGTCCGTGACTGGCTGTAACTGAGCAGAAAAACCTGTTAACCTGCTTCAATGGAACGCTACTGGCTCGTAAAACAAGAACCCGCTGCATACTCATGGACGGACTTTGTCAGGGATGAGCGAACTGCATGGATTGGGGTGCGCAACTTTCAAGCTAGGAACAACCTGCGGGCAATGAAAGAGGGTGACCTTGTCCT
>Ga0007854_10000210_pt1 | contig 40767 bp, 22 predicted proteins | sample CryBogCBH12Aug08_FD_60382 | JGI IMG/M metagenome (GOLD analysis project Ga0007854, IMG submission 60382) | Freshwater microbial communities from Crystal Bog, Wisconsin, USA - CBH12Aug08 | ecosystem: Environmental > Aquatic > Freshwater > Lake | place: Crystal Bog, Wisconsin, USA | collected... | reverse complement strand
CTTTGATGGCCCGGTCGAGGTTGAACAACTCCTGCGATTTTCGGAATCCCGGTGGCAGTTTGTATTTAGGTGTGCCTTCGGGTGGCTCGCCGACGAACCGGCCCGCATACGCGACGACTTCGCCTTTGACGTTGTGGATCGGAATGGCGATACGGTCGGCCATCATGCCCTTGGAACAAAAGCCGATGCCGAAATCCACGATGGTTTCCGGTGTTAGGCCGCGCTGCTCCGTCAGATACGGATGTGTGCGTTCCAGTTTATCCAGTCGGAATTTCAACGGCGCATTGGGCACATTGCTTTCCGGCGTGAACTTCGGCGACGCGACTTGCCGTGTCGCCGGCTTCGGTGCCGGGGCGGACGTTTTTGGCTCGGCAGCTTCCGCATTTTCGTCGCTGGCGGACATGGCCTCGGGATCGAGGTTGAACCATTCAATCGCTTTCAGCGCGGCGGCATGAACGCTGCACTTCTCCATTTTGCAGATGAAGTCGAGCGTGTTGCCGCCATGCTCACAGTCGCTGAAACAATTCCAGATGTTCTTGGTCGTGCTGACGCGGAACTGCGTGGGATTGCTCCCTTTGTGAATCGGGCACGGCCCATTCAGGCTGTCGCCGGTGCGTTTGAACTGGTCCAGAATTTTGTAGTGGCCCAGCAACTGTTCCATGGTGATGGCCGTTTTAATTGCCTTGAAGTCAACGAACTTGGTTTTTGCCATAATAATACTCCTGTGTTTGTGGTTGTGATGAACGTGACAGCCCGGAAATGGGTCTGCCTCCACTGGCCACGCTAACGCCCGGCGGAGAAAATCAGGAGACGTGTGAATTTGCCGAAGCTGGCAAGTCCACGAGAGCGGACATGGCGGCGGCTTTACCGCATTGCCAAACGGCGGAGAGTAAATCGCACTGCAAAACAGATTCATCAGCGAAAAGAAATAAACCGTGGCCGCGCTGCAACCTCGAGCAGGCATCGAGCAAGGATTTCACCCGCGCCGCGCTGGTGGTGACGGTCAGCACCCGGAAACGGGGGATGCCCAGATGCCGCTGGTGAATTTTATTTACCCAGGTCGCTTCGTAAGCGAGAAGCTTTCGGTAAAATGATGACTGAGCTAGTTTTTCGCGGACGACGGGCATGGTGCCCCGGTCGGCTTCTAAAAAATAATAGACCCGCTGCATCTGCCCGTTTTGATCTGCATATTCTAACGCGAACACCCGGTCGGGAATGACGCCGAGCTTGGTGCCGTCACGGATTTTTACCCGCCAATGCAACGGCGCTTCAACGGGCAGATTCAATTCATCCTCATGCAACAACCGGATGCCGTGCTGCTGACAGGCGAGTTCAAGCGACACCATGACTTCGGAGACCAAAAGTGCGTGCGCCAAATATATCTGTCCGATGCCGCGATTCTTTTCACCCCAAGACGCCGGATTGAGTTGCAACAGTGAACCACTTTTATTTCCTAAACCGTAGGCGATGGTTTGGGAGCCGCTGCGTTCGTAGTATTGAAGCTGGGCGCGCGGGCGCTCCAGATAGCCGTGATGAAACAGCCATTGAAACCGGCGGGACAAATTCTGTGCGCTGCCGCCAATCAGTGCGATGATCTGGTGGGAACGCAAAAACCGGTGCCGGTGAATGTGCTGGATAATTTTGTGGTCGCGCTCTGTCAGCCCAATTGGCGCAACCGTGGCAACACGCTGGAAGCGTGGAAGACGGGACATCTTACTAGAATGTCGGACGATCTATATGCAATACAGAGGTGTGAATTTGCCATGAACGACAAGTTTGAGACGCAAGTAATTTTGTTAAGACAAATTGCTTAAAGAAGACTCTGGTGACCCACCAGCCGCCGTTCGGGAGGAACATCTAGCAGTTGAGATGTCAAAGCGGGCCGTTTTTCAAAACAACATTCCTCATGGTCTCGCAGGCATTATCAAGAGACTGTTGGAGAGTCTTGCCACCACCAACAGAGTAAGTGACGAAATTTGTGCCGAGAATGTCGGTTGGAATTTTGAGCTTCTTTCCGTGTGGGGCAACGACAAAGGCGCGCTTACGATCCAAGGCTCCCATGAATAAACCGAGTTCGAAGATAACATTGTCCCTAGGGCCAGCTTGTCGTTTGCCTCGGCAAAAAATGACATCGTCGGGAGCAAAAACCATAACGGCGAAATCGGAACGTCGAGACTGTTCTTCTAACGATTCCAGTGTGAACTTGCCGGGCTCAAAAACGTTTCCCTGCGTCCATATAACCGTCTCTGCGACTCTGTCCATCGCCTTCTGCACCGCCACCGCAACTTTTTTCGATTCAGTTGAAGATCCGATGAAGAGGCGGGGGACATTATTTCGTGGGCGGACGCCTTCCAACCGTTGGCGCAATCGATCGGCCAATTGTTTGGCCAGACTCCGCCAAAGCTCTGGATATTTTTTAGCCATTCTTGCAAAGTCAGATTCAGGGACAGATCCTACAACGCAATCCTCCATGGCGATAATGGACGCACAGCGCCTTTGCTGAACATCAATTACCGCCATCTCTCCAACTGATTCCCCAGCCGCACGGTGCGCAATTTCACGGTTATTGCGGACGACCGCAACCTTGCCGGCCAAAATTAAGATCAAGTTGTTAGTTCCATCTCCCTGCTTGATGATTGTGTCGCCGGCGCGGTGATATTGAAGCTCGTGCTTTTTACATAGCGCTTTGGCTATCGCCACGTTGCCATGTGTGATTCTTTGGTCGGTCAACGCTTCGTGGCAAAGCCTTGGGCCGTCGCTTCCCTTGAATCGCGCAAATACTGATATGTCGCCAATCATGCTGCCTCCAATTTTCGGGTGAGGGCTTCAAATTCTCGGACACCCTCGTCTCCGTGACTCCACTGCCCCCACTGCTTCGGCCACTTGACGATGCCGTAGCGGTAGCCGTGCAAGTGACGTGTGATAAGACTGTCAACGTTGCGGATGCACCAGGCACTGCTCACGGCGATGATGTTGCTGGAATCGGTTCCGCTTTCCCACAACTCGCTGAGTTTCCACCGCCACTCTTGATCCAGTTCATGGCAGATATATGGTTTAAGCGGAACGTGCCAATCGCGTTCGGCCCTCAAGAACGGGGCATCTGTGGCGACAATCGGTGATGCTCGCATCCAATCGGACAAGATCGTCAGGGTAATCCCGACCATGGTTTCGCCCGTCTCGCCATGTTGATACAGGGGGAGAGTTCCTTTAATGACAACCAGTGGGGCGGGGTTGGTCAATGCCGGATGATAATCCTGTTGCGCTGGCTGATATTGAATGGACTTCGGTTCCCGTAGCTGGGCGCATATCGCACCGGCAAAGGTGAGCCGAAATTCACTGGTAAAAAACCCCTTCACTTGCAATATGGCCTTGGCGGCGGCACCGTGATCGTCTTGGCCTTTTCAACGATTTGGATTTTAGATGCATTCTCAGACTTGCCGGCTTCGAGCGCGGCATCGCGGACTTTCTTGAGCGTGATCTCCTTAGTTTGCCAGAACTCGGTGCCGGCCATTTTAGAAAACAGCGCCCGAATGGTCGGGAAGCATGACTGGTGATCGGTGGAGTGAATGATCGTTTCGCCACCCTTGCCAAGATGTTCAGCGTCGTGCGCGATGGCGAGGGGAGCCCCCGCTCCAATCAAGAATTTCCGGGAGAGCGCCGACACCGGCGCTACCAGACAGCATCCATCACCGGCGTAGGTGATGCCTACGGCCCAAGATACGTTGCTGAAAATGGCGGCCCAGTGGTGTTTTTGTCCATCGGGAGTGTTTGCTCCAAATGTCTGCCACTCCTCCACGAACTGGATCCATTCCTTGCCCCGGAACGACTGGAGGTCGGCAGTGGGCGGAATGAGGAATGCCACGCAGTCGCCAGCCCATGGCAATCGGACAACACCATAGTGCCGTTTTTCAAAGTAGTCTCCGAATTCCAGAATTTTGATAAACCCTTTGGCGATGGCCTCGACGGCATCATCACCTCGGGCGAATGCCCGCTCTACGATGCTGGAAAAACCGTCGAGGTCTACACGCATGCAAAACGCCCGCATGCGAAGTGGCTGGTCTGTGGAGAAATTACCCTGATCAACGAGGTCACTGGCATTGACGAGCACCACGGGCTGACTACGATTCGCCATGAGCGTCCGGTTCAAACGGTAGGTGTTAAGGATGCCTCGAAGCTGGCTTTCTAGTTCGGCATTTTCAAAAGAATTCAAAATTGAAAGTTCGTCCCGATCGCGCAGGTTGATGGCGAACCACGCATTACGGCATGGTGTCCCCACAAGGCTTGCGGCCCAACTACCTGGAATCTCAGCGTGGCCTGCTGGCGTCTTGCCATAAAGCAGGCGCTTCGCCGGTCGGTTAGCAGATGGCCCGAGGGAGACCGCAGAGGAGTTTGATGCCTTGCCCCGGCGCACGATGATGGAGTCGCCATGATCCATGCAGATGGCGAATCCGCGCCAGTTGTCACCTAGGTCTTCCGCCAGCGTTTCATAAAGGACCTTCGTGAAGATATGGCTGAACTGGAGGGCGGCGATGGCGGCCTCTTCGACGTTATCACCATCTTTGTGGAAGTGAAGCACGTTGCCTTGCAATTCCAACAGTTCGAGGCCAAACAAGCTGGCCGCCGCGATGCCGGCATGGGTGTATTCCTCGATTACGCGGAGATACGTCCTCGCCGCTTCGTCGGTTTGAGCGATTTCAAGGCCTTCAACGGGCCGAAGCTCAGAATAGAGGTGGATTCCCTTGGCCCAGGCGTAACCGTCGCCCTTGTGGCGGAGCAGTTCGCCCAACGCGTATTTGCCGAAAATGGGATGTTTCTGGAGCGCCGGAGCGCCCCCCAACTGGCTTAGTGTATCCAACATAGTTTATTTTTGGTTCCGCCTCACTGAACGACGGGTTTTGATTTCTTGTGCAATCCTCTAGCGCGAGGCGTCGTCCACGGCGTCCGCAACTCAAGGACCTACCGCCCATTTTGGGCTTACAATATATTGCCAGCCAACCTTAGGGATTTTCCATGTGGACAGAAGAATTCTCCACAGCCAACCTGGCGACAGACACCTCGAATTGGTGAATTAGCTCAATTCGATTGTTGTAAACGTCGTTAATCAGTTCGAGCATCAATCTGAAATCAGCGCTCGGAAACCTGTAGAATGGTAAGGATTGTTGGATAATTTCCGAGTTGCATGGATTGTTCCCAAACGATCCAATCGTCTGGGTCGTATCGTCGGAAATCCGCAGAATCAAACCATGCTTCAAATGGAACTTTCTCAGCTTTGGGGAGACTCGCAGGATTTGGCTGACAGTGAAAAGCCACCGATTCCTGATGGAGGACAGAACCTGTGGGCACAAACAGTGGCAAGGAGCAGTGAGGGCTTTTGCGACACCGCTCAACCACTCTATTCTTTATGAGAATAGCCGTCGTTGTTCACATCCCCTACGGCGATGGTTAAACCAGAAGTATTACCATAACTAGATGCCGGGGCCGGCAGCGTGGTCGCTACCGGCGCGAAAAGGCGGGGGGTGGTATTAAGGCCAACTTTCACGGCTGATTGGCCGGCGTTGGGAATATTGTGCAGCAGAAAGGCCGACGGGGTGTAGGTATAAAGGGAACTTATTCCATACAAGCCATAGCCGCCGTTATCGTCCAGAATAAGGAGGTCGTCAAAGCCGTCTTGATCGAAATCCGCGGCGACTCCCCGACCGGGGCCGGCGATGTGCTGGTTTCCCAAGTTTAATTGATAAATGGGATCATATTCGTTGAGCACATACGAGCCGTTCGCCAATACAGGTAAGCCCAAGCTGAGTCCGTAGTTGGCGCCGCCGGAAGTAACGTTAAATGCGTAAGAGGAATTATCGCCGCCCACCGTCCACGCGGGATAGTTGTCGTTGTCAAAATTAAATATGGCGTTGTAGCCACCCCACAACGCGCCCGCAATGTCGGTGCTTTTGGCGGCCGGTTTGGTGGTGGTGAACGCCGTGCCGGAGGTGATCGGATTGCTATTAAGAAAAATCAAGGAGCCATAGACGGCGCTCAAGTTGAGCGCTACCGACTGGCCCGTGGTCAAAAGATCCAGCACCCCCCGGTTTTGACTGTCGAAGAAGCCCACGGAATCCGCCGTGTAGGACAAGGATGCGGAGGGCAGTGGTGGGTAAGCGCTGATGTCAAATGTAAGACTGTATCCCAGATTCGGCGGCTCGTAGGCGATGGCCTGAAACCCGGTGGGCTGGACGACGGCGTCGGAGCCGGTGATGTCGTAGGCGCCGGGAGCGGCGTCATACTGGTAAACGAACTGATAATGGATCGGCACGGCCAGATTCACGCGCGGCGGGGCGAAGCTCAAGGTCTGGGCACCGGTGTTGTTGTTCAGTGCAAAGGTGAGCGTATTGCCGTAGCTGGTGTTGGTGCCCCAATTCAATGTCACCTTGTTTCCATAGCTCGTGGGAATGGTGGCTTGCACGATGACACCGAAAGGCGAGACCGAGGGGGCGAGGTAGGTGAGGCTGGCGGCCGGCGGCCCGTTTTGGGCTTGGAAGCGGTAGAGCGTCACGTCATAGAGCTTGATGTTCGACCCGCCATTGTTGGCGGTGATATTCAGTCGGCAATCGGTGAAGCTATTGGTATTGCTCGTCATCCAGCAGCGGGTTTCGCGCTGATTCAAAAAATAACCGCTGCCGGTGCCCAGTGCCGTCCAAGTTGTGCCATCATTGCTGCCATCCAACTCCCAAGCTTGCGGGTCATTCACCGCGCCATTGTTGTCATGCAATGAGGTCAGGGCGTAAACCGCCACCGGACTGTTGATGGTCGCACCGGCATAACCGGTCGTTGCGTTTTCCAGCCAGAAAGTGTTGGTGTCACCGTCAAAGGCATACGAGCCGGGATGGGAATAATAAGAATTGGCATCGGTAAAATAGGGGCTGCTCGCCGGAGCCGTCACCAGATTGCCGCCGGTCGCCACCACGATATTGTCCAACCGCAGATACTCGGAATAGTTCACGCTGCGCGCCGCCCACACCAGCCGGTCGCCTGAATGGGGAATGAACCCGGTGGTGGGCACATTCGTAAAAATGGTTTGTCCGTCCATCCGCACCGTCATCCCGGTGAGATAATTCCAATCCACTTCAAACAAATGCCGCGTGCCCGTGTTGACGCCCCATTGCGTGGTGGGATCATACGCCGCCGAAGCCAGTACCGTGCCGTTGGCTTTCAAATAAAATCCCGGCGTGGCCCCCGCCGTCTGCACACTGAAACACAAGCCGGTGCCATAACCAGATTCCACCGCGCCGCTGATGAGATTGCTGGAAGCCAGTTGGCCGAAGTTCAGGGAAAAGCCATCGCCCGCGCTGGGAAAATTGCCATAAACCGGCGCGTTCCATTTGGCCGAGAACGCATAGACCGCCGTGCCGGGGTCTAGGTCCGGCAACTCAAAAGCGGAAGTGGTGGCCAACACCCCGCTCGCCGTCAATTGCAATTCCTTGTAGGTGGCATCCTGCACGGATGCCAACGAACTCGGTTGCGTGCTGAACAATTGCGAGCCGTCGCTGAAGTTGGTGGCCCCGACCGTGAAGGCCGAAAAATCTTGGAAGTATTGGCCGGCAAACGCCGGCAGACACGCGAATAACAAGATGGATTTGGTGACTAGGGATTTCATATTCCTTCTAAAGAATGGCGTAAAATAAATCAGGTCATTTGGAAAAACAAACAATTTGCGGGAGGGTGGGCGGGGGGCTTTTTCAGGCAATCTGTTGATTGCGAAGCGGAGCCCTTGACCCGCAGCTCGATTCCCAGATGCTTTACCAATATCGTATCTGCCTGACGTGTTCAATCAGACGGATACGCTGGTTTGACCTCAATAAAGCCCATGTCAATATATTGTCCGCCAGTCGCCTGATGGCAGTGAACAGCTATTAGATTCTGGCCTGGCTTGAGCGCCGCACGGCCAGCTTCCCTCAACGGCAATTCCTCATACCCTCTGCTCCAGCCGCTTTTTTTCAACGCCAGCACGCCATTTATGTAAACCTCGGCATCCTCATCGTGATGCAGCCACGCTTGCAAATGCGAAAAGTCGCCGGCGGGAAACTTGATTTCACGGCGCAGCCAGATGTCATTACTGTTCCAAATCGTGCCGATGATTGCGCCGGGCGTGCCAACAGTGCCAAACCCCGACTTGCCCTGCGACCACTGCGTCGCGTCAAAGGCTGGCATAAACCAATCAGCGGCGGGATTCGTTATAGTGTAACTCCAGATTGCCGGTGCGGTGTCTGCCGCAGGCACTACCACAGTGATTTTTGGCGGTTGCGGCAAGGGTGCCCAACCGTCGGCCTTGGTCACATCACGATTCGACCATTTGTGCCACATCTTCCGATCCAGCACCGGGCAAATAAAAATGCCGCCGATGACCGGTCGCGCATGGAAGGCGACTTCCTTCGCTTCGCGCGTCCAATAAAAATCAGGAAACGGTCGACGGCTTGCCGTTTGATTTGCATAATCGTAAATTGGGTCGAGCAGTTTTTCGAAGTCGGCACGGTTACCGGTGAGCGATGCCGTCCAGAAGGACCACGGCAATTCCGCGTAGGGCTTGCGGTTATCCAGCGCCAAACCGAATTTATCCACCTCCTTGAAATAGTAATTCATGTCTTTGCGCAGCACGTCCGCCGAAAAAAGATTCAAGCCCAACACGCGATCCCAGATCAAATTATACTTCTGGCTCCAGGTGCCGGGTTGGTCGAACGCCAGCCGGAAATGATCGCCGTCGTCAGCCTCCTTCACCCAGCGCGCGGCGTATTGTTTCGACAGGTCGCCATACTCTTTAGCAGCGGCTTTTTGTCCCCGCATTTCGCACAAGTGGCCGTAGGCGCCGAGCGCCACAATCGCTTTGGCCGATAAATTAACGTTATGCGCTAGGTGTCCAGCAAAGTCGTCGGTGCAAAGCTGCCGTTCCGGATCGAAACCTTTGGACTTGAGATAGCCCGCCCATTTTTCCAGCACGGACCAGTATTTTACGGCAAAATCGGCGTTGCCTTCGACTTCCGCCAGCGCGGTGGTGAGGATAATCAAGTTTGCACTCTCTTCGACCGGCATCTGATTATCTTCAGTGCGCTCCCCACCGCCATAAACCTGCCCGTTGGCGAGCGGGTAAGTGCCGAGATCGTGGGGCGCAAACGGAAATCTCCAGCGAGGCGAACTAGCGTAATCCAGCGGCGGCACCAACATCGCCTTGGTCAACGACGGACTGAAGAGCAGACAAAACGGCGCGACCGGATAAATGACGTCCACCGTGCCAATGCAACCATTGCTGGTATTTTCCTTGGGGAACAGGAGCGGCTGGCCGTTTTCATCCGCGACGAGTTTGCAGCCAGCCACCGCCTGTCGATAAGCCAGCGCGCTGAGCCGCGCATATTTTTCACCGCCAGTCTTTCGCAGGTCCGCCATCAAATCAGCATCAAACTTCTGGCAACGCTTCACGAGCGAATTGTATTCGACGGCGGATTTTTTTAGGAGTGTGGTGGCATCATCACCATTGCGCCGCCAATATGGCCGCAGATTTTTTTTGAAATACTGGATCGAATACTCATCGTCGTAAGCGAGCATCAACATCCGCGAGACCGGCTTGGCGGAAACTTTGAAGGGAGTAAAATCAAGTTTGGCGAGATACGATGACACCTTGCCATCAGAGGATAATTCAGGCGGATAGCTCGCGGTGGCTTGGTCTGCGCGACCCGCGAGGTAGAGATAGCCCCAATCTATCCGAAGGTCGTCACCCTTCTTGCCCAGCACCGGTTGAGCCGCCGTGCCGATGCGAACGACGTTATACCAAAAATCAGAACCGTCACCGCCAGTCATCGAAGGAGCAAGTTCCTGCGTCGGTGTGTTCCGACTGATTTCTCCGTTGGCGGTGAATTGAAATGACACCTGATGCTCTGACTTGTCCGTGCTGAAAAATTCATAACTGACATAAGTGACCGGCCGCGAATAAATCATCAGATCATCCGGCAGCGCGGGCGTCATGAACGTGAGCGTGAGCCGGACGCCTTCGCCCGCGAATGTGTAAATCGTCCGTGTTGGCGTCACTTCCAGACCGGTCTGCGGTAGCACGGGCGTGCCGGCAATATTTGAGCCCATGACGCGAAATGTCTTGCCGTCAATTTGCACCAGACTCGTCAGCCGGTTTGGCTTACCAGTCCAATGAACCGTGTCCGCATCGGTCAGTTTGTCCGCCGGTGACCAAATGCTGAAATACGGATCGCACGCAACCAGCGGGACGGACGGTGGACGCAGCGAAGCAACTGTTTCACCCTGAGCAGTTAGGCAACAAGTGATTGCGATTAAAATAATCAAATTAGCGCTGGCGTATTTAACAGGGGTTAGAAGGGTCATAAAAACTTTAAAAAAACTTGCTGATATAACTGTTAAGCAACAGTAAATTAAAGTGAAGATTCAGGGCGGCGAAATGGGAATGCCGTTTGTGATTGGTATTTGCCCCCGCAACATTTTCCCGGCCTGATTGGCCAAGCGGAGATACCAGTCGCTGTTCAGGTTGTAGCCGTCAATGTTCAGCGGCACGAATGTGCCTTGCGCCGGCAATTGTGCGGCGGTCGGGACGCACTTAAACATGGCCGTGCCCTCGTCCACTTCATCAAACATCGCGCCGTAAACCATCGAGCAACCGGAGACGACGGAATTGTAAGCTTGCTCCCAATAGAACTTGCCGCCATTGCGCGGGATTTGGTTATACAGGCCGTTCTTCTGTAGATTTGCCCACGAAAATCCTGGAAAAATCACGGGCATATAGTCAACCCCATTAGCTGTGCAATCAGCCAAGTCGGGGACGATATAAGTGCTCATGTAACTATCCGCGCCACTGTTATTGCTATAACGCCCAACCGTCCAGGGACTGATGACATCAAAAGAGCGGAAGACATTAGCCCAAGCGGCATTCGTTTGCGCGTCGCCGCTCAAAGTGCGCCAACCCGACGCCACACCGCCCATGACGGTGCAACCTGCAGCTTTGAACCAATCAATGGTTTGCTGCGCTTGCTGCGGCGAATCCGATCGTCCGGAAAAACCAAAACCCCAGATGGCCACGACCGGTTTACCCTTGTGTCGCAAGTAGGAAGGACTATTGGTGATCTTCTGCGTATTGACAAGATAGAGCCAGTCATTGGTCAACTTGCTAACCAAGGTGTTTGTGGCATAACCGGAGATGTCATACATGATGGCGAACACGCGACCATAAGTTTCGGCTCCCACTCGCACATTAGTTGTCACCTGATTGCGGAACGCCAAAGTGTTTCCCGAAAGATCGCTGAGAAACCGCTGCAAAAAAACGCCATCAAGGTTATTGGACTGCATCCATTGGAAATGGCGCACTACAGTTTTTTGATTGTAAGCGGAATAAAGTTTCGCCGTCGTTCCGTTTGAATATGTCATGCTCGTGCTGAACAATTCGTCCGCGCCGAGTTCGGAAGTGTCCGGCCAGAAATCAAATGAAGTGTTGGCAGCGGTGGTGGGAAGGCCGTTAAACCAATGCCACCAACTATTGAATGCGGAACCATCGCCCGGGGCGGCAAACCAGCCTTGATAGCCCATCAGCAGCTTGCGATTCATCGTGGACGGATCAACCGCCGATATCAGCCGAAAGAACGCCGTCTGGCTGGAAGAATTCAACGTCACTTGATTCGTGCCGTTACTCGTGGCGACGCTGTTGGTTACTAACTTCCAAGCAACCGGTGTCGCGGCGAGGTTGGTAGCCGACTGCAACACATAGTAAACCGCCGACGTTGGCCACGAGAGCGCGAGGTTTTGGTTCAGCGGCTTGATGGAAAGCAGACTGCCGACATTGCTGCCGGGCGTCGCGGTGAGGGTCGTAGTGTTGGCGCTGTAATTAAACAGACTGTTCACCGTGCCCGTTCCGCCATAGCCGGTAATCTTGCCACTGCTGATGAAGCTGCTGACCGAAGTGAGTTGGTTGCCGGCAATCACCACCGTGCCCCCACCAATGTCCAAGACCGATGATCCCTTGATTGAATTCACTGGATCCCACTGCAAAAGATTCAGGGTTCCACCGTTGACATGCACGGTGCCGGTGCCTCCGCTCCAGCCCAAGCCAAATGTATTGGCGACGGTTACCGTTCCACCATTCATGAGCAGCGTGCCGGATGATCCCGCGTAAAGCCCAATCCATAGTTGATTCCCAAAACTGACCGAACCACCGCTCTGAATAATCATCAGATTGGTAAAAGCGTAGCCGATGGCGCAATAATTTCCAGCGCTGGTGGTCAGACTGCCGCCGTTGGTGACAATCACCGTTCCCCCGGCAGCATTATCGCCTCCAACTAACTGACCAGCCTGCACCGCGCCACTGATCACGCAAGCCCTCGCTCCGGGAACATTAAAGCCCACTTTGTTCGTGATGCCCGGAACAATACCCGACGTCCAGTTGGCGCTCTCGGTCCACAAACCATTGCCGGACGGATTGGCCGCCGGATTCCAGGCCGTCGTGGTCAGTGGGTTCACAGCGGTGATTGTAGTCGTGTTGGGGCTGGAATTATACGCGCTGCTCACTGCGCCTGCTCCGCCATAACCAGTAATCTTGCCGCTGCTGATGAAATTGGTTACCGAAGTAAGTTGGTTGCCGGCAATCACGACCGTGCCCCCACCAATGTCCAAGACCGATGATCCCTTGATTGAATTAACTGGGTCCCACTGCAAAAGATTCAGAGTTCCGCCATTGACGTGCACAGTGCCTGTGCCGCCGTTCCAACCCAAACCAATCATATTGGTGACGGTGACCGTTCCACCATTCATTAGCAGCGTGCCGGATGATCCCGTATTATACCCAATCCATAATTGATACCCAAAACCAATTGACCCACCGCTCTGAACAATCATCAAATTCGTAACATTGTAGCCAATGGCGCACCAATTGGCGGCGCTGGTTGTAAGACTGCCGCCGTTGGTGACAATCACCGTTCCCCCCGGACCGTTGTCGCCGCCGACCAACTGGCCAGCCAACACCGCGCTACTGATCACGCACGCCCTCGCTCCGGCAACATTAAAACCCACTTTGTTCGTGATACTAGGAACAACACCCGATGTCCAGTTGGCGCCCTCGGTCCACAAACCATTGCCGGACGGATTGGCCGCCGGATTCCAGGCCGTCGTGGTCAGTTGCGCCTCGGCGCAGATGGCAACACCAAGAAGAAAGCCGATTGCTAAAATGCGACAGTAGATTGCATTCACAAAACACCACCCATTGCTTGATCAAAAAAGTTTGCGTTCACATTTAAATCATCCATCACATCTCGTGCTTTGCCAAATCTCCTAAATTGTTCAGGCGCGAGGGTCAAACCGTCATGGAGTGTATCAAGCTGCAAGAGGGATAACGGCGTTGACCAACAGTCACATTCGCAAACCGCCCCGTGCTTTTTGGCAAGGATAGATTTTTCTCATCCACCAAAAAAGCAGAACTGGCACATAAAAAATAAAATCATCTACAATTAACTCATTGCAGTTGACTTAAATTGTATTGGCTTTTCGCATCAAAATCCGACAAATCTTGAAACTGGTAAAGATCGCGAGTCCCGCCGGGCCGGTAGGTGTGCAGTTGCAGCCATTTGTCAAATTTGATCCATTGCGCGGAGCCGTCTGCAAAGCACTCGTTGCCGCCCGCCGGTGACCCATTATTGTTTTTGTGGGGAACCTGAGCATAGCTTCCGGACCAACCGCTGCCCGTATCGTTCTTCTCAATCGCGTCACAGGCAAGCATCCAAAACGGTTTGGCCTGAGCCAATTTCACGGGACTATGCGAGGGATAGATGCTGCCAGTGGCGTTTCGCCATTCGGTGACCCCACCAAAAAACTGATAGCCAATGACCCATTGCTGAAATACCGGGTCATACACAATGGACGAAGCCGGCAAATCCGGGCATAGCCAAGGGGTCACGCCGTTGGTAGAAATCGGCATCCCCATGATTTTTGTCTGATCCAAAAGGCCCGCATCGAAACTTTGACAGGTAAAGCCATCTACGCAAGTCCTGGGATCAGCATAAGTGGCCGTGCCCGACAATACGATGCGGGGGTTTAGCACCTGGTCATTGTTGTCACCGGCATAAATCGTTGACCCGATGGCAATCTGGCGAAGATTGCTGACGCATTGTGCGCGCTTGGCCTTTTCCTTGGCTTTTGCCAAGGCCGGCAGCAGCATTGCCGCCAAGATCGCAATGATGGCAATGACCACGAGCAGCTCTATCAGCGTGAAGCCAGCAATGCGAGTTGAAGAACCTGTCTTTTCAATTTTCATAATTATCAATACTCATCATTTTGTTGTGGAGTCCGCCTGACTTGCGTCAGGCGGACTTCCCACCTCATGACCAAACCAATCATTATTCTGAAAGCCGGGAGAGGCTAGCTCTCCCGGCTTGGACCTGCAGTTCAAATTACGGGCTGCGCAACCGGAAGAACATCGTCGGATTTACCGGATCAATCATAATGTTGGTAGAGGTCGTTGAACTGGTTCCGGGAACATCCAACCAATTGGTTCCGAGCCCGACGTTTAAGCTGTTCGTTTGGGATTGGAGTATCCAGCCCGCGTTCGTCGGCCAGGACAATGCCAGCGTGCTACCACTAACGCCGACTTGAATCGTGCCCGGCAACGGATTGATCGTAACCGGAGGAACGACCAGCAAGCTGCCCGATCCAGTGATATATGTCGGATCGGTGCTGGTGCTATAAACTCCAGCCGCATAGGTAACACCGTTGATGACCAGACTGCCCACGGTGTTCGTTTCCCCGTTTGCAAAGTTCAGATTAAGAATCGCACCGTTTGCAATAATTATTGTTGAATTGGTCGCAAGGGACGGGTAGTTGATTTGCAGCGTGCCGTTGCTGACGGTCGTGCTACCGGTGTAAGTAATGTTACTGTAAAGATTCAACAACCCGACACCAGTCTTGAGCAATGACCCGTTGCCGGCGACGATCGCCGCAATATCAAGCTCCGGCCCCGTCACGTCGAAAGTGCAGTTCGTCCCGCCAAGTGTCAGCGTGCGACCGCCCACAGGCCCCACTCTAAAGGTCGGGAAACCGGCGCTGTTGCGCAGCGTTCCGCCATTGGTGATGAGGAGTGAATCCACCAACGTTGAACTATTTCCATTCAAGTCAAGGACGCCGCCATTCAGCATTACCGGGGTGGGCGTGCCCGAAGCACCATTAGCAAACTGGTTGTAACCACTAGCCGTAATGACCACCAAGCCATTCGTGTTGACCGTCAAACCAGGATTGGGGCTGCTGGATAAACCAATGGCAACACCAGTTTTTCCAAGGTTTACCTGGCCGGCATTTACGGCTAGAGACATGTGAGCGTTGGGAGCTCCGGCCATGTTCCACGTGCCGTTGCCTTTTTTAATCAGGGTAGTGTTCCCACTGGTTATATTTCCTTCAGTGGACAAGGTGTTGCTGACCACGGTCAATGATATACCGCCAGCGACAGCGCAATTAACCGCCCCACTGCCAAAATCCAGACTGTTGGAGGTGCCAAGATAGGCGAAATTGCCAAACCAATTAATCGAACTTGGAGCCACGGTCAGGTCTGACCCGCTGACATTGTCGAGCAAACCACTATCAATCTCAAAGGCTCCGGACCCCAAGGAGCCGTTGTTGCCAAGATTCAGTTGGCCGGCCAAGACCGTCAGACCTTGGTTAATGGTATTGGCGGATCCCAGCGTCAGCGTGCCGTTGCCTGCTTTGATCAACGTGGAAGTGCCGCCATCGGTAATCGAACCACCCACCGTGAAGGTGTTGGAACTGACCGTCAGGGTCATGCTTTGATTCATCGCCACGGCGCCCGCACCCATGTTCAAGCTGTTGGTCGAGCCAAGATAGGTGAAACTGCCATTCCAAGTTTCAGCGATAGTGGGCACGAGTGAGACATCAGATCCGCTGGTGTTGTCCAGCGCCACGCCGGCGGCCAATGTCAAAGTGCCGGTGCCGATGGGTGAGCCCGAGCCATTACCGCCGCTATTGATACTCAACTGGCCGGCGCTGAGTGTCGTGCCACCGCTGTAAGTGTTTGTGCCAGTCAACGTGGTGGTTCCGCCGCTCAGAAGCGACAAGCCGGCCGATCCAGCGATACTGCCGCTGCCTGTAATGGTGTAATTTTTGGTAGAGTTGTTGGCGGTTACGCTGAGCGGATTGACGGTCGTGTTCAACGTCACTGTAATCGGCGACGCCCCGCTTGCAGTGTCATCGAAAACCACCGAGCTTCCGTCCGTATATTTGACCGGGCTGGCGAATTGCTTCCAATTCAAGCTGGTGTTGATGTCCCACGCACCGTTACCCACCGCCCAATACAGGGCCGGATTATAGGTTGAAGCGGTGACCACCAGCGCGATGGTTTTGGTGGCAACTATGTTGGTAATGTAAGCTGATGTCACTGGCGACGAGACCGATGCCGTGGTCGGCATCGTGCCGGAAACCGAGCCGGCATATTTGATCAGGGGATAAGTTCCCACGGCGATGGAGCTGCCGCTCACGATCAGAGTGGGCGTGACCGTGAAGGCCACATTGTTGGTGACCTGAATCGGAGCCACACTGGTGCTGGGCGCAAGCACGCCAAAGCCAAAAGCAAATGTCGGGGAGCCAGCGGAAAAGGTTAACGCGCCGTTGATAGTCCAAGATTGACCCGCAGTCACTGAATTCGACACAACCGGTGTTCCTCCCGCCGAACCGTCCAAGGTGACCGCGCCGTTAGTGTGACTAACGGCGATCGAAACCGCCAAAGTTCCGTTGCTGACGGCTGTCGCACCGCTATAAGTGTTCACGCCACTCAAAGTCAGGGTGCCACCGCCGGTCTTGGTGAGGGTGCCAGCAACTGCGGCATCATCACTGAGGTTGCCGGAAAGCGTGATATTTTGCGGATTGCCGATGCTGTCGGCAGCTTGAATGGTTACGCCGCCGCCGGCGGTTCCCAGCTTCATGTTCAGCGAGGACGACCATGCGGCCGAGGCACCGAGGGTGCCGCCTTGGAGCTGGATTGTGACAGGAAGTGCGGGGGTAGATGCCGGCTGCACAATTCCGCCAGTGCCGACATAGAGTGTGCCACCACTGATCTGCATTTTGGCGAGTGAGGTGGGGTCGAATACCTTTGAAGCTCCGCCAAATGAGATGGTGCGAATGGTCGCGGTGCCGCCGGACTGGGTAAACGCGGCGGTCTTGGAGGCAAGGGCTCCGTTATTAAAGAAGCCGAGTTGGTTGCCGACATTGCCGGTCCCGATCGTGAGAGCGCCACCCTGAATATCCAGCTGCGCGTTGCAGGTATTATCGTTGCCACTTAAATAGAGTGATCCAGCACTGGCGATGCCGAAGTTCACCGTGCCGCCTGTTTGAACCGTCAATGTCGCTTTCTGGCTGCCGGTCAAAGTCCTGCCCACAGACATATAGTTATTACCGCCGTCAACGGTCAATGACCCGCCGGAGATCGTGTAGTTGACATTTTGACCGCCGGTGTAGTCAATCCAACAGCCGCCTGAACCCGTCGAAATCGCACCACCCGTCTGGTTAATGACGGCGGTGTTGAATCGGGGGTTGACGGGCGAAGACGTCCCGCCGGTGAGGTTGAGGGTGCCCGCGCCCCCAAATGTATACTGGCCGGTGAGGTTGCCACCAAGATTGAGCACGCTACCGGAGTTAATGGTGGCAGTTTCGATGGCAGCTGTGAGGGTGGTGAGAGCGGAGTTGATGGAGGCGGTCTTGCCGGCGGCCACGGTCACAATCGTAGCGGCACCACTTGCAGGTGCAGCATACACCGTGCTGTTGGTAATGTTGTAACCGGTGTTGTTGAAAGTGAGAGAGAGGGTCGCCATCTGCGAGCCGTTTGTAACGACGTAGGAATCCACCGTGCCATCCGCCCCGCCAAAGATGGCGCTATTCAGAGCGGCAGTCGTGCTGGTCTGGCTCCAGATCGCATTGGCGCCGGCGTTGTTCCAAACCGTATTGCCAGCCGTGGTATTCCAGTTGCCGCTTCCCGGAGTTATCGTCGCACCGTCGCCGGCGACCGTATCCCAGGTCAAGGCTGCAGCCTGCGCGGCGGGCCCTGCCGATAAAGTGACTAGCGCCGCCAACACAGCCATGGCGGCGGCGAGGGGGGTGCGGGTTGAGAACAGTTTTTTTGTTTTCATGGTTGGATTTGATTGGGTTTTAAAATTTCGCCAAAATGTTCCGGCGCTGACTGATTGATTCACGATGCTGGGCTGGGCTGGGCTGTTCATTTTATTTTCGGTTGTGCCGCCGGTCAGGTCTCATTTATTCAACCCAGCACCGTCAGGCGATTTTCACTTTAGGTTTTCCATTTCGTCAATCCCTCGGCAGCACGGCGCGACACCGGATGACGTGTGATTAATTTATGGGCTTGGTGAAATACTAACCCGCTTCTCGAAATTGGCTATTCCCCTAAAGCGGGGATATGGGGCAGACGGGCTTGTATACTTAACAAACGCATCGGATCGTCGATGTTGAAGGGTGGTGGCCACGTTTGCGCTGAGAATGCTGAATAATCCGCGCCTAGCAGCTTCCCCAAAAGGCCCAAAAACCAGCCGCCAATTCATCTCGCCGAAAACGCTGGTTTCAACCGCACAAACATTGCCTTTTTCAAACAACGTGCGTTTGTTAAGTATACAAGCCCGTGAGGCAGACGCCGGCCGAGGCAGGGCAGAAACGAGGTTTTTTATTTGTGACCGAAGCGCGCCACCGCTTCCAGCCGGTTGCGCACATGAAGTTTCTTGCAAATGTTTTTGACGTAGGTCTTTACGGTTTCCGTGCCGATGCCGAGTTGATCCGCGATTTCCTTGTAAACAAAGCCGGACGCCAGCAGGTTGAGCACCTCACGCTCGCGCGGGGCAAGGTTGGCGGCCTCATCGCGGGAGGGTTCAGACTGGCGAAACTGCCTGACCACTTTCCGGGCGATGTGACTCGACATCGGAGCGCCGCCTTGATGGACATCTTCAATGGCACGCAGCAGAACATCGGTCGGACTCGATTTGACGAGATAACCATCGGCTCCCGCCTGCAAGGCTTGAAAAATCCGGTCGCTGTCCTCGTAAACGGTCAGCATGATGACATGCACCGCCGTCAGTTCCTTCCGCAACTGTGCCACGCACTCGATCCCGGACATTCCCGGCAAATTGATGTCCATTAGAATGACATCCGGCTGCACCGCAACCATGCCTTCCAACGCCTTTTCGCCCGAACCAAAGGTGCCCACGCAGCAAACTCCGGGGGCAGCTTTGAGAATGCGGTCCAGTTGCCCCCGCAGCCCGCTGTCGTCTTCCACGATGGCTACCCGGCGGAGTTTCGGATTGTTTTTTTGCGGCAACATGATGGCGGTTAGTTTGCAATTATGGGCTAATGCGTCTGCAATGGAAACTCAAAGGTAATCTTGGTTCCGGCACCGGGCTGGCTTGTCACGGAACAATTTCCCTGCAACGAACGCATCCGTCGATCCATGTTGTCGAGGCCATTGCCACGGAGGTTGGTGGCCGGATTAAACCCGCAGCCATTGTCGCTGATTTGAATGCTTAAAGCGTTGTTTGCCTGCCGGAGGCTGATCTGAATTTCCGAGGCGTGCCCGTGCTTGATTACATTATGAATGGCCTCCTTCACCGCCATAATGACATTATGGCGGATGGGGCTGGCCACCGGAACATCGGTTGGCAGATCCGGGATCTCCAGCCGACACCGCAACTGCGCCTGGGCACACATCTTGTTGGCCATCTGGCAGACAAAGCTGGCCAGCGAATCGAGATGATCGTCTTTCGGATTCACCGCCCAAACGGTTTCGTGCAGCGCCTGCACCAGCTCGCTGGTCAGGCGGGAAACCGCTCCAAATTCCGCGCGCGCCTCCGGCGACATGTGTGGCTTTAGTTGAGCCGAAGAACTGAGCAAAGAAATCTCCGTCACCCGCGCTCCGAGATCGTCATGGATATTTTGGGCAATGCGAAAACGTTCCTGCTCCAGATCCCGTAACCGCTCCAAGTCCTGAACCTGTCGTTTCATCCGCCCCCATGCAGACAACCGCCAACTTCCGGCGGCCATGGCAAACATCGCCACCCCGACCGCGACCCAAAACCAAGTGGTTCTCCAGGCGGCAACCGGCACGACCACGAGTTGAGAACTGCCGCGCCCAGTTGGAAGTCCCGTAAGGTTCAAAGCCTCCATGCGAAAACGATAGAGTCCCGCCGGAAGATTAGTGTATATCGCATTCCCGTAATCCGCTGCGCCAATACTGTAAACTTCTTCCCATTCGAATGTCAGTTTCTCTCCCGGTGTGAGTTTAGGTCCTTGCACTCTGCCCGTGCTCCAGTCGGCATGACCTTGCGGATTATCATCCAAAATCGCCAGAGCAACTTCCGAACCGGAGCCGTAGCGCACGAGCCGGGCATCGGCAGGCCGGAGGCCGCCGCGTTCCCACCCCACCGGCGAAACTTTCGTGGCCTCCTCAATCGCTTTGCCAGCATCTGGCTCAACCGGCGGAATCAGACTAACGCCATTCGTATCACCTTGGGACGGCCAAACCATCAGTTTTCTAACCGCAAAAACCCCGACGGCCTCTGGCGGTCCCGCCGAACTAATCACCACCCAGAAGCGAACGGCGTCAGGCGGAACAGTGACAACCTCTTTCCGGGGAAGCCATGGTGAATCCTTGAAACTGCCAGTCCAACCCGGACTTTCACCCCGCACCACAAATTCCTGTTCACTGATGTCGTGCAAATTCGCATCAATGAAACGAATCACCATCCGCATCAAAACCTGGTGCTCATGCCAACCCTGCTCATAACCGTCTAGCTGACTGCGAAACCGTAGCGGTGCATTCGACGCCTGCGGGTTGGGACCATAAGAAAAAGAAACGGTTCCTGGATTTGACGGTAAACGCAGTGACTCCTTTGGTATCTCCGACAATGCCCGGCCATTGACAGTGACTGAACCGAGCGTTAACGACGGTAATTGTTCTTTGGAAATTGCGACTTGGTCGTGCTGGGAATCCCGGTTGGTTTGGGCCATGACAACTGGCGCGACCAGAACCGATGGCATAACGAAGCTTGCAACAGCAAAGGCCACTGCAAAAATATTTTTGCGGTATTGATGCTTCAAACTGCACATAAACTGGCACCCAACTCTTTCAGGACAACATCGTCAAAGCAATGCAAAATCCCGATCCCGGTCGCGTCAGAATTTCTGCTTCCTTCAAAAAATTGATATTCAGCCCGCCGGCTGTTCCCGCCGTCAAGCAGGTGAACAATGCAATCAGTGCCACCATGTTGAAGGGTTTGAATTTCATGTTTGTGGCAGTCTTTGCTTTCGCAACTACCCCATCCGCATCCTGCTGTTTTGCGAGAAGCTCGGTCAATGTCCGCTATAATCCATGAAGAATTCTATTCGGTGGCGGCGGGTGGCAGCGGTGGATAGACAAAACTGGCTGGCATCGTTGCTGGCGGACGTGACGCCGCAGCACTGCCCCAATCAGGATTGGGTTTGGGTCCCATCTCCAATTTCAAAGTGCCGCCCGCAGTTACTTCGGCGCGGGTGATCCAAGCGCGATTGAGTGACTTGCCGTTAAGCGTGGCGGACTGGATATAAATATTTTCAGCGCTGTTATTCTTGGCGATGACGGTGAATTCACGTCCCAGATAATATTTTGAATCCAGATGAATGACCGCCTTGCTGACAACGGGACTGCCAATGGCGTAAATTCCGCTGACCGGATTCACCGGATAAAAACCGAGCGCACTGAAGACATACCACGCGGCCATCTGGCCACAGTCCACATTGCCGCAATGACCGTTGGGCGTGTCGTTGAAAAACGAGGCCATTGACTGGCGGACACGTCGCTGGGTCTTGAAAGGTGCGCCCACGTAATCGTAGAGATAGGCGACGTGATGGCATTGCTCATCGCCCTGGGCGTATTGTCCGATCATGCCCGTGATGTCGGGGAGAAAGGGAAAGAATTTCGAATCGGCGAGAAACAAGCCGTCCAATTTATTGATGAAACCTTCTTCACCGCCATGAAGGGCAACCATACCCGGAACGTCATGCTGCACGGAGAAGAGATATTGCCAGGCATCGGCCTCGGTATACTCGTCATTCACCAAAGTGTTGGGAGCGAAGGGTGATCGCCAGTCGCCGCTGGCCTTGCGGCCGCGAAAGAATCCAGTCGAGCGATCAAACAGATTTCGATAATTCGCCGAGCGCTGGTAAAATAATTTAGCATCGTCAGCATGGCCAAGCGTCTCGGCCATCTTCGCAATCGTCCAATCGTTAACCGTGTATTCCAAAGTTTTCGAGGTTGCTCCCTGTTTTGGCTCGGAAGCCACGTAGCCAAGTTTCTTGTAGCTGTCCAAACCATTGCGATCCTGCATGGCCGTATCGCGCATGGCTTGATAGGCAGCCTCGGCGTCATAATCGCGGAAGCCTTCAAAATACGACTCGGTGATCATGTCCACTGAGTGATAACCGATCATGCACCAGGTTTCATTGCCCCACAACGGCCAGATCGGCGTGGAGTGCTGACCGAGTTCCTGATAACCGGCCAACATAGATTTCACCATGTCGTTGATGCGGCCCGGCTGCTGAATCGCAATCAAGGGCCACTCCGCCCGATAAATGTCCCAAATGGAAAAAGTGCTGTAGTTCTGGAAATTCCCGGCGTGATTTTTTTGATCCAAGCCCCGATAGGTTCCGTCCACATCACTGAACAGCGTCGGCGCATGGCAGGACAAATACAGATTCGCGTAGAACGTGGACCGGATATGTGGATCAAACGACTCCACCTCGGCGAAGTCAAAAACCTTTTGCCACTGCCGCACTGCCGCCGCGCGCGTGGCCGCGAAATCCCAACCGGGAATTTCAGCCGCGAGATTTTGGCGAGCACCTTCAACGCTCGTGCCGGAGATACCGACTTTGACCAGAATAACTTCGTTGGCTTTGGTGTGATAATCCACAAAGGCTTTCAGATTTTTTCCAGTCGCCTCCGTCAAATCATTAGTCAGCCGCTGACCATCACGCTCAACACCGAAAGAATCAAACGGTTTGGAAAATTCCATCACGAAATACACGGTCCGGCTGCCGCCCCAACCTTCGGAAGTCCGGAAGCCACTGATTGTCGTATGGTTTTCCACCTTGATTGACGACTCGGTGGTTTTGCACATGATTCCATGAACCAAATCCAAGACGAAGTGCGCCTGATCCGAGGCCGGAAAGGTGTCTTGGTGAAGTCCGCAGCGCTCGGTAGTGGTAAGTTCCACATTCACTTTCGGAGTTTCCAGGAAAACCTGATAATACCCCGGCGTAGCCTTTTCGTTTTGATGCGAAAAGCGCGAGGCATAGCCTTTCCCGGGCGAACCGGCGTCCAGAGTCACTTCGCCCACTGTGGGCATCAGCATGACATCGCCCATGCAACCACAACCCGTTCCGCTCAAATGCGTGTGGCTAAAACCAAGAATGGTAGAATCCGAATAATGATAGCCCGAGCAGCCGTCCCACGTATCGAGCCTAGTATCTGGACTGAGCTGAACCATGCCAAAGGGAACAGTCGCGCCGGGATACGTATGGCCGTGACCGTCAGTGCCAACCATCGGCAACGGCAAGTCAACCGGATTGATCCCACCCCAAGCGTGGACGGCGGCAGCCACAGTGATGGCCTGAATTAGAGAGAGGGATTTCATATAGATTAAGAATTTAGACCAATCAAACGACGAGCGATAATCCCCCAAAGCGGGGATTGGTTTAATTTTTGAAACTGCCCCCCCAACCTGAAGCACCTTTAAAACAAATCAGATTATTGGATTTTGCCCGTTGGCACAGATTCTATCAGCCGAACAACCTCATCAAAGTTGCCCGTGTAGTAAGCGCGAACATAATCGGCCAGAAATGCGTGCAGCTTAGTTTTTTCTTCAGGGTGCGCCTTGATTCGCTCCAACAGCCGTTTACGAATTCCACGAAAGATTTCTTCTTTAATCCAATAACAGTTTTGATAACGCTGCATCATGGTGGATGCCATCGCCATTTTATCGAGTTCAGGCGTCGTCAAATCCCGCCGCCACGCGGCCCGATAAACCTCCAATGCCTCCACCCACGCAGCCTGCGCGTTCGTGTTGAAAAGTTCGTGCAAACCTTTCCATCCAAGTTTGCCGGGATCGAACAAGGGAACTACCGCCGGAGGTTTTCCGTCCTTATCCATGAAATCGAGCAGACAGACTTTGAAATCAGCTTCACGATTGCCGTTGTAGTGATACTCAATCGTATCAATGAATCCATCGCCATCGGTGTCGGCATACTTCACCACTTCGCCAACTTTTTTTGCGGTTAGACGATGGGTGGGTTCACCTCCACCACCATGAAACTCGCTATTTCTATCAACCGTCCATGCGCCCCATTTGGCACCGTAGAGATGAAATTTCCGGTCAAAAACACCGATATAAAGCTTGCCGCCACCGGAACCATCCAGGTCGAATTCTCCCCGGTCGCCCAAGCTATCGGATTGGGAATTGCCATCGAGTCCCGGTGTCAGGTGTTCGGCATTGTTCATCCGGGCCGTTGAAAAGATGTCAACCGGCGTCCCCTTTGCGCTGTGATTATTGGTGGTGGGATTGAGCAATTCCACCCGCTCCCAACGGTGGTCGTCACCATCCTCGTCAAAAACAAAGTTGATGAATTTCCACTTGGTATTAAAAAAGGTTTCATAGCCCTTGTCGCGATCCATGTAGATGAGTTCCTTGAGGCGACGCCATTCATTATGATAGAAACAGGAATCGAACTTCGGATCGCCGGCGAAGTGGGACAACGGATGCACCATGTGGCTGATATCAACCTGGGTTCCAGTTCCGAGGAGAGTCATATCAAACGAAGACTCATTGTCCTTGCCGGAATTGCCGTCAATGTCGTAGGTGACAAAACCGTAATCAACCACAGGCGCAATGTCCACATTGGTTCCATGAGGCAGTTGAGGAGAACACCAACGCACCGCCATGTTTGCCACACCCTTGCCTTCCTCATCGTAAAATGAAAATGGGTTTTCCCAATTGATTCGCGGATCTGTTAATGCGTAAGCCGGAGCATGGGTTTTGACAAAGTCGTTATTGCCATGGTAATTCGGCAGCCAGTTGCACGTGCCGGTGAAATCCCAGCAATTGAAATCAAATTTTTGCCAATCCAGCCAGCCCAGCACGCCGTGCTGGTCATGGTTGATGAACAGCATCAAGACCGGATGGCCGGTTTGATCTTTTTTGGCCGAACCCCACGTTTTAGGATTGATGACGAAGGCTTGGACATCGGGAATGCCGTCTCCGTCCGTGTCACACCATTTGATGTTGATGTCCTCCGGGCCGTCGTAGGTTCCGTCACCGTCCATGTCCACCTGAAGCACGCCATTGACCAAATCGCCTCGCACATCATCCGGCTGCATGTGGCCTCCCTCGTCCAGCCAGCGAACTCGTTTGCCATTCCACCAACGTTCGATGATATTTGGTTTGCCGCCGCCGATGTGGAGATGGAGAACTTCCCCGTCCGGCGTATTGGAGTGGAGTGAAGTCCGGTGCCAATCCTGCGCATTTTCCCCGAATGCCGGAAATGCGAAAATCGACATCGCAGCTGCAAAAATTGAAAGGCGAGAATTTTTCATTTGTTCGCCCCAGCCTCTTTTTCGAGATAACTCTTCCACTCATAGAATGAATGGAAGTCCAGTCCCTTTGACCAACAGGCGCCGCTGCGGTAGACCAGCGGTTCGCCCGGCTTGACTTTGACCAGCAGAAGATTGTTCAGCTTGTCCTCTGCAAAGCCGGCAATCCGCTTTGGGTCGATGACGACTGCCAGACCGATGTAGCCATGGTCAAGATTTTCAGATTCCCAATAAGCCATGATACCATTTTCCGAGTTCTTGAAAAATTCGCCGAACGTATTTTTGCCGGTGGCGCGTTTGGCGATGCCGATGCCGATGGTCAGCTCAGGCAGGTCGCTGGTGAAAACTGATTCCAACCGGGTGAGATTGCTTCCTTTCTCCAAGGTGAAGGTGCGCGATTCAGAAACCTCATGACCGTCCGGCAATTTCCACGGCGCGTATTTGACGATGAACACCGTGCGGTCACCGCCGGTTTTCTTGATCTCGTAAGATTTCCAGTGGCCGGAGACCGAGAGGACTTTTCCGTCCCAAACACCCAAGCCACCACATCCACGGCTGTGTCCGACACCGTAGAAATCCAGTCCTTCACCGTGGTCTTCGTGGTAGTTGTCGCCTTTATACCATCTGGTAATGACCGGGTAGCGGACTGACTTTACCCAGACATCAATGCCGCTGCCAGTGGGCTCAGACACTTCCAGTGCCGGACCATATATACGGTGGGCAATGCGGTCATTTTCCCAGGCAATGTCATCCTTACGCTGAGGAATGTATTTTGCTTGGGCAATCGGTTGTGCGGTGGTTGCCGCGTCTACCGCCCGGGCGGGCATTGACTGTTTCAAACCGACTATTAGTGCTAGCAGCAACAGATATTTTGAAGTTAAGGTGCAAATTTTCATGGCTGAGTTTCTCCGGATTTTAGAGTGAAGTTTTTTTTGATGTTCAGACTTTTGATTTCGATTTTTCCTGACACCGGCTTGTCCGCGCAGTTGTGAATGCTGATACCCGAACTGCTAGCCCTTATGACGATGGCTCCGGTGCCGGACAAGGAAACGAGGATGTCCCCGTCATTCCAGGTTGAGCCAACGAGTGCCAGCAGCGTGGCTCCTCCAGCAACGGCACTGCGGCAACCGAATGTGCCTTCCAAGCTGGCACCGGCTCCTTCGAGCTTCCCTGGGTTGGCTAGACTGAAGACAAGATCTTTGCCGTCCCCGTGTGTCAACTCGACGGCTACTTCCTTTCCGTTGGCGGAAAGTTTGATAAACTGGACCGACTGCACACCCTGCCAATTTTTGAACGGAGCATACACGGCCACGAAGGCGGTGTCGTTGGCTTTACGCCGCTGGATGATCATGGGCATCTTTTTATCCACGTCAGTTTCGAGCCCAAGACCCATCGCTTGATAGACTTTCGCACCGGCAGGTGAAGGTGACAGCCAAAGATCCACTTTGCCACCGCCGGGTTGAGTCAGCCTCCCGTGAACCGGCTTCGTGTCCGCAATCAACTGTTGGAGATCTGTAATGTATTTGTAGCCTTGATGCGGCACATCGCCTCCATTGGGTTCCTCTTCAAACCGCGTCTTAGAAATTAGGGCATCAGAACTCGGTTTCAGTTCGGAGTCGAAGGTCAGGTCGCCCCAAAGGTGCATAGTCCAATCAAGCAGATTGATTGGCGTTTTTGTAACAACCTTCGCAAGTCGGTTCTCGTCCCTCTCGACACGGAAGACATCTACAATGCCGTGCGGGGTCATCACCACTGTGCGGCGCAGCCGAGCCGGGCATCCGTTATCAATCGTTTTTTTCTGGAGATCTGCGGCGGCGGATTGAACCACGGACAGGCCGAAACCTGAAAAGCCAAATTCCATGCGCTTGTCTCCGGAGTCGAGGCGTTGGGACTGAGTGTTGAGGGTAACGGTATTGTGGGAAACAGTCTGGCAGGCCCATTGTGGGTAGCTGAAATGCCCGTAACCGGTGGTGCCCGTGCCGGGAAAAGCGTCTTCCCCGTTGGCGAAGAGAATGAGATTGAGCGCATCAGGATGGTGATGCCCCGCGCCGGATTCGGACCGGTCATTTTTTAGCAGGCAAGTGCAATCACTGTCTGTGCTGCGCAGAACTGCCAGACCCGACGCCCGCAGGAAACTGGATGCTTGTGTTCCGTCCGACGTCGCGGTCTCCAAACTAGCCGGGCCATAAAGCAGTGCATTGTTGAAGCATCCCCGATCGTCCTTGTTTGGAATGCCGCGCTTCAGATTCAAACCGGGCTGGCTATACAGCTTATCAAGAAATTGCCGGTAGGCAGCGTCCGGATACCAGTGGCTTGCCAGTTCACAAAAACTGGCGGAATAAGAATCCAAGATAATCTCGCCGCCATCATTGAGCCGCGGCATGTGATAATTGGGCAGAACGATGCACACAGGCAGGTCAAAGAGTTTTTTGAAAACTGGCATCTTATACAAATCAATGCCCACCCGCTTGGTGGCCATCGCGGCTCGGACAAATGCCTCCAATGGATAATAATAATAGCTGGGACTCAACTCGGAGGTAAACCCATCACTATTAATGTATCCATGGCCGAGCATATCGAGCAGGCCACAGTTTGGGCTATTCAAGCCAAGGTTCACCAACTCCTTGTCTCCGAACGCGACCCCAAGGACGACCGCGCCAGTGGCATGCCAAATCCACCAGTTACCGCCCGATGGATGAAGCCGCATGATTCGCCGCATATAGTCACGGGCGGGTTTCCACAAGCCATCATCGATTTGTCGCTGCTCCGCTTGGCTTAAAACACCGGATCCGGCAAACGTGTCATAACTGAAAGCCAGTGAAGAGAGCAAATCGCATTCGCTAATTGTCTGATCGCTGGCGCGTCCGGCGGTGGCATCCGCTTGATCGCCAAAATTGACTCGGGATTTATCGTGGAGTCGGTAAGTCGGATATTTTGCCGCGAGATCAAGAAAGAAGCGCTTCATCGCCTCGGCATATTTGGATTCGTCGGTCAGCAACCAGGCGATCGCGAGCGTCCCCTGTTCGTCAATCGCACGTGACTGCGCATACCAACGCCAGGCCACATCAAGCAATTCTCCCTGATGCGTGGTCTTGCAGACGGGGCAAAAATGATCATGAGGCTCTTTGGGATTAAATTCCAAACGAACTCCGGATTTCGGACAAACATACCAATGCGCCCAACCGGATTCTTCCTTTGGGAAGAGCACCGGGTCTTTCACGATTTTGTCGGCGTCCTCAAGAAGCTTGAGCAATGCTTCCTTAGCCCAGGGTTGCGTGCTGACCTTATCTCGGGCAGCCAATATTTCATCCTTGTTCATCACCAAAAACGGACGCTTCGGCAATTTGAAATCTACAGGCACCTTGTCTGAAAGTGTCGCCGTCTCAGCCTTTAGGTGGGGGAGAGAGGTGACAAGGACTGCGAGAACTACGCCAGCAAATTTTAAGCGCGCTGGAAATTTGTGTTTAGGCACAAGTGTCATTTAGGGAGAAAATTTCCTGAAGTTATATGTTTCATGCTTAAGTTACTTCGTTGAAATGGTGGCAGGACAGACGGCCACGCCGACAAAGGTGTCGGCGCAGCCGTAGTAGAGAAACCATTTCTCTTGAAACAGGGACAACCCTTCGATGAAGGTGGTGCCTTGCGCATATTGGCCGGATTTCTCCCAGTTGAGTTCCGGTTTGATGAAGGGGTGATCCAAACGGGTGATAATTTTGGTGGGATCGTCGGCGGCAAATAAAGCCTGTCCGCCCGTATAAACACCCTTTGACAGATCCGGGTCGCCGCCGTTTTGCGGCTCGCTGTTCTTGCCATTGTAAAACACGACGATTCCTTTGCTGGTGAGCAAGGGTGACGGCCCGATTTCATTTAAATTGCTGTCGAAAAATCCGCGCCGGGTTCGCAACACTTGTAACGGCTTGCCATCTTTGCCTTCGGCCGGAACCCAGTGGATGAGATCGCCCGAACTGGCGAGGTTGACCGTGCTTTCGCCAAAATACATCCAGTATTTCCCGTTGATCTTGGCGGCAACGAGGCGTCCATTTTTCACCTCGTTCACGATGGCTGCAGATTTGGTCTGGACGCCGCCCGTGATCACTCCACCCAGGTTGCCGCCGTGGTCGTTTTCATACTTTGTGCCAGTGAATGGCGATCCGTATTTAGTCCAGTGGTGCAAATCCTTGGAACTGGCCAAGCCCACCCGCCACTTTCTGCCATTGGGTTGGAGTCCCGTGTATTGGCTATAAGTGAGATAATAAGTTCCATCCGGACCTTCCGTAACACGAGGATCCTCGCAACCGCCCGTCCATTCCCAATCTTTCTGACTGTCATCGGCCGGATAAAAAACTGGGGCAGGTTCCTTCACGAAATGAATACCGTCCTCACTGACCGCCAACCCCAGGCGCGTGGTAAAGCTGCCGATGCCAGCCTTGCTAGAATCATCTTCCGCCCGGTAGAGAAGATAAAGCTTCCCATCGCGCACCACCGAAGCCGGATTAAAAGTATGCCGAGCTTCCCAGTGAACCGGCTTTTTTCTCATCGGACAATCAAAGATTGAGTTGGTATCCGGCTTGATCACCGGCATGGCATGATCTGGCCGGACAAAGGGGCCGAGAGACCAGACCGGCAGATTGGTTTCCACCGCCGCCAGCGAGGTGCCAAGGCAACCAAGAATAATTGCCACGGCGCAAGACAAGGGCAGACGGGAAAATAATTTCATAAGGCCAGGTCAACCGGTTTTAGGCATCCACGCCCAATTGGCGTTGCATATCTTCCAGCGGCACGCCCTTGGTTTCGATCACCATCGTTTTCACCCAGACGAGTTGCAGCACCATCATAAAGGTGAAAAACGCGAACACATAGCCCGGCGCGAATGCGGTGACCATCTGCGGAAAAAATGTCGTCAGTAGCGCTGCAAACACCCAGTGCGTGCCACAGCCCAACGCTTGTCCCTCGGCCCGGTGGCGGTTCGGAAAGATTTCGGAAATATAAACCCAGATTACGGCGCCCTGACCCACGGCGTGCGAGGCGATGAACGCAAAAATGCACGCCGGCACAATGGCGTAATGCTGGGTGAAAAAAGCCCACGCCGTCAGTCCCAAAGATGCGATGTAGCCAAACGAACCAATAAAAAGCAGCGTGCGCCGACCAAGCCGATCAATCAGCCACAGCCCGACAAAAGTGAAAATTAGGTTTGTGATACCGATGCCAACGGATTGCAGCAGGGCGGCTTTCTCGCCCAGACCGGTCATCTCGAAAATGCGCGGCGCGAAATACAACACGGCATTGATGCCGGATAGCTGGTTGAAAAAGGCGATCAGGAACGCGAGTAAGATCGGCACGCGCAATTGCCTCGTCCAGAAAGCGGACGCGACGGTTTTTTCGGAGTAGGCAGTGGCCATTAATTCATCAGCGTGAGCTTCGAGTAGCGCTTGACAGGAATCTGGCTCGATTAATTTCAACACCTTGAGACCAGCTGCGCGATCTCCCTTGCGGCTGAGCAACCAGCGCGGGCTTTCCGGAATACCGAAACACATCGTCGCATAAATGATGGAGGGAACCGCCGCGATGCCGAGCATCCAGCGCCAGGCATTCTCGCCGCCGTAGTGAGCAATGACGGCATTAGACACAAACGCGATAATGATCCCGAAAACAATATTGAACTGGAACATTCCCGCGAGCCGCCCACGATACGCTGGCGGCGCAATCTCCGAAATGTATAGGGGCGCAGCCACCGTCGAGACCCCGATGCCGATGCCGCCGATGACGCGGGCGGCGATGAACACGCCCACGTCGTTGGCGAAAGCGCAACCGACGGCGGATAAAATATACAGCAGGCCAATGGCCAGCAGCGTGGGCTTGCGGCCAAACTTATCGGTCGGCCAGCCGCCGAACAGCGAACCGAGCACTGTGCCGTAGAGCGCCGAGCCCATCGCCAGTCCGTGCATGCCCGCGCTTAAGCCCCACAGTTTTTGGATGGTTTGTTCCGCGCCGGAGATGACCACCGTGTCAAACCCGAACAGAAAACCCGCGAGGGCCGAGGTGATGGACCAGATGAAAATACGAGCTTTCATAATAGAATTTCAATTTACCGACCAACGAATCTTACTAGACTCAATGCGCCAGCGTTCCGGGGTCCAGGTTCAAAGCTGACGGCGGAAACGTAGATGGCTCGACGCCGAGTGAACGGTTGGGTGTGTTGCCCATCTGCAATTCCAACGTGCCGCCGTTGGCGATGTCCGCGTGGCGAAACCAGACTTGATTCAAATTCTTTCCGTTGAGACGGACTTGCTGGATGTATTTGTTGTCCCTCGAATTATTCCGGCAAATTATTTTGAAAGTTTTTCCGTTGTGCAAATGGATGGTGACGCGATCAAACACCGGGCTGGCCAGGTTGTATATCGGCACGCCGGGCGTGACGGGATAAAATCCCATCATGGAAAAAACGACAAACGAACTGATGCCGCCGCCGTCCTCGTCGCCGGGCATTCCCAGCGTCGTGTCAGTGAACCAAGTGTCGATCAACATGCGAACGCGCTTCTGGGTTTTCCACGGTGCGCCGAGATAGTTGTAAATGTAGGGGATGTGCAAGCTGGGTTCATTGCCCATGGAGAATTGTCCGACGAGTCCGCTGGCATCGGGAAATTTGAACCAGAAATCGTATTTGCTTCGGCCCAAGCCTTCGCGAAAAAGCTGATCCAGCTTTGCCTCGGCTTGCGCGCGGCCACCCATCAATTCAAACAAACCTTGCAGGTCATGCTGGACATCCCAGTCGTAGGTATAGCCATTATTTTCTGTGGTGTAATCGCGTCCACCCTGGCCGCCCGACCAGCCGGGTTCAAACGGTTCAATCCATTTTCCATCGGCGTCTTTCGGCCAGGCATGACCTTGATCCTGACGAAAAACATTTTTGTAGTCGGCGGCGCGCTTTAAGAAAAGTTGCCGGTCTGCAGCGTTGCCGAGAGTTTGGGCGATTTGCGCCGTGCACCAGTCGTCGTAACTTTGCGCCTCCGTGACCGAGATCGCCTGCCGGCGTTCGCGCGGATGCACGCGGGCCACGGACTCCGTTTCATCGGGGTGCAGTGCCGGCATATAACCATGCTCATTCAGAAAATCATCCAAGGAGCTTTTTGCTCCCCGACGCCACGGCAGCCAGGTTCCTTCCAGCGAATTTTTGCGGATGCCGGCGTAGGCGGTGGTCAGATCAAAATTGGTCACTCCTTTGGCCCAAGCATCAGCGACCCAAGGCGCAATCGGGTTGCCGGTCATGCACTCGTGATTGCCCCAGAGAACAGCGAAGGTGGGCAGCCATCCCGATTGCTCATACATGCGGACGAAGGATTGAAGTTTGTCCGCCTCCATTTCTGGATTCAGCAAGGTCTGCAAAGGTTCAAGAGCGCGGTAAGTATCCCAGAGCCAATTATCCACATAAAAAGGCCGCGTGTCTTGATGCACCTGATGGTCGAAGCCGCTGTAATATTTTCCGTCTTCAGAAATGTTGACCATCCTTTCGTAGCAGCGATACAACGAGGTGTAGAACACGCGCTTTTGTTCCGGCGTGCCGCCCTCGACTTGGATCTGGCCAAGCATAGTATTCCAACGATCGCGCGCAGCCGCTTTGATTTTAGCGAAATTCCAAGCCGGAATTTCTCTCTGCAAATTCTTTTTCGCCTGCTCAACGCTGATGAAAGAAATGCCGTAGCGAAATTCCAAAACCTTTTGTCCGTCCGCTGCCGACACCGTCAGGCGTTTTTTGTCATCGCTGCCGCTGGCTTGAATGGTGACTGGCGCGCTGAATTCCCCGTAAACAAAAGCCTGCATGACGCCAGGCGACATGTCGCCTTCGCCCACGATGCGTTCCATTCCCGAAACACTGCCGTCACTCGCGCTGGAAAAATCGCCGCCCCGGCGATTGGCCAACAGCACCGTTGGCTTGCCTGACGGGAAGGTGAACCGAAAATAACCGCAATGTTCCGTTGGCGTAAATTCCGTCCGGATCAGCGACTCATCAAAGCGCGCCGAGTAATAATAGGGCGTTTCCACTTCCTGATCATAGGCTGCAGGACGATCCCAAGCGGCGGCTTCCGGAGTGCCGCTTGCCGGCATGAGCCAGAATAATTCGCCGAGCCGGTGGGATACAATGGTCAACGGGAAGGAGTGTATCTGGTCATCCAATTGATCTTTCCTCACGGGATAGACGCGAACCATGCTGTTAGGCAAAGAGACTGTGGGGCGAGTGGGTTCAAGCAAAAATCCCTGACCGCCCATCGCGGGATCAACGTATTCCACTTGGGCGAGACTTTGTGACGCCAAACCAGCGAGCGTCAGCGCAGCCAAAGACAGGAGGATTCGTTTCATCGTTTTGCAGTTTTAGTGAATTCGTGGCTTATATTTTGGTAAAGCTTATTGTCGGCCGAAACCTCGCTCCGCAAGATTCGACCTGCCTGTCCGGTGAGCCACAAGTAATGGTCGCTGGGGAGATCTTCGTAAGTAAGGAATTTTGCCGGCGGCTGATTCTGCGGCGGCTTGCTCGTGCATTTGAAAATAGCTGTGCCTTCGTCCATCTCATCGAACATGGCGACGTAAATCATTTTTGCTCCAGACTGAATCGCCGTCGTCATCATGCCCCAATAAAATTCACCTTTTAATCGGGGAATGGCCTCGAATGGATCGCGGCGCTTGGACAAATTATACCAACTGAAACCGGGATAAACGCACGGAACGTAATCCAGTTTTCGGTCGGCGCACCACGCCTGATCCGCTTTCACCTGCGCCCCGTAGCGGTTCATTTCTCCATTAAGACTTTCGGAAAAGCGCCCCACCATCCACGGCATGATGACATCGGCCTTGGCCATGATCTCATGCAAATATTGGTCTGGTGTTGTGTCCGCGCGTAAATCACGGAAATAATTTGGCACGCCGAGCATCACACTGCAGCCGCCGTATTGCGGATCGTTTTTCAAAAAATCAATGAGCTTCTCAATGCCGATGTCGTGAATGTTGTAGGGTCGGTCCGGGAAACCGATGCCCCAGATGGCGACGAGCGGTTTGCCGCGATGGTAGAGGTAAGACTGATTCGTTCCTTGCGAAGTGATTTTGAGTTCATCCACCAGCTCCTTCCAGTCTTGAATCAGCGACGAACAGTCTTCGCCAGGTTTTAGGCCGGAGAGATCATACATCACTGCGATGGCGCGGTCATGTTTTTGCGCTGCTTTGAGCGCGTGCCCCATAATCACCCGGCTTTCGGCCCGACTTTTTTCCGTGCGAGTCACGTCAAAAAAACGCTGCATAAAGACGCCGTCAATGCCGTATTCCTGCATCCACTGAAAGTGCAAATCCACGGTGCTTTCATCCCACGAACTGAACACCCGCGCGGGCGATCCGTCATCCAGCTTGAAGCCGGTGGGATAGGTTTTTTTGTATTCGGTAACATCCGGCCACAAGTCCACCGTTGCGTTTTTCGGGCCAAACTCACCTATACCGTAATGCACCCAACCGCGATTTGAGCCATCACCTTCGGCTCGAAACCAGCCTTGATAGCCACACATAATGCGCCCCTCATAGCTTGGAAAGCGCGAGGCGGGAGAATGCCTCGTCCCAGCGAAAACAGAGACAGAAGTCAGCACCACAAATGCGACTAGAAACACATTAAATAATTTTTTCACAATTTTGCTTCGGCTAAAGACCCGACGCAGTCATGCGGTAGATCGTGTAATGATGGAAGCTGCACACTAGCTCCACCCGTAGGAAAATCGGGCACTGACACCATTTCAGAATCAAGGTTGCGTAAAGCCAAAGCATAAGCGCCGATAGCCACGGCTTCGCTGGTGCCTAGACGCGATATGCCCACGGCGAGCCGGGGGAGCGGGTCGTAGCAGATTTTGCGCGCGCTGCCCGGAATAGAAATTTCGCGTGTTTCGCCTTTCAGAAATTTCCCCAACTGTGCTGCATCCTCCAAATTGAAAACCGTGGACGCCAGCCGCCGGAGTTTGTTGCCATTGGGCTGTTGATAATAGCCGTTCAACTCCGCCACGAGCGTTGGCAAAAATAAATTGTGCGCGCCGGAAATACCGCCGCCGATTACCGCCAGACCATCAACCATCGTGAGCGCTTGTCCCAGCGCGTCGCCAACTACTTCACCCAAGCGCCGATACGCTTCGATGGCTGCGTCTTGGTTGGGCGACTTTTCGTCCAGCGCAATTTGCGCGATCACCTTTGGATCCGGCGCACTTTGGATTGGGATTCCCGCCTGTTGAGCATAAACGCGACGCACCGCCCGAATGCAGGCTCCCTCCTCAGCGTTCATTTTCGTATCAAATTTATTTCGCAGCAACCAGACTTCACCGGCCATCGAATTATCACCCACAAACAGTTCTCCGTCGTGCACGATACCGCCACCAAAGCCAGTGCCAAGGGTGACGCCGATCAGATTTTTGAATCGCTTTGGAGTGCCAGCTTTCGCCAGTAAATCATTAATGTGTGGCAATATGCCCGCAATCGCCTCACCGTAGGTGAATAAATCTCCATCGTTGTTGATGAAAACCGGGACGCCGAATTTTTCCGCCAGCATCGGGCCGAGCGCAACGCCGCCGCGAAAGCCGGGCAAGTTTCCAAGGTCGCCGATGATGCCATTGGGATAATCAGCCGGCCCTGGGAAGGCAAAACTGATGGCTACCGGTGGGGCCGGGCATTTGACTTTAACCTGCTTAAATCCCTCAACGATGTTCTTTAGACAAGTTTCCAAATCATTACCGTTGGAAGGCAGGACAACGGTCTCGGTGACGGCCACTCCCCCACGCATCGCGGAAAACCGAAAGCTGGTTCCCCCAGCATCCAGTGTCAAAACTACGCGATGGTCAGAATATATTTTCACGGAAATATTTTATGCTGTCTGTTTTTGACGTCCGATTTTGTGACCCACTGCGCCGTAAAACGCGACATAGGCATAGGCGACCAACGGCACGATGAAGGAGAGTTGCAGATTCTTCGTCGCATCCGCAATGAAGCCTTGCACGGGCGGCAAAATTGCCCCGCCGAGAATCGCCATCACCAGTAGCGATGACACCTGACTTTTCAAAACGCCCGTCCCTTCCAGCGCCAGCGAAAACGTGTTTGACCAGCCAATCGAGGTGAACAAACCGATGGCAACGATGCACCACATCGCCATTTTGCCGCCCACCAGAATTGCCGTGATCAGCAATGCACAGACCGTCAGCGAGAAAATGGTGAGCGTGCGTCCAGCCAGGCCTTTGCCAAACTGGAACAACAGCCAGCATAAGCCGATGAATGGGAGATAGAGTTGGAACACCACCCAGTTCGCGCGAAATGACTCGCCCCATTGCGTGAAGATGTCCCCAACGGAATGGTTTTGCAGTGCGTCCATCGGACAACTTTTCGCCGCCCACAACAGCAGATAAGCCAGCAGTGGAATGACGATAAGCATGATTTGCTTGTTCACCTTGCGCATCTCGCTCAATTCCACCGCCCCCATGAAGCGCCCGATCATCAAGCCACCCCAGTATAGCGAAACGTATTTGCTCGCCTCGACTGCGGTCAGTCCCGCCACGGTCGGCTGGCCGAGAAAATTGATGATGGCGCTGCCCACGGAGACTTCGCCACCGACATACATGAAGATGGCGATGACGCCGAGAACGACGTGGGGATATTTCAATGCGCCGGCACCGCGTTCGATCTGGCCTTCGCCAATGTGCGGCAGGTGGATGAAAAAGAAAATTACCGCCAGCACCACGAACACGATGCTGAACATCAGATAGGGTAGCTTGACCGAGTCCGCTCCATGGGCGCCTGTCTTCGCGAAGTATTGATAAATGAGAAAACCACCAATGATCGGCCCGATGGTCGTGCCGATAGAATTGAAACCTTGCGCCAAATTCAAACGCGAGGACGCCGTTTTTTCAGGCCCGAGAATGGTGACGTAAGGATTGGCGGCAATTTGCAACATGGTAAAGCCAAGGCCGACGATGAAGAGCGCTCCAAGAAACATCGGATAAGACATCGCTACCGCTGCCGGCCAGAACAACGCACTACCGGTCGCTGAGATCAGCAAACCGATGACGACACCATTCTTGTAGCCGAGTTTGGCAATGGGATCGCCTGTGGTGATGGAAATGATGAAGTAAATCAGCGAGCCGACGAAGTAGGCACCGAAAAACGCGAACTGCACGAGCATCGCCTGAAAGTAGGTCAGCGTGAACGCTTCCTTGAAACGGGGGATGAGGATATCGTTGAACACCGTCATGAACCCCCAAAGGAAAAACAGCGAGGTCATGATCGCGAATGAGCCACGATAGTTCGCGCCGTGGCCAGCATTCGAGGCTGTTGCCGTGGCCGAAGCCGATGGAATTGATGCCATAAAATAATTGGGGCGCTTTTTTTTGCGTGCTAGGAAATCATTATCACCTAAACCCCCAAACTAAAACCATTCCCCCAAAGCGGGGATGTCGAGAAGCGTTTGATATTGACTCCGTCCTATTCAAAGTCGGAAAAAAGTTCCGCTGTTCTCAATGATCTATTGGCTGCGAATGAACTAGAAAACCGTGTATTTTAACGCCCGTCCCAAACGCAGCCGAAAGCAAAAACCAATGCGTGACAGCTACAAACGCCGCCCACAAAGAGGCAACAACACGCTAAGGGTTCAAGATTGAGATGAGCTCGTATCGGATACTAAAAACAGTGATATAAGCCAATAGTCATTCTCACTGGCAGATAATCGGCAGTATGATAATTCCCCGTAATATCAATGGTTAAACGCCTCATAACGACGCTGATGGATTTTCTAAACCCCCGCATGATAAGCTCGCGGGATTGTTGGTATGCGTTGCCACAAAATTACGTTGCAGTTGCTCGCAATTTCGGCAATACAAACCCCATGCTCTCACGCGCATGTTCTGCTGCCGTCAACGGTATTGATGCCTACGCTGTCGAAGTGGAAGTCAATTGCGGCTTTGGTGAAACCTATATTGCTTTAGTCGGCTTGCCAGATGCGGCGGTCAAGGAATCCAAAGACCGCGTCTCTACCGCGCTCGCGAATTCCGGCTACAAATTTCCGATGGGCAAGACCACCATTAACCTCGCGCCCGCCGATGTAAAAAAAGAAGGGCCGAGTTTTGATCTGCCAATTGCCATCGGAATGCTTGCCGCGAGCGAACAAATGGAAACTGATCAACTCGATCACTTCGTCATTGTCGGTGAACTCGCACTTACCGGCGGCGTGCGCCCAGTGAAAGGCGTTTTGCCAATCGCCCTTTGCGCAAAAACAGAGGGGAAAACTGGAATTTTAGTTCCTGTCGAAAATGCGGCGGAAGCGGCGGTGGTGGCCGGATTGAATGTCATTCCCGTGCAAAATCTCCGCGAGGCGGCGCAGTTTCTGGAGGGCGAAATCCGCATCGCACCGACGAAAGTTGATTTGCAAAAACTTTTCGCGCACAAGGTTGACGACGAACATGATTTTTCCGAAGTGAAAGGCCAAGAGTCCGTGAAGCGCGCACTCGAAATCGCGGCGGCGGGCGGCCATAATGTCCTTCTCATCGGGCCCCCCGGCACCGGCAAATCCATGCTCGCCAAACGGCTCGCAACGATTCTGCCGCCGCTCACGCTCGACGAAGCGCTGGAGACAACGAAGATTCACAGCATCGTCGGTCTGTTAAAGTCCGGTCAGGCACTCGTCACGCAGCGGCCTTTCCGCGCGCCTCACCACACCGCCAGCGACGCTGGCTTGCTCGGCGGCAACATTAACCCAACCCCTGGCGAAATTTCTATCGCGCACAACGGCGTGCTATTTCTCGATGAATTGCCGGAGTTTAAACGCAGCGTGCTGGAGACATTGCGCCAACCGCTCGAAGAGGGCATCGTTACAATTTCGCGCGCGGCGGGCACGATGACTTTCCCAAGTCAATTTATGTTAGTGGCTGCTATGAATCCGTCTCCAGACGGAAAAATGCCAGGCGAGAGTAAAAGTTCGCCGCGCGAAATTCAGAATTATCTTGGCCGCATTTCCGGGCCGTTGCTCGACCGAATAGATTTACACATTGAGGTGCCGCCGGTGAAATTTCGTGAGATGTCCAATGTGCAGCCCGGTGAAACCTCTGCACAAATTCGTGAACGCGTAGTCGCCGCACGGAAACTTCAGCACTTGCGTTTCGCCGACAAGCCCAAGGTGACGTGCAACGCGCGGATGGGTGCCCGCGAATTAAAATCCTTCTGTGAACTGGATGAGCCGACGCGCGATCTCCTCAAACATGCGATGGCAGAATACAATTTGAGCGCGCGCGCCTATGACCGGATTTTGAAAGTGTCGCGCACTATTGCGGATTTGGCGGGTTCGGAAAAAATCACCGCCGATCACATCAGCGAAGCGATTCAGTATCGTTCGTTGGACAGGCAATTATGGGGATGAGGATTCCGCTGCCTCTGAAACAGGACACGACTTCTATCTGCATTTTAAGCTTCTAAATCAAGATGCCTAAAAATGCTATGTTCCGCGCCTGAGCATCGTCCAACAACTTTTAGAGAGAGATGTTTTTGTTTGAATCTCAAAATCGATGGGCAAGGCCGCTCAATCCTTTAAGAGCGAATTATAGGACCAGTCTTTTCCCTATCCGCTTTTTGAGCAGGGAACTCGGCTCCCGCTGGCCCGTTTCCCAGCCCCAAAGGGTCTTCGGGCTGACGCCCCATTCCTTCGCCAATTGAATGCGCGTTTTGCGGGATTTGAGCCGGAAAAGCCGAATCTTCTGCCCAATGGATACTGGGGCGTCGCTTGAAAAATAGGCAACGCCGTTAGTTTCGTTGCCTTTGGCCATTTTGAGGCCCGTTTCGGTGAACGGATCATACCCTAGATATGCGATTAAACGCGGCTGGAAGGCCCAGGCGGGGTAAATCCGGTCGCACTCCCACAGACTGAGGGTTCGACTACTTACCCCCAATTTACGGGCAATTTGGGCCTGCCGGAGCCCTGCTTGGAAGCGTTTCTTCTTGAGGTGCTGACCCAAGGTCGTAGGCTCCTTGGCGATTGGCCAACTCCTCGTCCAGACCGGCGCGACATCGGTGCGCGGCAGCTTCAACCGCCGCTCACAAAGAGGCAACATCACGCACAC